>JAABUW010005593.1_pt1 | contig 16268 bp, 12 predicted proteins | sample 5560081 | NCBI WGS metagenome assembly JAABUW01 (sample SAMN10711882, study PRJNA513363) | rock metagenome | isolation source: Antarctica rocks | place: Antarctica: Victoria Land, Knobhead sud | reverse complement strand
GTTGGTTCGATATCGTCGACAAAGGCGTGCTGGCCCCAGTTGCCTACCATCATTGCTATGCGCATTTGCAGGAGTGGGAGCATGAGAACGAAGAGCGAGGCGCGGAAGTTGTGCGTAGCGGCGATGTAGATGAAGGCGTAGGAGGAGAGTTCGGAGACGAAGGATTTGAATGCTAGGGCGCGCTTTCCTTTGCGCAGGAAATAGAGGGGCAGGTCGATCCAGACTAGAATGAGAAATCGACCGATGTATTGGAGCAGGTCTTTGAGCTCGTCGCGCTGGTATCGGATTGTCGAAGACAGATCGTCCGGGCCATTGCTCTCGGTATGGTGGTGTTTGACATGATGGTAGTAGTATGAATCCCACGTATGGCCCATCAATGGCTCTAGCACGTAAGGGAAACATCTATCGAACCAGGCATAGTCCTTTGACAGCACGCCATTGTTGTGTATATGATTATGTAGCATAAGTGTAAACGCTCCGGCATACCATGCTTGCATCAGCCAATGGCATATCCCATGGGCCCAAGTGAATCTGTAGTATAGGTAGATGGCGCTGGGAACGGATGTTGAGAGATATAAGAGTGTGTGGGTGAGGAAGACGACGTCGGTCGGCCTGCGAACCACATGTTGAGCCCATTTCACGTACGGTTGGAGTAGATTTTTGTGAAAAGCGTCGGGTATACCTAACAGGTCTTTCTCATCCCACCCTGTAAAGATTGTAGGCTGGAACTTGTCGCCGGTCTCATCGCTGAGACAAGTCAAGAGATCTATTGAGGTTTGGTCGTCGAGGCCCGAGGCATTCGGTTTAGTCTTATCTCCATTGATGTCCTGAAATAAGTTTCTTAGGACAATCATGTCGGCCTGAGTAAGCTGCGGGCTAATGGAAGACTCCATGATGCAGCAAAGAGAAGCTTTGTAGGTCGCCAGCCTGGTCCAACTCTATGTAAAGTCTGCGAAATTTGGTGTATCGATAAATCGGTCCTTAGTCATTGCTGACAAACACAACAAGGGACAAAGGTTGTGGTATTCCGTATGCACAACTGCGTATTGTTCACAGACACTATCGATCAGGGGTCTCCACTCCTTATTAAGGTACGAGCAGCCCTTCATGACCAGGGTTAGGGTTAAACGACTGTTTCGTCCGTTCAAGTACTAATCTGAACCCAACTATGAATCATTAACAGCCTAAAGCTACTCTATGTTTCGTCACACAGAATGAAACCGACCAAAGTGAACAACAAGACACAGGCTAGGTATTGCACTCTCGCTCAAATTACCCACGATTTACTTGAACCAAACATCCACAAAACAAATCCGAGTCTAGACACCGACGAGCTTGAGCTGGGCAACTTGAGTCTTCTTTTCATCCAGGCGTTCTTCGTTCAACTAACGTAGCCATGTGTTGGAATTGCCTCCGAATCAGATTTGGCAGCGAAGACGGTTCGCTCAGGGTATTCGGCATCGTTCGAGTGGCTCAATTGATATGGCTGAGACAACTTTTGTCCTGGTGACAAAAATTCCGAATCACCCCCTTCGGATGACTTGGCGTAGTTCAGCTGCTTCCTTTCTTTCCTGCTGGGTAGATCGCTCTCATTGCCAGGCATAACCCTGCCAGGGTGGTAAATGTTGAGAAGGACAAGAGCAATAAACATCGGTAGCGAGTCGAGACAATACTGGTAGGCTTCGTGGTTGGGGATACTGCTATTGAAGCCGCTTGAATATTCGACAAGTCGAAAGATAATACGCATCTATGAGCAAAAAGCAGATCAGCGTCGTATAACTCATAAAAACAATCATGAGAGACTCTTACCGTGATGAGACCTAAGACCGCGTACAGCACGTACAAGAGGCGCAGTACCCCAGGTTTTCTATATGCCGCGCCTTCTCTGGCCAGTTTTCGCTGAAACGTAATGGCCAGAACAATGAATACAAGCACAAATAATTGCTGAAATCCAACTCCAGCCATGTATATGTCAAGCGCTAGAAGAAATTAGTTGGTACGATTTAGACACGGAGAAGTGGTTGCTGCAAACCCGTCTTTTTAGTCTTTGCGGAGGTATTCGTCCCAGAGGCACTAGCAGCACCAGCGGCTTGGATGATAAATGCTCTACCCAATGTCAGTGAGTCAGGTCAGGGCCACGTCTGCGAAGAGGCATACGTAATGTCAAGTAAGACAAAATAGAGACTGGTTCTCCATGCTTTGATGCCCCAGATCTGAGGTTTTGGGGAGAAATTCCAGACCATTCGACCCATCACCATGTAGACGAAAGCATTGGTCCACAACGGTGCAAGCTGGGATTCGTTAGCTGTTTGTCAAGACCGATTCGGGCGGTTGGCATTAGACTTGTGTACCAAGATCAGAATAAACCAAGCGATGTAATATCCTTGGGTTTTAGGGTGTTGAATGCTCAAAATGCGGAAGATGTAGTTGGCAGTTTGCCATAGAGCTCCCATCGTAATGACCCAACAGTATGCCTTGCGGTGGATGATGGCTTGTGCAATGTGCACGCCAGTCGTAGTTGCAAAGAGAATTGCAAAGAATATGGCGGCGCCGAGGTTGGGACAGAAGTTCCATGACGCATTCGGGTCATTGATATCTGGGGATAATAATCAAAAATGGATACGGTTCACCAGGAGAGGCTGAACGAACCTGGGCACCCCATGATTTTTTGGATGGGCCGGCAAATAAGGCTGAATAAATCAACGGCACGCCCAAACCTTTACAAAGTTTTCAAACAGCGCTCTATGCCAAGCAAGATTAAGTGAGCCCTAGCTGTAAGAAAGATAGGATTCAAAGTATGATGATATGTATCGTCTGCTTATCAAAATCCGATAAATAAAGGTATTATGGCGAGTTGGAAAACGGAACAGTAAGTGGAGACGGTCAGTATGAGCTTGAAGTGAAGATTAAAGACGGGGTTGCAATGGGTATTTAAATGGGGATGAAAACTGAAGCAACAGATACGAGAGCATGTTGGAGCGGGACGGCAGGACTGCATTGCCCATAGAGACGCATTATGATACGAGCAGACCAATAAGATTGAAAGTGTGTGGCAGATGGAGGAATAAGCCAGCAGGGCGCCTTGAGAAGCAGGTATTCTAAGGTATTGTTTCAAATCTCACTGGGGAAATGGAATGGCTTTGCCTTATCCTGCGGGTCGGTCTGTTGCTTCGTGGTAGAGTAAGCAGATGAAGAGCAGTAGTAGCCATCAAGCGGACGCCATGGACGACGCGGTCTTCAAGGTACCTTCGATCACTGATTGGGTACTGCGCCAAAGACTTACGTCGACAGCTATCAGGCTGTGCCTGGTGCGAATCATTATATTAACCGTTCTCGTTTAAATTGATTGGCTGCGTCGTATTTTTTGGTCATTAGTCAGCGGTTCTCCCATTCGGTTGCCATTTTCCATACAGTAATCAGCCACTCAGCCTCATCTTATCTTCAGGCTCCCACTTTTGCCTACACCGCTCTCTCTTCCTTTGGGAGTGAGTAAGAGTACGCACAGCAACATGTTTCAACCCTGCCAAAGTTGCCGCATTGGCTTGATCGTATTCCCATGTACAGCAACCGAGGGCTGAACGGTGAAATGGGAGGTCTAGAGTATCGGTGAGGCAGTTGTCTCAAGTACCCATCGTTGGCAATCTGATATTTGTTGACATTATCGGCACGAGGTGCCCATTCACTCACCATGAAGCGCTCAAGAGCTGGCAGGCCCAAAGTCAGGACTGGTTGTGTTACCTGCAAGTACGTCGTCTATTAGATGTCCGCTTGCGAACAAGGCCAGTCGTCGAGAGCGGAGACATTCCCTGTTCCCTACCTCAATCGTTATGCCCCCACCAATTGGGTTATTGACCTTCTTTGTACTGTGTCACAAGTTGATGTTCACCCGTAACCTATCTTCTTTTTCCTTTCAGAGCAGACTCTTCTATTAGGCCAAGACTGCTAACAAAGGTGTGTCTAGGAGTAAGGAGTTTTTCTCTTACAATACAAGTCAAACGCTTACATAGATGCAAACCATCAGTACGTCGAGTCAAATGCGACGAAACCAAGCCAGACTGCCTTAGATGCGTTAGTACTGGCCGTAAATGTGATGGCTACCTCCCGGTCGAGAGAGCTGTAGACAACAGCGTCTTGACGACTTCAGCTTCGAGCAGCTCCGAAATTCGGCTAGCCTGTAACCCCTCCATTGAAATTCTAGGAGATGAGAAGGAACGTCGGTACTTTCATTTTTTCTGCAGCCGAACTGCACCCCAGCTCGCAGGTTTCTTCGACTCTAATTTTTGGTGTCGTTTGCTGCTCCAAACAACGCTATGTGAGCCTGCCGTGCGGCATGCTGTGATCGCTCTAGCTTCTACTCATGAGCGTTTCGAGGTGGACGGGTCGGTATTGAGTCGCAATGACGAAACTTTTGACGGCGAATTCGCTTTACGGCACTATAACCAAGCCATAAACCACTTGATCAAGCCAATTAGAACTCAAGGTAAGCAGGCTGCAGATGTTTGTCTGATATCCTGTTTGCTTTTTGCATGCTTCGAAGTAAGCCCCTCTCCCTCCCAATCGAGTCTCGAGCAACTCCAAAATTCCTGTTCTAAGCTTATTCGACGGAACAGACTCTTCGAGGACATCATGGCTCGGCTCTTTCCCATATCCGAAGCGGGATCAAGATACTATCAGAAATTCAATCACCTAAAGAGCACCAGCAACCTCACCGTGATGTCGTGACAAGCTCATCTACTCCTTACGTTCCACTAGGATGTCTGGAGGCTCTTTTCTGTAGACTAGATATTCAAGTAACGCAGGTAAGAAGACTTCCGTCTGTGTCGGTCCTGCGCACCACTGGAGTAGACCTTTTGAAAGGTATGAGTATTGACGTATTGATAGATGTTCGACAGTCTTCCAATGCGTCTTTATCCCGGATGTAAAAATCAAGAACTAGGTTTTTGCCCAGATATACCGAAATCATTCTCTAGCTTAGAAGAAGCAAGAAATTCTTTGGATTTTCAATGGAACGGCTGCCTCAGAGCTCAAGAAGCCGAGATGACCACGGAAAGCCGGTTGGCGACGACAAGAAAATTCAACGAAAAATTCGAAAGTTGGTCGGCTGCGTTTCATGCCTTTCTAAAACAATCAGCTTCGAACCTCAACTCAAGGGACCTTAAGGGAGCGGCTGTGCTCAGCCTTAGTCGCCGTTTTGCTGCGATACATTTTGATAGAAATCTGACGGCCTTCTCAACAGAGCAAACCGACTGGGATAAATACAGCGCTGAGCATGAAGAGATGGTGTCATTGGCAGCAACGATTCATGAGGCCTCAGTTAGCACTACCGGAGCCTCATCGGGACATGCGCCATGCTTCTCGCTTGATATGAATTTCATAGCACCGCTCTACTCCGTTGCTCATAGATGTCGCGATCCAATCATACGTCGGAAAGCGATATCTCTGCTTTACGCTGTACAACGCCAAGAGGGCATTTGGAATAGCATCTTGACAGCCAGAGTCGCGCAGAGATTGATGGAGATAGAAGAAGCCGGACTTGGTGAGGTTCGGAGCTGTAAGGATGTCCCTGAATGGGCACGCATAAGTGATGTCAGCGTCCGTTTCGACCTTGAAGGATGTCGAGGTATCGTAGAGTACAGTCAACAACGCAACCCATCGAAAGCCATGGGACGAATAACTGATGTCATTCAATGGTAATCCTCATCAATCATAGGGTGTCAAGCAAGTTAGTTATAAATCTAGGTTGATACCTAGGGTCGAGGGGCTGATGTTATGACTAGGCCGTTAGTCCACTCCATGTCCACCATATTGCGCAGCCGTGCATGAATCTTGAGCGGCTGAGAAAACCTTCACAGGCCTCTGACCGCAAAATACGGTCCGGTAGCATTCATGTGTCTACCGACACCACTCCATTCTACCATTGAACCGCCGCTTGATGGGCTACTTGGTGGAAGATAGGCTGCGATCGTGAACCTTGTGCACATTGACGAGCCAAAGGCGTGGGGATAAAGCCGTGTCTCTGCGCACGAAGACTAAATGCCCAAGACTGCGAAAGGTAAAGAATCACGAAAGCTGTGTCGATGACTTTGTGGTCTGAGAGAATAGACTGGTAGCTTACTCCGTAGAACCACTCTTACCAAGTGTTGCGGTTTTTTAAATCAAATGTATATTCCAGAAAGTGCAGACGTTCTAGAGCCATACTTTAGTGATCTCGCAATCAAATGGCCGGGCGTCATGACCACCTGGAACCAAAGCAAAAGAAAAGAGGAGATTCCCTCCAGAGTAGGATTCGAGGCCGATGCCGTTCGGTCAAATTTGTAAAACCCCTTGTAGCCCTTCTTCTTGTGATACTCGTGATGTGAGGATATCAAAGACAAAGTGTCTTTTTATATGTCGTTGGAACTTGTAAATACATCGTTCTAAATGCTCTCTCTCATCTTGATTAAATTCAAAACTGTTAACGATGTCAAACGTCAATGTGTGCTTAGGTCTTTTCATACTCTGTTGGTGTTTGCAAACACAAGTCATCAACTTCTTTCATCTTGCCTTGATTCGAGTACAGAACTCCTAGATTGTTGTTCAGATTGAGTGTCGAAGTGTGCTCGGATCTGTTCATACTTTGTCTTGCAGTGCTGAAGGCAGATTCTTTAGTGTGAAGAGTCCTAGAGCTAGCCAACCAATTTAGGTATTAGCATTCCTAGTCAGAGCTTTTTAAGAAGACATCATTTTTGGATGATTTGGTTATGCGCAGTGCTGAAGCGCGAGCGCAATAGAATTCGTGTATTCAATTTCGTTTAATACTGGTGTTAAGCTTAAGCACGATTAGGGCTACATGTGCTGGGGGGGTGCACTCGAGTACATGTAGCGAAGAGGATGTGTATATGCAATTGAAGGAAGTATACGACTAACTACTGCCCTCCAAAAGCGACAGTCTGTTGTCTTTGTTGAGTCTGCGCCCACCACTCACGTAGCAGCTCGAAGACTTCGGAATTCTTTGACAGTTTCTGCAAGGCTGAAGGCGTCATGAACCCCCCAACAGTCTTTGACATATGGGTCAGCACCTCGTCCGAGCAAGAAGCGCACCACCTCTTCACCACCGTGCGCGATCCGGGCTGCATAGCACAGCAAGGTCTCCCAGTGGTTGAAATCTTGGGTTTCGGTATCTAGAGCGTTAATGTCAAGCCCAAGCTCGTCCACGAGGTATTTCACCATCGCCAACCGAACGGACAGGCGTTCCGCGTCGCTACTGTGTGCAGCCGCGCTCCCGACGGCGCGATGCAAGTTACACGGACTCAGTTGAGCGCCTTGGGACTGAAGCGGGGTGAAGATGGCGACTGTGCGCACATCGGCAGCGATTTCGAGCAGCGGTGGGCAGTGATATGAGTCGGTGTGCCCGGGGTCTTCCACCGAGGCACCGTGGTCGAGACACCAACGCACGAGAGATTCGTCGGCGCAGACCAGTTGCAGGAGATACTGGGCGCCCGAGAAGCCGTGGTCGGGATCGCTCTGGTTGATATTCCAGCCATGATGGACGAGGACCTGGAACAGTTGAGTCGATGGAGAAGCTGCTACTCTAAGAGGGTAAAGTGAGTCCACTTGAACGCTTTCCTGCTCGAGCAGGTATCGTCCCACGTCAGATTGACCGTGGTAGACGGCTCTGCATAGACACCACCAGAGTGGTCTTCGTGATGTCCATTTGAGAAGGCCGTTTGTATTCCTCTCCACACTTCGGCAACGTTTTTTGTTTTGTAACCGTTATTTATTATGGCACGGCGGGATGGGCTCTGGACCTGAGCTACGTCCGTAGCTGACTGGGAAGGGGAACTTCCAGGGGGAGCTCCATCGCAGAGGTCAGTTCATGGATTATGGCGATGGGCCAATTTTGGTATAATTCCGCTTAACCAGTCTTGATGGTAAAGGCGCAGAGGCCTCGCTATGTTCCTTCTCTTCTTGAGCAATAAAAGAGAGAAGAGTGTGAGCTTGTAGTAAAACAACACAGTAGACGGCAAATCTGTCAAAGTATGAAACTGTTGACCGAGACTTCGCAATCGTTGTTGTGTATTCAGAGAACAACGACTCACTTCGGAACGGTCGCCCTCAAGTTTCAGCGATTTTGACCACGGTGGCACAAAGATTCAGTTCTAATAATAATATGAGGATCTGCATTCCGGCTGTGAGTACGGAGTGTCCAGATCTTTACTTATCTATCAGTCGTGATTACATTGGCTAGTCCTTTGTTGTACGTACGTTGTCTTGGCTCTCAGCTCACTGGCCGAAGGCTATATCTATTTTGTCTCGACATCTACCTAGCACTACCAGGGTCATTTCGTCTGTTCAATCTATCGTGAGTGAAAGGTTTCCGAATGTATTCATGTCCTTTAGGAAATAACGTGGGAACATCAAGGTTTCGATGCCCTTCTTGAAGCCGGAGCAACGATCCTTCGAATCCTTTGTCTTGCAACTAACGTTCCAGAGGCTTACTACCATCGAAGGAGAAGGCTGAAGGTGGAAGAGCTCATGCAGCAACAGCCGTAGATATCCGTTGGCCCTATAACACAATAAATACGACGAAGGGCAGAAGCCTATATCGCAGCGACAACGAGGAGAAAGTTTGCTTGGCAAGATTCGGAGCCGAAAGTCGAGCAGATGCATTGACAGCGACACTCGAGGACAAAACCAGAACGGGTTGACCATGGTCAGTAAGTTATCAGGTCGATGATGAGATCAAGTTCTCACACCTGCCATGTAGCCATATGGCCGATTGGCCCACCGTACCAGATAATACTAATAGTTTAAGATCTTGACTTGACTTAAATGGAAGTACAGAGTACCTACCTTGCCTCAGGACCTCAGACGTGTGGGGCTAAGCCCCTACCGGGTTAGCGCTTTGCTTACTACGGAAGTGCATTGAGCTAACCCGAAGGGGCTTAGCCGCGCACGTCTGAGGGCCTGAGGAAACGCGTCGTCTAAAAGTTCGTGTGGAATGTGAGCCAATGTTGAGGATTCTGTCATATGGTACTCATCCAACAGTTATTCGTGTACTATGTTTATAAATACCTCACTTTATATGCTTGATTGACAGAAGTGGTAGGAGGTCGCAGGTATCGATGAGCACCGTTGCCGCCATCATGGCTTCTCCAGTGTCTCTGTCTCTCAAACGAAGCTATGACGAAGCTGGATTGGAGAATACTGTGCAAGTTCATCAAGATGCTACTACAGTAGGAGGGCAGTCTCCTGTGGAAAGAACCTCTGATTCCTTAGGGACACTCGCTCTTCCGCCATCAGCGGCGGAGCATGATCGGCCCGGATTTCTACTGCTCAAGGATACGAGCACCATGGCTGGAAGTCTATGCACGCTGCCTACCCTGAATAATGCTCCGGTATCGACCACAAATAAAAGGACAAAGCTAAGTGCTGCTGAGAAAGACGTAAAGAGATTGGAAAAGGAGGCCAGGGACCGTCAAAGGACGGAGGAGAAAGAAAAGAAGGAGGAGGAAAAGCGAATCAGAGACGCTGAGAAGGAAGATAGACGAAGGGTCAAGGAAGAACAATCTAGGTTGAAGGAGCAGGAGAGGAAACTCAAGGAGGACGAGAAGAAACGGAAAGATGAGGAGAAGCGGCTCAAGGAAGAGGAAAAGGAAAAGAAGGCCAAGGCAAGCACTCCTTGAAACTCAGACTATGGGGCCGTTTCGTACTTACATCGTTAAAGTCTCAACTGCGGTTGAACTCCTTTTTCGTACAACCAGCCATTCCAATCTGTAGATCGACCGGGTCTCCCAAACCCGAATGTAACAGCCCTCTGAGCAGTCGGCGTAGCTCAATCACATCTGCAGACGTCCTCGAAGCAACGTCCATGTGTAGATCGACGTCTGCAACACCTCAAAAACCTCAATTGCCAGAGTATGAGAGACAGTTTCTGCCCTTTTTTATACAACCGAACACAGCTCTTGCTCCCTACAATCGGTTCTCGCGCGATGATCAAGGCGTCAAGTATGCTCAAAGCAAACTTGATGAGTCACTTAGTTCAGCTGGTCAAACATTGAGCAACGAAGGCAATATTTTCGATCCGTACGATCTTCTTCACCTATCTTCACACCAATGCAAAGGACACCGAAGGCCGCGCTATACAGTCAAGGATATCATAGCATCTATGAACGGCAGCGCACTGCATCCGATAGATCTCACAAATTCCAAGGCAAACAGAGTCGTTAAACCAGCGGAAAGGCTAAAGTCGATAGCTATAAAATACTTGCGGTTTGCGGAGGATGTAAGACCTCCGTACATTGGTACTTACACCAAGCTGCCAGGTGGTCACAACGATAGGAAGCTCTGCAGGAACCCATTCTCCCGCGCCCTACCTCAGACTGATTACGACTATGATTCGGAAGCCGAATGGGAAGAGCCGGGCGAGGGAGAAGATCTAGATTCTGAGGGCGAAGAAGAAATCAACGAAGAGGAGGAAGACGATGAAATGGAGGGATTCCTCGACGACGAGGAAGGCGGCGACGGATTTCGGACACTGAATCAGAAACGTCGTCCTATCATGGGCGATCTGAAACCCTCTTGTACTGGGCTATGCTGGGAGGACGATTATGAAGTAAATGACATGGTTAGGGCATCCGGAAAGAATCCAGTGAATATGCGAACTTACAAGCTGGAAGTCTTACTTGGTAAGTACTACGTTGTCCAAAGCATCCCAATGCTAAGTTATATAGATCGTCCACAACTGCCTATTGATCCATATTCAACGGCATATTGGCGTTCCACGATTATGGCCAACTCTCTCAACACTTCCCACCCACAGTCACAACATACTTCAATGGACCCTCCGCGAGTACCGCTCAATGCTATCAGCCGTACCAATATGTCATTTCCTAATTCTGCCCTATCCGTGAACAGTCTAAAGGCCCATAACCCTGGCAAAGACAGCTCAGCAGCTGTTAAGCCCCACAAACCGCCAAAGCGCTTTATCCCGCCTGAAGTCATGAATGATTTCAAACTTGCAGTGCAGGGAAACGACCTTACTAAAGCCGGTTTGGTTGAGGTCTTGAAGAAGCAGTAAGTCGCTCTTATACCCTGTGCATATGGTTTTCACAAGTTTCTAATCTTCTCGCAGGTTCCCCAAACAGTCGAAAGACACTATCAAGGACACTCTCAGCCTGATCGCGGAGCGAGTGGGTTCAAAAGAAGCAGATAAGAGATGGACAATCAAGGCCGAATACCAGCATTAAGACTACCCTGTTCGCAGTCAAGCTATGACCGCACGAATAATTACATATTACTGACTTATTTAGCAAGTTTTGGAGCTGGGCTTTTCATTGCCTGAAATTGGGGCTGTGGGGTTACTTCAATGGTGTACATTGGGTTTGCAGAAGTTGCAACATTAAATCACCTGGCATGTTCGGAGTGTTTAGGCCAAGATGCTTGTCGTTCGATTCCCGACTTTGTTTATTTAGCGGGCGACGCATGGCTATGCTGGAGCAAGTTAGCTTTACGTGTCAGATATAGGGTCAAAAGTCTTGCTTCTATTAGCAGATCTTATGCTTGATATGATAAGTAAAGTCCATTGTTCTGACTTCTTGACGAGCTGGTTGAAGAACCTCGGTGGCAATACAGAATACCGAAAGAGAATAGGGTTCGAACCATAAGAACCCGAGATTACATACTTTTAGGAAGTACGGGCGTACCATGTTGTGTGCTTCTAAAAGTAGTGGACTTAAAACAACTGATGCCACTCTAAGATAGCAACAAGTATCGAAAATGTAACTCCCAACTTCCCTCCCGAACGCACCTCCTCCATAACGCCGTTATGCCTTTCCCACTCGATAAATCCTATTGACCCAGTACCTTCTCATTCTCTACCCTCAACCATCAGCATCACTGCACTACGTCCACAGATCAAAGATTACTCACTTATCTGCGTCATAAGCAATCCATATCTCTTCTTCAAAGTAACCCTATGCCTATTACCCCCAATCCTGCAATCAGCCCTCCTCTGTCCTGCCAAAAAACTATATCAGAAGCAATAGACCAGACGTACCGTGAGTACTTATCATCCGGAGAAAACCGTGCTGGATGCGCCGACTTTGTGACTTCGCCGGCTTGTACTTTTTTGAGGGTGTAGAGGCGCTGGCCGGTGGGGGAGAGGGTGTACATGAGATGCATGCTACGAGGTGTTAGCGAGTAATCATAAAGTTGGGGAAGGGGGAAGGGGGAAGGTACGTTATGTTGGCGGTTACTCAACTAGCTAGATGCATCGGTGGGTTCAGGTCGAGGTTGACAGGGTGGAGCGGAAAATCAAAAAAATTAGGCGAGTTTTTTTATTTTCGCCGAAGGTTTTTCCTAACTTCAACACACAATAATATAATGAATTAACTCACTTGAAGATGTGCTTCCACGAAGCTAAGGGCACTATTGATACGGACGTGGTGTAAGTTGCTCGTCTGTTATGTATTCTCCTTCACTCCCTGCGGTGATGACACCATACAGCAGCCTAGAAGCATGACTCTGACTTTATGTTGCGCTTCCTTGTTGGCGCATTTTTCTCTTTGAGAAGACTACAACGGTATCTGAGCAAAAGCACCGCCATTCAATTGATAAAAATCTTCTTTGTAAAATATATGCTAAGTCCCTTAAAGCGTGCAGAGGGTCGAGCGAGACTGTCCAACCTGACCAGAGGCTTGAGTCATGGCCTCCGCTGCCAAAGTAAACGGTACAAGCTCCCCGAAATCAGGAGAACAACAACAGAAATTTCAAGTTCCTAGACCTCCTCGGCCTAATTATAACAAGCTTCACGCCCTACCATTACCAGTTGACGTCTACCCGCTGCCACCGCTGATACCCCATAACCCATTCTCCATCCTCCAAATCGCTTTCACCTACATCCGTCAATTTGTAGGCCCGCCGTCATCTCACCCTAGGATACTCTACCAAGGCTACTATTCTCTCGAAACTCGCTCTGTCCATGTCACGGATAAACTCGCTATACGTGTGCTATGGGAGAAAGGATTCTTCGGTAAGGGTAGTTTGAGCCGAAGTGAGCCAAGCTGGCTGGACCGAGAGAAGAGACGGCGTGGTATTATTGCTGAAGAGACTAGTGAAGAGGTAACAAGAAGGAGGAGGGAAGAGAGACGGGAGTTCAAGAAGGAGAGAGCGAGGAAAGAGAGGGAGGCTATCGACGAGATGTTGGCGGAGGAGAGGAAGTGTGATATGCCTTACGAGGCAGGGGCTGGACCCCCGAAGGAACTAGGACATGGTAATCTAGGACCACCTCTCAAGCTTCTAGCTTCATCAAATCGTGCAGAGATCATAAACCTTCACGGCGATGCCGAGTCAAATAAGGAAAACGTCGCTCCTGGTAGTCTTAATGTCCAAATTTCGACCAAAGCGGAGGCAGAGCTAAAAAAGCCACAGCAAAACAAGGAACTAACGCCAGCCGAACCGACCTTAATCAAAGATCAGGAGCACCTCCAATTAACCCTCGAAGAAGCAGTCTTTCTCTCTTACGGCCTTGGTGTCCTCTCTATCATTGAGCCAGCTACTTTCAATTCGCTCTCTGTCTCTTCTCTTTTCACACTCTCCCGCCAAAACTCCTACTTCCCTCCAATTCCCCCTCAAGACCTCCAACCCGACGACCCTTTCCTCCTCTCCTACGTCGTCTACAATCATTTCCGCTCCTTAGGATGGGTCGTTCGCCCTGGAATCAAATTCGCCGTCGACTACTTGCTCTACCTTCGGGGTCCAGTATTCACACACGCCCAGTTTGCGGTTGTTATATTGCCAAGTTATGAGCATGAATATTGGAGATCGGAAAGAGAGTTGGAGAAGACGAGGAAGAAAGAGAGGAAGAGCTGGTGGTGGGTGCATTGCGTGAATCGGGTGCAGACGCAGGTGCGAAAGAGTTTGGTGTTGGTTTATGTTGAGGTGCCGCCGCCTGAGGCAATTGGGCCAAACTCTGTGGGCGGGAAAGAGAAGGGAACGGAAGAGGTAAAGGTGGATATCGGGAGTTTGCTCAAGCAGTACAAAGTGCGAGAGTTGACATTGAAGAGGTGGAGTCCGAACCGCGGCAAAGGCTGAATTGTTGATGTACGCGCGCCGCATGTTTCCAATCCGGCTTGTATTCAACAGCGTTGCACAAGTACGGAACTTATGCTGCTTGCATAGATGTCAGTCTCGACCTATGCACTCTCCCTGGTCACTACAGCTGGTACACTATCAATGCATTACAGCAACCGGCATCCGAAAACCCCCTCTTAGTTCTTTGAAAGCCCCTCAACCGGTATTTCCTGACCACATGACCGGCAGACAACCGCTGAGCCCGCCCCACTGCTGAAGTCTTCTCGGCTACCGACTGCATCGCGCGAAGATGAACATTTGCGATGGAGACTTGGAGGTGCCGGACGTATGCTCCCTCAAACCTATGATTCTGTCTAGGCAAGGGACAAGGAGAGCGTGCGGAGAAGACGCAGGGACTGAAATGACCTGATGAGATTATAAGATTAGAGATACCCACAAGGCATATTTAGGCATTATAAAAATCCTTTTAAAATCATGTATTCCAGGTTAAATTCTTGTTATGATACTGCGGTGAGGTTCTACATCTATCCCTTTAGCTGCTGTCGGGAGGCCACTTTTAGCGTATTCGCTTAGTTCACCAATAGGAACCATAGAATACCACCCTGAACTGAGTTTATTGATGCTATTCAGATGCTATTGTGATATACAGCTCAACAAGGATCGTTTCTACATAGAGGGATATCACAGATATCACAGTCAAAGATAGAACGCTTTCTCCGCTTGCTATCACCTAAATTTGATGTAATTTCATCGAGAACTTGTCGTTTTCTAGGCCTGGCTGTTAAGCCTAGCTCCTTGCACACACGGTAGTCCTCAGGGCTCTTTCTTTTGCAGATTTGATGATCATCTAAACGTATCATTGAACATTCAATTGCAGACCCAATTGACGTTCTTTTTCGCTTCAGAAACTGCCTTTGAGAGACCTGAATAAGACCTGTAGCCAGAGCGTTCTGAACTCGCTATGAACAGTGTATTTAGCCTCCTTTGAAACATCTGAATGCGAAGAGAGTTTGTAGACATTGATAATGCTGATTTCAATGAAGAACTCGTACAAGGCTTTGTGTTCTCTTGATCTACATCGACGGTTGTATGCGTAGGTATATTGATCCAACTGACGTTTGAAGGCATCTGAATAGGCTCAAATCGATCGTCTACAACAGTGATAGGACGCAGATTAGAACGATCAGTTCCTAAATCAGTTGAATCAGGTACTACGTCGCAGGAAGGCATTATCCAGAACAATAGGGGGCTTTGTTGACATTGTTTCTATTTACAAAAAATAACCTTTTTGACCCAGCCTTACCACATCTGGTTAGGGTTAACCTTAAAAATTAACCGAATCCTAACAGCAGCCAAAGGGATACTTTTATTCTCCAAAGCGCTGCCGGCTTTTTATTGCTTTTACGATACCTTCCTGAAGCCATCCCACAGCCTCTCCCAATACAATAACCCTACTCAATGGTCATTTCTTTTTCCCTTCCCTTCGTTAAACGACCTCATACCCATTCATCCTTTTTAACAATCTCATACAACTTTCGTATCCAGCCCTACCCATAACCTTTCTTACTACAGTAGATCTCCGATTCCAGTTACAATACTACTATGATGGCTCTATATCTATATCTATATTTTCTAAATGATGCCGGCCGGCTATCTAGTGCATTTACGACGCTTTTCTGACGCCCCCCTCGCGCATCCTACTTTCGTCTGCAAGTATAACAACGCTACCGACTTAGTATAGCTTTTCTACCTACCCCGTTGATAACCCCATGTCCATTCCCATTCATCCTCTCCATCTCCCCCTCTCCCTCCCCCCGGATCTCATGCACCTTCATATCCACCCCAACCCAAAACCTCCTCCCCCGCCACACAACCGTCACCCCCCCGGCAACCGCCCATACCCAAACCGGCAACGCCAGCACCTCCCTCCCCAACCACGCGACCACCCACTCCCTCCAGGGCTTCCTGCGCCTCCGCGTAAACGCCGGCACGTCGTCCTTCTCGAGCGTCTGCCCGCTTTGCAGACGGCGCCAGATGAGATAGTCAAGCAGCATCCAGCAGGTCAAACTGGCGAGCCAAAGGAGAAGGAACGTGGGCCAGGTGCGCGGGATATGTAGGAGGGAGTTGCAGAGAGGGAGGCTGGTGAGGCCGAAGGCGCCGTAGAAGGAGCAGAGGAGGGATTCGGTGCCGGGTTC
>JAABUW010005591.1_pt1 | contig 16273 bp, 22 predicted proteins | sample 5560081 | NCBI WGS metagenome assembly JAABUW01 (sample SAMN10711882, study PRJNA513363) | rock metagenome | isolation source: Antarctica rocks | place: Antarctica: Victoria Land, Knobhead sud | reverse complement strand
CAGTCAAACCCTCATGCACTGGCACATCTATCAAAACAAGGCCACGTCCTGCATGACTAATCTCATACTGCATGTTCATTGACAGTCTGTCATGCCTGACATCACTAGTGCTCAATGGCCAGACATTTCCAGATGTGTGCGCATGCTGTTGCATTGTCACTCCAGCTCTTGCTGTCATCAAGACAACCATCACATACACAAGTGTGGCTGAAGTGTGAGGCAATACTGGTGTCTCAAGCGTTTTAGCTGATGTCATGGCAACAAACAAAATGATGCACAGACAATTCTGCATACCGGTATTTTGTTTGCAGGAGCGCGCAGTACTAGCCAGAGAAGCTTTGGCCCAGGAGGGAAAGCTGGAATCCACTCTCCAAGCTTGTGCAGCAGATGCAGCTCGCCAAGGCAACCCTTTCTTTGTTTTGCCTCAAGGTATGCACTCCAATTGGACCTATTAGAATTACTTACTAAAGTAAGCCATTAAAGCCTTTGTCCAGTCGCAAATTGCAATATTTTCCATGAGGTTTTTATCTGACAATTGTCACCTAACTTCCAGAAAGCTTATACATTTGTTTGTAGTGTCCCCTCTGATGCAACATCAGCACTGACCGAGCATGCCATTAGAAGAGCATGTCACAAAACATCAAACTGTCCAAGCTGGACAACATCGGCGTCACCCACTTCAGCCCGCATCCCTCATGGCTGCTGCTAGTCTTCTGCCCTCGCTCTCCTGCTGCACAAACTCTCATCGACAGAAGTACAGCGTGGTGTCTCAAGCATGACCATGTGGTCAACTCCCTTGAGTGTCTATGAATGTTTATTCCCATGACCATATTGTAAATGTACAAACGTGTAAATGCAGTAAATACAATATACCTCATATAGTATGAATAATATAGAATATAGCATTTAATATATGCAAGAAAAACTATCATGCAAAGGATTTGCCCCCGTGTTCAGAAAAGATCAGAGGGAACTTGCCAGATCCTTTCCTGTCATCAAACTTCTTCCTGTTGCTGTTCTGGCCATGCAGATACATTAAAGATGGTATGCACCGGCAGGCTTGCAATAATGCTCAATGGTTCAGCATCTTTGCAATGCTGTTACAAGTCTCATGGGGATACCATGCACGCTCATCTCCTACAACCTTTGTCATGCATTTGAGCACAACCGAAGAAGCTTGTAAGATCCCACTCAGGAATGTCAAAGGAGATACTATCGACTATGCGCTGATGTCGCCCAAGGATCTCTTCCCTCTGTGTCCCCTGCAGTGGCAGCTCTTACAAAAAGAAACCAGACTTTCAAAGAGGTGCTTACATGGATCGACAATCTGTGTCAATGAAGGCATTGGACAAGCCAAGATGACTCATACGCTGTGTCTGTGGTCTTGAGGTGCAATATTGAAAGCTATCAAATCATTTCAGAGCGGCATTGATGGTGCGCCCCATATTCAACACTGAGGAGGGCTAAAACATCTCCACAATGTAGAAACGCATTTTTACTGTCCCCAGGCGTTTCTGAGCTTAGATTTTCAGTTTAGGGATGACGTTTCTGAATTGTAATAGACGTTTCGGGATTGAAAAGAGCTGCTTTCCAGCCTCAGCTTGTGCTTCTGCAGAGGGGGTGACAGTGGGAGAGACCAGTACGCTGTACTACGACAGGTTGAAGGGGGCCTTGCCCACCACCTCCAAGCTGATCTTCAAGGCAGGGCTGAACAGATGGGAAAGCATTCAGCTCAAGGACATGGGCAGGGCAGAAGGGCTGAACCCCGCAGATGGCTCTGAATGGTGGTCTGTGGACATTCAAATGCCCAAGGCATGACCCAGCATACTTGCCTTGTGTTCCCTTCTCGTCTGTGTGTATGCATGTCTGTCTGTTGGTCTGCTTCTCATGTGTATGTATGTCTGTCTGTCTGTCTGCTTCATCTGACATAAACACATGCACTCTTCTGCCCAGCAATTGCCTTTGTCATGGCCAAATGCTTTCAATTGGGCTGCTGCAGCATGTGGGGATTGTTGGTTTGTATATCAGCACACAAGAAGTATTGTGACTGGTGACCTGCAGCTAGTTGTAACCCGCTGTAATCTGCTGTAGCCTGTCACCTCTTTTGACAGCTCATCCCGACTGCCATACAGATACAGGCACCGTACCCAGTTGAGTGACTTAGGGAGCTGCTTGCTGATGGTGACCAGTACACATGCAGGCAACAGGCTGTGGCGTGTCTGATCATTGCCATGAGGCAACCATGTGCCAACAAGAGGCCGTAGGGAATGTTGAGTATAGGGACCCGTTCATAATGCTGCAAGAGTTCCACACGCACCTGCTGCAAACTTTGCTTGTCCTGATGGACTCTCAATATGTTCAGATGAGCCCAAGCCAGTTAAAGCCGTGTCTTGCAGGACACATTTCAGGTGCAATTTGTGATCAATGATGATGTCAGTGGCATGGTTGACAACAACAAGAACAGGGACTATGAGCTGCCCCTGCTGAACCCCCCCAGCGAAAATCAAGTCACTGAAAGCCGGGCAGAGAGGATCAAATCCTGGGAAATGCGAATTCGCCAGGTAAGGGTCCCAATTCGCCAGGTTAGGGTCCTAATTATGCATTTCACAGTGTGAAACAGCGGTGCTGCTGTGCTCCTGCAGTGAAGACGTCTGCATGGACTAGCCGATCTTGGACAACGCATTTTTCATGCCATGCTGCAATGCAGATAGATCTTGCTGCAGTGACTGCCTGCGATAGGTTGCCATGTCAATCCTCGCAAACAGTTTGAGGGCTGATAAGCCTTTATCTGTGATGCAGCAGCTGTCAACCAGTCAATGTCCTGCAGAGGGTATTGTCTGTGACAATTTTGGCCTTTGTCTTTGCACACCTTGAAGGGATTGTATCTCTTACTTGGACAATCTTACTGAAAAAGGAGTTAGGTCAACACTAAGTAAAACCCTGAACCCTGAATTAATTTGACTAGCACATTGTTATGCAGAAAATTGATGCTGAAGAGGCAGCCATATGGGAGGAGATGCTGTCTGCAGCAGACATGGTGCAGGAAGAAGCCAGGCAGAGGTATAAGAAATCCAAAGAAAGCAAAGAGGTACATGACAGCCTGAAGAACAGTGCACCGTACACTCCCACATGACATCTGCACAATAATGCAGCTCAACCTGGGGTCTGCAAGCATTGTGATCTCTGTATCTCAAAGCCATGCTCTGGCATGTGTTAGTGCAGTTGCAGACACGAGTTTGGCGTGAGCCTGCACGTGCGAAATTGCGCACCTGCTTTGCTATTCAATGCATATGCTCCTGTGCCAGAAGACACCTAGGCTTTGACCGCATGTCCTTCATGTCATTCCCAAAGATTGTCACCATAACCATTATAAGGAGAACTGCAAGCATATGATGACCACATGAGTGCTGGACCATCTGCTGATACGACTCCTAACACGCGGTGAATGGGACGCAGAACGAGCCTGTCCACAGGACAGACCAAACGTCTCAGTCCCTGGGCTAATCGGCCAGAACCCCATGACAGTTGCTTTTTTTTGCTGCAGAACGAGCTCATGAAAGAGGCTCGCACCATTGTCGAAGAGCGGCGCAGTGCAGTGGTGATGGGGATTCGTGGGGAGTCTGGAAGAGATGAGGTCTTCCAGTGGGTCAGTGGACCCCCCACAGCTGGCAAGCCAGCCACCCTGGCATACAACAAAAACTCTGGTGGCCTGCGTAACTCTCAGGTACCACACGGCGACCATCGAGTACCAACCAATTGCACGCAACTTGCATGGTGTTGATCGTTCATGCATGAAACCATGGTTGATGATTGCCTCAGGATGACGTGTGCAACAGCTGCTGCATGCATGCATGACAATAACAGCAGCAAGCATTGTTGACTTGGGTGACACCTAACATGACGTTATGACACATTAAGCAATCGGTTCGCAAAACATGTATGGTGGTGACCACATTTACTGCTACCCCACTGGCTACATGGTCTGGCAAGCAGCTTAGTGACCATTCGACAGTCGACTGACAGTCTCTAGCTACTATACGTCCAAACATCACTCAAGGCTATCATTGGCCAACTGTGCACAAAAGCAAAGCGTCAAAAAAGCTATCAGTCTTCTGCAGCAGCTGTTCTGGTGCAGGGGGTACTGCTTCATTTGGGGTATGATGGCTGGTGGGAACAGGACATGCAGGAACTCCCCTTGAAGCGCATGTCTGATGCCAAGGTACTTTTATGTTTCACGTTTTGTAAGTGTTTTGACAAACTGTAGCAAAATTTTGAACAGGTGACAACCTCTCCAATGCAAGCTTTATGTACCGTCAGGCGACGCTGCAGCCTGTGCTAAGATGTGCTGTGCTGTGCTGTGCTGTGCTGTGCTGTGCTTCATCTGACCACATTATTACAAGGTCACCCTGCAGAGCTGCTTCTTATGCTTCAGCAAACAGTTATCTTTGTTAGGGCATACATCTTTGTTAGGGCATACATCTTTGCATTATGAGCACATGACTCCACTGTCTTTCCTTTGGTGCTCAATCTCTGACAAAAAGCATAAAAGCGAGTGAAGGATAAGGCAAGGGGTATGATACCCCGTTTCTGGCAAGTTTCTGTGTATTTCTTCTTGGTGGTCTTTTTTCTTTTCTGTTTGAAAGATTGATGTGCTATGTGTGCTTGATACATAATGTAATCCTTGCAAATGTTTGAAATGGTGTTATGAATACTGCTTGCCGGTTGTAGTATCAAGCCTTGGCTTTCACAAGAGTCTCTTGCCTGCTTGTCTGCTTGTACCTTCATGACGACTTGGCAAGTGTTGCAACAGCCCGTTGTGGTCAGCAGGAAAGACAAGGCAACACTGCAAAACATATCAGTGTTGCGTGGGATTGTCTTCACAGTCTCTTGCCTGCGTACTGCTTGTACCTTCGTGACAACTTGTGAAGTGTTGCATTCGCCCACTGTGGTCAACAGACAAAACAAGTGAACACTGCAAAACGTATCATTGCTGTATGGGGTTGTTTGGAAAGTCCCTTGTCTGCGTGCTGCTTGCACCTTCATAGCTACTCGGCAAGTGTTGCAACTTGTGGTCGCAGGTGTCTCAGCACAATCTTGCACACCACGGCGACTGGTACAGCTGCCAACTTGACGTTCTTGATACAGCCTTTGTGCTGGACTTTGTTTTCAGCGACACTGCCAAACGCAGCTGGGACAACAATGCACAACAGGTGATCACATCTGCAGCGGCTGCTGCGTTTGAGCACTGGGCAGGAACATGCTGTGCCAAATTGCTGTAGGCAGTGATGTGATGTTGCAGGCCATGCACTCAACCGCTGTTGCCTTTCGCTCACCTTGCTCAGTTGAAGGCCCAAGGTTGTACTGAACAGAAGCGGGCATGCTGCTGTGCCTGACTGTGCTGTGCTGCTTGGCGAAGCCCAAGGTTGCATGTTGCGCTGGGCTCTAAATGTTGAGCTGTGCTGCACCGCATCGCTTATGCTGTTGCTCATGCACATGCTTGTCATGCCCATCCCTTCTGCTTATGTCTCATGCTCATAGCTTGTACTCATGCTCATGCCCATGCCATGATAGCTGTCACAAATGCAGTGCCATGATTTGCTGTGCTGCGGTGCGCTGCGCTGCGCTGTGCTGTGATATGCTGTGCTGTGCTGTGCTGACTGGACGACTTCCTCTTGCCCACAGGACTTCCACTCAAGGGTGGAGGGTGCAGTGTCAGGCGATGACCTGGCTCGCCTGCTGTACAAGGTCTTCAAGTCTGGCCATGAGCAAGAAGATGAACAGGGAGCTGCTAGGGCAGCTCAGAGTGCAGTTTGCAAGCTAGAGATCAAGGTACATCCTTCAACATCACACACTGTAGGTGAGTCACAGGTTTAGGGTTTAGGGTTTAGGTGAGTCACAGTTGCATGCCCAGTAAAGCCTGAAGCGTCAAGCTGGGTTGAGGTGAGAAGGCACCTATGCTGGCTTTCGTGCTGGAGCAGCGCGCGTAGCCAGGGGTAGCTGTATCTAGCTGTGCTGGCTTCAGATGCAGTGTTGGTAGTTGTCTGTTCACTCATTCAGCTGTTCCTAGCATGTATCTACTGATTATACCCCTTTACTCACTCACTCACTCACTCACCAACTCAGTCACTCACGCATGCTTTGCTGTGTCATTTGTGCACCCAACAACGTGCTCACTTACTTACTGGCTACCTCCTTTGTGCTTCCTTCATCCCCTGCTGTCTTCTTACCTTCCTGTTCTTTGCTACATGAATAAAGCCCCACCTGTATGAGGCTCAAGAGCAGCACATTTTACATGTGATGCCGTCGGTCATGCCCTCCTGAGGACTTGACAACGCATCTTGACGACCCCCTTGAGGCTCGGTCCGATGCCCTACCCCCAAGGGGAGCATTGCCTCTCAGCAGCATTGAGCTTTCCCCTTCACCAGCTCCAAGCTTGAGTGTTGTGCAGGCTAAGGCGGGAAAGAAGAGGCGGGAGCTGCAGCGGCAGGTGCTGTTCACCATGCCCATCAGACCCAAAGCGGGTCAGAGCGTGAGGGTGTACTACAACCCTGACGTCACCACCCTCAGAGGCCGCCCCGAGGCCTGGCTCAGAGGAGGCTGGAATAGGTGAGCATGTCATGCTGGGGATCAATCAGCTCTACAAAATGGCACAGAAATGTTATAATTTTTGAAACATGCGATTCATGGCGTAAAGCTATTCTCAGAAACGCCTGAAAAACTAGTGTTAGAAGACGGCAATAATGTGCCGATTGCAAAGAACTGCACAGAAGGATGTCAAACCTCTCTGGGCCTGCTGCAAAATGTTGGCCCAGGTAAGGCTGATTCAGAGGCCTGGGAAAGAGAACGAAATGGTCTTTGGGATGTATTGTTCTGGTTTGTATTGCCCACAGAAACAACACCTGTTGTCATAATGGGACAGGTGGAAGCACGCACAGAGATGCTGTGTGTTTGACCGCAAAATGTTCACAGAGATGTTCACAGAGATGCAACAGCTGTCTCAGCTATACTACACCCTGTCAATGAGCCATCTGCCTGTTAGCCGACACACCCACATGACAAGTATAACAATCGGCAGCTGTGTTCCTCATGACCGCTTTGCTGCAGAGTTGATGTGCATGGTTACTGCAATATCTTGTGCTGCAGCTTTGAACAGCAGGACAGCCGAAATCATCACCCAGTTTCAGCCTGGTTGTGAGATATCAGTTGGGTGCTATGTTCACGGTCATATTGCCACACACCCTCATGGTCACGTTGCCACATGTCCACTGTTGTGTGTAAGTGCCCACAGGTTCTCAGCTGGCTGCCATAGAAAGCATTTGGGTGATGCCAAACTGGATGTATGTGCATCACCCACATGCTTTCAGTGGCAGCTTGCTGGGCTCCTGTGGCCAATACGGGTGTTTAAACACACCAATGGACACACCGGTAGACACACCAGGGGATACACCAGTAGACACTTCAATTGGCGGACATACCAGTGGACACAACAGCAGACACATACCCACCTGTTGCCTTGTCCTCAAAACTTAGGTATGGCGGTCATCAATCACAGCACATAGTCATGTTTCATGCACTGCAGGGGCGCACACCAGGGCCAGATTGGTCCCCTAGAACTGAAACCTGTAGTCCCAGGTGGTGTGGGTTTCCTGCAAGCCGAGGTGCAAGTCCCAGAAGATGCGTCAGTCCTGGACATTGTGTTTTCGGACAGTGGAACCACCAGCGGCGGCTTCTTCGACAGCAACCATGGGTTGGGGTACCACGTGCCCATCAGGGGTAGCAGGGTGGCCCAGCCCAGCCTCAGCATCTGCCACATCTCGGTTGAAATGGCTCCCATTGCTAAGGTGAGATTGGCCTGATCTTATGTGTACAGTACTTGTTGTTCAACAAGACAACAAGTAGAATGAAGTGAGCTTGACAAGACATTGTGTTTGGTGCATCTGTGATACATATTTGGTTGCTCTTGCCAAGGAGAGCGTGGACACACAATGAGTCTGCACCGCCTCTTTCTGCAGCTGGATGCATCAAAGCTGGTCTACCTAAAAGCAATCGCAAGTCGACTCCATATGCAAGCACACACTTGTTTGATGTGTGAGCTGTTGACATGTATGGCATGCGCAAGCAGTGTCATGCCATCTCTCTGCAGATGTTTGCCTGCCCTCTGTTGTTGAAAGGCAGGCACAGCTTGTGTTGCCTTTCCAGCTGTTGTTGAAAGGCAGACATGGCTTGCCTTTCCAGGTGGGAGGCATGGGGGATGTAGTCACTGCACTGGGGCGAGCTGTCCAAGAGGAAGGCCACAAAGTGGAGGTCATCCTGCCCAAGTACGACTGTATACAGTATGACGAGGTACAGTCGCCCAAGCATGATTGTATAGAATGCAATAAGGTCGTTCTGCCTATTTGTGATTGTATACAGAAGGAAAAGGTAGGCTGTAAACAGCACGACAAGCTACAATGCCCAAGCATGATTGTACAGAACACGTCAAGGTCATCTTGCCGCCTGTGATTGTATACAGAGAAGAAATAGCAGACTGCGCGGTCTGAATGTATACCATCTGGAGAGGTCATCTTGCTTAAAGCTGAGAGCATACAGCCTAGGAAGGTGCTACCTATATAGCTGTCTATGTGTCTGTTAACTTGTCTGTCTACATGTAAATGGGTATGTCTGTCCAAATGGAGGTTTGTATTTCTGTCCACATGTATGTCTATATGTCTGTCCGTATGTCTGTCTATGTACACATGGCAAGTATGCAGGTACAAGAGTTGAGCCAGTCTGGCGACTTCTTCTGGAACAACACCCAAGTGAAGGTGTGGCAGGGCCGAGTGGAGGGTCTGAGCACCACCTTCCTAGAGCCTTGCAATGGCATGTTCTGGGTGGGCTGTGTGTACGGCAGGAATGATGACGCCAACCGATTCAACTTCTTCTGCAACGCTGCTTTAGAGTACTTGAGGCATCATGCAGGTGGCAGCAGGTGTGCTGTGAATGCTGGCTTTACACTGTCCGTTACGTTGTGCATGCATGTTGTGCAGATGTCGTGCATGCTTGTTGTGCATGGTGTTGTGCAAGGTGTCATGCCTGCATGTTGTGCATGCTTGTTGTGCATGTGGCTTGGCCCTGTTTGTACCTGAATGTTGGTTTTTCCACATTGCATCATGCTCAATGTCAATGCCAGGATGCAGTGTCAATGCCAGGATGCATAATCACGCTCAGATTCAGCCTCTTAGAGCAGCAAATTTGGCCTGGCACCTACCTAGTTTGGGCTCTGGCAAGGGCTTCAATGATATGTTTTACCAATGCAAAGCTCACATGCAGTAGCAGCATCAAGCCTACAACTATCTGCACAGCTGAACGCAGCCTCGCTTTAATCAATGATGACCGGCAACACACGCTGAATGCTCAACACAGTTTTCATGAGCGTGCATGCTCTCCTAGAATGGCAATTTCCACAAAAAAGGCAGGTACACCTGCCACTGTTACCATCAACTGTTATTCTGTGTCTGGCATACAGCAGTTTGGCAGATGTTGTCAAATGACAGCTGTTGTGTGCAGGCCTGACATCATCCATTGTCATGACTGGCCCACAGCCCCTGTGTGCTACGGTGACAAAGGCCCCAGCAAGTCTGTGTTCACCATCCACAATCTCAACTTTGGGGCTGATCTCATTGGACGCGCCATGCAAGCGGCTCAGGTACCTTAACAACCCAATTCAAATTTGTTTATCAGTCCATCAACAAAAGAAAATTGAGGAAACTGGCGGGTCATACATTTGTTCTGCCAAGATCTGGTGTTGTTGAATCTTGCGTCGCATTTCTTTGCATAGCAAAACATTACACATAACACCACACAGCAAGCAATGCACAAAATGCAAACGCTGGCCGGGTCTGTCACTGAGTCCTCGCTCCCAGGCATGCTCTTTGCCAATGTGCTAGTACCAGCGCACCCTGCCATCTTGCCAAGGGCAGCTCATACAAAAAGTTGCAGCACAGATGAGCAGCTTTGGTGTGCTCTTGTTCCTGCAGCCATCGAGATCAGACTTGTTGGCTGGCTAAAGCTTTGTACTCTCTGTCTCTCTCTTTTAAGATCTCTCACCATCCACGACATCCAGCACCAATGAGATGTACGTCGAGAATCATGTGTCGCCCTACATGAGTCAGCCCTGAGGCACAGCTGCATGCATTTGGCCCTCAGGAGTCATCCCTGGTAATCGTGTTTGTAGCTGTGTATCTCTTGCTGTTGACGCTCTGCAGCTCATTTTTTGCGTAGATGGGCCGTGTGGCCTCCCAAATTTGCATGTAGGCTACTCAGAAATGTGAGCCTTGTTGACCATGCAGGTGGGGACAACAGTGTCCCCAACCTATGCAGCAGAAGTGAGCGGGCACCCATCAGTAGCCCCCCACATGAACAAGTTTTTTGGGATCATCAATGGGATTGATATGGACATCTGGGATCCCCAGTCAGACCAGTTCCTACCCAGGTGACGGCTTTCTTGCTCTTGGGATACAGAATCACATGTTTCACAGAAACTACCGTTTTATAGTGCAAAGCTTGTGTCAGGAATTCCTGGGGGATTCATATCAGGCATGTATACATCAGGGAGATATCTCAGGCATTTAATGAGACCAATGTGACACATGATATGGACTTATCGCATCAAGCTTTGACCTACCAAATACACAAAGCCTAAGGTGCAGTGTGTGCTGTCTGCCACAATGCAGTCATTTGGTGCAGTCCAACAGGCCTGTGACTATCACTGAGTCTCAACTGGTCATGGATTCTCACATGCATGCATAAATGTGACCCATCGCCTGTGAAAACTCAGTAGTACTCACTGGCATGATGAACTGCACTGCATGATCACATTGTGCCAGACAGCATACACCTCGGCTTGTGCATTGTCTACTTGATAGGCCATAGCATGATGTGAAACATATCTGTGGCAACTAGCCTGCTTGGCTTGTCATACGGGGCATTCAAGTCTTGACGGAAGTTTGTCATGCACCAAACACATCAGAGTCCTGCCCTTTTGCCAAGTTAGTTCATGACGTCATTGCCAGATGCAGATGCTGAAGCAGATTACTCTATGACACCATCTTGCAATGAGTCTGCGCAGTGCTCTGCAGCAAAACAGTTATTGAGTATCCTGTCGTAGCACCCCAACACAGCTTTTGTACACAGATGCAGCCTTCTGACTGTCAGCAAAGCACTGGAGAGCTGCCATTGTATTGCACAGTGTGAAAGCAATCTGCTGTACTGCAACAGGAAGATTGAACCAGTGTGGGAGCGTCATGTTGTGCTGTAGCACAAACTTTGTGACAGCGTGAAAGCAATCTGTTGTGCTGCAACACAAACTTTGGGGCACTGCAAAAGCAAACTGTTGTGCTGCAACAGAAACTTTGGGGCAGTGTGGAACCGTCGTGTTTGTGCTGCAACAGGAATTTCAGTGTGAACGAAGCAGAAGAAGGCAAGGCGGCTGCCAAGTCAGAGCTGCGGCGGCGCATGAACCTGTCCACAGCTGACGTGCCCATTGTAGGGGTGGTCACACGCCTTACTCATCAGAAGGGCATCCACCTGATCAAGCACGCGGCGTGGAGAACCCTGGAACGTGGCGGCCAATTCGTCCTGCTAGGGTCTGCACCAGACCCTAGGGTCCAGGCCGAATTCAATGCCCTAGCCGGTGATTTGGGCCGGCAGTACCCAGACAGGGCCCGGCTGTGGTTTGCATATGATGAGCCGCTGAGTCACCTGATCTATGCTGGCTGTGATATGTTCCTGGTCCCCTCTGTCTTCGAGCCTTGTGGTCTCACACAGATGATTGCCATGAGGTGGGTAGGACAAGCACAGATGTCTGTGCGTCAGACCAGCTCAACACTTTGCTGAAAGCTGCCGAAAACTGTCATTGTTCATCTGCTGAGTTGCATGTGGCTGATGTTGTGTCTCACAACAACTTGATGTAGGTTGCACATTGCATCTGCAAGGCCATGTTGTGAAAATGCTGCGGCGTCACTGGTAGCTGTGTTACCACATGCATGCATGTCTTGAGACGTGCAGTGCATGCTGTGCTGTTTGATTGTAGCTGGATGTGAGCACTGCAGGTGCATTACAGCACGCCCATCAGTACATGTGCAATGCCCCCTGACCTGCCCTCTCTGGCAAGATCTGGCAAGCTCGCCATGACACCTACCAGATCCTGTCTTTGCCAGGTTTAGCTTAGTACAGGCGCAATGCACATTCAGAAGCTGGAAGGGTAAGGGGCACAGGAGGCCAGGCCTGAAATGAGGATAGTACTCTTTTCCTGTTCAGCAGTAGAAGCCCAACATAACTCACCTCACGGCTTGTCTTCGTCAACCCCATTGTTTCCTTGATGTTCACGCTGACTGCTGTGCCTTGCAGGTACGGCACCATTCCTGTAGTGAGAAAGACAGGGGGTCTGAATGACACCGTGTTTGATGTGGATGATGACCAGGAGAGGGCTGCAGCCGTCGGCATGGGGACCAATGGCTACAGCTTTGAGGGGACTGACCCCGGCGCTCTGGACTATGGCCTCAACAGGTACACATGCCCCGTCAGTCAGAAAGAGTGGTCAGTCTGGAATGGTCCCTGACTGGAGCATTTTGCCACTGGAGCTTCAGGTTTGAAATAGTCAGATGCATTGCGATTATTGACTGACTGACGCCAAGGCAAGCTCTACAGGCAACTTATGCAGTTGATTGAATGATGTTGCATGATTCAATGTGGCAATGTGTGTGTGTGTGCAGGGCATTGTCATCCTGGTACAATGAGCAGCAGCTGTGGAGGCAGCTGGTCAAACGTGTAATGGACCAGGATTGGAGCTGGGCCAATCCTGCCCTTGACTACATTGAGCTGTATTACAAGGCCCTCAAGAGCTGAAAGGGGCTGCTTCAGCAGCTGTCAGTGATAATTTCATATAAATATATACCTTCACAGCACAAGATATTTCACAGCACAGCTTAGCAGTTGACATTGGCTGAGTAAGCCATATTTATGTCAGAACTCAACAAGCAAGCTTGTAGAATTTGCAAACAGTCCATGTAGGCTAGAAGTTGCAAATACAGAAAAGGCTTAGCAAGTTAGAAGAGTATTACGTCTTGGCTGATATGTTACGCATGACAGTAGCCATACTCAGTGCGGATGTGGGTGCCAAGCAGAGCAGTTGTTGAGCACTTGCATGCACACAAAGTATATGTCCTTCAGAGCAACTGACGCCATGTTCAACAAGGGAAGGGCAATAAATGCTCACAATCCTGTGTCAGTAGCCACTCCTCTGATAGCATTGCAAAGACAGCGTGCAATAAGCAACAAAGTGCAGCTATCACAACCATATCTGCATTCTAAGTGCCATCATTGTATCCCGTAGCATGTGGAACGCCATGATCACCATCATAAATAACAAGCACACTCTCAAGCCTTGTGATCACACGTCCAAAGCTTGACGGCTTTGCACATCAGTGCTGCCAAATTTGTGCTGGCGTGACGAGAGCTGCAGGGACAATGCACATTGATAACACTGAGGTGCCAGAATGACTTTTGCCTCCTTGCAATAGCTGTTGTTGTAGCAGCCAGGGCAAAGCCTGTTTGTGATATGCCAGCTACAAGTTGACATGCCTTACTGTGCTCCCTCCAGTGCTCAGTATCCAAACGGTCCCAGCATAGGTCCAACAGCTCAAATGTATGAGATGATGCCTCCAGGACTTGTATGGCCTGATCTTCAGTCCTATCTTCGGTCCCATTGCAGATCTGAAGTTCATCCTGTGTCCTGCAATTGTCCTGCCCTCTGCAGCCATTGTCATTTGTCCATGCAGTGTCTGGGTGGGAATCACAGCTATGTGGTGCAGCAGCCATGCCATGCTATGCCTTCAGTCCCAGACATTCTGGTCCAGTGTCTCAGCAGGCTCCCCAAATATCAACTTCCAAGTATACTCAAACACCATGCCCTTGTCCCAAGAGCTCAGCTCAACGCTGTCTGCCAGCCAAGAGAGGCACTCATGGTAGAAGGCTCTAGGGTGTGCAAGAACCCTATGCTTCTGCACCACAAATTGGCCGCCCCCTTGCACATGCAATTCGTCTGGCAGGGGTCCCAATTCATGCCCTAGCAGCTGCTGCCATGCTGTCGTGATGCCATGGGCTGCCTTGTGATGGTAGTCATTCTTGTTTAGATGCCGGACGTGCTGGCTGAGATGTATATGCCACAGGAATCCGGCTCGGTTGAGGCTTGCAAAGCCTGGGATGGTGTTCCACTGTATCAACTGCACATCTGCATCCTGCAGCCAGAGAAAAAGGTGTAGGATTTACTTTGGGTTGAGGGTGTAAAACAGATCTTTCAGTGCACTGCAGTGCAATCTAGCTGTAACCTGTGCTGCAGCCAAATTGAACACAGACGCAAGGAACAATGCCGAAATGAAGGCTGCAGGCAGGACCATTCAGGAAGCTTGTATGTCAGTAAGGCTTCAAGGAGTTGAGCTTGCCGTGTACAGCATGACACTGAGTTGACAAAAAAGGTCATGGAACAGGGCGATGCGCATGAATGAACGCCATGTGTTCTGGCAGGCAGTCGTAGTAATCCACTATAAACTGTAGGTATGCTGCTGCCTCGTTTCCATTGTGCACAGGTGTGTGATGGGTGGCTGAGCTGTCACGGGTGTTGTACACCACAAATGGCATCACACCTGCGAGGTACAGTGCCATCCAGGATACATCCTCTTCATACCTGCAGGATACATCTCAGACTTTGGCTTATGTTCAGGCAAGGAAGACCTCATACCCTGCTCTTCAGCAGCTACAGCATCATGCACAGCAAGCTCGAGGCGTAGTTCAGCTTGTCAGAACGCATTTGGACTGCAGTGTGGTCTCAGGCAGGATGTACACTACAATACACTGTAGGTTGAACCTGGCAGCAATCAATAGACTGTCCCGTCCGACGTCCTCTGAGCCCCACCAAATGCCGTCAAGACATCTCATCTGCAACCAGCGTTGCCGTTTATATCACTTGTTGTGTAGCCACTGTGCAGCTATCTTGTACTACTGTTATACACAGGTAGATTTTATGACGAGGTTCCTCTCACCTGCTGATCATTGCATAATGCACAGAGGAATTTCGCGCACGCCGCAACATAGATCGCCATCGATCGGCCACCAAAAAACCCCATGACGCGTTACCTCAGCTGCACGGGATCACGACGGGGTGCAGCTACCTGGCGCGTCAACGGCCTTTAGGTTAAATGGCATCATTTTAAGGTGCTGAACGGCTTGCATCTGGACTGAGTGAGCCCGGCACGCGCTGCAGGCACAGATCCTCTTGCGCGGTGTTTTCAGAAGTACATGCCCTACAGTCGTAATTACGTAACACGAGGAGCGCGTTCCTCACTTGCTGTCAACTTGCTTTGCATGGCAGACATTGTATACGCCGAGAGACACTGCACGCATTTGTAAACATCACGTGCTGAATGGTCAGCTGCACAGGGTGCAGCCCTGCTACTCGGGCAATTTGGTCAGTGCGCATGCGCATGTGCAGATCCGACATGACAGTTTTAGGAAACCTCACTTGAGTTGTATTAGATACATCGTGTGCTGCTTATCATCATATGGTGATGCATGGTCATGAGATGGTATCAAGAGCGAGGCACTCCTGCCAGCACATGTTCACTGCCACAATGAGGACCGACATTCACATCACAACAGCAGATGCACCAGTGGATAAACCTGAAACTGCATGAAAAGAACCAGCAGGCAACAGTGCTGTTGAAATTTTTCCTAGATGAACACAGTGACAACATCGAGATACACTTTGTTCTGGCAGGCCATGACATTGCAGGGTCCAATGTTGATTGTCCTGACAACAATGAATCAAACAGCATGACTTGCAAGCCCAATCGGGCTCGTGCAATTGCAAAAACCATGGAAAATCAGCTCAGTGCCTGCTCGCATGTGTCAGAAACAAATCACTAAGAGAATGATAGCTGTCATCGCAATCACGTCATTCAGCTAAGCCTGTTGGCAGTTCAAATGTGCACACTTCATGTGGCAAAAATGATCAACAGCGCATTTTGGTGGATGGTTCCTGCAAGTGGGCGCTACTAACAAAATACTCAAATGCACACAACACTCAGCCCTACGTGTATGCTTGTCTGTTGGTACAAGCAAGTGTTGTCTACAGTTCTGTTAGATCTCAGTTGCAAATTGCTTTATGTATCATTTGTTTTTCTCTGGCCAGTTGACAATGCGGTGAGCCACTCCTGTCAGCACACTCAATGTGCATTGT
>JAABUW010005587.1_pt1 | contig 16282 bp, 6 predicted proteins | sample 5560081 | NCBI WGS metagenome assembly JAABUW01 (sample SAMN10711882, study PRJNA513363) | rock metagenome | isolation source: Antarctica rocks | place: Antarctica: Victoria Land, Knobhead sud | reverse complement strand
CTATTAAGTTATTAAGACTTAATTATTTAATATTATTATATTTAAATATCTATAGAAATTAAAGATAATATAATTCTTAAAAAATCAAATATATTAATTAAATACAATATTAAGTTTCTAGTTATTTTAGATATATTATTTAGATATATTATTGTTAATAATATTTCTTTATTTATAATAATATTATAAATATAAAATCTTTTGTACAATAATCTAGCTATAAATAAATTTTACTCAAAACAATCTCGAACTTTATTCGAAAAAAAAATTATTTTTATTAATTTGCTAATTATTATCTTGTATTCTACAATATATATTTTACAATCTAACAATAATTTTTTTTTAATTTAAATTTATAGTGCGATTATAGTATTTAATTATTATAATTTGCTTAATTGTTTACAAACTTATTTAAAATTGATTTTATTAATATATATTTTAAACAAGATTAAAAATTTGTTTAATATCTACTAATAATACTAAACAAGAAAGAATATTTCTAGCTATTTGTGTTAACTTAAGATAGTTTAAAATATTATTTTTTTAATATTTTAATATTAAATATTTATTCTCTATAATATTAATACAAAGATATCGATTGTCTTTATTTTAAATCGAACAAAAGTATTAAAATTGTTAAAATAAGAATTTTATAATATTTGCGTCAAACTATTAAAAAGTTAACAAAAAATCAAATATATTACTATATTGTATTATCTTTTTAATAATATTTGCTCTTTGTACTCTTGCTTTTAAAATAGCAATTAAATTATAATAATATTAAAAATAGATTTTAAATTTTGTTTAATTTTTTGTTTTGTAATTTATAGAATTATTATTACCTTTTTTGTTCTATATTTTGTAAAAATTTAATTTCTGCGTAAAATTTAAAATATTAACAAGATTATATAATATTTTATTAAGTTTTTCTATTTTTAAATAATATTTAACAAACTTTGTTCAAGTTTTTTTACAAGCTTTTAGTATAATCTTTTTTAAAGAACAATTATAATTTATTATAGTTTTTTTTAAATAATTGAGATAATTAAATATTGCATTAAATATTCGAAATTTTAAATAAATATTAATATTAGTTATTCGAGAAATTATAAAAATATATTTATAGAAAGAATTTAATATATTGTTAAGCAATTAAATTTATTGTTATTTGTTTTTGTCTAATCGAATATACTAAATTTTTTAATCTTTTAAATATTTTGCTATTTAAAAAATAATATAGTTGTATATTTAATACGCACAACAAAGTATTAAATAGATAGAATTTTAACAAATACAAATATTTTGTATCAATTTTCGAGATTTTTTATTTTTTTGTTTTTAAATTTTTTTAAAGCAAATTAAGTGATAAAAAAAGTTATTAATAGCAACAATAAAAGTAAAAATCTAAATAAAATTTAGCAAATATATTATCTTTTTGTATTATTATATAAACAAATATCTTTTTAATTATAACAAATAAGTTTATACTTTTTACAATATTTTAAACTTGTTTATTCTCTAATTAAAAAATTATATAATTAACAAATATCTCTAGTTTAAGAGTTGCAATAAAATTTTAAGCTATTAAATTAATAATATAAAGTAAATAAGAAATAGAATTTTGTTGTCTATTGTATTAAGATTTTTATTAACTTAAAACTTTGTTAAGTTTGTTTTTAAAAATACTATTATTGCTTGTATTATTAATAACAATTTCAAAAAAATTGTTCTTAATTTTAAAAAAAATTGAATATTTTATAAGCTCTAATATTAATTGTCGATTTATATATTCTATATTAAGAGAAATAAAGTTAATAAGATATTTGCGATATTAAAATATAATATTGATTTAATATATTAATACTTTAAAATAGATAACTTTTTAAGAACTAAAATATATATCTAAAGTAATAGAAATATATTAAAATTCTTTTAGATTTAATTTAATCTTATTACAAATTTAATCAAAATTTATAAAAATTAATTTTAATAGTTTAATACAATCTAAAAGTACTAGATTTAATTAAAGTATTTCTAGTAATTTTTAAAAGTTTAAATTATTAATAGTTCGAAAAAGTAGATTTAAATTAACAAATATCTTGTATAGTTAATTTTCTCAATTATTTTAATTAAAGAATAATAGATTAATATAGTTTTTTTTCTATTAATATATTAGTTTTGTATTATCTATTTATATTATTAACAATAACTTACGTAAATAAAAATTAAATTAATTACTAATTATAATCGAGATCTTTTTTGTTTTAAACAAAACGCAAATTAAAGATACTTTTTTATATTCGATATATTTAAATAATTGTATACAATAGAATAATTTAATATTTTTTGACAACTTTTGCAAAAAAAATTAACAAGCTATTAATAGTTAAGACTATTTGAATATATTTGTTTTAAAACTTAAATTGTGCTTTAATATTAATTTTTTTAATTTAATATAAATAAACAAATCTATTTTAAGTTTTGTGCAAAATACTCTTATTAATTGTAATATATAACTATTATTTTTTAAACAAAATCTTAATATTTGTATTCTATTCGATATATTTGTTTTTGTTTTTTAGTTTAAAAAATAAAAAATTGTTTAAAATCTTATTCGATACTTTTTAAAACTCTTTTTTTCTAGTATTAAATATACAATTAAAATTTCAATCAAATTAATTCGCAAATTAATTAAAATATAAAGTACTAAATAACAAATTGCAAGAAATAGATATACGAGAATTATTTTTGAATAAAAACAACTATTAATCAGAAAATTTTAAAAAATTAAATATTTTGCAATAAAAAATAGTATAAACAATATCTCTAAGTAGTTTAAAGAAAAAAATTGTAAAATAGAATAATAATACAAAAAAGTAATACAAGTATAAAATAAATTAAGCAAGATTTTATATTAACAAGTAATTATAATCTAATAGTATAGCAAATTGTAATTTTAATAATATATTATAATTATATAGATCTTAAAATAATAACTCTTAATATAATAATATTATCTTCGATTTCTTAGCAATTCGATTCGATTTCTAATATTGAAATCGAATATTGACTCGAATCAAATTGAGTCGATTCTAAATTAGCGCAAATCGAATCAAATTTCGAATCGATTTCTAATATTAAAATTGTCGAATTGAATTGATTCTAATAGTTGGAATCGAAATCTAATTCGACAATTAATTTAAGTCGAATTAAGATTTAGAGATAAAATCGAAAATCGATTCGAAAAATCGACTCGAATTATTATTTTTAGTAAATTCTATTATTTTCAGTAATAATTTGATAGAAATAGTTACATCGGCAATTCCGGAACTCTTGTTAATAGTACTATTGGTAGCTAATAGTCAAATTAGCTAATATGTCGATATGCTCGCTTTATATAATTAAGCGCAGAATTGGACTGCAATTAGCAGAATTTGCAGACACGTAATTGACACGCGCTTTGCTAAGATCTGATTTCGTATATTGCCAAGTCTTACGACGAGCGCAATCTATCTACGAGCGCAATCTACAAGCGCAATCTATAGACGCAATCTACAAGCGCAATTTACAACTATTATATGCACAACACAACTACGCAATAAAGACGTTCTCGTCGACGCATAATCTGCGCGTAGAAATCTTCCGAATTGTTCGATTCTATTATACAAATTACTATAGTGTAAACAAGTAACAAATAAAGACGTAAGCGAAGTATTGCGAGAGTTCGTGCATATCTTGAATATCAAAATTGGATCTCTGTCAAGCAAGCGCCAAAACTTTTGCTGCTAAATGGATTCTAGGCTAGCTAATAGCCAAATTAGCAGTTTTCGCAACAGGCACTTTCTGAGCAGGGGTCCCGGAATTGCCGATGTTAATTTATTGCATTTAATTAGTAATTATATTAAAAATATCTATCTATTATAGTATTATTATAATATATTACTATAATATATTATCTATAATAATAATAAATCTAAATTTGAACTTTTTTATATTATTTTTAGTAATTCTTAGTATAATAATGTTATTTTCGATTTCTTAACAATTCGATTCGATTCCTAATATTGGAATCGAATATCGACTCGAGTCGAGTTAAGTTAATTTCAAAATAATAAGAATCAACTTAGATTTCGAGTCGATTCCTAGGATTAGATTTGTTGGATCGGATCGATTCCAATAGTTGAAATCGAAATCCGATTCGACAATTAGTCTAAATAGTATATATAATAATAGTATAATAGTATTTATAGTAGAACTAATTGCGAAGCAATATAAATGTGTTACAAGTTGTATACTTTAGTATACTAATTACGACGCAAAGCTCTTTATAGTATATAGAGTACAATCTGTTAAGAAAGTATTATGTAACTAAATTAGTAAATTAGTAGAATCAAAAATATTAATTTACTAAGATTATCAATTCAGAAAATTAATAAATTATTAGAATTAGAGATATTAATTTAATTATTCAATTGATTTATTATATATATAAACTAGTAAATGCAATTTTCTTATAAATTGTATTTAACTTATTATAAGTTTTAACTTATTGTTACAACTACTTAGTTGCAATTCTTGTTATTAAATAATTGCTTATATTGCTTTAACAACGTCTACAAATCTCTTTAATAATATAATTATCTCTAATATTTTTGTAGAAAGTATTAGCGTAACACTTTAAATACTCTAAAAATATTTGTATTAAATTAACGCGTCTCTATTTCGAGCAATAGTTCTACAATATTATGTCGATTCTCTATTAAAGAAAACAACAAAATTAGAATTAACAAGTCTAATATCTATTATAGAGATTGTATCGATTTAAAAAACTAATTTATGCAAATAAATATCTACTTTATCTTTTACTTTATTTCGATAAACAAAAGAACAATTTTTGTATTTATATTTTTTAAAAAGAGAATTTAATACTAACTTAAGTTAAATCTACGCAAGTATATAAAAAATTATAACAAAAACTTTTGAATAATATTTACAAACTTCGACAACTTTAAAATAGAGCTTCAAAAAATCTTCAAAATATTTAATAAAAAACAAATTGCAAAAAAAGTAATTTAGTATCTAACTTAAAGAATCTTTGTATTAAATTATATTACTAGATTTTAAAAGTATATCAATTTAATTAAGTAAAATAATATTGTACTTATAATAGTATTTCGACAAAATCTTAAAAATAATCTTAAGAACAAAATTATATATAACAAAAAATATATTAACAATATATTTAATCTTATTGAAGTAGCTATCGATCTTAACAACAAGTTATATAAAAAAACTATAAAAAAATTACAATCAATTTTGTAAAAGAGCAAAAACTTTCTTCGAATTAACAATTAAATATTTGAAGAAAAAAAATTGTTCTAATTAAAAATACAATAATTTAAACTATTGTAAATCTATATCTATAAAACTAAATTTTACTTAACAATACAAAAAGAAAATTTTTAAAGAAAAACAAAATAACAAATTCTAGACAATATATTATTTATATAGCAAATCGAACTATTTTGCAAAAGATTGTTATTCAAAGAACTTAATAATTTTACAACAAATTAATATTATATTAAGAGAGATATTTGATAGTTAAAACAATATTAGAAAGCAAATTAATACAAAAACAAATATTTTCAAAACTAAATTAAACAACAACTACTATTTAATAAAGAATTCAAATTAGTTATAGAAAATTTTAGATAAAATATTATTAGACAAAATATCTATATCTATATATAAAATTAATAAAAAACTTAATAAAATTATAGAAATATAATAATTAGAAATATTATATCTTTATTTAGTAATAGACTTGAACAACAAGTATAATTGAAAATTTTGTTACAAATGTCTAGACAATATTACAAAATATCTTAAGACTTTAGCTAGTTTATTAAAGAAACAACAAATTAATTAAATTATAAACAAATATAAGAAAGCACTAGAAAGCAACGCTACAATAAAGCAAAAAAATTTCAAAAGAATTTACAAACAACTAGATTATATTAATTTAACTAGGAAACAACTTAATTAAACAAAGAGATACAAAAAATTTAGCTAAATAGCTTGCTACAACAATATATATTAATATTATAAAACTAATAAGCAAAAAGTTAAATAGTATTTTAAGAAATCAAAATTAACAATACAAATATTAAAGAAGTTTTAAAAACAAAAAGAACTTAAAGCACAAATTAAAGCAAAACAAAAGAAAAAAATTCAATTTTTTTAATAAAAAGTATATTAGAGAAATGCAATATATTGGTTTAATAATAGCAACTAAATTTAACAATATATATACAATATTTTACTATATTAATTAAAATTAATAGTTGTTAAATTATTGCAATAATCGATTTTAATACAACAAATAATTTTATAGTTAAAACTTTTATTAAAAGAGAAGAATATTTTAGTCGAAAAAAATCTAATATATACAATCTAGTAATTGTAGATAGAAATTTATTATTTAATAAAAATAGAAAAGTAAACAAAGAAACAAAACTACTATTAATAGTTATTTAGCAATACTACGAGAAACTAATCTTTAATATAGTAAAAATAGCTATTTATAATATTGTTTTAAAAATATCTTAATTAAAGTAGCACAATTTAGAAATTAACTAAAATATACAAATATTCTAAATTTGCGCAATATAATTACGCAATTTATATTTAATTTACGTATTAATAACGTTCGATAATAGATAAAAAAACAAGTCGAAATTTAATTGCAAATAGCAAGTTTGTATTTTTGCAAAAAAACAATCTATTAGAGTTCGACTTAACAAATATTGACAAAAATTAATCAAATTACAAAGTTAAAATAAATAAAGAAAATTGCAAATTTTCTAAGAATATTAAACTATTTAATAAGACAAAGAAATTGCTATATATATTACAAATATATAACAAATAAAAGTATCTATTTTAAGAAAAGAAAACAATAGAGACTCTATCTAAATATTAATTATAAAATTATAAAATTAAACTTAAATTAAATAAGCAGTTTATATTTAAATTTATATATTTTTTATTTAAAAGAAAGCTCGAAGTACTTCGCAAATATTTAACAAAAAACAAAAAAAAAGAATTTATTAGAAAATTTTAATTATAGATAGAATATTTGATTCTCTTTGTATCTAAGAAGAACAAAACTTTTTATCTATATATCGATTATTAAAAGCTAAACAATATTACAATTAAAAATTAATATTTATTACTTAATATTAGCAAGCTTTAGAATTAATTATTCGAAATAAAGTATTTTATTAAATTAAATTTTCAAAAAATATACAATTAAAATAAAATAAAGATAAGAAAAAAATAAAAAATAATTTTTTGTATACAATATAGATTATATAAATACACAATAATATTGTTCGAATTTACAAATATCTTAACAATATATTAAAAAATAATTAATAATATATTACAATAATATTTAAATTGATTTGTTATAGTATACTTAAATAATATTATAATTTATTTAAAGATTTTAAAAGAGTATATTAGCTATATTTTTAAAATTTTAAAATATCTTAATATAAAAAACTTATATTTTAAATTAAAAAAGTGCAAATTTTATCAAAAAAAAAATTCTAGAATTTGTTGTTAAACAATACAAAATATATATAAATTTCGAGAAACTACAAGTAATCAAAAAATAGAAATTATTAATAAATATTAAAAAAGTACAATTCTTTTTAGATTTTATAAACTACAACAAAAATTTTATTAAAAACTACTTAATAAATACAATATTATTAACAAATCTTACAAAGAAAAATACGTTATAGATATAAAGATTTGCAAAAAAAAAAAAAAAAAAAAAATCTTAAACTAGAATATTTGAAAAAATTAATATTAAAAATATACAATTCGCAATTGTTAAGTAGAATTGAAATTAACATATCAAATCTAGCTATAAATATATACTACAATTAACTATATAATAATATATAGTATTTAATAATATATATTTTGAGAAAACTTTTGTCAATTAAACAAAATTATAATATCTATAATAAGAAACTATTTGTTATAATAGTTGTCTTAAAGTTATAAAAAATATACACAAAAAAATTGTTAAAATTTATAATTTTTATAAATTACAAAAATCTTGTATACTTTATTATTATAAAATAGCTTAACAAAAAACAAATATAATAGTTAGAAAAACTTAAATAATACAAATTTAAAATATAATATATCTTAGATAAAAATAATAGCAAAGCAAACATATTTAACAAAAAAAATAGTTATATAGAAATAAAAAAATTATTTAATTATAATATACTTAAGATTAACAAAAACAAATTATTATTAACAAATAAATATAAGCTAAATATTATACTACAAATACTTCGAGATAATATAGAAGAATTTTTAATTAAAAAAAGAAAACTTCAAATATTTATTAACAAAATTGACAAATATATAAAAAAGCATTATAACAAATTAATGCAAAAGTATTTAAAACTAACAAAAACTCTTTAGCTTTTATATTAGTATTGTTAGTTTTTACAAATAAAACAAACTGTCGAAATATATATTAAACAATATTTTAGCTATTAGTAGAATAAATATAATATATATGCAAGCTATAGCAAAATTTAATATTAGAAACTATTTAAGTTGTTATAAAATAAAGTTACAATAAACTTTATTATTAAGTTGTTTAAATTAACAAACTTAGCAATTAAAAACAAATATAATTCGATACTAATAATAATTAATAAATTTATCAAATATTTATATATTATTGTATACAAAGAGAAGTTTATCGCAAAACAACTAAAATATGTTATCTTAAATTAACTTATACAATATTATAGTATATTTAGAGAACTAATTAATAATAGAGACAAGCTTTTTATATTTAATTACTAAAAAATATTAATATTAATATTAGATACAAAATTTCGAATATCGACTATCTATTATTTAATTATAGATAATTAAACAAAATATACAAATTAGAGTTTTAAACAATATCTAAAATACTATATTAACAATATTTAGAATAACTAAATATTACTTTTATCTATAGTATAACTAACTTTTAATACAAAGATTTCGAATATTACTAAAATTATTTTATTTTTTGTTAACTATAATAAGAAATTCAATCTTTTCGAAAAAAAATATATATATTTGTTAGCACAATTAGTTATTAAAAAAGTAGCAATACTAAAAAATACATACAATAATATTACAAAAATACAAAAAAAGTTAATTAAATATTAGAAAAAAAAACGAAAAACAATATCTTAATTAAAAAAAAGAAATAAGATATATCTTTTTACAAAAAATCTTAGAATAAGAAAGTTAAACAAGAAATTAAACTATATTAAAGTCGAATTGTTTTTTGTTAAAAAATTTAAGAAATTAGATAACTACAAACTCGACTTATTTAAAAATGTTAAAATATTTTTGATATTCTATATATTTTTGTTAAAATTAATCGACTTAAGTATATCTATACAAAATATATTTTATTTTTAATTGCAAAAAAAGAACAAATTTAAGATTAAAAAAATACTAAAACAAAAAAATCAAAAATATTTTATTAAATAGAAAAAATATTTTATATTAAAAAATATTTAAAAACTACTTAAGAATCTTTATTAATACAAAAAACTAATAAAGAAGTTTCGAACAAAAAAACACTCTTTTAAAAATTAGAAAACAACTTTTAAAATAAATTATTAATAGAGAAAGCAACAACAATTTTCTAATTTAACTTTAAAGAACTTTTTAAATTATTTAAAATATTTAATTTGTCGAAACTCTATATTTTATAACAAAGTATTTTACTATTGTGTTTTTTCAAAGATTTCTTTTGTTTGCGTAATCTTTTTATACGCGTATATTGTTTATAAAGCTTCTAATAAAATTTATTTATACAAACAATTGTTAATTGTATCTATTTTTCTAATATATTTTTTTGCTACTTTAAGAATTGCTATTCGATATTAAAGAGATTACAACAATTATATTTTGTTAATAATCTTATATATTTAATATAACAACTAAATTTCTTTTCTATTTTATAGAAAAAGCTACAATAAATATATTGCAAATATTAAGATATAATAATATCTATTCGAAACAATTGTCAATAAAGCTTGTATCGTTATTTGAATTTCTTAAAATCTTCAAATATTGCAAAAAAAAAATAGATTAAAATATTCTCGAAACAAGAATTTTAAAAGAGAGAAATAGTATTACGAGTTGTATACTTTAATATACTAATTATAACGCAAAGCTCTTTACAATATATAGAGTACAATTTGTCAAAAAAGTATTATATAATTAAATCAATAAATTAGTAGAATCAAAAATATTACAATCTATTAAAATTATCGATTCAAAAAATTAATAGATTATTAAAATCAGAAATATTAATTTAATTATTTAATTAATTTATTACATATATAAACTAATAAATGCAACTCTCTTATAAATTGTGTTTAACTTATTATAAGTTTTGATTTATTGTTACAACTATTTAGCTGCAATTTTTGTTATTAAGTAATTGCTTGTATTGTTTTGACAACGTCTACAAATCTCTTCGATAGTATAACTATCTCTAATATCTTTGTGAAAAATATTAGCGTAACAAAATGTAGGAAAATCTTGCTTCTTTATAAAATACTTTTTTGTCTACTATTAAAGAGAGACTATATATAGATAATATTTGTTAATTTAATACTGATCTTGTCTAAATCTAGTTTATATAAGTTTTGTTAAATATATAATTGTATATATCTAATATACTATTGCAAAGTAGATCTAGCGCTTCGAGATATATATTATAATTACAAAGTACTTATATAAAGTATCTAGATATTTTTTGCTAGATATTTTATATAGTTTGCAACAAGATATATTACAAATATCTATTAAGTATATAATAAAATATAAAGTTTTAAATAAATATACTAATTCAAAAATATAGATAGAAATTAAAATATCTGTTTTTTATATCTAGCAATTAGACTTTCTATAATTAAGAACTCTTTATTTACTAGTTATATATAGCTAGACTATAACTATCTAGATTCTTAATATACTAGTACTAGTATACTTGATATAAATTCGAAGAATAACAATAGAAAGTCTTACACAACAAAGCAAGTCTAGAATTGCTATACTATATATAGCAGTTCTTGCAAGATTATTCTTTGCTATCTAGATATTAAGATTAATACTTTTATAACAATTGTTATCTTTTATCTTATTTTTAGATTCTTAATCTCGACTTCTAGAAAAACAATATTAGTTAATTTGTGTATTTTGCTATTAAAATATATAAAATTAATCAATTATTACTCTAAATACTATATATATTTTCTAAAATTGCTTTGCTTATAAGTTTTAATCAAGAATTGTTAAAACTATAGAAACTATAGAATTTGTTCAATTAATATATAAGAAGTTCAAGTCGATCTTTGTTATTAAGATATACTTCGAAACATAAAAACTTTGCAATTAGATAATTTTCTCAATATTAACTTAAACTCTATCAAAGATATGCTATTGAAAGCGCAAAGTCTACTCTATTAAACATAAGATTTTAGTAGTAAGAAATTTAAAAAATGCGAAAGTTGACCAGATTTGATCTTGCCAAGTAGAAGCTGGGATCGGAGATCTAAAAATAAGGCCGAGAGGCGACAATTGTTGTAAAAGCGCTAAGAGCAAAGTTAAGCGCTCGGCTTCCTGACGCGTTATCTTGGCCAGGTATGCGTATTCCCTTCTTGATTACGCCTTCATGCTTTCACCATCTAGCCAAATATTCGCCCCCAGAAGGGGCCTTGCCCTGCCTTGGACATCCATTCTACATTATTGGGACCAATTGATGTGCGACACCAGACAAGCACAGGCTTTCAACATCTACCTAAAGCGTCTCGTCCGCTTGAAGCTCGTTTCTTGGGCTCGTGAGCTATGTCAAGCGTTCGTCCCCTTTTCTACCTATGTAGCGATCTAGCAACTCTTCATCGGCTATATCGAGTAACGATTACTAGCTTGATTTGTATTATATTGTGCGAAGATTGGCAGCTTTGCCCGCTTTTGCGTCTTCTTAGCCACGTCACGAGTGATAATATTGCACGTTTCGTTTCGGGTCATGTGGCTATGGTTGTCATTCCTTCTAACAAAGGTGCCTCATATCTAGAAAAGGGTTAGAACAAGCAGAATTGGACGAATGATTGCAGATCACTAGCGAAGCAAGCAGCAAAACCACTGGAGCTCTTGTATGAGACGTATCACGTCCCTACTCAGCTTCCTCTTCCAACTTCGACTGTGCCCCATGTTTCAACCGGGTACTGCTGCGTCTCCAACATCCGCCAGCCGACGTCTGAGATATGAACCCAGTGTTATGACGGACATCATCGGGCGGCTTCCACTTCCCGAGTCACGATGATGGCAGAGCCACATCCTTCCAGTATGTCAGGCAACCTATGTTATATGTGGGAATGGCGGAGGTTAGTCAGCTACGATCGATTGAATTCTCTGTAGAGGTCTAAGGTATATAAGGGCATATGAGCAACTTTCTGAATTACTATCTCGTCTAGGACTCAGGGACCTGACTGTGTTCTCTCTATGACTTATTTCGACGTCTACAGATCCATGCCGTATATTTACAGCATGAAGCATATTTTGTCCGTCGTTGTCGCAGCTGTTTCTATTCTTCATTGTGTTTCCTCTCAAAACAGCTCACCGTTACCTTCCTCTTCCACAGCACAGGCAGGCGCTCTGGGTGCGACTTGCCTTTAACCTCGTGAATCTTCTGATCCTACCGGTACGACTGTTGTCGCAGCGCTTGGCCGCAATGCCACCGTTAACAGCGCTTGTACCCTTCCTTCGGCGCACATCGACACTGCGACATCCACATCTTACTATATACTCAATGGAGATTATACCTTTAACCGCTCTTTCCAGGCTGGTCCTTCCGGGCTACCCAGCATTACTTGCGAAATTAATTTCAACACAATTCTGGCCGGTTGCGTTGAGAGCGGCAACTACTGGGGAGGATGGGTAGCCAACGACGCATCGAACTTTTTGAGTAGGAATTACTGCTAGTCTCAATCCTTATCGCTAACAACCTTTTCAGTTGTCAATCGAAATTATCCATCCAATCCACTACCTGCTGAGGCTTAAGCTTCAACATCGGTCACAGGGCTGGCAAGCTTTACAGATCTGATGCCCAAAACGAGTACATCGTCTTTCCAGACATCCAACGATGGCTCAAGGACAGTACCGGCACCGGCTGGAGTGACATCGACCCCTACCGTTGGTACATCGCACTCGTCCGAGCTGACATTACCAGGTAGCACGAGTTCCACACAGTCTTCTGGTGCTCCTTTGGTGGTCATAACATCATCCCAACCTGAAGCTCTAACCTTATCGTCTATCGATCCAAGCATAACCGCAGATACTGCAACTCAGACATGGGATGCAATGCATCTAATACGTTTGTATCCATTGGTCGAGGGCGGACCTCAGTGCTTCTTCTGCCCTCCAGGTATCGACAGCGGTGGTTTAGTGCTATTTGGTATGGGGAGACCTGGAGTAAGTAGCAAAAGATGCGCCAAGGATCGTGTATGTGCTGACCGCTTGTAGATATACCCCCCCCCATTGCCTCCCCCATTTCCTGCTGTTAAAGATTTTCCAAGGATGTCCATCGGCAATGATCTCATACCCACTCCCGCCCAAGAGGAGCCTACGTCTAATACAGTATCGTCCGTCACTCCTGCCGCGCCCTCTTCAATTGAGCCTACGGAGTCTGTCAGCACGACCGCTTCGCTTTCTTCATTCTCGTCCTGCGGTATAACGGCAATTGCAAGCGACTGCAACGTCATCTGCTCATCTACGAGCCCACAAGCTCGTGCAGTAAAACTTGCTACTCGACTACTACGGGGTGCAGTGCCGTCGGAACGACAATCACATCTTCCGCAACTGAGTCAACCGGAGCTTGCGGTCTGGTACTCCCTTATAGTAATTACGTCACAGGGGGGACAGCCGCAACCTTCTCTTGGGACTCTGGACGCTCGATACCTCTCACTGGATTCTCGACCGTATCACCAGATGCAACATCCAGCTCGCCAGACGGAACTGGTTCTTTCGGTCCCACCGGACTATCAGGTACGAAAATCACGACCATTGCTCGGAATGCACTGCTGACAGGGAATTGATCCAGGCACAGGTCCTGGGCCTTCGGGCTCCATCCCATCCACTCTGGTCTCTCCTTCTTCAATCCCTCCCTTGTCAATAACGTCGCCTCCGTCATCGGCTCCACCAGCTATGACTAGCACTTAATCCGCCTCCGGGGACCCTACCAATTGCATGCCAATGTAAGTACTCCACTTCTTACGAGTCGATCACGTGGCTAATACTTCGCAGCCAGAACCCCCGCTAGTGTCTTTCTGCGATGGTCTGCTCCTGTAACGATGGGCATGCTTATTCAACCATGACTACAGGTGATACTTCCGCCCCATGCGGCTTCACGATATCGCCTGGACCTCCCCTTACTACGATGCCTGTCGTAACCCCATCACCAACACCAGAGGATCCGCCTGCACTTCCACAGCTTCTCGTTTCTGGCCTTCCAAAAACGACTGCTTCGGAATGGCCTGTGCCAAGTGATGACAGCATGGAAGTCTGTACAGGCACCAACCCAAACGGTGCCTCCGATATCTTTACGTGTAATGGTAATGCCACCTTGTTCCAAATCTTCTCTCCAGCGGGTACGCCACACTCGAACGGCTTAGCCGATAATGATCAGCAAGGTTTTGGTACATGGGAAGATGGTGGTTGCGTTTGCCAGGGCGGAGATTTCTGCTGCATCGAGGGTGCGAGAATCCCCGTAAGCTTCGACAGTGGCAAGTTCGATGGGATTACTACCGATGGTTTTGATCCAGCTAACGTTGCGCTCGCACTTAATTATTTTACGTGGCTGAGAGGAGCCTGCGGCTGCAACGGAGACACAAAGGCCGTGAACAAAGGATACCTGGAGAAATTACATCGGATCCACATATCGAGAACCCAGAAGCGAGACGGCCGAGATTGGAATACTCTGGACGGCGGCGCCTCCAGACCGTGGCTGGAAAAAGCTATAGGCGGAGCGTGGTCCCCCAAGATATAACTGACTCTGGCGACGAGCCAGCCTTTGTTCGCAAGGTCGACAAAGACTGGAACACGTATCGCGATAAAGATCAGGATTACTGGGGTCATTTTAATCGTAGGGACATCAACCAGCCAGACTACGATCCGTGCGATTTGGACGGATTGTATACCACGCCAGATCAGCATGTGAAAGTTGGGACCACGCTAGTAGGGAATCTCAAGCAAATTCTGAATTCTTTGGGAGTTCCTACCGGCCCTGATTACTTCCAGGTATTCTCCTTCTATTCAAAGAATTACTTGATCAATTTGTTTCGGGAGTTTATGAATAATTACAGCCCACAAGATGGTGTTGTAATTGCATCGGTCAATGCGCGACACCAGAAAGGGGACACAGTTCCTTCAAGAGAGGTCCCGGACGAAGAAAAGGCACCAGATAACTGGTCCTCGGTGGCATGGGCTCAATGGAAACAAGGATGCATTACGATGACTCCTGGCACATCAGACTTCTCGAACATTAGGATAATCATGCGAAGAAACGTCGACAACGGCATAACTAGCAATTTCATGGTAGAGGCCCTGGAATCAGTTGGAAAGTCAGACGGGCAGATCACCTACTTCTATCCAACCGATCCAGACAGTAAAGGTTCGGACAATCCTTTCTGGCCACTGCTTGGTTCTCCAAATGGCAACGACATGATACATCTGCTTAAAGACCACAAGAGCGTCCTGGGCAACAGAAGTATCACGAGGATCGGTGTATATTTCCATGAGAACAGCGGACGTTTGTACAACTACCTCTGGGCCGAGCTCACGGGTGCGAACATCAACCAAGAGAATTATCCATTGCCTCCGTGAGGGAAGGCATCACTGGGAAACATCATTAATCACCGCTGTATAATCTGTCAACACATATTCCCGCCGTTTGTAATTGCGAGTCTCGGAGCAAATCTAATGCATTGCACATTGGCGAGTCTCTGGAAATGCTGGCAATAAACTTCCGAGTCGAGACTCATCAACCAAAGATCTGGCTCTCGAGCTCTATACTCTTATATATGAATACAAAAGTATTGCTTTTCTACTGGGTGGCCAGCTTGCGTGAAGCCAGTCAGTTCTTCCTTTAACTTTTGGGACGGTGCCTGTA
>JAABUW010005586.1_pt1 | contig 16284 bp, 4 predicted proteins | sample 5560081 | NCBI WGS metagenome assembly JAABUW01 (sample SAMN10711882, study PRJNA513363) | rock metagenome | isolation source: Antarctica rocks | place: Antarctica: Victoria Land, Knobhead sud | reverse complement strand
TAGATTAATTATTTCTATTAAATTATTAATTAATTATTACTAAAAATAAAATAAATTATTACTAAAAATAAAATAAATTACTAAATATAGTAGTCTTGGCGATTCGGATCGATTTTTTGGGTCGGTTATCGATTCTAAGTTTGCAACTCGAACCGAATAGTTAGTTTTAATATTAGAAATCGAATCGACTTTTCGATTTCAACTTTTGGAATCGATCCGATTCGATTTGAATCGAATATTCGATCCGAACTCGATAATCCGATCCGACGCGATCAGTCTACTAAAAAGCAATACTTACTCTATTAAAATATAATCGAATTACAATAATTTTAGAAAATTTATAAATTAAAAGAAACTAAACTTAAAACAAGTTTGCTAAACGCTTAAGTTAGTTGTTTATAACTTTAAAATCTTTTATTGTTTAAATAAGAAAAATTCGACAAATAGATTGTCGAGATATTTTAATTATAAAGAGATTTTGCTATTAAATACAAGATTGCTATTAATATTGCAAAACAAACTAGTATTGTTATTTAACAAAAATTTGTTAATACAAAGCAGACAAAAAATATTAAATAATTTAATTTTTGTATTTTAAAATAAATTAGTATTGTTATTTAACAAAAAATTGTTAATATAAAACAAACAAAAAATATTAAATAATTTAATTTTTGTATTACAACTAGCAAAAATATCTATTAGTAACGCAAAGATTTTGCAACTATAAAATAAAATATATTTTTTTTAAAAAACTAGTATTTCTATTTTAACTAATTAATGTTTAGATTGTTATTTCAAGAAAAATAGTTAGAAATATATTAGAGAAATTGTATAAAAAAATTAGAAATTAATAAAATTTTTAATAAAAAATCTTTAGATTAAAAATATTTAAATCGAAAAAATTTATATTAAAATCGAAAAATTGTTTTGTTGCAAACAAAAGATATAAATTCTAGATTAAAAAAATCTTGTTAAATATAATAAATTGCTCTATATTTTAGAAAATATAACTATTAAAGAAAAATTAATTTGCAAAAATTATAATAATTTTTTAACAAGATATTTTGAAATTGAGAAAATTTTAAATTTATTTTAGCAAAAGTATTTTTGATTTATTTGCGTTAAATAGATAAAAATATATATTAAAATATACAATATTTGTTAATATATTAAAGTTTCTTATTATAAATTATATAATAAATTTCGATTCTTGTTTGTAATAAAGAAGTTATAAAAAAAAATACTATAAACTTTGTAATAAATTTATTGTTAAACAAGTATTATAAAATTGTATATAACTCGATTTTTATAATAGTCGATTGTTGTACAAAAATAATTAGATATATATTTGTAACTATTAGAATCAATATTGCAAAACTAGCAAAAATATTTTTTAATAAAATTGTTTTATGTTTCGAAATATTAGCTAATATAGTAAACAATAGAAATTTTGTCTTTATTAGCATTTTTTAATTTGCTATATATTGCTATATACAAATTAGAAAACAATTAAGTATTGTTTTTTATTTTTAGATAAATAGTTTAATTAAGTAACAAAATTAAACTTTTAAATATTATTTTTGTATTTATACTAATACTAAATAGACTAAATAGATAAAACTATTGCTAATAGTAGAATTTGTCTATAACAATAGTTATAGACTAATCGCGTTGGATCGGGTTATCGAGTTCGGATCGAATATTCGATCCAAATCGAGTCGAATCGATTCCAAAAGTTGAAATCGAATTGTCGATTCGATTTCTAATATTGAAATCGACAATTCGAATCAAATTGCAAACTTAAAATCGAAAATCGATTCGAAAAATCGACTCGAATTGTCAAGACTTAGTATTAGTATAAAGAAATTCTAAAATAAATAGTAGAAACTAGAAAGTTATATTCTGTTCTATAATTTCTTAGTAGTAAATTATCTAGTAATATATTAAGATAATGCATTTGAGCTATTTAGAATTGAAATTCAAAAAGTTAATTTAATTGTGTTTCAAAAGAGATTCGAACTCTCGACACAATATAAATATCAAATAGATTAATATTACTTATAGCTAGTTCAATATTAATATTGCAACGTATTTTCAAATTTGGCAACAATTATTAACAATTATATTTGCTCTAATTATTAAGCTATCAAAACTTGTTATTTAAGCCAATTCTATCTATTTATATATAGTAAAATAATACTTAAACAATAGTAAAATTATCAAAATATCAAATATATACTTTTAGTGCGTTATCAAGAATTAAAGTCTTTAAATTGAGTAAAATCAAATAAAATTATATATAAGTTGCAATTCTAATATCTATTTTAATTATAATTTTATAATGCAAAAGAATAACGAGATAGAGTATGCAATATAATAATATATTAGAATAATATATTATAATTGTTTTTGTAATAGTAGACTCTCTAGACTATATGTGTAAAGCTATCAATTCGAAATCTCAATAATTTTGTTTGTTTTACTATTATTCTAAATAGTTTGATTCGAGTTATTCTCTATTTTGTTATTATTTTTGTTGTTGTTATTCTTATCAATCTTATTGCTATTGTTTTTATTGTTTTTGTTCTTATTATTCTCTTCGTTATTCTTATTATTTGTTGCTAGATAGTAGTTATAATTTAGCTTCTTTATATTATTTTGAGTCTTGTATTAAGTCTTTTGTTTATAATTATTTTCTTCAATTATATTATCGAAATTCTCTATCTTGAAAATAATAGAATTTGAAATATCTCTTTTCTTTGTATTGTTTAAGATTGCAAATTTTTTAACAAAAATATCAAACAATTTTATAAAATTGTTATTATTAGCTCTTTTTAAATTATTCAAGCTATTGTAATAGATAATTTGTTGTTAAATAATTTTTACAATCGATTTTATATAAATCGAAAAACTTTTATCAATATTAAGTTTGTTGTCAACACTTGACTATAATATTATTTAGCTTAGATATAGAGTACAGATAATATATTTAGATAATATATATTTTTTTAGAAGATAATTCTATTGTTATATTTGTATTTTTAAATAGTTTTTGTGTCTTTTTAATAATCTTAAGTCGATTTGTTTTTTTGATTGCAAATTTTTTTTTGTTTTTTGTCTAAACTTATTCTCAAAGTATTCTGCTATAAAATTGTTAGTATTGTATACTTTATTGCATTATCTAGATATATTATTATAAAGATTTTGATTAATTCGATATTTGTCAATTTTATTTTTGATATTTTTCTTTATATATTTACAATTCGATACAAAAACTTGTTTTCAAATAGTTATTTTATGCAATTTCTTGAATCGAATTAAGATAGTCTTGCAATTATTGTATTGTTTTCGATACAACTTTTTTTTATTATTATTTTATTTTTGTGCACAATTGCAACTTGCAATATTTTTTGAATTGATTGATAGCGCTTCTATTATCTGTATATATACTTAGCTTATTTTACAAATAATATATAGAGATAATATAGTTATATAGCAATTTAGAAATTTCTTACAATATCTAGTAGAGTGCGACAGAATTCAAAGAGTAGAAAATTCGAAAAAATTGACAGAATTGTAAATAATATATTGACGAATAGTTTTATTAAAACGAAGTAAAAAATATATATATTAGAATTAGAATTAATATTTATTTACTAATATTTACTTTGAACTTTTGTTAACACAAAATTGTTATTTTTTTATATTAATATATGTTTGATCTTGTTAACATATTACGCAAGTTTATGTTTGTTAACTGCTTTGTCGTTTATATTATATATTTTTATTGTTAATTATTGATTCAAGTCTCTCTTTTTACGCAATTTTTTGACGCATTTGTACTAGTCAAGATTATCAAAACTATTGTTTATTTTACTATAATTTTTTTGAATTTTGTCTCGAATCCAATATCTTTCTTTTATATTTATATAAATCTTTTTTTAATATTGCCAAATTTATTATCTTCTTCAATAGCTTGCATAAAGCAGATAGATAATATATACAAATAATACAAAATATTTTGTCTAGAACTAATATACTCAATTTGTTAGCTTATTAATTAATTTCGAAATTTTCTTGCAATAAATTGGTTTTTCAATCTAAACATAATAGAATAAGCAAAGACAAAGAAAAGTTTCGAGAAAAAAAAAGTACTAAAAAAAAAGTGTTCGAAATACTAATATAATTAAGATAATACAAACAGATAATATATTTTCGACTAATATATTGATATTTTGCAATAGTATATACAAAAGTAGAAGTCCAATACTGTTGCTTTTTGTAAAATTCGAAAATATTAAAAATCGATCAACTTTTTTATTTCTCGATTTGCATTTTAGTGTCTAATTTGTAAACTTTTTTATAAGAAGATCGATAATTACAAGCGTAATCAAATCGACTATTGTATTTAGAGCTTAGTTTTAGCAGCACTTCAGAAAACAACAAAAACATTTATAATTTTTTTTTTTTTAGTAAGTATATTATCTCTTTGCATTACTATTATAATAACAGAATTATAACTAATATTTTACGCACTATAGATTCGAATCTTGCAACTATCTACGCGAAGCGTATAACACTTTAGCTAAAAGATTTGCTTTTTATTAAAAATTTTATAGAGTAGTTTGGTCTTCTAAACTAAAAATTCTACAACAATATTATGTTTTTCTTTTCAAGCAAATATAATATATTGTTTTTCTTGAACAATTATAATTGTTTTTTGTATTAGTTGAAATCCGAATTTTCGAGATTTTATTATTAATAGATCTTTTTTAGCAATTCAATTTATTAAATATATTATCTCTTTGTATTATTACTAATAGTATCTAATAATTTTTGTAGTTATTAAAAATATCTTCTTTTCGAAAATTAATTTATCTATAAATAAATCTAATCTAAAACAATCTTAAAATCCAGCGTAAAAAAATCTTCTTCTCTATTTATTATTTGATTGTTATTTTTCTCTTCACAATATATATTTTACAATTCGAGAACAGTCTTTTTTGCGTCTAAATCTATAGTACAATTAAAATACTTGATTATTATAATTTGTTCGATTGTTTGCAAACTTATTTGAAATCGATTTTATCGATATATTTTTCGAGCAAAACTAAAAGTTTGTTCAATATCTATCGATAACACTGAACATAAAAGTATATCTCGAGCTATTTGTATTAGTTTTGAAAAATTCAATATATTGTCTCTTCAATATTCTTAGATCGAATATTTATCTTCTACAATATTAATACAAAGATATCGATTGTTTTTATCTTGAATCGAACAAGATTGTTGAGATTGTTAAAATAAGAATCTTGTAGCAATTACAGTAGACTATATCAATATTAGTAAAAGATTATATATATTATTATATTGTATTATTTTTTCAGCAATAGTTGTTCTTTGCGTTTCTGCTCTTAAACTAGCAGTTAAATTGTAATAATATCGATAATAATTCTTAAATTCTGTTTTGTATTTGTTTTTGTAGTTAATAGTATTGTTGTTTTCTTTTTTATTTTACAATTTATAAAGACTAACTTTCTGCGTAGAATCTAGAATATTAATAAGATTGTATAATATACTGTCTAATTTTTTTGTTCTCGAATAGTATTTCGCAAATTTTGTCGAAACTTTATTGCAAGTCTTGAGTACAATATTTTTCGAAAAATAAATATTGATTTTTATTATCTTCTCTAGATATTCAAAATAATTGAATATTGTATCAAATACTCGAAATTCTAAATAAATGTCTGTATTAATTGTTCGCGAAACTATAAAAATATATTTGTAAAAAAAATTTAGTATGTTGTCAACAAGCAAAACTAAGTTCTACTTGCTTTTGTCGAGTTTGACTTGTTAAATTTTTAAATTTTAAGAATATTTTTTTATTCAAAAATCAATATAATCGCGTAATTGATATATTCGACAAAATATAAAATAGATAGAATTTCAACAAATACAAATATTCTATATTAGTTTTTGTAATTTTTTATCGATTTTCTTTTGAAAGACTCTAAATCGAAACAAACGTTAAACTGAACTATTAATAGCAACTATAAAAGCGCAAATCTGATAAATTTAGCATATATATTATTTTTTTGTATTATTACAAATTTAAATATCTTTTTAACTACACTAGACAAGTCTATACTTTTTGCAATATTTTGAAGTTGTTTATTTTTCAATTGTACAACAATATTATTATTTGTTGTTTCTAATTCTATAGTCGAAATAAAATCTTGAGTTACAAGATTAATTATATAAGTCAAACAAAATACAGAATTTTGCTGCTTGTTCTATTGAAACTCTTGTCGATTCAAGATTTTGTCGAATTTGTTTTTAAATATATTGTTATTACTTGTATTATTGATAACAACTTCAAGAAACTTGTCTTTAATTTCGAAAGACTTCAAAATCTTTACAAGTTTCAACATTAATTGACAATCTATATACTCGATATTAAGAGAAATAAATTTAATAAAATATTTGCAAAACTAAAATATAACGTCTATCTAATATATCAAAACTTCTAGATAGACAACTCTTTGAGAACTAGATTATATATTTAAAACAATAAAAATATATTAAGTACTCTTAAAATCTATTTTAATTTTCTCGCGAATTTAATTATATTTTGAGAAAATTATCTTAAATAGTTTGATACAATTTAAAAGTATCAAATTTGAGCAAAATATTTCTAGCAATTTTCGAAAATTGAAATTGTCGATAGTTCGAAAAGACAAATTCAAATTTACAAAAGTTTTGTATAGTTAATCTTTTCAATTATCTTAAATAAAAAATAATAACAAATTGATATAACTCTTTTTCTAATAAATTGTTAGTTATGCATTATCTATATATATTACTAATTGTAACTTACGCAACTAAAGACTAGATCGATTGTTGTTTATAATCGAGATTGTTTTTGTTTTAAACAAAAGAAAAATAGAAGATATTTTTTTATGTTCGATATACTTGAATAATTGTAAGCAATAGAATAATTCAAAATCTTGTAGCAACTTTTGCACACAATTTTTGGAATACTATCTACAATCGAAACTATTTAAATATATTTGTTTTAAAGTTCGAATTGTGCTTCTATATCAATCTTTTTTGTTCAATATAAATTGGCAAATTTCGATTAAGTTTTGTTCAAAATACTGTTGTCAATAGTTATTTATAACTATTATGCTTGAAATTGAATATCAGTATTTGAATTCTATTTAATATATTTGTTTTCTTCTCTCAAAACAAGCAATAGATAATTGGCAAATATCTTGTTAAATATCTTGTAAAGATTTTTTTTTCTAGTATTAATAATAGAAGTAAGAAAACTCTAACCAAATTGATTTGCGAATTGATTGAAATATAAACTACTAGATAGCAAATTGCAAAAGATAGATTTACTAGAATTCTTTTTGTTTGAAAACAATAATTAACTTAAAACTTTTAAAGAATTTGATATTTTGCAAACAAAAATACAAATATAGTATAACTATATTCTTTAACAGTTCGAGAAAAAAATTCAAGAACAAAAAAATAATGCAAGAGAGTAATGCAAGCAACAACTAATATAAATAAGCTGTTCTAAAATAATATAAGCAAGAGTAGCTTTTGAATCGAAACATATTACTTGACACTGTAGCAAAAAATTCAATATTATAATAACGTATTTTCAAAAATAGAAAATCTTGACATAATAACGTTATATTCGATTTCTTGACAATTCGATTCGATTTCAAATATTGAAATCGAGAATCGAGTCGAATCGATTCGATTCGATTTCAAAAAAATAGAAATCGAATTGAATTTTGGATCGATTTCTAATATTGGAACTGTCAAGTCGGATCGATTCCAAAAGTTGGAACCGAAATCCGATCCGACGGTCAGTCTAAATAGTTATTATATTTTAGTCGAAACTTTGTTGTTCTATTTAATATACAATTATTACTTGGAGATTTACTATAAAATTAAAAACAATTTTATTAAAAAAAAAATATTATTAATATAGAAATACGTAAAATAGTTTTATAATTTAAAAAAAGTTCTAGCAAAATATTTTAAAAATGTTGTTACGCAATAAACAAAGTACTATAATAAAAGATATAAGTTAAAGAGCTTTGTTATAGAAAAATTAATTATATTTTTAATTAGAAATCTAAAATAAAAGAGATCTAGCAAAAAGATATTATATAAATATATTAAATTGTTTAGAATTAAGAATAAAATTAAAATATAGATTTATTATTTTACTTTATTTAATATCTATTAAATCTATAATATTTTTTATATTTTATTTTTGAAACTATACTTGTATTGCGTTAACAATTAATAGACAAAATAAATATTGCAAATTTCGAAACTTGTTAACAACAAAATTTAATAAAAGATTGAAAAAATTCTAGACAAAATTAAGTTAAAGAAATAGATATAATATAAAATTAAATAGATAAATTGAAACAAAAAATACAATTAATAGCTAAAAAAAGAGTTTCTAAATAATATTAATAAATTGCGAAAAAACTTTAAAAAACAAATATATAGCAAGCAAAAACAAAAAAGATAACGCAATATATATTGCAACAACAACAATTATATTAACAATAATTTGTTTAATAGAATATTGCGCAATTGTTATTGTATTATTATTATATAATTAAGTTATATAGAAAGATTTCTTTATTTTGTTACACAAAATATTAAAAATAATAAAATTATTTCTCTTAATATAAATACTCAAAATATAGTTCGAAAACAAAGCTATTTTATTATTGTTAATTAGTCGACAATATATTGTAATAATTTAGCAAGTCTTCAATATTTTAACAAATTTATTTTAGAACAATTAGAGAAAATTCTCGAATCTATTTAAAAATAAGTTGTCAAATTTTTTCGAATTAATTATAGATAAGTTTTCGAAATTGTTCGAAATATTTATATTATTTCAAGAAAAATAGATTGCAAAAAATCTACTTTATATTATTTTTTTTGTTTCTATTATAGACTCGCTCTTGTTGTTTGTATATATTTTTGTATTTTTTATTTTTTAAAAAATATATAAGCAAGCAAAGCGCAAGCAAAATAGAAATAAGAATTTATTATATTTTTATTTAACAATTTTGTCGATAACTTAGAGTTGTTAAGAGATTTTATTGCAAAATTATAAAATTTTGCAAAAAAAATTTCGAATTTGTTCTATTTAGATTAACAATAAATTTAGAGACAATTTGTTTTAATTTTGTTTTTTTTGTTTCTATTAACAATTTGTTTTTGTTTTTGTTTTTGTTTTTGTTTTATTTCAAATTTTGAATATATATTAACAAAATATTAAAAAACAAATAGAAATACTTATTTTTAATATTTTTTTAAAAAATAAATCGATTAGTTGTTGTATTTTAGCAAAAACTTTATTTTAAATTATTTTTGTTTTTGCAAATTTTTGTTCGAGCTTAATCTAATATTTTTAAGTAAAAATTAAATTTTACTTAAATTGTCGAATACAAAATTAAGTTTAATTTGTTGTTAATAAAATAAATTTTCTATTATATTGTTAACTTTTTATTGCGCAAACTATATTTTTTTGTATATATTCTATTTGTCTAATAAATATATCTTAAATCTTAAATCTTTTGCAATAATTGATAACAAGATTTTTTATACAATTTTGAAAATATTTAACAAACTAATAAATATTAGCAATTGTTATATTATAAACGTAAATAAAATTTATTGCAATATAGTAATTTAATTTGCGATAAAAAAATTTGCAACAAGTATAAATACTTTTTTTCTTGCAAATATATATATATTTGTTTACGCAATTTATATACAAGAGACTATTATAAATTGTAATATATTAGTATTGCAAACAACAAAATATCAAAATTGTTTATTTTTATTTTTTTTCGGTTTCTTAGAAGATATAGTTGAAAAGACAAAAAAAAGAAGCAAAAAATATATTAATTTAAGATTTGCACTATATATATAAACTTTATATATTATTGTTTTTGCAATAGTTTATTTATAGCAATAAAACAATTGCAATTAAGAAGAATATAAAAAGAAAAGAAAAAAAGAAAAAAAGAAACAACAATATTTATATTTATAATCTATTTAGTATTTGCGCAATATTAATTTTATTTTAAACTTTGTTTAGAATTTTAACAATAACAAACAACAAAACAATAATATATTATAGATTGTTATTGTTGTTATTATATTGTTCTACAGATTGTATTAGATTAAAGTATAAATTTACTTCTATTAAATAGAAGACTTTTTTTCTCTTAATTTTTAAAAAGATTTGAAAAGATTTTTAACAAGTTTTTGCAATATTAACGTTTAGCAGATATCTTTGTCTTAATAAGACTAATATAGCTTTTTATATTATTAAGAATTAGTACTCTAAAAAGAAAAATAACTATAATACTATAGTGCTCTCGACGCGCTAGCGTCTTAGAATATAGCAAAGCATGTAATTTTAAATATCTATAAAAGTTTCAAATAGTATAACACTTCTTTTTGATTAGATAGCAAAAAACAAACTTGTATATTATAGCAAATATTAGATAGAAAGAAAGCTTGTTTCTTGTTGTTCTTTAACAATTAGTTCTACTACTATCTATCTTATATAGTTGAGATATAGTAATACAAGTCTATTATATCTTACGTCTTTTATATTTTAGTGTATTAGCAAAAAGCAGACGTACTTGTATCTTACAATAAAAAAGCTAACAAAAGTCTTTTTAAAACAATTAGACAAAAAAAGAAATATAAAAGTTGTTAAAATGAATTAAACAATAAAGCAAAAATATTAAACAAATAAGTATGCAATTAAGAGTATATACAAGACTTAATAAAAAAGAAATTAAAAAGTTTGCAAGCTATTTATTTAAATATCTTTAAATACTCTATTGTAACGCAAAAACTTATCGATTAAACTAATCTATAGATAACAAAAGAGACTATAAAGAAGACAATTAAAGTACTTACTATAATAAGAAAACAAACAACAAAAAAATTTGTCGATATATATAAAGTTTTTAGAAATTTAATAGATATATTTGATTATCAAAGTTTTTAAACTAGTTTGCAAAAAAGTTCTCGAAAAAACTTGCAAAAAAGTTTGCAAAGAATTAATATATAGATATTAAACATTTCTTATTTGCTACTATTGCAATTGTCTCTATTATTTTTGCAATTATCTTCTCTATTGTTGTCTTTATTATCTACAAGATCTTAAGTTGTACAAAGAAGAAAATCGACAAAAAAGACAATAAAGCAAATTTTTGCAATTAAAGAAAAGAATATTTCTATACAATTGCGAGCTAATTAAGTAGAACAAACAATTAAATCAACTTAAAAGTATTGTTTTACTTAAAGAATTTTTATTAAGTTATATATATAGATCTTATTGTTGTTGTTTTAAATAAAATCTTAACAAAATATAAAGCAACTATATATAATCTTATAATTCTAAAGAAAATAAAAAAGATAGTACTAATTTGTTAAAATAATTTAATTGTAAAATATATTAATCTTTGTACACGCAATATCTAATTGCTTGTTAATATTGCTAGTTTGCAACTCAAATCTAATAATATTATTAATTTAAGATTGTTAATAACTTATAGAATAGTTATTTGAGCAGACTAATAGATAGTTAGTACAAATTTTGCAAAAGAAGATAATTTAATTGCATATATACATATAATGCAATTAAAATATTATTAAGATTAGATTCTAAACTCTTTAAAAAAAAAAAATTAGATTTATCTCTTAAATCAACAATATAGAGAATGCTTGCAAAATCAAAATCTTTCTCGTCTTAAATTAATAATAGGAATGCGTTTTCTATAAGATTTCTCGTGGTCGTGAAACTATCTCCAGTAACCCTAATAACTGAGCCCTAAGATATCCCTGCTAGCGCGATGCATTACCAGGTCAGATGCATTAGGGGGTCAAAACGAGTAGGGGGCGGCGAAGCGCCGGCTCAGCCCTCCGATTTGCCTATGAGGCTGCAACCTGTGAAACGCATCGAGGGGCGGCGTGTACAATGCCGCAAGCGAATTGCCAGCATGACTTCGGCAACATTTGTCCAAGGCAGCAGGCTGTCATCTTTGCTAGATGAAGGTGGTGTAAATCTTATCCGCAACAACTTGTGAGGTTTTGAGTATTTTATGATCATCTCTTGAATGTTTAGTAGCCTTCAGAATCTGAAAAGGCAACACAGAGTGCAAGACAATGTACTTTCAGTCGACACTACTTCTATTAGCTCTCTTTTTCAAAGCCTTACACGGCGCTGCCGCACAGCGATGGGAGCCGTGGCCGACGTGCTGGGGCTGCGTGTCTAGGTCGAACATACTCTCTCCAGCGATTGGTATCGACATAGAACCCTCCTACCTGTAAGCATACATGGGCAAGCGAAACATCTGTCCGTCTCGCTGACGAGCATAGAGCGGCTGCCATACGGTTTCACAACGGCTCTGTGAGTCGATTGGTCAAGATTGACCCTTCAGTCGAATACATAGATTTGATGAGAAGATTGGTTGCCGGACATACGAACAGGTCAAGGTATGGCATATACGCTCCATCCCCGTCCTTATGCGGTGTATATTGGCGATTGACCTAACCTATGATGGAGTAGTCGATCTGCGGAGCAGGTGCCTCCAGGCGAGCAGTATCCGCTCCTGGGTCTTATTTGGCATGATCCCGCAGCAGACGTACAAGTTGTGGCATCGCAACTACTTGTTCTCAAAACCGCCGTAACGCCCTTGCTCGAGCATCCCCTGACGGCGGCTCTCGCTGCATATCCCACCCTCCCGGACGATCAATTGAAACTTGTTCCTGACGCCATGCGCCATGCCGGTATCGAGCCTCTGGACCGAAGCCGCGTTGCGCCCATAGGAGCAGCGGCAGCAGCTACCGGCCTGGGCCTTTGCGCTCACTACTCAGAGCCTGATCTGTGCGAGTTTGAGGAAACGCAGATGAACATGACGCGCGTCCTGGGAATCGAATACACTCCTACGGCTTTGGCTGTGACGTACTCGTCTTTCCAAGCATCCCGTAAGGGCTACGATTGGAGAACGGACCGAGTTTGGAGTTTGGGTTCTGATGCTATCCCGGACGATGGCGAGGTTGCAATTGAGGATTACTGGCAGCGCGTTTGGGTCGAGCTCCGGGATATGACTCGCGCCTTGAAAGGACGAGGCCGCATCACGCATGTCTTGCTAATGGGTGACTCTGTGCTTGGTGAAAGGTTCTTAAAGATTATGAAAGATGCGTTACATGATGTGCTCGACACGGACGTTATGCTTCAAACCTCATTGGGTATTTCGTCTCGATCGACGGAGGATTTGGTTGACCCTGTATTCACAGCGGCGATCGGTACCGCAGAATTTGCCAAGAGGGGCATGGAAAGCCCAAACGGATGTGTAGAGTCTCGAATCTGTAAGTGGTGGTGGAAGCAGATCGGTTAGGGTAGTAAGAAGCGACAACGTGGCGAGTTTAATATGACGACGTCCACCCTAGATATAACGACCCCATGGGAACTATATACCGACATCGTACAGCGCTTCGAATACGCTGCAGAGAGTATAGCGATATCGACGACAAATTGTTGGTCGCCCCAAGTCAGGCTTACCTTTTGGATCACGTTTTGCCATATGAGCGACTTTCGACTTTCGACTTTCCTGGATTGAAGATTAACGAATGGCCTGTGATATACCCTACGACAACATCGATAAACGTGGGATGTGCAATCAAATCAAAAGACAGGATTATCTTGTGGGTTCTTATCTTGTGTATTCTCATACTAGATGGATTTCCCCGGGATCGGGATCAGTAAGAATAGTGTCAAAAATACTGTACTTCATTGAACTTGCCCTTGAAACTGCATCTCACGCCGTACATTAAAGTTAATGCGAGTGCCAGCACCTTTTGAATGGTACGACACAGCCAGGTGCACGCGTGGCTCAAGCTAGGGTTTTCCATGATGCGGAGCAGGCTGGAGGCGAGGGAGGTATATGTGGCCTTGTGAATAGCACTCCGGAGCTCTTTCCATGGCCCACTCTTATACCCCTCAACGCCAGGACTGTCTTTTGCTCAGCCGCTTCTGCTTTTGGGCTTCTAAGGGCCATTTCACAGTCGAAGGATTATTATTACCATATGGGAACATCATGATGACACCTGACCATGGCCAATAACTCCTACACCTTGTTCCTGAATTACGCGAGCTTTCCTGCCCGTTCGTCCTGAATTTCGTTTGTGGTCAACTCTTTCCGGCCTAGTAAGTCGCAAGAAGTCCACTTGCCAATCGATGGAAAATATGACATTTAGTGACCGGCTAGGTCTGAACTTAAATCTGCGGAGTGGGGGCCGCCCGCGCGGGTATCGACCAAATGGGTTCTTGAATAACGTTTTCTCCGAAGTTATTTGCAATTTATCCCCCAAAGGATTCGTACAGCTGGCTGACACCGTGGGTGGAAAGCGCCTAACGTTCAATTAGTCAAAGTCGCGGTACGGTGCCTAACAAGCGCTTTCCACCCGCTGTGCCAGCCAGTGTAGACCAAAGCACCGAGCCGAGCCTTCAATTGACCTATATAAAGTCTGCTTTCAGCCACTCTTTCCCTTCCTCCTAAGCGTCGACCATGTCTGAAAAAAAGAGTTTTGCAAATCCGCTTAGTGCCGATGCCGGTACTGAGCTGGCACCAAGATCGAGCAGTAATAGATTGTCGGACGAGCTTGCACGATCTATCCAGGAAAAGGGCCTCGTGCTAAACCAGGACGGGTACATACAGTGGTATCCGCGGAACCCGAAACATCCTCGAAACTGGACGGGCAAGCGGAAGGCGTATAATACCGCCGTTATTCTCCTCTTGGAATTTATCACGTACGTTGGGCTGTGAATGGTGTGAGCCGCGAAGCAATTGTTTCTGACTCACCTTCCAGGAGCGCTGCTGGGACCGCCGGAATTGGTATCTTTCGAGCAAAGATCGTTCATGCTTGTGACTGACGCGCAGTAGACTTCAGCAGCTGCAGAAGCGCAGTCTGACTATCGGATCAGTCTTGGGTTCTCCATATTCTGTCTTACCTCTACGTACGTGGTGTATCTCTCTCTGCCGGCGGTTTCGGCAGTCTTATCAGTATCAGGTGTTTGAAGATTTCTTTTTCCTGACTTTGTAGGTATTTGATCGGCCAAGGCATCGGAGGAATCTTCTTCCCACCATACTCTGAGGTGTTCGGACGCAAAATTCTGTACATCCTGTCAACCCTGGGATACTGTATCTTCTCTATCCTTACTGCTGCCGTGCCTTCCCTGCCCGTAGTGATCATTGCCCGATTCCTCACTGGGATATTGTCGGCCATTCCCACAATCGTGGTTGCGGGTAGCATTGAAGATGTATTCAACATGAAGGCTCGAGTCTGGATAATCTTTACATGGGCAGTCATCGGCAATATTGCCGTATGTGTTGGCCCTATCTTTAGCACATATGTTACTGCAAACATTGGATGGTCAGTAAATCACTTTGATTCTCCCTTCTCAACGAGCACGGGATCGCTGACCCAAGTCCAGGCGCTGGGTATTCTACATCACCTCCATCGGGCTTGGCATTCTCTTCGTATTCTGCCTACTGCTTAAAGAGAGCAGACCCAGTCTCTTGCTCGAACGAGAACTGGCCTCTTTCCGCAAGACCAGGCCCGACGTGGCTGTCAAGACTCTCAACCCCGACTCGGCGCCAGACGCAAAGACTCTACTGCAGGTCACCCTCTTTCGGCCGCTCCGCCTATTGCTCACGGAGCCCATAGTGATGATGGTCGCATTCATGGGCTCCGTCACATGTGCACTGTTCTACCTCTCTGCCGAATCACTGTTGCTCGTGTTTGAGGCCTACGGCTGGTCGCCTCAAACTGCTTCTTTGTCGTTCATTCCGATCGCTCTAGGGTGCCTTTGCGGGTTCTTTACGCGGCTCTACGATCATCGGAATCTCGCAGGCCGGACGAAGGGTGGCAAGACGCTGGAGCCTGAGGATAAGTTGTTTGGATTCTCGCTGGCTGCGCCGTCCCTGGCCATCGGTAAGCCAATTCCATCGTCCACTCCGAAGAGAGCTAACGCGAGGTCAGGTCTATGGATCTTTGCCTGGACGACGCCTCCATTGACTAGCGTGCATTGGATAGTGCCTATGCTGTCCTTGGTTCTGGTCGGCTATGCCCTGAACGAAAACGTCTATACTCTTACCGGGTACTTGGCAGATAGCTACACCATCTACGCCGCTTCCGGATTTGCCG
>JAABUW010005585.1_pt1 | contig 16286 bp, 13 predicted proteins | sample 5560081 | NCBI WGS metagenome assembly JAABUW01 (sample SAMN10711882, study PRJNA513363) | rock metagenome | isolation source: Antarctica rocks | place: Antarctica: Victoria Land, Knobhead sud | reverse complement strand
CCGCGAGTCCCGGCGCCGCAGCCGGCGTCCTCCGCCTCCGTGTCGGCGCTGACGATGTCCGCGGTCGAGCCGGAGTCGGGCCGTCCGGAGAACGAGCGGCCGAAGCGACTCACGTGGTTTGCGTACGTACTTCGCCTGCTGCTGCCGATCGTGTTCACGGTGGTGGCGTTCCCGGCCGTTGCAGTGCGTTCCTGGCATCTGCTGCACTCCGGCTCCTCGGCCGCGGGGGTACTGGTGGCCGCTGTCGCCGTCGTCGTCATCGTGGTGCTCCAGGCCGCACCCAAGCTGGGGGACGCGGACGTTCACGACCGTCAGGTCGACGTCATCATGGCGTTGCCGCTACTGGCCACCGCCGTGTGGTTGTCCACCGGCCTGTCGGCCACCGCGCCCTGGAGCATCCGAGAGCTTCTGGCGGGCACTTCGTTCCTGGCCGGGTCGGCGTTGCTGCTGTTGGGAACCCGGTTGACTGCCCGGCTCCGTTGGGTGTTGGTGCTGCCACTGCTCACCCTTCCGACCCTGGTCGGCCGCCCGGATCTGAGTTGGGCCCTGGCGCTGCTGGTGGTGGCGGTGGTGTTCATTCGGGCGTTCCTGACTCGCGAACCGATCCAGGCGCAAGCTGGCCGGCCGGTTTCCGGCGAACTGCAACGGCTGCCGAAGTGGCCGGTGGCGACGGCGGTGGTGACCGCCGTCGCGTGCCTACTGGCCTTCACCGCGATCACCGCCACCGCGACCGTCACCGGAGTATCGCCGTCGCCGACGGCGCAGCACGCGCCGTGAGCCCGACTCCCGAGCGGTACCGCGTCTTTCGTTCACCACCCCAAGCCACACCGGAGGTCCACCATGACTCATGACGCCAAGTCCGCTACCGAGGTTCGTGAAGCCCTCGACATGGAATGGCTGGACCGCAGCTTGGTAGGTCTGCGTCAGGCCGCGCCCGAGATGTCCGCTCACACGGTGCTGTCGGTTCGGCAGAAGATCGGCCTGATTGGTCTGATCGCGGCGCTCGTCGGGGGAGCCGTGCTCGATGGCCTGTTGATGTTGCGGATCATCGTGGCGGTCGGCACCGCGATGTACGCGGCAACCCTGATCTATCGGATGTTATTGATCCGCCGGGGGCTGAAGGGAAGCCACCTCGTCCAGGTCAGCGACCAGGACGCCCTGGCGATTCCGGCGGACCAGCTTCCGGTGTACAGCGTCCTGGTGCCCGCCTATAAGGAACCGGGCGTCATCGGCAAGATCATCGCCGCCATCACCGCGTTGGACTACCCGGCCGACAAGCTCGACGTTCGCCTGCTGTTGGAGGCCGATGACGAAGAGACCATCGCCGCCGCGCGGACAAGCGTTGGCAGCGCGCCGATCACGATCGTTCTGGTGCCGGCGGCGGAGCCGCGGACGAAGCCGAAGGCCTGCAACTTCGGCCTGCAATCGGCCACCGGGGAACTGGTCACCATTTTCGACGCCGAGGATCGTCCCGAACCGCTGCAGCTGCGCCGCGCCGTGTTGGCGCTGCAGCGGCTGGGCGACGGATTCGCCTGCGTGCAGGCCCGGCTGGGCTATTTCAACGCGACCCAGAATATGATCACCCGCTGGTTCACCATCGAATACGGGACGTGGTTCCGGTTCCTGCTCCCGGGGCTGGTTTCGGTCGGCGCTCCGATCCCGCTGGGCGGCACCAGCAACCATTTCCGTACCCCGCTGTTGCGGGCACTGCAGGCGTGGGACCCGTACAACGTCACCGAGGACGCCGACCTGGGAATTCGACTGGCCCGGCTGGGATATTCGGTCGGCGTGCTCGATTCGATGACCGAAGAAGAGGCGAATTCCGATTTCGTCAACTGGATCAAACAACGCAGCCGCTGGTACAAGGGCTACCTGCAGACCTGGCTGGTGCACATGCGCAGACCGGTCGACGTCCACCGAGAGTTGGGCTGGCGCGGTGCTTTCGGTCTGCACCTGTTCGTCCTGGGCACACCACTGACCGCATTGATCAACCCGTTGTTCTGGGGCCTGGCGATCCTGTGGTTCGTCCAGAAGCCAAGCGGGGTGGCGGCGCTGTTTCCGCCGGCGGTGTACTACGTGGCGTTGACGTGCTTCGTATTCGGCAATGCAGCGGTGATATACGTCAACGTACTGACCACCCAGGTCATCAATCAGCCCAACCTGCTCAAGGCTGGCCTGCTCGTTCCAGCCTATTGGGTCATGATGAGCATCGCCGCGGTCAAGGCCGCTTTCCAATTGATATTCAAGCCTTCCTACTGGGAGAAGACCTCCCACGGTTTGAATACGGTCGTCGCCGAGCCGGCGGTGGAGATCATCTCGTAGGGATTCCCGCATTCCGTTCGCCGACGCGCGACCTGCGGCGGCCGCCTTGTCGTGCTTACCAAGGGTAGCCACGGCGACGTCGGTGCACCGGCCGGCCAGCGCGGAAGAGGTGGCAAACGCGTTTCATCAACCGAAGGGATGTCTGGAATGACCGCATGCTCCGATGTCGAGGCCGTGGTCTTGGTCGGTGGTCAGGGCACGCGTCTGCGGCCTTTGACGCTGTCAGCGGCCAAGCCGATGCTGCCGACCGCCGGTGTTCCGTTTCTCGCTCACCAACTTTCGCGGCTGCGGGCCATTGGCATTCGTCGGGTTGCCCTGGGCACCTCGTACCGGGCCAGCACGTTCAGTGATCATTTCGGTGACGGCTCGGCCCTGGGGATGAATATCGCCTATGTGGTCGAGGACGCGCCGCTGGGCACGGGCGGCGCCATCCGCAATGTCCTGGATCGGCTCACGGCTCCGACCATCCTGGTGCTCAACGGTGACATTCTGTCCGGCGTCGATCTTCAGGCGCTGCTGGACCAGCACCGGAGCCGGCAGGCCGATGTGACGTTGCATCTGGTGCGGGTGCCCGATGCCCGGGCGTTCGGCTGCGTCCTGACCGATCCCGACGGGCGGGTGAGATCGTTCGTCGAGAAGTCCGACACTCCGGCGACCGATCAGATCAACGCCGGCTGCTACGTCTTCCGGCGCGACATCATCCAGACGATCCCGGCCGACACCGTCGTGTCGGTCGAACGGGAGACCTTCCCCGGCCTGGTGGGCTCCGGCGCCCGGGTGTTCGGCCACGTCGACACCACGTACTGGCTCGATCTGGGAACGCCGGCGGCGTTCGTCCAGGGCAGCGCCGACCTGGTCCGGGGACTGGCCCCGACGTCGGCGCTACCCGGTCCGGTCGGCGACTCGCTGCGGCTGGAGGGTGCGATGGTCGCGGTAGGGTCGGCGGTGACCGGAGGTACGACCCTCGGTCGGGGGGTGCGCGTCGGCGCCGACGCCACCGTCGACGGATCGGTGATCTTCGACGGCGCCCGCATCGGTGACGGGGCGCGGGTGATCAGATCGGCGGTCGGCCACCACGCCGTCATCGGGCGCAACGTCGTGTTGATCGACGCCGTCATCGGCGACGGCGCCGTCATCGGCGACAACTGCGAATTGCCCGCCGACGCGCGGGTGTGGCCGGGTGTCACCGTGCCTGCCGGCAGTACCCAGACCCCGGTCGCGCTGTGACCCCGACCCACGACGATGCCGACCGGAGACCGATGAACCAGCCGCGCTTGATCGCGTTCGACCTCGACGACACCCTGGCTCCGTCGAAGTCCCGGATGGACCCGGTGATGGCCGACCTGCTCGGCGCACTGCTCGACCTGGTACCGGTGTGCATCATTTCCGGTGGCCGATTCGAGCAGTTCTCGGCGCAGGTGCTGACGTCGCTGCCCGCGACGTCGCACCTGTCGAACCTGCATCTGATGCCGACCTGCGGGACGCAGTACTACGAACGGTCCGGCGCCGGCTGGTCACGGATGTACTCGGAGGATCTGACCGACGACGAGAAGGCCAGGGTCGTCGATGCGCTGGTCGACGGGGTGCGGACCCTGGGCCTGGACCAGGTCGCGACCTGGGGACCGACGATCGAGGACCGCGGCAGCCAGGTCACCTTCTCGGCACTGGGCCAGGACGCCCCGGTGGAGGCGAAGAAGAAGTGGGATCCCTCCGGTGCGAAGAAGGAGAGCCTGCGCGCCTACGTCGCCGCGCGGGTTCCGGATCTCGAGGTGCGCAGCGGCGGATCGACCTCGGTGGACGTCACCCGCAAGGGCGTGGACAAGTCCTACGGCATGAACCGGATCAAGGAGCGGCTGGACCTGGCCGACGCGGACATCCTGTTCATCGGCGACCGGTTGGACGAGGGCGGCAACGACTACCCGGTCAAGGCCATGGGCATCCAATGCATTGCTGTGAAGGAGTGGCACGACACCGCCGAGGTCGTCAGGGGTTTGATCGCGCAACTGTCGGCCACTGGTGGTTCGGCCGACCGCATCGGCGCTTCCGCACTCTCGCCGACACCGAGCTGACGCGGCTAGGAGACTGCTGAACAAAGGCCGAAATCGCAAATTAGTGGGCAAGAAACTGCAGGTCAGAGACCCGTCGCTTGTTCCGAACGTGCATTGTTCAGCAGTCTCCTAGGGCGCATTCGTTCGTACCGCCTGGAAGGTGAGCGGGAACTGCGGGCCGACGTCGTAGGTGTCGGTGGTCTGGTCACCGACGTTCCACAAGCCGATACCCGCCGCACCGTGATTGCGCGCCGTTTCGAACATCTTGGCGAATTTATCGGCCCGTTCCCGGTCGGGAAGTTCGGCCGGGAATCCGAATTCCTCGATGATCCACGGCTTGCCCTTAGATCGGCTGAACTCGGCCACTGCCGGAACAGTGATGGCGACGTCGTCCGAGGTGTATGCATGCAATGAATCGATATCGTTGTGAGGTAGCGAGAAAATGGCCCGCCAGTCGATGCCGGAGTTCCAGGAGAGCTGGCTCAGACCGCCGGCCGTGAGCAATTGGCCAGGTGCCGCCTCGTGCCAGAAGTTCTCGACGGTGCGGTAGAACCCAGTCAATTGCGCGGTTGTCAAACCGTAGGTGTTGTCACCGCCGTTGATGCCGTCGACTTCGCCGGCGAAGCTGATGAGGGCGATCGTCGGGTCGTCGGCATACTGCGTTCCGGTTTCCGTGTTGATTCGACTGGCTACGAACCGTAGGAACGGGAGCCAGTCGACCCCATACGGATTCACTCCCGATTGCTTCAACAGGTTGCGGTAGGTGGAGAAGTCCAGTTCGACGTGCAGCCCAGCCCGTCCGGCGCTGGCGATCAACCGGTCGACCGATCTCCACGCTTTCGCGTCGTAGGGTGCGGTGGCCACAGCACCAGCAGTGTCCAGAAAATCGGTGATCCGTACAACGTCGAGATTCAGCGCTTTCACGGCCGCCACAGCTTTATCGGGTTCGTCAAGGCCGTTGTAGACGGTACCGACCGCCAACGGCCACGGCTCGCCCTCAAAGCACAGTTGACTGCCGCAGGTCGTGATCCCGGCGGTCGGAGCGGACCTGCCACCGGCGAACCCGATCCAGATCCCGGCGATCACCAGCAGGACCGCCGCGGCGGCGATACCGCCGCTCCTGAAAATTTTTCGCCGGAACCGACCGACGTGCCGGTCAACGTCATTCGTCACCGCAAGCTCCCCACGAAACCAGCGGACGGCGATCCCGGAACGTTGTCGATCACCCGATCATATCGGGCCGACGGTGCCACTCTCGGTCGGCTCATTGCCTGGCCCACTCCGCGGGGGTTATGGCCATCCTGGGTTCGGAACGACGCCCCCCACCGGCAGTTCTGCATGACCCACGGTGGCTGGGCGCTTCCGCGTTCGGAGCCTGGTAGGAAAATGTTGGATCAGTCGGCGCACTCGAAGGCGTCGCCGGTGCCGCCCTACTGTCGTCTTCCACGATAAGTGGCCTAGTTTGACCACGCTAAATGGCCGCATAGCCACTGCGCCGGCATCACCTGCAGTCGCCCTGACCTGCGAAGATGGGCCAATTGAGTGTCTGATCGGGCGTGCGTACTCCGGAGACCGTGCCAATTAGCGTGGGGCGGTTTCTAGCTGTCGTCGCAACACTGCGGCTATTTGTTTGCGTTGATGACCATATCGAGGCGTTGTGCCGGGGTGTCCCAGTTGAGTGTTTTCCGGGGCCGGCTGTTGAGCTGGATGGCGGCGAACCTCAGCTGAAGAGGTGTCCCGTAGGACCCGCCCCGAGAAGGTTCCCGCATGGGAACCTCGTTACCGGACGCCAGTCCACTGGCCGCCGCGAGCTGTAAATGGTCGAACTAGTGGCCCGGGGCAGATGCCCCGGGCCACACGTCTATCGACTTCCAGGATCCTCGCACTTCGTGGGACTGTCCTGAATTCGTATCTTCGGCCTGGCACGTCGGGCGCCCTAGGGTTGTGAATTTGCATGATAAGTGGTTCTGGCTCAAGTTCCGTGATCCTGGCTGAATCGTGGTCGCGCGGCCCAGTGACCGCGCGTTCTTCGTAAGACGGCGGCGGACGCTGGATGTGCTGGTCCAGAGCACTATCAGCTCGGCTCGAACGCGGCGCGCGGCACATCTGCAATACCGGTCACACTGTCAACGCCGATCAGCTTCACGAAACCTGAGCCAGAACCAAGTAGCTCGCCAATTCACAGCATTGGAGTTGCGGCCGAAGATCACGCCGGGTCCGATCATGCCGACACCGAGGACGAAGTGCCGCCAATTGTCCGCAGTGTTCAACGGAACGAAGTCGGCGCCGCTCATCGGATCGATGAAAGGTCCGTAGATCCACAGCACCAGACCTCCTGCGGAGTAGGCAGGCGTTCGCCGGCCGTGCCGGCGCCAAGGTCCAAGGGCGGTCAGTCGAGTTCGATGTTGAAGTCCCAGACGCTGAGAACCGACTTCTGGTGGGTCCAGGTGATCTGAGCCGCGCCGCTGGTGAATCGGCCCTGAACTTTCAGAGTCGCGGACCTCCCGGCGGCGGCGGTGACCATGGATACGCCGTGTGCGGACAGCGGAACAGATCGTCCGGTCTGATCGCGCGAGGTGAAGTCGGCGGCGTGCAGGGTGAGGCTGCCGTGAGTGCAGTGTGCGGTGATGGTGATGATCCCGAGGGTGCTTTGTGGAGGTGCGCTGGCGGTGGCCGGGGCGGTACCGAGTTGGTCGGGCCCCGACGCCACGACCAGGGCGGTGATCCCGCCGGACATCACTGCGGTCAGCGGTGCCCCGATGGCCAACAGTTGCGGATGAGCCGGCGAAGCGGTGGGGGTGGGATCCGCTGCCGGCGCGGAGGGAATCGGCACCGCGCCCAACGAACTGATGACCGCGGCCGCCCCACCGTCCGCCTGGGACGCGGTGGATTCTGGTGCGGAGGTCGAGGTGGTCGCCTCGGTCCCGGTGGTTTCGGACAGCGACGACGCAGAAGTGGGGCTGGAAGAGTTAGCGCTGGTGCAGGCCGTTACGACGGCTGCCAGGGCAACGACGGACAGGGCGCAGGAAACGCGGTGTGCGTAGGGCCGGGGGTCGGCCCCACGCACACCGCGGTGGGTCGGAAAGCGCACAGGGTTCAGCGCCTCGCGACCGGGACGGACAGCTTGTTGACCTTTACCGCGGGCACGGTGTCGACCGATGCAGTGGCGGCGAAGATCTTGCTGCCCGAGGCCGACGGTCGGTAGGCCTGGCCGCCGACGTTGTTGTAGACGTCCGGGCCGAACGGCCGCAGTCCGTCCGCGGCGGCGTAGCCCAGGTGGCCGTGCCCGTCGGTGCCCCCGGTGGTCACCCGGAACAGGTCTTCCATGGATCGGAGCCAGCTGTAGTGGTTGTAGGGCTGGTCGGAGATGGATCCTGGCGTGATGAACCGGCTGATGAAGACGGCACCGGTGATGCCTCCGCCGGGAGTCGTGTCCTGGCCGAATGCCTGGAAACCGGGCTGGGTGGTGTTAGGCCCGGGCAGCTCGTTGCAGCACGCCACCACGGATTGAGCCGTGTCGGTCGGTGTGTTCAGGTTCGGGTTGGCGTTGCCGGTGTAGTCGGCGATGGAGTTTCCGTACATCTTGTACGGGGGAAAGGCCTCGTCGAACAGGACCTGGATCTCGCCGTCCTTCTGGAACGCGGGGGAGGCCATGATCGTCGGGATCCACTTCTTCAGGAACTGGTCCGCTGCGTACAGGCCACCCTGGTGGTTGTTCGGATCGCCGGAGAGGTTGTCGCCCTTGCAGGTCGCGTCGTGGGCGTCGGAGCAGTTGTTCGGGGAGATCCAGGAGAACGCCGGCGTCGTCTTGATGGACTTGAGATCGGTGGCCATGCTGGGGATCGCCTTGTGTCCGGTGGTGGCGGGGTAGCCGTCCAGCGGAACAACGTTCTTGCAGTCCTTGGGGTTGTCGGTCAGCGAGTGGAACCATGGTGCGGGATTGTGCTTGGGCACGTACTGATCCGCCGGGGTCGCACCGCCGGGGTCGACGACGCCGGCGCCGGACGGGTCACCGGGAATGCCGCAGTGGTAGACCTCTTCGCGGGCGGGATCGTTGCCCATGTCCTGGGCGTAGACCTTCCAGCTGACCTTCTTGGCGTCCAGCTGGTTGAACAGCGTCTTGACGCCGGCGGGGTAGACGCAGCCGGTGGAGGCGTAGGTCTGGCCGTCCGGGGCGGGGAAGCCGGGGGCGACGTTGGTGTACTGGCCGCAGTCGGCCTGGTTCGCCGGTGCGGGTGCTTGACCGCCGACCAGGCTGATGTAGTTGTCCAACGAGTAGTGGCCGGTGCCGTAGTACTGCCGTAGCAATTCACCGTAGGACGGCAGCGTCTTCCACAGGTAGTCGTTCTGGTTCAAACCGGTGAACGTCGCCTCGTAGGACTTGTTCTCCAGGATGATCGTCCAGACGTGCCCGATCTTCGGGGCCTTGAACGCGGCCGCAGCGCCGTGCTGGGCCGTCGCGGCAACGTGTGGTGTGGCCGGAGCGGCGGACGCCGACGCTCCGGCAGCCAGGAACGACGCGGTGACTGCCGCCACGCCGGCCAAGGCGATTAGCCCCGAGCGGCGGCCACGGCCGAATCGAACTTTCATTGATCACTCCTGGAACGAGACTGAAAGGCCGGCATTTTTGCCGTCCAAGGCATGAGACTGCTGGGAGATCACCGAGCATGCCAGGTCAATTCGGCGAACCCCAGGTGACGAGTAGGCAAACTTGCGCGCTGTAATCGTCCGCTGTCGGAGTGTCATTCACTGTCGGGTTCGATTGCTTCCGGCGTTCGAAGAACACCGGATGTTCATACCGCGGTCGCCTCCGCGTCGTGCGGGTTGCGTTATCTGTCAGGTGTGAGTGCCACCGAAGCCGTATCGCCAAGGGCATCGATGGATCTAGACCAGTTCCCGATGTTGTCGATCGCCGGCCTATCCAAGCTTTTCGGCGATCGGCGGGCGGTGGATCAGGTGGTGTTCAGCGTCGGTCGAGGCCGGATCCATGGCCTGCTGGGCCCGAACGGAGCGGGCAAGACCACTGTGCTGCGGATGCTTCTGGGCTCGGTCCGGCCGGATGCCGGCACGATCAGGCTGCAAGGCCGCATCCTGGCGCCGGAGGCCCCGCGCGGTCGCTGCGGTATCGCCGGTTTCGTGGAGACGCCGAGTTTCTACCCGTATCTGACGGCCAGCCGGAATTTGGAATTGTTGTCGGCGTGGGACGGGCCGGGTCCGCACGGCAGGGTCGAGGAGTTGCTGGATCGGGTGGGGCTCGCCGATCGGTCGCAGAGCAAGGTCCGCGGATTCTCCACCGGTATGCGGCAACGGCTCGGCCTGGCCGCCGCCTTGATCAGCGATCCGCAGGTGCTGATCGTGGACGAGCCGACCACCGGGTTGGATCCGGCCGGCATCCGGGAGCTGCACGCGCTGCTGGCGGACCTGGCCGCTGCTGGGCACACCGTCGTGCTCTCCAGCCACGATCTGGACGAGGTGGAGCAGTTGTGCAGCGACGTGACGGTGCTGCGGGCCGGCACAGTTGTCTACACCGGCACCCTTGATGCTTTGACGGAGCGATCTGCGGAGCGGATGTGGCGTGTGCACACCGCGGATGATCGGGTCGCTGCCCTGATCGCCGATCGCAATCCTGGGGTCGAGGCGCGATCGGCCGGCGCAGGGCTGTTGGTGAAGGCCGACCTCGCCGAGATGGATGCGTACGTGCTGTCGTTGGCGGCCGAGGGCGTCGCGGTGCGTGAGCTGCGACGCGATTCACTGGCTCTCGAGGAGCTGTTCTTCCAGCTGACCGAATACCGAACTCCTGGACCTGAGCCGAGGACCTCGAAGTGACCAACGGTCAGCGGTCGCCGGCCGGCAGGACTCCACCGGCGCGGGGAATGGAACCGCGGCTCGAGCGACGCACCGTGATCCGGCATCCGTTGTGGCTGACCTACCAGTGGGAATTGGAGAAGCTGACCGCCCAGTTCCGGACCAGACTGGCTCTGGGCGTGGCCCTGCTGGGACCGGCCCTGTTCGCGGTGGGATTGAAGTTCGCCACCGACACGCCGGCCGACACGCTGTTCGGGCGGTGGGTCGGCGACTCCGGCTATGCAGTGCCCTTGGTGATATTGGGGTTCGCCGGAGCCTGGGGATTTCCGCTGTTGGTGTGCTTGATCGCCGGCGATATCTTCTCCGCCGAAGATCATTACCGAACCTGGACAGCCGTCCTGACCAGATCGGTGAGCCGCCGCAGCGTCTTCGGCGGCAAAGTCCTTGCGACAACGACGTACTCCGCCGTCGCCGTCGTGCTGCTGACCGTCAGCAGCCTGCTGTCGGGTCTGTTGTCCGTCGGGCACCAACCGCTCATCGGGTTGTCCGGCAATTTGTTGACCTCCGGACAGGCAGCCGGTCTGGTCGTCGCCAGTTGGGCGTCGGTACTGCCGGCGGTGTTGTCGTTCGCGACGCTCGGGGTGTTGGTCTCGGTCGCGACGCGGAACAGCCTGGCCGGGATCCTGCTGCCCACCGTGGTGGGGCTGCTGCTGCAATTGCTGCTGCTGATCAGCGGGCCGCTCGATGCGGTGCGGCCGTATCTGCCTGGCGCCTCCTTCAGCGCGTGGCTCGGCTTGTTCGCCGACCCGGCATTCCCGATTCCGATGCTGATCGGAATCGGCTGTTCCGCGGTCTACTCCGCGGTTCTGCTCTTTGCCGCGTGGATGTTGTTCCGACACCGAGACTTTCCGGGAGCGTAGGTGAGCCTCTTGACCGAACGCGGCAGCGGTCGACCGCGACGAAGTGTCGCCGTTGTACTCCTCGGAGCGATTCTGTTGATCGCCGGATGCGGCGGCCCGGCGGTCAGCAACACCCGGCTGCAGGATGCCGTCGGGATCAGTTTTGCCCGGCTGTACGTGCTGCAACAAGCAGAATTGGGCCATACCGTCGCTCCGCCCGATCGGGCTGCGTCCTGTGTCCGTACCGGATCCGCCGTGCTGTCCGGTGCGGGTAGCTGGACCTGCACCGTTCACTTTCCCTCTCCGGACGGGCATGTCGAGCCGCTGTCCTTCGACGTCGAGGTGCAATCCATCGGGTGCTACACCGCCGCCGGGCCGCCGGCCGGCGTGGGGCCCCAGCAGATGCAGACCGCGACGGGTGCCACCGCGACCAATCCGCTGTTCACTTTCGACGGTTGCTTCGACACCTTCTGAACCCGGTGCACAGCACCAGCACGGCCTTGTCATTCCTTGTTCACCGGGAGTTTCCGGACGCCGTCGCCGAACGCTTCTAGCGTGGCTAATGGCCCGAGAAGATCCGTCGGGGAACTTCACTGTCATCGAAAGTCAGGGATGCACAAGACATGTCCACGCCACGAGAAGGAAAGAAGCTGCGATCACCGTCGGGCCGAAAGGTTCGCGGAACCACCGTCGCGCTGATCGCAACAGGTGCGATCGTCCTGAGCACCGGCGCTGTAGCGGCCGTCACCGCGACCGGCGGATTCGGTAAGAAGACTGTCGGTACGACCGATGCCCGCGGGGTGTTGTTGCCGTCGAACCAGTGGGTCAAGCCGCTGGGCGAGCGGACGTTGGTCTCCAATGGCCGATTGCTGTCCAGCGTGCTCAGTCCCGACGGCCTGCAGGTCGCCGCACTGAGCTACCTGCACGGCAAGGGCTTTCTCACCGTGTTCGACGCCAAAGCCGGAAAGATCCTGCAGCAGGTCGGCGCCGGCGTCGGAGCCGACGCAAAGCTCGGCGACGGCACCGTCGCAGCGGACGGCCCGTACTATTCCGCCGACGGCAGAACGCTGTGGATGTCCCAAACCTCCGATCTGCTCAAGTTCGCGGTCAACCCGGACGGCACCGTCGCGCCGAACCCGGTCAAGATCGCCCTGATCGACGCAGCAGGCCCCGAACTGCCCTCCGGGATGACCGAATCCGCCGACCACAAGACCCTGTACGTGGCGCTCAACGGCAGCAACACCCTTGGCGTTCTCGATATCGCCACCAACACGGTGATCAAGCAGATTCCGGTCGGCATCGCTCCGCGCCAGGTCGCACTGGTCGGCAACCAACTGTTCATCTCGAACGAAGGCGGCCGCAAAACCACCGCCGCAGACTTCACCAACGAGACGAACAACACCCCGGTCGTCGCGGACCGGGTCACCGGCGCCGCCACTTCCGGCACCGTATCGGTCGTCGACCCGGCCAAGGGCACCCAGACCGCCAGCATCAAGGTCGGCCTGCAGCCCACAGCCCTGAAGGTAACCGGAACGACCCTGTTCGTCGCCAACTCCAACGGCGACAGCGTCTCGATCATCAACACCAAGAACCGCACGGTGGCCCAAACGTTCAACGTCGCACCGCTGCCCGGGTCCACGGTCGGCAGCAACCCCAACGCTATCGAGATGACCGACGGCCACCACCTTCTGGTCAGCATCGGCAGGGACAACGCCCTGGCCGTCTACGGCTACAACGGTCCATCCGCTCCGGTGCAGTACGAAGGCCTGATTCCCACCGATTGGTACCCGGTCAACGTGCAGGTCGACCACGCCACCGGGAAGATCATCGTCACCAACGACAAGGGCATCGGCTCGCGCGGCCCGGAAACGTCCGTCAGCGAGGGCCCGGACGCGAACGTCGTCACCGGTCACAACACCTACAACGACACCGGGTCACTGACCCGCTTTGCGGTACCCACCGAGGCCGACCTCGCCGATCTCACCCACCAGGTGTTCGTCAACAACGACTGGCAGAAACTTCTCCGGGCAACGCCGCTGGCCAGGTCCACGGCGGCACCGGTGGCCATTCCGGCGACGCTGGGTGCGCCGTCGACGATCAAGCACGTGTTCCTGATCGTCAAGGAAAACCGCACCTACGACCAGGTTCTCGGTGACATCGGCAAGGGCAACAGCGACCCCTACCTCACCCAGTTCGGCGCCAGCGTCACTCCCAACCAGCACGCCCTGGCCAACCGGTACGGCCTGTTCGACAACTTCTACGACGAAGGCACCCTGTCCGCGGACGGGCACAACTGGCTGATGCAGGCTGACGCGAACGACTACATCGAGAAGGAATTCGGCGCGTTCTACCGCAGTTATCCCGCCCAAGGCGGCGATGCCCTTGCCTACCAACGGAACGGGTTCCTGTGGAACGCCGCCCAAAGGGCCGGAAACTCGGTCGCCGCGTTCGGCGAATACGCCAACTTCCAGACCCTGCCGGCTACCGGTGCTCCGACCTGGGCCGATTGGTACAAGGCCAGCCAGGTCAAGGAACGCAAGGTCGCCGGGCCCTCACCGATCGCCGATGGGCAGTACCCGACGTACTCCGACATCCCTTCGCTCAACAAGATCCTCGACCCGGCGTACCCGAAGTTCAACCTCGACATCCCGGACCAGTACCGGGCCGATATCTGGCAGCAGAACTTCGCCAAGGCGGAGAAGAACAACACGCTGGCCAATCTGAACCTGATGTGGCTCCCGGCCGATCACACCGCCGGCATTTCAGGGAAAGATCCCTACCCGACCGCTCAGGTCGCCGACAACGACCTCGCGCTCGGCCGGATCGTCGACACCATCAGCCATTCCAAGGACTGGAAGAACTCGGCGATCTTCGTCCTGGAAGATGACACCCAGGCCGGGACCGACCACGTCGACGGACACCGGGGACCGCTGTTCGTCATCAGTCCGTACGCCAAGACCAACGCCGTCAACAGCACCTACTACTCGCAACTGAACGTGGTGAAAAGCATCGAACAGATCCTCGGCATCGCCCCGATGAATCAGGAGGACCGCGCCGCCGAACCGATGAGCGATATCTTCACCAATACCCCGAACCTGAAGCCGTTCACCGCTCTGCCCAACCAGATTCCATTGACCTACGGGCTGAAGGTGACCACATCCGCCGCCGGCGCTCCGGCCGCCAAGGCCGGAGCAACAGCGCAGGCGACACCTGCGGTCCCAACGGCGATGAAGTCCATTGCCGCCCAATGGCAGGTCTGGAGCACCCACCAGAACTTCGGCGGCCGCAAGCCCACCGTGGACGCCTCGAACCCGGCGCTGCTCAACCGACTCGACTGGTACACCGCCACCAGCTGGGTCAAGCCGTATCCCGGCGACAAGACAATCCTCGGGCCCTACCAGGTACCCGGCTGGGACCGACCCGCAGCCGAACTCGGCGGCTGACCGACGCGCTTTCCCCGCATCAGCGAATACCATCAGTAGCGAATAGCTGCGCGTTCCTTCCGGGGCGCGCAGCTATTCGCATCTACCCATGGCGGAAACGCCGGCCGGATTCACTACCACGCAGGGTGATGGTCAGTCGGACGACCTCGACAGGCCGCGTCCGAGCGGCGCGGCCAGGTGGCCGTGAGGGCCCGGTCGGCGGTGACGAAGTCCGTCAACTGGTTTTTGGGCAGTGGGCGGCCGAAGTGGTAGCCCTGAGCTTGATCCACGCCAAGGCGGCGAGCTGATCGAGCTCGGCGAGCGTTTCGACGCCTTCGGCGACGACGGTCAGATCAAGGACCTGGCTGAGGTCGATGACGGCTCGGACGATGGACCAGGTGGCCTCATCGGTGGTCAGGTCCGCCGTGAAGCTCCGGTCGATCTTCACGATGTCGACCGGGAAATGCCGCAGATATGTAACTGTTCGAATTATTTGGCGTGTTCTGTTCGAACAGAACCCGCCACTTAATTAGAACAGAACCCGCCAACTAACTCGACAAGTGACACGACTGGGAACAGGCCGTCGCCCGGCGCCGCGCCGACCAGCACCATGTCCGCGGAGTCGACCGCACCCTGGACGAGACGGACCGCCGAGCAGCCGACCTCAACCGCAGAATCCTGGCACTGCTGGCCGACCAATGAACAGCAGCGCCCGCCATCTTGATTAACGGCAGGGTTTTGCCCAGGCGACCCGGGTTGTTCAGGTAACGGCTGACCCGCCCACCGACCGAAGTGCGGAAACTCCCAGCACAGGCTAAGCCAGACGGGTTGGCACAGCGGCAGGTGCGCATCCATCGCCGCGAAGTCGTCGGCGCGATGCCCCGGTTGCCCCCCATCACCGGTGAACACGTGGGCGGGTCTCATGCCGAGGGGCTGGTTATGCCGAGCGGTGGTCTGGCGGGTTGTGTTGTTGCTGTTCAGGTGTGGTGCCGGGTTGGGTTGCGGCCGGCGAAGCGCAGCTGCCCGATAGTTTCGCCGGTGGCCCAGGCATTGAACGGGACCGGGTAGTGCACGGGGCTTCCGGTCGAGCTCAGCCAACGCTGGTGGCAACGCCGATTCGAACTTGACCCGTCCAATTGCTGTACGCCCCGGTGTATCAAGTGTTGCTTCATGCGCGACGACTTGACCCGTAATGTTGCGAACCTGATGTATGTATCAAGCTGGGAGGTTTGTTGGTGCGAGGACGTCCGACCAGGGACACGATCTTCGACCGGTTCGCGACCGCCCCTGGCCAAACTTCAGGGGTTCGGCGGCCTGCCGCGGCCGGAGGAGGCGGGTGCCATCTGGGATGACATTTGGCACTTGGAGGCGCACAATTCGACCGCGATCGAGGGCAACACGTTGGTGTTGCGGGAGGTCGAGCAGTTGTTGAGCAACGGTAAGGCGGTGGGTGCCAAGCCGTTGAAAGGACTATCTGGAGGTGTTGGGATACAGCGACGCCGCGAAGTGGGTGTACGCCCAGGCCAGCGGCGGAGGTGTGTACTCGCCGAGCGCGTTGATCAACGTCACCAAAGTGCGTGAAATACACCGCAGAGCGTTGGAGCCGGTATGGGCGGTGGCTCCGCATCCGGAGGCGACCGACCGGGAAGCGCCCGGCGGCTTCCGGGAACACGACATTCATCCGTTTTCCGGTGGCATGACACCGCCGCCGTGGCCGGACATCATGCCGCAGATCATCACGTGGGTTGAGGAGGTATCGGAGTTTGGTGATGCCGTCGGTTCCGGATCTA
>JAABUW010005582.1_pt1 | contig 16292 bp, 20 predicted proteins | sample 5560081 | NCBI WGS metagenome assembly JAABUW01 (sample SAMN10711882, study PRJNA513363) | rock metagenome | isolation source: Antarctica rocks | place: Antarctica: Victoria Land, Knobhead sud | reverse complement strand
CAATATGCAGTGTGCGCCAGACAAGAGCAAAGCGCACAACCATCTGTCACCTTGAGCCTGCTGACTGTCAATGCCAGGGGTCCACTATACACAAAAACACTGTCTGGCGTTTTGACTGGATACTTGATTTTATCTGCTTCCTCAGAATCTGTAGCAAAACCTCTATGCTGACACCATGGGCTGTGTATATGACTTCCAAAAACATTGCCAAGCTGTCTTTGACCTTCTCTTCCTCCTAAAACAACAAGGCAGGTGAGTGATCTGTTGGCGGGCCTGCAGGCTGCACGAAGTCTGACCTTGATGCGAAAAGTGCTGTTTGCAATGTCGCCAAGCTTGGGAGGAATATTGCTGAGACTGGCCGGCAACAGTCAGGTGAGTCAGGCTGACAAGTGTGCAGGGTAGCTGCTGATGTAACCCGCACAGGTGATTGCCGTGGACTGAAGTCGATAGGAGGTGCGTCATGAATCTTGGCGTGACTTGCCTGAGTGATCTTGCAACTGCCATGGCGATGTGTCACGGAGAGGCCCACACTTGCAAGCGCTGTAACGACAGTCAAACTTGCAAGGCGTTTAGACACAGCTGAATTTAGTCTCTGCTGCTGTAGCTCAAAGGTCAACGAAGACAGCTGTTGTTGACAGGACAGATGCAGTAGAAAAGTGGCTTCAACATACAGATCACGTCGGTGCTCTTCTGATTGCAGGGGTGCAGCGCCTACAGAATTGCTCGTTAGCCTGCACTGGAGGCTAACGCAGGACTCCTTGCTTCAGCTCACAAGGTAACACCGGCAGGCAGGCTTATCTTGTGCGGGTTTGTTCACTTCTTTGTGCAACTCTCAAAGCAGAACAGTAGTACCACAAAGCCGTAGCGCTCGCTGAAGTCATCAAAGCCTGCTCCACTTGCTTGCAGGGCTGCTTGCCATGAGGAGAAATGCCAAGGGCATCCGGGCACCACTCGCTCCTTTGCACGACAACTCTCTGAAGGGTGACTCGTCCCATAAGTTACCCAATGGCACAAAGATGGACGCCAAACAGTCTGCGGCAAGACTCACCACCAAGCCTGCTACAAAGTCAAGCACCAGCCAAGTCAAGCAATCTGACAAGGCAGTTGCTAATCTGGCAAGAAGCACGAACCCGATTGGCAACAAGACAGCAGCAAAATCCTCTCCTGTCAAGCCACGCAAAAGTGTTCAGCTGGTGACAACTTCTGCAGCTCAGTCCCGATCTGAGACACTTGCGAGGATTAAGCAAGCAGTCAGAAAGCCTGGCAGGGAGACACAGCCAGCAGCCTTGGGCAGGCCTACAAGGCAACTTGCTGCTTCTGCAAGTGCAGCGCGTCAAACAGAAGCAGACACGCAGGATGCTGCCCATGGGGTTGCTAGAGCTCCTGCCAGTGCACAATCAATGGAGCCACTGGCCAAATTAGATGATGCTGAGCCAGATGCACAGACACCTGCCAATGTGACTCAACGTCACTGGCGGCTTCCTGGTACACCACCATCCATCAGGGCTTTGCTTGGTCCACTACAGACACCTGCTGCTGCTGCAGCTACTGCCAACAGGGACATGCAGTATGTGCCAACACAGCAACAGACAGTCTCAGATTCTGCAGTGCAGGGAGCAGGGACTCCGCAGGACTTTTCTGATGTCTTTGATTTGGATGAGGTGACGCTTATACTTGAGAACATGACCCTGCTTTTCTGTGCCCCATATACAGTGATAGTGCGGTCAAGGGAGTTAAAGTGGTGTCATAGCTTGCCAAGGTCAAAAGCATTTGCGACATGTACCTGTGTATCGCTAGGACTGTGTTGCTGTCACATGCTGTATCATGACATTACTTCATCATGCTGCTCAATTCAATTCAGCTTTATGACACAGCCACACCTGGCTTTGCTCTTGCACATTGCCTCGTTGCAAGCCTAGTTCCCTATCACATACTGTGCAGCAGCGCATGACCACATTCTCCTTCAAGCATTACCCAATCTAATCAAATGGGCCTGCAGGTGAGTGGGCAGACTCCAGGGGGGGCAGCAACCTTTGTAGGGTACCGTGACAGGACCCCAGGTCTCATCCTAGACACCCCTGACCATGCCACTAAGGACAACCACTCCCTGCACACCTGGCTCTCTGCAAGCCCCACCCTTACCCCCATACCTGGCCGTGCAACCCCCCGCTCTTTGTCCACTCACCAGCTTGCCTTAGCAGCAACCAAACAGAAGCAAGTCACACCTCAGATTGCATCCAGTTCCTCCAGTGTAGCGGCATCAGGCGCAGTCAGGGACGACTTGGCCACTCCAGCAGCAGCGGAGATTCTGAAGGGACTTAGGATCAAGACACCACAGCTGGGAACCAGCTCCACCGCTTCTTTGCTAAGATCATCACCTTTCTTGGCTCAGCTGCTGCGCACTGCACCAGCCCCTAGTCCTGCCACCCCTCAGCTTGCTTCCCCGGCTGATCCAGCATCATCATCTGTGGGGGCTGCTAGTCCAAGCAGTGCACCCACCATCTCAAGGGGGGAAATTGTCACTGCCACCAACTTTGCCAGTCCTGAGTCAGTGGCAATCTCTAGCCCAGAACCTCTGCCTCCCAGAGCTGTGGCCACCGCTAGCATGGAGTCAGCAGGCAGCAACTCCCCCTTAGCCTCCAGCAAAGACCGCGACTCTGAGTGCGTTACCCCTGTGCTGTCTGAGTCTGCTGCTGAGTCAGCCATCAGGCAGGCGCTTGTACGTCTGGCTTCCAGTGAGAAGGTCATCAGGCTGATGTCACCAGTAGACCTGGATGCACCACATGGCAACGCCAACCCACATGCCACCTTCACCCCAGCTACTCTCAGCTTGCCTAAGTTCACACTGGCTGCTTTGGATTCCCCAGAGGCACCCACAGCTGCCCTTGCACGGCAGTCCTCTGGGTCCGTCAATGGCCCTGAAGATGCTGCCTTAGTCAGCAGTCCAGTCAGCAGCCAGTCTCAGGTGGTACCTATCCAGGCAGTGGTGAGTCAGCTGTTGAGCAGTCCCAAGCTGGCTATCATAGGCAGTGACACTGCGCAGGATGACAAGCTGCCATACCAGACGTTGCTGCAGCACCTCCTGGGCGCAGGCCAGGCTGCAACAAACAGCCCTGGTCTTGCACCAACCTGCTCCGGGCCTGCTGGGGATGCCCCAGGGCCTGAGACAATTTCTGCTCACAGCCCTGCTTTTGCAGCAAGTGCTCCCCGCGTTGACAGCACTCCTGGTGTCTTTCGCCCTCGTGCTGCACCTCTGGTCCACCCAGTTGTTCAAGCCACACCAGCCCGCCACAGGTGGGTTCCAACTCTTGCTCCTCATCAACATGCTGCAGAAAGGTCATGATGGCAATCAAATGCCAAGCAGCTGTGCAGTACGGAAAGCATTGCTGATGTTTGAGTGACCACAATAAGCCTTTGCTCCTACCTTGATGTTTCTTGCATCATGCCCGTCATCTGCAGCATGCAAAGTTGTGGCCATACCATCAGCATGCAAAGTTGTTGCTGTAGCATCAGCAGCCAATGCTCTGTGTCTGTGGCACCCATCACTCACAAGCATGTGGGTACATGTTGACAAGCCCAAACAAACACCTGCATGCCTGTCAATTTTGGGACCCTGATTGCGGCTATACTACTTTGGCAACATTGGCTGCAACAGTGCAATGTTTCCTCATATATAAGTACCATGCTGACTACTGACTCTGATCCATCTCACAGGAAAGATTAAGATTACTCAATCATGATCCCATTGTTGCACAGGTTGGCTCAGGCTACCTACAAGACCCCCAGCACCGAGGCCACCCTGCTGGAAGAACCCACTCCTAGTTCATTTTCCTTCTGTTTTGCCTCCCCAGTTGCAGACCACCCTAGTCCCCTTGCTACCTTCCTGCACCAACTCAGTCATGCCACCTATGAGTCTGAGGGCTCAGCTGTCGAGTCATCTCCTGCGACTCACGATGACGCCGAGGCTGACTTTAGCAGCCCTCAGCCACAGAAGGGCCCCACGCCTTTCCAGGACTTCATGAAGTACCTCACCCAGGCTACCTACCATTCACCTGGGGTGAACGCAGACCAGCCAAAGACTGAGATCTGCAGAGGAGGGCAGAGCAATAGCGGCAAGAATGAGTCTGCTGCATTGCCTCTCAACTTGGCACTGGTTGACAAGGAGATGCCTGCTGCCTCCCCTGGTCAGCTCCTCATACTCAGTTGAACTCAATCTTGAACTGCCTGTGAGGCTTTTCTGCACAGAAGATTACGGTGGCTTGCAGCTGCTGTACAGGAGCCCATACATGTGCAGTTCTGCATGCTGACATCCTTTCAAACTGATTGCACATGACTTGAACTGCCAGAGCAGGTAGCCCTCCTTGCAACATGATGCTGACTTGTGCATGTGCACCATATGCAGTGAAGCTGTCAGAGGAGGGTATGGCAGCATGGCTGCAGCGTGCTCAAATGAGTCACGCCATCAGGACACCTGCTCGCAATCAGCTTCAGGTCAGTGCATGCAGCATGCAAGCAACTTCGTAACCTCACTGCTGGTAGTGCTTGCAGTCATGCCAGTTGCAACCCACCAGCCTGTTCCATGTTTGCTTCATGTCTGGGTATGCTGACATGTCCCAATCCCACGCTGTCATCTGTGTTGCTTGCCATCAGAGGTCGTTTCGTGAGATGAGGCTCGTGCTTGCTCTTGTGCAGGAAGTGTGGAGGCAGGCAGGGGAAGCCCAGAACCTGAGCCAACTGGCTGAGGTGATTCCCAATCCTTTCTGTTCTGAATCTTTGCCACTTGTCAGTAAAGCTACTTTCTATACTACTTAGACGAGACCAAACAGAAATGAAAAAGAAATGCCTGGGCGGGGACGGATGCTGGATGCGGCACACTTTATGTTGAATTGAGTGAACTTGGCACACATGCATGAGCTTTTCACAATTTATTTCTGTTGAGCAGGGCATGTATGCTGCCTGACACCTACCCAGTTTTTCACATGTCTCACAAGGCACCAGCTACTTTTCTGCACAGCATGCACATTCTGACACAGCATGCACATCCTCTGATCCTCCAAGCGCCTGAGTTTGGCCAAACCTCAACACATCGCAGTCTGTGCTGTTACTGAGGGCTGTGGTGACGTGCATAGGAGGCTAGCAATGTGAGTGAGGAGAATGCTGCATTGCGGCACCAGCTGGCTGACATCCAGACCTCCCTCAAGCAACTCAGCCACTCCAATGAAGCCACTCTTCAGGACATCCAGGTCACTGCCTCTCTGCCTGCCCATAAGCACCTCCCAAGGCAACACATTTACAAGCACTGTCATCTGCTTTATTAGTGACAAATGGGACATGTAGCTGCCTGGGTTTCTACATATCCTTTGTACAATTCCATCTGCATCATCATACCATCACACCTGACGATGTTGGGCTGCTGGCAGTCTTGACACAGCATGCATGATGCATAACACTTGGACTGAGCCCCCTGTTTGCCTCAACAACATCTCAGATTAGATGACAGTTGCCCGCATATTTACAAGGCTGTGACATGGCTTCAGGTGCAAAGGCAGGTTGCAGTCACAGAAGGGGAGAAGGCCAAGCGCGCAGCTCAGCAGCTGCTGGCCCTTGCCCACCAGACCAGCAAAGTCACTGAATCCTATGAGGTTAGTCACGCTGCAACTCAACAGCCATGACATCATCCTGTGGGAATGCATGCATACTAGCAGCTTTGTGTGTAATCATGCAGAACCAGATCCTATTTCATGTTGCTGGCAATTCTGTTGTATTGGTGATCCTGTATTGCTGCACCTGACATGCCTGAGGCACATTGTGCCATGCAGAAAGCCAAACCTCATTCACTTGCAAAGGTCATCAATGTGACGTACACACAAATGTCAGTCTTGAGGCAACTGCAACTCCCTTGCATGTCCAGCTTCAGATGGGGTTGAAAATGCACGTACAGTTGTCATGCTTCACATTGCTCATTATTTGGCTGCAGGCTGAGAGGCATGCATTGAGGAAGGATGTGACTCGCGCTCAGACTCAGCTGCTGGAGGCTCAGACTAGCAGCCGAGCTGCTGAGGCTGCAGCTAGCACCAATCATGAGGAGAAAGTTGCCATGGCAGAATCTTTGTTATCGGCCAGGTTTGACTCAAATTGCCCTGCTGCTGTGCTTACACAGGGATCCTCGTGTGGCGACGCAAGCATACAAATGTGCACTGCATCAGCATCTGCCATCCTGCTATGTGTGTGATGGTGCAAGCATGAGGCAGACCTAGATCAACATGGTCACACCAATCTGCTGCACTGTGGCACAGCTTTGCTCATTTGCTCCGGCGATGTCAGTCCAAAGATGACTCCTGGCTCTTGCATCATTGCCTGCTGCAGCCCCAGGCTGATCGGACGAGTTGTGCAGATGCCCCAGGCTGATGCACGCTGTATACCCATATCTGTGACTGCATGTGCAGGGGAAGCAACTTGATTATTACCATTATTATTATCATCATTATTATGATTATCATTGTCATTGCGTGCAGAGGAAAGCTTCTGGCTGCTGAGGAAGCCCTGCAGGCTCAGGCTGAAAAGCTGAGCAGTGCCCTGGAGGAGAAGGCCAGGCTTGACGTTCACCTGCAGCACAGCCATCACCAGCTGGCTGCTGCACAGGCTGCCGCTGCTGCAGCGGGCCACACCCAAGATGGGGACCTGCACCTCCTCAAAGCTCAGCTCAAGGTATGCACATCTCAGCATCAATCAGCAACAATGTGATTTGACATTGCAGCTTTGGCGTGCCAGCACACTGTGAGCCCATGACAGTCATCTCTTGTCCAGTTGCTTGTAACGCTGCAGATTCCGGGGCACACTAGGTATTGTGGGCACTCAACTCTGCTCTGAGTCTAGCATCTGCACTTTGATACCTCAGCAATCCCATTAGCAGCCAAGTACTGGCGAAACAACTGAAGCTGAAATGGGGCACAAGCCCACCTGATCATCTCTGGTTATTGTTGTGCTGGACCACAGTGTCTACATTACCATCCTGATGTGTGGGAGTATTGCTGATATGTAGGAAGCGTTAGCTCTGGGCTGACGCCTTAGGAGGCTCCAATTGTGAGCGCTGCAAACTGCAAAATTTGTTTCCTTTTACTTGCAGGAAGCGCATGAGGCTGTGTATGAGGTGCACCAGGACCAGCAGCAGATGCAGGCGCACCTTGCTGCAGACCTGGCTCATCAGGAGCAGGTCAGCTGCTTGCTCAACAACCTGCATGACACATACAATGTCATTCTATGTGAGACAGACGTCTGAGAGCCTTCTTGGTGCATTTGGAGGCTGTGAGACATCAAAGTCAGTGTCTGGCTTTGCATTAAAGGTGCTGTGATGAGTTGTGATTCCCGCTGCCTCCTTTATGTACAATGCCTGCAAGCAGAGACAGCATGGCCAGCAAGTCACTGAAGCGCGAGCGATCAAGTAAGCAAAAGGTGTAAGCCTTCCTGTGCAGGAGAACGCTGCCTTGCGTGATGCCATAGCAGCAGCCCAGCAGCAGCTGCATGAAGCTGCTGCTGCAGCTGCCAGTCGTGTGCTAGCTGAGAAAGCACTTGAAGGGGAGCAGCAGGCCAGACAGGCCCTAGAACAGGCCCACTCCTTGGTCAGAGCCTTTGTCTTTATGCACGCTGCCCATCGATTTGTCTTCTGTCTGTGCCCAATGCCTTGGCTTTTGCCTGTGCCCAACAAAGCGCCCACCCACTGCAACTGCTGACCTGCCTGTCCACAGTTTCTGCGCATCTGACTGCTGCCCTTTTCGTGAGCGCTCTCCTGCATGAACATGTCACACCAGCCCTCTTGGTGTGCTCATCCTGTGCTTGACCCTTGTGGCATGCGCCTGGATCAGCACTCACAATGCTTGCTGACCAGTACGCACTTGGCAGCTGCTTTAGATGCCACCCCACACAGACCCACCTCAAGCGAAATGGCCTGGCTTTTTGACTGATGGTGCTCATGGACTGCAGGCGGTTCAGGAGGCACAGGCCAAACAAGCAGCCCAAGAACAGGATAATGCGCTTCTGGCCCAACAGCTGCAGGTCAGTGGCTTGGTTTGTTTGGTTCGTCTCACGTAATGGTTGGCAGGACATGCCGCCTAAAACACCTGACAAGAACATCATATCTGCTTTCTTTGACTGTGCCATGTACGCACTGGACACCTGGCTTGGCAAAGAGCAGTGGTATGCTGCTGTCCAGAAAAAAACAAGACAGAAACGCTGGGCCATGTCACCCAAAAACAGCAATGGGACATGCAAGACATGACAGACAAGACATAATTCTCTGCCAGTGAGGGGAAGAGCAACTTTGCACCGTCATCTGTGCTGACTCTATCTGGAGTGATGCAGGAAGCAACAGCACAGCTGCGGCTGGCTCAAGCCACAGAGCAGCCGGTTGCCCTCCAGATTGTCGTAGTGGGTGACTCTTCCAGCCGAGTTGCGGCCACTTTGACCCCTGCCAAGACCTGCTCATCCTCTCAGAGTCCTGCTGCAGCTGAGCTTGAGTCAGTCATTCAGCATGCTGCTCAGCGGCTCAAAAGGTCAGAGCTTCACATGCCATCATCGGATGATCAGACGGACAGCATGTCTGTGCTGTGTACTCCCAGCAGTAAGGTTGAGCGGCAAGCAGGTGCATGTGCCACACCAGAAGCCAGAGCAGCAGCTGCTCGCCTGCTCAGAGGCTTGGGCATGACTCAGTCTCTGAGCCTTGAGTTGGGCTTTGACCTTGAGCCTGAATGGCCAGCTGGCCCCCCTCCCTCCCTAGCTGCCAGCCCCCTTGTGGCCCCTGCCCCAGCAGGACCCCCCATGGCACTGCCTGCTGAGCTGATCAGGACTCTCAACATGAGTACTCAGACTGCCTGCTCTGAGTCTCACCTGGGTTTGGATTCTGAGCTGAGCTCAAGCTCACTAGAGGAGGCTGACTTTGCCCAGGACAACCCTAGGGCCCCCCACCCCACCCCCTCTGCCAGCCAGGGCAATCGCCCCTGCACAGCCTCAGCCTTCACCCTAGATGCCGAGGACATCGTCACTGCATTCAGCCTGGCTCATGAGCAGCTGAGATCAACACCAGCCACAGCAAGGAAGCAGGCACAGTCTCCCTCCCAGGCTGTGTCCACCCCAGTGAGCTTCCTTCTGCCTCGCTCACAGGAAGCTGCTGGCGCAGCTGCTGACGTTGATGGGGTCAGCCCAGTAGTCAAGACCACACGCCAGGTGTCCAGTGTACTTGCTGCAGTAGCTGATCTGGAAGCTGCTCAAGGAGTGAGTGGCAAGCACAAGGTGACTCGGCCCTTCACTGTTGGCACCAGCAGGTTTCTCCCGCCAAGCAGCGCTGACACAACTCCTCCCAACAGGACCAGTGTTGGCGCCAACAGCTTGTTCCCGCCAAGCAGTGTAGACAGGACTCCCGCCAACAAGGTCAGCACTCAGTTCTTCCAACCTCCTGCCGCAGCTGCAGTGGCAACAGCCAACAACCAGGCCACAGCTGCAGCTGCTCTGTCAAGCGTAGGCAATCCCCTCTTTAGTCGGTCCAACATGGCAAATCCATTGTTCAGCCCCACAGCAGCATCTCCAGACCCCATGCTGACCCCCTTCTACACCCCAGCCAGCATGAGCAGCATCAGGACTGGCCTTCAGACTCCTGCCAGCAAGTTTGCAGGTTTTGGCGGCAAGGAGGATCTGGCGGGAAATTTGAGGGGGAGTCCTGCAGGGCTAGCCACGCCTGGCTCAGGTGTGGTGACGGGAGATTGGCGTAGTGTGACAGACCGCCTGCAGGCGCTGCGGGCACAGCTGCAGAGCGCTCAAAAGAAGCTGATGGCTACCTCTGAGGCCGGCTCTTGCAGCTTCGTACGTCTTGATACCCAGCCAGAGAGTGAAGTGCTGAATCACAGGCGGTGCTGCGCAACTGACAGACAGCCTGTCCTTTGACACTTGCTGTGTGTGTGTGTGTGTGTGTGTGTGTGTGTGTGTGTGTGTGTGATGAGTCTGCATGTGAGGTGACACAGCCAGACTATGTATGGAAATTGCATGAGCAGCTAGAATGTGCACGCTGCGGCCCTTCGCCACAACAACATTGCCTGCCAGCAGGAGAAGCAGAAGAGGAGTGCACCAGTCTTCAGCAGCACCCCCCTGGCAGATGTCACCCCCAGGCACAGCCAGACAGCAACCCCCCTCGCCCTGTCAAAGCAGTATGACAGGGCAATGTCAGCAAGTGTCTTGCTCACTCCAGCAGCACTTGCTGGTCAGGAGAATGTAGAGGAGCAGTGCCTGTCTGCCAACCGCTGGCTCAGGGGCCTGGCTGAGGAATGTGTTGACAACATGTACACTCCTGCCAAGCCACAAGCCGTTGATGATGTTGAGGATGAGCCCCAGGTACTGCATTCACAATGCTTAGTGCTTCTTGATTCAGGGCTCTTGACCATGCTCACCAGGCCTTGAGCCTGCTTCTTAATGACGAATCTGATGACTCCTTCTTACGAGTTGTCTTGCCTGTAAAGCAGCTGTGGGTGACAGTCATGATAGGGGCATGCTCCTGCATCTATGAGCAGTGCTGGCTTGGCAAACCATGTTGCTCATCACATCTTTGTCTGAGGTTCATTGCTGTTATGTTGCCTGAATGCCTGAAAGAAACCAGTTTGTTGTGTCATACAACTGTGCAATGCATGCATCAATGCCAAGTTTGCACCAGATTCAAAACATTGCAGCATGAGTCCAGACTGACAGAGAGCTGTCGTTGTGGCTGCAGAGTGAAGGCCCACAGGCTGTGACTGACGGTACAGCAGCATATAGGGATGCTTATGTACACAGGCGTGAGCTTGTGTCACACCCCATCATTCCCTCCTCCCCATCCACTTGGGATGGATCTTCTGTGATGTCATCTCCAGCATTGTCAGTACATACTCCATTCCCTCAGTCTGCTCCGTCTTCACATGAGTTCTAGATGCAGGCTTTCTGTACACTGCAACCACACCTTGTGATGCATGGGCATTGTCAGTCTGACCTATGTTTGCTTTCAAGACTCAGTGCCAGTCCGGTGACTAAAATGTCACATGTGTCACATGAAATCAAGCCATTCCTTCTGCTTTGTAAAAGCCTTTAGCATTTGCTGGAACTGTTTTGTGCGCAGTGCGCCCGGTGACACATGATACTTCAGAACAGCATGTACTCACTCACAAAAAGTTTGGCGATGTTCAAGTCTCAATGACGTCCCCCCCAAAGTTTCATGCACCTTAAATGCTGGACTTGTGCTTGATGGTTGAAAGGCTGACGTGCAAGCCTGTAAACAAATTTACACATGAGTGCAGATGCACATCAGGGTACGCAAAGGAGCTGCAGTCAATGCTCGTCAGGAGAGGCCCTGATCTGCTTTGTTGTCTGCTGCAATTGACAGCTGCAATATCAGCATCAATGCAGACCTGCGGTCGGACATTCATAGTTGCAGCAATGCCATGTACCTTCATGCTGATGCTTCATCCTGAGACGGCATTGCTGCCTTAAGCTTGTGAGCTAATAAGAAGGCTAATAAGTAGCAACACATACAGAAGCTGAGTTTGCCACAAACTGAAGCTTTCAGAAATCACCGTATTTTCAAAAACAGCAGCATTTTATGGAGCAACAAGCATAGAACACTCTATGTATCAATCTATGTCAGCAAGAACTCTTGGACACTATGTCCGGTCTATTGGGACAGTATGTCCAGTCAAAAGCAGCAGATCCGTATATCATTTTCTGCCATTCTTGTTTTTTCTGGTGTTGACTGGCTGAGTTGGCTGTCTGTTGAACGCATTCTGCTGTCCAAAGCCACCACCACCAAAGGGCTGACCAAAGGCAGCAGCTGACTGTGCTGTGCCTCCAAAGGGGCTGGCAGGCTGCTGAGCACCAAAGGCTGGGGTAGCACCTGGGGCAGCACCAAAGGCTGGGGTAGTACCTGGGGCGGCACCAAACAACCCCCCTGCTGCTGGCGCTGACTGAGGGCTGCCAAACACACTCCCTACACAGCAGCTCAAAACTTCAACAAGCTACTTGCAATTTGCTACTGCTGGCAACATAGCTATGGCAGCATGGCTGTACACGCTGCATGCACAGATTGACAAAGATCACAAAATGCACTGATGAAAGCCAGATCTGGAAGCCGCACATGCACATGCAAATGCACAGCTATGGCAAGTCCAGCAGCAGAACAGCAGTAGTCAGCAGAATATTCTGGACTGCGCTCCTGTTGGTTCAAACCAAAGGCCATTGGCCTAGGGCTGACCTGCGGAGGCAGCAGACTGAGGAGTGCCAAACAGGCCTCCACTTGCAGGTTGGCTGGCGCCAAACAAGGTGGCAGCAGCAGGAGCAGACTGAGCAGGAGGGCCAAAGAGATTGCTGCCACCAGCCGACTGCCCAAAAGCAGCAGCTGAGCTGAACAGCCCACCTGCATGAGCTGTGTGAGTCAGGGATTGTGCCCTGTTCATCACATGATGACTTTGCTATTGACTGAGAAGCATTGCTATGCTAGCACACAGTCCAAGAAAGGTGTATGTCGAGGGCTGCATGTGTTTCAGCTGGTCAAAATGAAATGTGGCACACAGTCCAAGAAAGGTGTATGTCGAGGGCTGCATGGGTTTCAGCTGGTCAAAATGAAATGTGGCACACAGTCCAAGAAAGGTGTATGTCGAGGGCTGCATGTGTTTCAGCTGGTCAAAATGAAATGTGGCACACAGTCCAAGAAAGGTGTATGTCGAGGGCTGCATGGGTTTCAGCTGGTCAAAATGAAATGTGTCCCGGGATGACACCTGGGGAATGTGCAGAACCCTTGATTGAATGCACAAGTGTCATGTACATGACCAGGTCTCTGATGTGCACATTGCAGCAATGCAATGCATCAGCAGCAGTAGTGTAACAACAATACAATACTATAATGACCCGTGACTATGATAAATAAAAAACAATAAAAAATATTATAATATTGTAATATTTTTACCTGTGCCAGGTCCAGAGGTGGGTGCTGCTGTGCTGCCAAAGGTGAGCTGAGGAGCTGAAGGTGGAGCAGCAGGGGGTTGAGGCTGGGGTGCAGCCTGGCTGCTTTGCATCAGGGCTGCCTGTGCTCTCGCCCTCTCTGCTTTCCTCTTCTGCAGCTCACGCTGATCTGCCTCTTCAAAGGGGTTTGAGTAATTGCCTGCCTGCAGACAAGGAGGTGGACCAGGTGGTCTGCAGAGTGTTTGCTGACTACTCACGTATAAATCAAATGAGCTCTTTCAGATGCAAGGGTTTGTCAGAAAGTCACCAGTGCCGTACCTCAACTCTCATCCAAGTTAGGCTGAACACATGTACAGCAGCCAAGGGACACGGCTGTGACTGCAGAACTGACTGTATCCTGGGAGACAATTGGAACTTTCTGCTTACTAAGCCGTCTCTGAACAGCTGACAGCCGAAATGATGTCAAGCTAGAAGTTTGCAGAGAGCAGACGGTATTAGCCCAGGGACAGCAAACAGCGCAGGCAAAAGCTAGGTCTCATGCATGCAAGAGTAGAAACACATGCACCCACCTGTTTTATCTTCTCCAGAAAGGCTTGCCTAGCGTCTGCTACACCTTCATGTAGCTTATCCAGATTAGCAGTCACGGCCATGAGGTAACGGTAGAGATTTTGCAGGATGATCTTCAGGGGTGGCTCATGCCCCTCTTGTGAGCGCAAGGCAGGGTGCAACCCCCCCTCAGGCTGCACTACCCTTTCAAGGCTCTGTACTAGCTGCTCATACTGCTGCAGCATTTCCTGCAGTCATATGGTTGGGCGTAAAGACCAGCTGACATCAAATCGTGATAAATAATAACACTGCCAATGCCGTTCAGCTCATGATGAGCTAGCTACGTACAGGACAGGTCACACATCAAAGCAAAAACTGTTTTCCCAAAGTGAATAAGCTATTCAGCTATATCCTGATGTTATATGTATGTACAAGGCCTAACCATGCTGAAGCAAACTGGCATGTGCTGCAACAGGCATGATAAGTGTTGACTTGTGTGACGACATGCCCTTTAGCAGCCAACACAAGTGAACAGCAAATGCCCACACGCAGCTTTCTAGGCTCTGCAATGAGGCAGGAGGTATCAGCAGCCCTGAATCATACCTGAAATTGCTGGACTGCGTTTTTGAGGTAATTGGAGGGCAGGGTTATGGGCAACCTCAAGAGTCTGTCCCGCTCAGCTGGGTCTATTGGCTGCCCATGCTGCATTTTCTGCATGCATACCACACCTGTTGCAAGACAACAGCAGCATTACTTCCAGGCATGGCTCAACAGGCATGACTCAACAGACATGACAAATGTCATTGGCTGTCTTGATTGACAGGCATTCACATAGGTCCAGCAATCAACGAGTCTGCATGTCATGCAGTGTGTCTGTATATTGAAGTGCAAAGCTGGGTATTGCGCTTAATGTAGAGACACATGCACGCGACGATGCACAAGCAGCCTTCAGCTTTACACATCAGTGCTGGAGAGAGGTTCTGTTGTTACCTTGGATAGCTGTCTCCAAGTTTCTGCTCGCTGAGCAGTCATGACAGCAACTTCGGTGTGATGTAGTAGCTGCATGACACGCTGCGGAACACAAGACAGCTTGTCAGTTACCTGTTGAAACAACAGGAACAGCTAGGCACAGGAGAAGGCACAGGAGAAGGCACAGGAGAAGGCACAGGAGAAGGCACAGGAGAAAAAGACCAATGAACACCCCAGTTGCTGATACAATTCAGCTTATGCATTGATAAGGTAGGCACTCCCTGCTGCAGACAGGAGCATACAGTAGACACAACAACATGCATCAGCAAGCAAACTGTAAAGATGACAAGTGCAGGCCCTGCAATGTTGTTACAAATGTTGCTATTTATGAGTGAGCATACAAGCTAATCACCTCTCTGAAACTGTCTATGCTGTCTGAATCGGATTTCACAATATTTGCAAGTACAGACAAAATTTGTGCCAGGCTGTGATGCTCGGCCTCCATGTCCTGCCAGCAACAACATCTGGTCAGCAATCTGTTTGCTGATTGTGACTCTCACTTACGGGGGAGCTTGCAAGTCAAAGCAGTGCTGAAGGATCGCTGTACCAATCATGTACTTGACATTGAGATCATGCCTGTCGCCTTACCTCCTTGGCTTCCTGGCTTTCTTGCAATCTTTGGCATGCATCAACTTGCTGCTTCTGATGTCTATACTCCATAACTTGCTTCCTGCATACAACCAGTAACAGTCAGCTTGGGTTAAACCAGAGCAGCTCACTATAATCTTGGGTTGGCAAGATGTATCAGAACAGGTTTTGCCAGACTGTCAAACTTACTCTAGGCGCAGAAGCACCTGCTTTGAGGGATCGTTGATGTCAACCCACTGTGTGCTGTCACTGATAGGCTGACCATTCTTTGTAGACAGCTGATTCTGCTGTTGCTGCTGCTGCTGCTGCTGCTGCTGTTGTTGTTGTTGTTGCTGTTGTGGTTGCTGTGCAAATGGGGCCAGCTGGCCAAAAGAAGGCGCAGCAGCACCAAATGCTGGAGCAGAGGCACCATAGGCAGGTGCAGAGGCACCAAATGTAGGTGTGCTGGCAGACGCAAAGTTAAATGCGCCAGACTGCCCTCCAAAGGCTGGCGCGCTGGCTGCAGCAAAGCTGAAAGTACCAGTGGAAGCACCAAATGGGGCACTGGATTGTGCAAAGACTGGGGTGCTGGCTGCTCCAAAAGCTGGTGTGCTGCTTTGACCAAAGCCCCCAGGACTGGCACCAAACGATGGGGTGCCAAAACTGAACGCCATCTTGCTGACCTAGGTGAAACTGCTTTTTGGGTTGATCACGGGACCAATTATATGCTGTCAATGCTGTATTGCAGTTAAAAATCAGACTCTATCCTTGCGAGAACGACAAGTTGAGCTGCTTGAGGTGGTGACGTTCAGCTCAGAAGCCGAGTTGCAACAGCTAATGTAGTTTCACACGGCCATCAGGGAAGGAGGTCCATCGAAATGACAGCATCCAGAAATGCAGTTTCACATGAGCCTTTGGTGATTGCTATGCAGCTGTAGAAGTCTCGCAAAGCTTATATGTCGCCACATGCAAACTGCAATTGGCAAAATGCCATACGGCACGACAATCAGAGGGCGGTTGCCAACAGGGGCTGCCCTTCGATGCGGGGGGCAGAGGGCGGCGTTATTTCTCATCGGTTCTCGGGCTAGTATCCCCGTCACCGCCGATGGCCGAAGCCGTCGCCGATGGAATCAACTCAGAGCTCAACGTCCGGGTTACGCATATCGTTACAGCGCATAACACCG
>JAABUW010005581.1_pt1 | contig 16295 bp, 19 predicted proteins | sample 5560081 | NCBI WGS metagenome assembly JAABUW01 (sample SAMN10711882, study PRJNA513363) | rock metagenome | isolation source: Antarctica rocks | place: Antarctica: Victoria Land, Knobhead sud | reverse complement strand
TATCCATCACCAACGAGCGATCGATCTTGACCTCATCGAGGGGCAGGCGTTTCAGATGGGTCAGAGAAGCATACCCCGTGCCGAAGTCATCGAGGGCGATACGGACGCCCAACTGATGGAGCCGGGTGAGGATCTCCGTGGCGCGGACGGGATCGGTCATGACGGCGCCTTCCGTGATCTCCAGCGTCAGCGTCGGACCGGCTGTCGCGCTTGCGGGGAGCAGTCGGGTGAGCGTCTCCACCAGCTCCCAGTCCTGAAAGCTGCTGGCGAAGAGATTGACAGCGATATCGAGCTGCAGACCAGCGTCGCGCCACACGCGCTGCTGGCGAACTATTTCGCTCATCACCCAGCTGGTCAGCGGCTTGATCAAACCCGTGTGCTCCGACAGCGGGATAAAGTCGTCCGGGTGTAGCAGACCACGCGTCGGGTGCTGCCACCGGAGCAGCGCCTCGACTCCCGCTACCGCTCCACTGCGCACATCGACCTTGGGCTGGTAATCCAGCAGTAGTCCCGTGCCGTCCAGTGCCTGGCGCAGGTCGTTGGTAAGCTGAAAGCGGGCGGGCGAGTACTGATCCTGCTCCGCGGCATACACCTGATGCCCGGTGCTGCCGCGCTTGGCCAGGTACATAGCCACATCGGCATGGCGCAACAGCGTGGTAATATCGTGGCCCTGGTGTGGATAGAGGGCGATACCGATACTGGCGTCGATCCGAAACGTCTGGTCGTCGAGCTGAAACGGGGTGGCCAGAGCCTGCCTGATCTTCGTCGCCACGAAGACCGCGCCCGGTTCGTCCGCGTCCGGCAACACCACGGCGAACTCATCGCCGCCTAACCGAGCCACCGTGTCGGAGGGGCGCAGGAGGCCTCTCAGGCGATGGCTTAACTGCTGCAAGAGCAGGTCGCCATAGTGATGTCCACAGGTGTCATTGAGATCTTTGAAGCGGTCGAGATCGAGCAGCAGCAGAGCGAAGGAGCGCGCCTGACGCCGTGCCGCATACACTGCCTGGTCGACGCGATCGCGAAAGAGCACGCGATTGGGCAGCCCGGTGAGGGCGTCGTGCAGCGTTTGATGGATCAGCGTATCCTCCATCGCCTTGCGCTCCGTGATGTCCTCCATCATCGCGATGCCGAAGATTGCCGCCCCGCCCGCCTCGCGCACCTCGGAGACCGTCTGACGGGTCCAGATGGCCTCGCCATCTTTACGGATACGGCGGCTCTCGATCGTGTATTGGTCGATCTCGCCCGCCACGATCTGCTCGTCCAGGCAGGCCTCCTCTATGACATCCTCGGGATGGGTTGTTTTGCTCCAGTGCAGGTCAGTCATCTCCTCCGCGCTGTACTGCAGCATGCTCTGGAGCGCCTCGTTGGTCTTCACGAAGCAGCCCTCCATGTTCGCTACCGCCATCCCAATCGGAGCCAAATCAAAGATCGTGCTCAAATACTGTTCGCTTTGTCGCAGTGCCTGCTCGACCCGTAGACGCTCGGTAATATCGGTCGCCACGCAGATCGCGCCGCTGATCGCACCTCCCTCATAAACCGGCGTATAGTGGCACGCGTAGGTGATGTCGTCGGCACTGATTAGCGCCTCACATACCTCGCCGGCCAATGCCCTCCGGCAATAATCCATTGCCTGTTCGTGCGTCTTATAAAGAGCAAAGACGGATTGGCCTAGCAAGGCCTCGGTATCGATGCCGGCCTGCTGATAATATTTCCCTTTGGCCATGATCACGGCTCCGTGCCGATCAAACGCCAAGAGCAGCACTGGAGCATGGGAGAGGGCCGTTCGCAGACGCTGCTGCAAGTCATGCAGCGCGCGCTCCGTCTGCTCCAGTTGTGTCATGTCGCGCACGATGGTCAGAAACGCAATGCACTCGCCCCGCTCATCCTGGATCGCGGCGGCGCTCAACTCAGCTTGCGCCAGGCTGCCGTCCTTCTTTCGCAGCGAGTACTCCATGTTGCGCATCGCGCCATGTTCCAGCACGTGCCGCATGGCGCCGGCCAGTTGTTCATGGTATGCCGGACCCGTCAGTTTGCGGCTCGACAAGCCCGACAGTTCCTCGGGCGTCGCATACCCGTAGAGGCCAGCTGCGTGCTGGTTGGCCATCAGGACCACGCCCGCGCAATCCAGGACGATCACGGCATCGGACGAGGCATCGAGTAGCCCGCGCAGGTACGCCACGCCACTCCCCTGCAGTCCCCGGGGAAGCCCCGGCTGGGTCGGTACCAGAGAGAGCACTATGGCGTCCCGGCGCGGCAGGTGGCGTGAGCCGCATGGTTCGCCACCACGTGCCGGCGCAGCCACCATGTCGCGCAGCACCATATGCTCCTTGGTGACCGGGGATTCTCGCCAGTGGAGACCGCGGCTCGGTCGGCCGCGACGAGTCCTGCGGCGTGATCGTGGACCATTGCAGTGTTCCTTCATAGGCATGCCGGGCGTTGCCTGGAGTATGTTCTGCAACGCGTGCCATGTCACCTGACATTAGGCACGTTTCAGTAGGAGCCGAAAGTCACGAAAACCCCTGTCCCCCGTCCCCTCCCCCTCGCGGGGTACATGAATGGACAGTTTGGTGAGGGTATGGCGGCGCCTCGACGCACCCTCACCCCCAGGCCCCTCTCCCGCCTGCGGGCGAGGGGGAGCTACTTTAGCCAGGATCTTCCCTAAAGAACCCCCTTCTCCCGCGGGCGGCCTGTCCCCAGCGCCATTGGGCTGGGGACGAGGGTGCGATGCCTGCCACCTGGACCCACGAGCGCGCTTCCATCCGGTACGCTCGATGCACATCGCAATGCGGCGCCGAAACGAGACCCATGCACCGGTCGGGACAATCCGACGTCTCCAAACTGTCCATTCATGAACCCGCGAGGGGGAGGGGACGGGGGACAGGTGGCTATATCGGAGAATCTGGTGGCGTGGTGTAATACCCTCATTGAAACCACCCACACATCACCGTCACATCTGAGGAGAAGTCACCAGCATGAACACCTTTCTAGTCGTCCAGCAGACCCGTTTACAGACCCTCATTGCTCGCCTGAACGAGCGCGAGGAAGGGCAGGACATGGTTGAATATGCGCTGCTTGCGGCGTTGATCTCGATCGTGGCCATCGCCATCATCCTCCTGATCGGGCCCTATCTCAAGGACCTGTTCCAGGATGTCGTCAACGGTCTGAGCACCGCCTAATCCCTGCGGGGGCATCAGGAGGGGGAGCGCCGCTTGCGGTGCTCCCTCTCTTTTTTACGTGTATCGGCTTCCCATCAAATCCTCATCTGCGTCCCACCGTTCCATCATCTGCGATCTCTACGCTAGAAGTATCTCGACCATCACGTGACCGGGCACCTGCCCGGCACACTAGCGAAAGCGTAGCAGGAGAACACCATGATGAAGCGCAGACTCTTCCCTCTAGCCGCCGCCGGGCTCATCGCCACCGGTGCCCTGGGCGACCATCTCTACGGCGCCGTCCAGCCAACCTCGGCCGCGGTCAGGACTTCGACTAGCAGCCCTCCTCTCCCATCTGCTCTCGCCATGGACGCGGCCACCGAGCATGCCTATGCCGTCGCCGGCCCCTCCGTGGTCTACGTCGAGAGCGCGGGCATGGGTTCCGGCTCGGGCGTCATCTACGACAGCAAGGGCGATATCGTCACCAACGCTCACGTCGTGCGCGGCGCCCAGAGCATCACCGTTACTCTCAACGACGGACGCACCCTGAAAGCGAGTGTGGCCGGCACCGATATAGCCGACGACCTGGCGGTAATCCGCGTGAACGCCTCGAACCTCACCCCTGCCCACTTCGCCACTGCCGGTTCCTATCGGGTGGCGCAGACCGTCCTGGCAATCGGCAGCCCCGTCGGACTCAAGCAAAGCGTCACCTCCGGCTTGATCAGCGGAGTCAAGCGCGTCGAACAGGAGCCGAACGGCGCCTACCTCCCAGACGCCATCCAGACCTCAGCACCGATCAACCCTGGTAACTCCGGGGGCGCCCTGGTCACGCTCAACGGCACTGTCGCCGGTATCCCCACCCTGGTTCAGACCGCGACGCAGGACGGCGCCTCCACCCAGGGGCTAGGATTCGCCATTCCCGCCGAACGAGTGGTATCGATGGCCAGCCAGATCATTGCCCAGGGCCGCGTGGTCCACACGGACCGGGCCTTCCTGGGCGTTGCCCTCGGCCAGGATGCCGGTCAGTCAGCCCTTTCCCTCGGGAATGGCTCCGGCGGCCCCAGTGTGCCCGGCGCCACCATCAACACCGTCGCTTCCGGCAGCCCGGCTGCGTCGGCCGGGCTCCAGGCCGGTGACACGATCACCGCCATCAATGGCACCACGGTGACCAGCGACGCCGACCTCCTCAGCGCCCTCGCCGTCCAAAAACCTGGCGCAGCCGCGACCCTCTCGGTCAATCGCCAGGGCCAGACCATCCAGGCGACCGTTCACCTCACCGAGCTACCGGCCGCGAAGTAGTTGCTGTAGCCCCTCCTCTGCGCCAACCGAGAACCGAAGGGTTCCTCGGTTGGCGTTAATGGCTGGAGAGCTATGCTGCTCGCTACTGATGTGCGATACACCGCGCTCAGGCCATGATCTGAACAGCACCATCAGCCGTAGTACCTGGTGATCTCGCAACAAGATTTGTCACAGCAATAGATAGTAGGAGGAAGAATGAAGGTGCGAACAGCTCTCGGTTCCGCGCTGGTGGCGCTAGCGGTTACCGCCAGTGGCACGTCTGCCGCGGCTCCCGCCAAGGCCAAGAAGGCCATGACCCCCACGTTCAGCATCATCTCGGGCACCTCCAACGGCATGTGTGTCACCGTGAAAATCTCACGGCCCGCCCACTTCCGCTTGATCAAGCCCGTGTATAAGAACATGCCGATGCTGCCGCCGACCGAGGGCCACATGCACTACATCTTGAACGGGATGAGCAACTTCGTGGCCACCCGCGACGCTTCCTCTGCCCTCTCGCACACCTGGTGCGGCAAGAAGCAGGGCGTCAAGATGGGCAAGAACATCGTGATTGTGTATCTTGCGACCAGCGAGCACACGCAAATCCCCGGCACCATGAAGCACCAGAAAACGGTCGCCGTAAAGTAGTCCGATAGCATCCACAGCCTGCTCGCGCTTCGGCGTGAGTCTGCTGTAAACGCGTGGTGCGAGCCGGACTTCCTGGTCTGAGCCCAACCCCAAGGGGCCGGTGGGTACACTTTTGCCCACCGGCCCCCCTTTTTTACCGCTCAGTGGCGTCTGCCACTAGTACCGACCAATCACCATCGGAGCGAGCCTGCCATGCCAAATCGTCTGTTATCCGCTTCCTTAGTCCTGGCGATGGCAGTGGTGGGCGCGACCGTGTCAACCAACGCCACGGCCGCACCCGTGATGCGCACCAAGCCGCATAAAGCTTCCGTGGTCCACATCTCCATCGGCGCCGTCCACGGCGAATATGCCTTTCTGCCCCACAAAATCGTGATTCGCGCCGGCACGACCGTTACCTGGACTAACCACAGCAACGCGTTTCACACGGTGACCGAGGCCAACAGCACGTGGACCTCCGCCGCCTTCACCACCCACAAGAGCTACAGCCACCACTTCAGCAAGCCAGGCACGTATCACTACGTCTGCGCGTTGCACGGCTACATGTCCGGCATTGTGGTCGTAACCAAGAAATAAGCTCAGTCGAAGATTGGCGGACGGTCGCGGGTTCGTTTGAGTTCGTAGAAGCCGTCTGTAGCAGCCACCAGCAGCACCCCGTCCCAGAGCTTGCCCGCCGCCTCGCCGCGTGGAATCGGTGACACCACCGGCCCGAAGAACGAGACGCCGTTTACTGAGATGACCGGCGTGCCCACGTCCATACCGACGCGATTCATGCCGTCCTCGTGGCTGGCTTGCAGCTCACGATCGAACTCATCGCTGGTCATGCTATCGGCGAGATCGGCCGGCAGACCAACCTCGACCAGTGCCTCCTCGATGGTCGCCTGGTCGATCGGCTTCTTCTCATGGTGGACACGAGTCCCGATCGCCGTATAGAGCGGCAGCACCACTTCGTCGCCGAAGCGGATCTGGGCAGCGGTCACCACTCGAACCGGACCCCAGGCGCGATCCATCGAGCGTTGGTAGTCCTCCGATAGGTCCCGCCCCTGGTTCAGTATCGCCAGGCTCATCACGTGCCAGCGCACCTCGAGGTTGCGAACCTCAGCCGCCTCGAGAATCCAGCGGGATGTGATCCAGGCCCACGGACAGAGCGGATCGAACCAGAAGTCCGCCGTGTCTTGTGCCGTCTTCTGGGGCTCGACCAGGAGCCCCGAGTCGCTTGCTATCGTCATTCCATACCTCATCGTCCGAATCAGGGCCGCCGGTAGTGGCATGCACCAGCTCTCCAGGACCCTTCGTTTATTTATAGACCATCTAGGGAGGCAGATCGAATCACCGGCCAGGATTTTACGACGAGGGCACGGCGATATGCATTCGGAACACGCCGCCGGTCGTGCCGGCGTACAGGGCATGCTCACGCGGCGCATAGGCGAGGGACAGCACGATCTGGCTCTGGTCAACGCTCGGCAAGCCGTCGGACGCCGTAGCCCAGCGTCGGCCGCCGTCGTTGCTGCGAAAGACGCCGTCGCCCAGGGTGGCAATGAACGTCTCGGGCGATCCCGGAACATCGGAAATGCCCGATACATGCTGGTTGGGCGGCACGCCGGCGGCGCGCTGCCGCCACCTTCCGCCCGTGAGAGGGACGGTCCAGAGGCGGTTCCCCATCGTCCCGGCGTCGAGCTGTCCGGCGGGCACGGCCAGCGACATGATGCCGCCGCGGCTGCCGAGCGCCAGCCCAAAGACGCGCCAGTGTTTGCCTCCGTCGCGGCTAATAAAGACCCTGGTGCTGCCCCCAGCGGCGCCTGCCACGCTTCCCGCAAAGACCGTCGAGGCGGCTCCAGGGCGCCAGGCAAAGGCCGCTCCCGCCGCGTTGGGCAGTGCCAATCGCCGCTGCCAGTGTGCTCCGCCGTCGACGCTGAGGTAGATTCCGCCACCGGCGCCGGCGAGCAAGCGCTGAGGATGACCAGGCTGAGTGGATACCGCGTAGACGCCCATGGGAGTAACCAGACTGCCGGTCCAGTGACGCCCAAGATCACGGCTGATGTACACGGTACCCGCCTGGTCGCCCGCTATCACCGTCCGGCCGTCTGGAAGCGCCTGCACGCTCCAGACGATGTTCGCGCGCAGCACCCGCTGCCAGGCGCCGCGCGGATCGCGACGATAGACACCGGTCTCCGCGGCAGCGAAGACGATTCCCGAACGGCGCGGGTCAATGGAAAGCGAGTGAACCGTGGCGTCCGGCAAACCGTCCTGCCGCCATGCAGGGTGCCCCCCCGTCGTCACCAGGTTCACGATCAGGAGCGCGGAGACAGCCAGGAGAGCTGCGAGAGCAATCAGCAGTGGTGTGCGAGGGCGGTAAGATAATCGCCGCGTCAGATGTGACTCCGTATATCTAGCCGCACGCGGCGAGGTGCTGTGCCGTCCCGACTCGATAGCACTTGGGTGCGCTATTTCACCACAAGCGTGGCTACCATGCCGGGATGGTATGTGCAGTGGTACTTATAGGTACCGGCTTTGCTGAAGACAGCCTGCAATGTGTGGCCGGGCATGAGCTTCTTGTCGTACTTCCAGGTCGCCGTGTCGCTCGTCACAGTGTGCGGGGCGTCGCTTATGTTCTTCCAGGTTACCCGAGTTTCCACCTTAATGGCGGTCGTCGCCGGGCTAAAAACATATTTGCCGTTTCGTTCTGTTGTTGTGATGGTTTTCTTAGCGAGCTGAACGGTTGTGGCATGAGCCGGCTGTGCGGGTGGAAGCGCTGTCAGCGCCCCCATTGCCACGATGATGGTGGCCGCCACGAATTTTCCTGGTCGTCTTCGTCGAATACGCATCGTTCCAATCTCCCTTTCTGGGCTGTATGGCTGTTCTCTCACGAGCAACCTCCTCCGTATGGTACTCCCGTTCTCGGCGGGTTACGCTTCACTAAAGCGTGGCTGCCCTGAGAACGTGGTGTAGCCATGAACAAGCACGTCCCGCTCGCGAAGACGTTTCACCGCGGCCACCGAGGCTTCCAGCCATCGAGAGCGCGCCTGCACGCACCCAGGCCCACGGTCACTGCCAAGGCCAGACCCTCTCACCAGTGCTCGTAATGTCCGATCAGTTGATTTTGGTCGAACGAGCGGTGCTCCGAGCGGGTTTGAACCACGAAGGTATCCTCAATGCCACTGGCCCAGATGAAGTCTTCAGGTTTGGGGGTGAGACGTATTTCATTAACATTACTACGCAGAACCGATAAAGTAGGGCCGATGAGACTTGCATTTGCCGCGATTTCCGCGGCCCTCGACCAGGCGACCATGCGGATAGGTTCGATCCTAATTGCCAACCTGCTGGCGGCCCTCCTTTCGCTCCCACTGTTGCTTCTGGCCGTTGCCCTGGGCGTTATTGCCGGCTCCCTGGAAATTGTGATTCTCACGGCTGTCCTCCTTATTGTTGTTCTGCCAAATCCGGCAGCAGCCGGTATCCACTATCTCGTCCACGGGTTCGCCCATCAGGACGCATTGCTAGGAGCGGCAGATAGCAGATACGGACTACGAATGTACGCCGGTCTCGCCTGCCATCTCTGGCTGATCGGAATCGCGGGTACTCTAGTGATCCTCGGCAACCTGGCGTTCTACCTGACGCTCCACATGGTTATGGGGGTTGTTTTGCGGGTGTTATGGATCTACGTGCTAGTCATCTGGCTTGGAGCTCATGTGTATGTCTACCCGCTGCTGTTCGAACAGCGAGTCAAGCGCGGCTGGTTGATCTACCGGAGCGCCTTGAGGATGAGCTTCACGCGACCGTTCTACACCGTTGTGGTCAGTGCAATCTGGCTGATAAGCGTTGTGCTCATGACAGTCACCGGCTTAATCGGCATCTTTGGACTAGGTCTGACGGCTTCCATCCAGCACAATGCGACCAGACAATTGCTCGTCGCACTGGAGGACGCCGAGGAGGCATGATACGGGTCGCCCCGGAAATGGCGCTGTGTGTTTGGACTGCACCAGAAGTAGACTGAGCCACTGATTGAATGTCTGGGTCACTTTATTGCCTACTACTATGGATAGCGTTCAATTCGCCGAGTGTAGTGAACCCCGTTTACCGGACCACGAGGTAAGTCAGGTTTTCCCGAAAGGCTGTAGACTGACAGCCAAGCAGAGGAGATCTGAGCGATGGAACGACGCACCTTCACCCGTGAGTTCAAGCTGGACGTGGTCCGGCAGATTACCAGTGGTGAGAAGCGACCGAGCCAACTGTGCCGGGAACATCAGTTAGCAGAGAGCCTCCTGGCCCGCTGGCGTCACGAGGTGGAGACCTATGGCGAGCTGGCCTTCACCCCTGGACCGAAGAGTGAGATCGAAGCGTTGGAACGCAAGGTCGCGGACCTGGAGCGCTTCTGCGGTCAGATGGCACTGGAGAATGCCGTGTTAAAAAAAGCCTTGCAGAGCCTTCCGTCGCGGACCGCCACGCGATGATCACGGTCACGCACCAGCAGTATCCCGAACTCTCCATTCGCGCCCTCTGTCAGTTGATCGGTGTCAGTCGTTCCTGGTTCTACGACCGAGACACCAGGCCCTGCGAGGATGACCTGGTCCTGCGAGATGCGATCGAGGCGATCACTCTGGCGTTCCCTGGGTATGGCTACCGCCGCGTCGCCCATGCCTTAGCACGCGAGGGCTGCAGCGTCAACCACAAGCGGGTACTGCGCGTGATGCGTGAAGAATCGTTGCTCTGCCAGCTCAAACGGCGCTTTGTTGCCACCACGGACTCCGAGCATGGCTCGCGCTGCTGTGTGGGGTGGGCATTGTCCCGCTGGATCGACACCGAGTTGGCGCTGACCGCCCTTGATCGTGCCCTGCTCGCTCGCCGGCCAGCGGCTGGACTGATCCACCATTCCGATCAGGGAGTGCAATATGCGAGCGCCGCCTACGTTGCCCACCTAGAAGCAGCTGGTGCCCAGGTAAGCATGGCGGCCAAAGGGAATCCGTACGAGAATGCCAAGGCGGAACGCTTTTTCCGGACACTCAAACACGAGGAGGTCTATCTGCAGGAGTACCGTGACTTCGATGAGGCGCAGGCCAACCTGGCGCGCTTCATCGACGATGTCTACAACACCAAGCGATTGCACTCGGCGCTGGGGTACCGGCCGCCGGCCGACTTTGAGGAAGCCTACGGCTCCCTCAAATTCAACTTGTCAAGTTGACTTAGCCACTGGTCCGGTCAATGGGGTGCACCTCAGGGTAACCACCAGGATTGTTAGGAAGCAGGAGACTATAGGGACGGTCTTCGTTAGCGTCCACGCTGGGACATGTCCCTTGCGGCTCAGCGGACGGGAGGAAGTATCCACCTCGCGCTGACTCTGGCGGAAACCAGAGGATGCGGAGGTTCGCGTGCTCATCAGCAACGATCCGTATCTCGGCGAAGTGCTCCTCCCGCCAGAGCCTTGCAGCAGCAGCGAGGACCTCTGCCGCTAAGCCGTGAAGTTGGTTTTCTCTTCCGAGTCGTTCCAGTCTCTGCTGGTCATCTTCCATCGATGTGCCTCCACAAGTAATTTGGAATAGTGAAACCGGCGTGCTCCTCATGGTCACCTGGCCGAGAAGTCGCGAGGGTAGGTGAGCGACCGAGGCGTGAGCCGTCTTGATGGGCGGTATTGCTAGCAGTAGGACCAAAGCTCCGTTGGTTTGCCCTCGGCCTTTCGCTACCTAGATTTACCCTAGCTTGACGCAGTCCTCGCAACGCACGCGACTCGCCGTACCCTCTCTGCCATGCTCGCGCCGGATCCGCTTGCCGGCAGGACAATCATCGCGATCGTGATACACATCGTGATGTGATGGTGGGAAATCCTCGTTGGTGGTCGTGTGGTAAGCCGGAACCCTGGCCATCTTAGCCTCCTAAATATGGACAATAAGCTATCGTCGGGTGACGGAGCTGGGAGACAGCTAGAACCTTTAGCATGTCTGTCGGAGCCTTGTCGCTCCGGCCGCGGTAGTGCTATTCGCCCTCTTTTCTGACACCCTTAAAAGGCTGTCCGTCATTCTTTCCATCGATAAAGCGACCTGTATCACTGTCACGCTTGGTCCAGTCGTCGGTCTTCGGATTCTTCACCTGGCTCCGGTCTCTCACCTCGCCACGGCGGTGCCCATGTCCCGTGTTCTTAGCCATCTCAACCTCCCTGATGTATGTTGTTGCTGCAAGACGGGAAAGTTGGCCCGCACCAACCGTCGGAGCAGCAGGTAGCTAACTTATACCCTTTTCAGCTTATCAGCTAACTAGTTGCAGAATCAAGCGCGGCTAAAATCTCTCGTTCGGGGATGGTCGAGTAAGTACCCGTGCTGCTTCAGGCGGACACGGGCCGCGTCTTCCGATACCCGAAAGGCCGCCTGGACACGACGAATAAGATGCCTGCCTACAACTGATTCCATGTGGAGCCCGGGGTTCTCAGCATCGCCAATGACCAGCAGGTGGAACTGCTCGCGGAGCCGTGTCTCTGGCATAAGGAAAGCACCAGAGGCATAACCGGCTTGCCATTCGATCCAGTTACTCGTAGGAGCGTCGAGCATAGTCTTTCGATGACAGCGAATCGTAAGCGAGTCCCGTCGCGCCTCGAATAGCGCGCGATATCGATCGGCGAGTACCTGATGAAAGACCGCATGGCCAAGCTCATGCGCGAGCGTCGTCCGAAGGCGATTCTCCGAAGATGGGTATTCCGTCAGCCATGCAGCTACCTTGATGGACGGCTTCTCACCGCCGATGAACGTAGTGAGACCTTCGACGGTGATCCCTTCCGTCGTAAGATCGGCGTACACATCGAGATCGCCAGCGATCTGCTCGATGAGAATCTTGAGGTCTTCGGTTGCTATGGGGAAACAAACTCTGCCGTACCGTTCACTGAGGAAGGCTGTGATGATCCGCTCGCAAATAGCGTCCAGCTCTGTCGCCTCGTAGTAAGGACGGTGAGGGAATCGCCTGGTTGCGTCGCGGATCCATCGCATGCCTATTCGTCCCGCAAAGCCTTCCGGAAGAGTTGGAAGGCCGATGTCACTTTTTCTGGCCCGTAGGAGTTCCTCCGTATGTCCTCGGGAAGCTCGCCAGCGAGGAACGCTAAGTAATCGAATGGAAGGTTTAGCTCTCTGGCGAATTGCTGGAGTAAGGGCTGCGGCGGCGGGTTACGCCGATCACGCTCAAGGTCATTTAGATATTGGGGGGAGATCGGCGTCCCATCCTCCTTCGCGATCCGAGCAGCCAGCTCCTTTTGACCGAGTGTCAGTGCCTTGCGCTGTCGGGCAATCGCCTCGCCGAAAGTCTCCCCGGAAGTCATGTTCACGCCTTTCTACATTCCGCTGATTCGCAGAATAGCGGATATCGGTAAGCTGATACAAGGCTGTGTATGGGTTCAGGTGATGCTTTACACCGATCACGCTGCCTCCTGATGTTGGTCAAGATACTCGTGGGGCGCCAGATAGTCGAGGGCTTGATGAGGACGGATGGTGTTGTAGACGGTCTCGTAGGCAGCCAATTCGGCGGCAAGGTCAGCGACGTGTGGCGGGGCAGTGCAACTTTGCGTAGAACTCCTCGCGGAAGGTCCGCTGCAGCCGCTCGACGCGCCCATTCAACTTTGGCGACCGTGGGGGCAAAAGGAAGAGTTTGAGCGCATGTGTCTGGCAGTACACTTCGAAGTCAGCCTTGAACTCGCTGCCGCCGTCGATCTGAATGGCCTTGACGGCAAAGGGAAGCCGGTCGCGGGTGCCCTCTGGGTGGCGCTCCAGACTCTCGGTGGTGGTTGCCGCCGTCGCCCCCACCCGAATCTCGGCTGCCCCATAGCGACTGGTCACATCGATCAGGGAAAGCGTAGAAAGTGGGACGGCTGATCCCAAAGTGGCGACAGGTCCGACTGACGTTCTGGTCGTGGGTCTGATGCCAGCGCAGACAGAGCAGGCGTTTGCGGACCTCGGGTGGGAGGGAGCGAGACGGCGTGGAGAGCGTGACCCAGGTCCAGGACTGGGAACTGGTGACGCTGATGTGGTGGGCATGCGAGTTGAGGCAGGTCATGGACGGCGCCTCAGGGGACGGGCTAGACTGCGACATACGGGGCCTCCGCGATGTGGTATTCGACACCTACATCCTAATCGGATGGCCCCGTGTTGCTGTCGCGAAAATTTGGCATATCGGCATGCCGATATGCCAAATAGTACGAATGTCAACTGTAAAGGATCTCGCCGAGCTAATTCAGCTGCCGGGAGACGCTCATATCCACTGCATCTGCTGGTGACAGAACGACGGTGGATGAACGGGTAGACGGAGGAGGGGGCGATACGATTAGATTTAGAACCGCACGTCAGGCATAATTTGGCGCTATGGTGCCTTCAACCTATCAAGCGATGGTGGTGCTGCTTCTCGGCATCGCTCCAGGCTATGTCGCGATCGTAACCTGGGCGCGAGCGAAGACGTGGACGGGCTTTGGCAGCGATCTTGATACCGTTCTTCGCTCTTTAGTTGCCAGTCTTCTCGTGCAAGTGCCGATGTTTCCTTTAGCTGTTTGGTTCGGACTCTACCCGGACGTTAGCAAGTGGAACCGTCATGCGCTGCCCCTCTTTATCTGGCTCGTTCTCTCGGTGATGATTCTCCCGATCCTGGGTGGACTTGCAGCCAGCTGGTACTATGATTGCTATCTGTTCCCGCTCACTCAAGATCCGGTCCCACCTCATGCAAAACCTCGCTGGCTGCCAGCGTGGATTGACACGCGCTTACCACGGTGGAAACCCGGGTTTCCATCCGCATGGGACCAGTTTTTCGTGCAGAGCATCCCAAATGGCTCGTGGGTGGTGCTCGATCTCGGCGACAATCACTACGTCGCTGGCACCTGGGAGTCGGGCTCCTACTCGAGGACGACTCCGGCGATACACGGACTCTATCTCCGGCGACAGTGGCAGGTGAATTCCGACACCGGTGATCTGCTCGCTGATCCGATTTTGAACAGCGGTGGAGTGCTGGTAGCTGACGCCTGGATCTCACCATCCCAGCCGCGCTCTCGTGCTTCTGCCAGCAGCGTTTTGGTGTTCTCCTCGATCTGGAGCAAGCGCGGCAGCTGCATCGGATCCATCCGGAGCATCGGGCAACGGACACAGGCATGCTCGTGCGGACAGGGCGTGCCGTATGGTCGGTAGCAGTCGCCCAACGCCATCTTGCGGTGCCGGAAGTGATGCGAGAATTCTTCCCATTCCTGCTCAGAGGGCTCACGATATTCGATGGCGGGCCGACTCCCTCGGCGCCGGAGAAGATGTCCCTGGTACTGCCGAATGACCTCCTCTGGATACACCGCAACATAGCCCTTGGTCGTGTTCAGATCGAGATGGCCGAGCAGCTTCGCCGCGATGTGGATCGGGAGCCCACCATTGACCGCCTCAGTCGCAAAGAAGCGCCGGAAGTCGTGTGGCGTCAGCCTGAGTGCTGCTCCCGTTGGGTCCATGAGTTCGGCACGCCGGCACGCTTTTGTGACGAGGGCTGCCACGGTCCCCGGGTTCATGACAGCGCCCTGCGAGCGCCACTGGCGTTGGAACAGGTAGGGCAGCGGCGCACTCATGATCTTCTCCAGCGGATCAAACCGCTCGACCACCGGAACGCGGCCCGCGTCCGTTCGGATCCGGGAGACGATCGCCGCCAGGACATGCGCGAGCTCGGGACAGACAGGAAGCACTCGCTCCCGATCTCGCTTGGACGGCGCAATCTGCAGTAACAACACTTGTTGGCTATCCGACATGATTGTTCGCTTGATGCTCAGGTGCGTCAGCTCCAGCAGCTCTTCGACCCGGATTCCGGTGAGCCGCAACACCTCAACCACCGCCCATACCCAGAAGGCATCCTCCTCGACGTCGCGACAGTTGATGAGCCCGGGTTCGGGTGCATCCTGCCGGCGCACCATGATCGGGACGGATCCTAGCCTCGGTCTCATCGTTCGCTGCTTGGTGACGACTCGCACGTAGGTTCGTCCCTGGAGGACGACGCTCTCCCCATCAGCACAGTCCTCTGCCGCGGCGAGCAGTTGCCCTGCAAACACCCGGTGTGCGCGTAGGTGAGCGAGGAGACGAGGTAGGACGGGAAGCAGCGTGCGGATCCGCTCGTGGATCCGGGCCTGCCGGTGAAGGAGTGCTCTGCGATGCATCCGGAGATCGGCCGCCGAGATCGGGCTCGGACAGACGTAGCGACCCCACCGCGCGGGATCGGCTCCGGCCCACTGGGCAAGATCCAGATAGAAGCTGCGTACCACCAGGAACAGATCTGCCGCATCCTTGCGTGGCCGGCTATCTGGCAGCACTTCCTGCCGCTTCCGCCATGCTTCGATGACGGGGCGCGGTAGATCGATGGAGGTCACCTCCGGATAGTGCAGCTCGATATCCCGCCAGAACATCTTGGCGAGCCGGGCCGTCAGTTGACGGACCGAGGGATAGTCGATCGCGACCGCTCGCTCCGTCAGGTACTGCACCAGAAGATCGCGCACCTCGGTGCAGGTGATCCCGTAGCGGTCGACCAGCTCAGCAACAGTGGGTTTGAGCAGGCGAGTCGCATAGCCACAGGTGAGTGGAGGCTCGGTAATCCAGCCCACCTGACGGAGGAGCTGATGCGCTACCCGGACGCCGTAGGCGAATCGCCCGATGGCACTCGCGGCAGCCCCGAACTCCACGAGATCGGCCGTGGTGATCTCGTGCGGGTGCTTTCCCGTATGCACGCAGATCTTCCCCAGGACGATCTGCGCCTGCGTCACGGTGGCTGCACTGACCGTAGCCGTGGAGGCCGCCGCCAGGAGCTGATCGAAGCGCTCCTTCTCCGTGGTCACTCGGAGCCTCTCGTAAAGCTTGTGTTGTGGGTTTCGCAGGAGCCAGGCATAACTTGGCCGGATGATGCCCTCGAGCATGAGCGTTTGGAGGGCCAGGGAGAGTGTGGCTCGTTCGTTGTATGTCACCGCTCCAGCGGCGGCGAGCCAGTTATCCAGGGGCTCACCCACATGATCCCAGCGCTCCTGCCACGTGCATCCTTCGGCGTTCGAATATTCGATCGATTCCAACCACGTCAAGAGCTTCTTGATGCCGATACGTCGCCGGCTCCGCGATGTCTTGTCGGTGAAGTAACACTGGATATGGTGTTCCACCAGGGCCTCAATCTCGTCGCGGGTTCTCATCCGCGTTCTCCTTCGCCGCCCAGAAGCAGGCGGAGGTCATCTTCGTCGTAGCGCCACCCGGCACTACCACCACCTGT
>JAABUW010005580.1_pt1 | contig 16296 bp, 15 predicted proteins | sample 5560081 | NCBI WGS metagenome assembly JAABUW01 (sample SAMN10711882, study PRJNA513363) | rock metagenome | isolation source: Antarctica rocks | place: Antarctica: Victoria Land, Knobhead sud | reverse complement strand
ACTGCTACTGAAGCGGTCCGGCAAAAGCTAAGGCTCTACAAGCTCATCTCTTTGTGCGCTCAGCTTGCTTTCGCCAAGGCTTCCCAGCAGTCCTGATTCTCGTCGCAACATCAGCGAGCAGGCCCTTTTCGCGTTACTTTCCGGCACCTTTCAGTACTCAGTAACTCTCCTACTCTCTTCCCTTCGTCATCAGCAACAATGGCCGAGTCGACCACCGCACCGGGTTCGACCCTCCCTCCACCATCCACGACGGGCGCCGCTCCGGGGCAGGCCAGCTACGAGAATGGCTCTCAGAGTCATATGCCGCCGCCGCTCAACATCCCGCAGAACAACAGCACCATTGGCGCGGGTGCCGATTTCATGTCTCCGATGAGCGTTATCCGACGCATGGCCCCAGAACCTAACAAGAGGGCGCTGTATGTTGGTGGGCTTGATCCGAGAGTCACGGAGGACGTGTTGAAGCAGATCTTTGAGACGACGGGTCACGTGCAGAACGTAAAGATCATTCCAGACAAGAACGTGAGTACAACCCTTCCGCACAAGCCACATGACCCTGCGAGCAACGGCACTGTTGTTGGCACTCGTGATAGAGGTCATGCGCTTCCCTTTGTCATCAGCTGTATGACTACAGGACTGAGGCCCACTGCACACACCAACCACAAACAACACAATCATAACCATGGCACTAACGATGGCATCACCACAGTTCCAGTCCAAAGGCTACAATTACGGCTTTATCGAGTACGACGACCCACAGAGCGCGGAGCGTGCTTTACAGACGCTGAACGGTAGGCGTGTGCACCAGCAGGAGATTCGTGTCAATTGGGCCTATCAGTCCAGCAACACTTCCAAGGAGGACACCTCGAACCACTTCCACATCTTCGTCGGCGATCTTTCCAACGAGGTCAACGATGAAGTGCTCATGCAGGCATTCTCTGCCTTCGGTACCGTCTCTGAAGCACGTGTTATGTGGGACATGAAGACTGGTCGCTCCCGCGGGTACGGATTCGTCGCCTACCGCGACCGTGGAGAAGCAGAGAAAGCGCTCAGCTCCATGGACGGCGAGTGGCTCGGATCGCGTGCTATCAGGTGCAACTGGGCGAACCAGAAAGGACAGCCTTCCTACACCCAACAGCAAGCTATGGCACAGATGGGCATGACACCGACCACCCCGTACGGCCACCACAGCTTCCCAACCCAGGGTGCTCAGTCCTTTGAGATGGTCCTCGGTCAGACGCCACAGTGGCAAACCACGGTCTACGTCGGCAATCTCACCCCGTACACGACGCAGAACGATCTCGTGCCGCTCTTCCAAAACTTCGGCTACGTCACCGAGACTCGCTTCCAAGCTGATCGCGGCTTCGCCTTCGTCAAGATGGATACTCACGAGAACGCCGCCATGTCCATCTGCCAGCTCAGCGGATATCAGGTTAACGGCCGTCCGCTCAAGTGCAGTTGGGGCAAGGATCGTCCTCCGACTGGCGGGCTCGAAGGCTACTCGCCTGCCACCGCAGCACCAATGAGTGCTTACCCAGCCACACCGCAAGCCTTCTTCCCGCAGTACGGTCAGCCGGGTGTGATGTCTCCGCATGGTAAGCAGTCACTATAATCCTCATATATTATATATACTAACCTTTTATCAGTCGCCACCCCAGCCGCCCAGTTCCAGCACCCGACTCCAGGCAGCTTTCAGCCACCAAACATGACCCCACAAGCCATGCACCCACCACCAGGTACCTGGCCAGGCCAGCAAGGCCTCACGCCTCAGAGCGCTGGTGGCTTCCACCCGGGTCAGCCGTTCGTGGGTCAGCCGTTCGTGGGTCAGCCAGCTCCACCGGCTGGGTTCGGCATGGGTCGTGGCTACGGTGGCTATCAGGGCTAGGTGTCCGAGGTCAACTCCCGCAGCTCCCTTCGAACTGCAGCATGACCACGACGGGTCACGGTTTGTATGAGCGTGTGTGGTGTCGGGCTCGATGTTGCTCTCTCCCTCTCCGGTTGTTTTGTCGAGCTGATCACGAGTTCTTCTTGCTTGGATATATACCCTTGCAAAGAGGCATGTGTGTGGGTTCGATCATGAAGGATTAATGATGGGTGTTTTGTTCAGCGATGTGGTGGGTTCTCAACTCATCTGTACGATGTGCAGGCTTGAGAGGGACTTACTGTCGTGTTTTCTTGCTTGATGTCAGAAGCGATGGTATGAATGGACAGAATGGCACGGTCTATAGTTCTGTTTGAATGGATGTTGTTTGACACGATTGCCTTGCCACGCCATTCTTGAAGGGGTCGCGATTTCGAAACATCGCCTAATTATACTGGATGATGGTCTCGTGTGTCGAGCACGAAAAATAGTGCATCTGTGGTTATTTGATCAAATAATGATTGAACAACCGTTTTTGACGACGGGGCCAAGAGAAACGTCCTAGATAGCTCACATGTTATAAGCGCGACAAAGGACAGGTCTATTCCAATTACGTCTCGTCGAAGACTCCATATTGTGCCCAGACGAATGACAGGTTGTTTTTGTGTGCCTTCCCGATTGGGGGATTTCGCCAACATTGACCCTAACCCTAACTACACACGCTGCTTTGGATTGATTTTGGATTGATACATCCCGTCGGCGAGACACCGTTGCTGGGTTAATGGGACAATGACCGACGAGTGCAAAGAGTCTATACCACGAGTCGCGAGCAATGTTGTTCATTCTCTGCCAGTGGTGTTCATCACGGAAGCAACGACAGTTAGCTACCAGCTCCTTCCTAGATCAGCGCCCGTCATCGTGAGCTGAGCGAGAGATAAGCCAGCTATATGCTCCTTCGTATTCCCTACTCATAAACGATCTCCTCGTCCACCTCCATACTCGACCCCGGCGTGCCAGCATCGACCTCCGTCACCGATCTCGACGCATCGTCCCGTGAGAGCTGCGCGACTTTCGACCACTCTTCTCCACCAGTAGCGAGAACTGCCTGATAGTCCAATCCCTTGCCGAACCATCTCTCCTTCCTCGTGCTAGCTCGCTGACTACCCTCCAACGCACTTCTTGCTGCGCGTGTTCTGCGTGCGTTCTTGGACTCGCGGCCACTGCTTAGTAGACCATTGAGGCGTTCGCGCTGCTCGGCGAGCGAGAGGTCGAAGGAGACGATAGAGCGGACGTACGGGGCGAGGTCGATAGCAATGGGAGCGAGAGGGCCATCGAAAGTGGAGGTCGTGAAGCTCGATCCTAGAGAGGAGAAGGACTCGGACGGGGTGGCGATCGGGTCGAAGCAGGCGAAAGCGCGGCGGTTTAGTGTTGGCTGAGCAGGAGGAGGCCCGGTGACATTGGTGCTATGTATATGCGATGGGACGCTAGTCGTGCTGCTAACCATGCCGGCGTTGCGATATGTGTATAGTGCAGATGTGGCTGCGAGGTCGTGTCGAAGATCGGCGTGGTTGACTTCTAGATCCGTTTGTAGCAGCTGTAGGCCATCAATGTAGTGCAAGCGAGCTTTTTCGGGCATCGCCTTTTGTGTCGTGTCGAGAGCCGGCGTAGCAATATCGCCACAGTACACGTCAGCTGCACTCAAGTTGCTTGCCAAGGACGCGAATCTCTCGAGCGTAGGCAACGAATCCAGTTTCGACGTGTCCATATCGCGCCATCTGGAGAAGTGGTCTGTGTCGCAATCGGCCTCGTATCGTGAAGAGACCTGACGATCATAGTATGTACCGGCACTGACGACCCGCAGTCTACGTCCTTGCTCATCAAGATCCGAGCCAGGCGGATAGCGTTGGTATATCCAGCTAAGCCCGCCTTTGGGATCGCCAACACCCATCTGAGACCAGAAGTCGAGCTCGGCAATGCTGGCCCTGAGATCACGCCGCTTGGAGGCATAGAGCGAGACTATAGCTTCCCGCTTAACGAGATGACCTTCCGCTGCAGCCATCAGCAGTAGATAGTCGACTGCAAGATCGACTGGTGGTGGCTCGAAACGAAGTATGGCATAAAGCGTCATCAACTGCAAAGGCACCATGTCCTCATCGTTGCAAGTCATGACGAAAGGCCGTCTCGAGGTCGCCATGAGCTTCACTACTGTTGTCCAGAAGTCTTTGTCTTCTTTGAACAGGACGTCTACCTCCTCGAGCAGGATTAGAGATTGCTGCTGATCTTTCGCTGGTTTCTTGATCGCTTGCTGCAATGCTTTGAAGGCCTCCGCTTGGGCCACTGCAGGCTGCTTCTTTGGTTTTGGTTGTTTGGCGTTTGCTTTGGGCTTGAAGAAAGCGCTCATCTTGCCCTGTCGGCCACTAGCCAAGTCACGCTGGAACGCTTCTTCATTTACACTCGGCTCTTCCGTTGACGATGTCTCGCCAGGCTCAACACCATGATGCTTGACCAGATGATTTTCAGTCATGTCGCCGACTCTCTCCATCACGTCCTTGCCGCTGCGCCGCTCGGCAGAACTGATCTCGAAGATTTTGAAATCGAGTTCCTTTGCGACGGCGTGTGCGGCAGCGGTCTTTCCACAACCGTGTGGTCCACTTAGTAGCACCGCGTTGCTGAGCTTGACGCCATTGGCGGCAACTTGTACGAGTGATTTCAGAGACTTGACATCCTTGAGATTGCTGACAGCGTTTTCAGGGTCAGTGAGCTCGTCCATGTCATGCACATCCTCATCGCTATCGACCAAGAAATCGTCAAGATCATCGGACCTTCGTTTTCGCTTCTTCTTCGGCTTGGTCTCAAGCTTCATTGTTTTTGGCTCGATCCTATTGCCACTATCTACCGCAGAGATTGTGAGTGATGTGAGCCATTCCTTCAGCAATGACATCTCCTTGCCCGGTTGAAGTACTTCGACCGCGGTGGAGGGCGCATGTTTCTGGGTCCAGCTGTGATTCTCTCCTCGAACTTCGTCGAAGGCAGTGAGAGACTGTGGAATAGTCTTGAACAGCTTTTGTAGAGCTGGATGAGGGGTATGCTGCGAATATGTCGATAGCTCGTCCTGATCACCATCTCCTGGTGGTGTCCGAAGCTCAGTCGCGACACGCCTTGCCAGCTCATCTCCAGGTACGAGGAGCCTCTCAGGCACCTTCAGAGACGGATGGGGTTCGCGGAAGCCGTCTCTTCTGAGTCGTCCCTCGTCTTCAGGTACAAGCTGTGAGGAGAAACGCGATAGAATTGACTCGTTCGCTGGAAGTGATCTTCTTCTTGCTTTCCGTTTACGGTTGCGTGCCTCAACTACGACAGGCCGGGTCATCGAATGGCGCAATTCATCCTCTCCAAGCCCTCTGACATGTGCTGACTCCCTGTCCGGCCAAGCAGGCTCCTTGGCACCTGGATGCTTCATCACAAGGCGGTCCTTTAGCAGAGCTGACGTCCAGATATCGTGGACCTCCGGTACGGCTTTCGATCGATCATCACGCATAGCCTGCCTTCTAAGCTTCCCAGGGGTGGCCGCCGTAGCCTTGCGCGGAGACTCTTGCTTGAGCGGAGGAGCCTTTCCCTCAGGCTTGCCTCCTACGAAGAATGGATGCGTAGATTTTGCAGGCTGTTGCTTCCGAGATGCATGTTTCTTCTTTGGTGTGCATTTGAAGTCTGTGACATGGCGCTCTGCTCCGCTCATAATGCGATCGATTGTTCCGCCGAGTTCTCCATCTGTCGCGTACTTGATGACTACCAGCAAGTGTTCATCCAAAGTTGCTTCCTTCGACTTCCGCGGACGACCTCGACGTCTTGGTTGCTCTGGCACCTCCTCATCCGCAAGTTGTTTCGACACTGGCGAGCTGAATTTGCCACTAGTATTCAGTCTAAGCATCTTCTTCGGCGGTGACTTCGGCAGCTCGTTCGCAGCATTCAGAACCTCATTTGGTAGAGGTGACGAGACCGGTATAACGACTTGGGGTGAAGCATATCTTCGAGGCGCTGGAGCTCGCTTCGTAGGGGTCTTCGGGTCCTCTTGCCCTCTGACCTCGACGAACTCATCCTCACTGGTCCGTCGTCTTTTGTTCACATCGTGATGTGCTGATTCAGCCGAGTCCGCCGTGTCTTCACCCAATGTCTGTTCTGACTTGGGATTCACTAGACCCTGCAGTGTCTTCTGTGTCTTCCCAGCAGCATCACGTGAGGTCCTCGGTTTCCGCTTCTTCTTGACTACAGGTTCTATGACTGCTGCCTCAGGGGCTGCAGCCTGCTCACCAGCATACTCGTCGCTGGACGTGGTTCCATTCGTGGTCTGCTGCTGTAGTCTCGCGAAGAATGGATGCAGCGTCATACCGTCGCCGTTCATGGCCGGTTGGACAGCCAGTGTTGCCATTCAGCGTCTAGTAGCATTGCTGGAGTCCAGGTAGCCGTGGCAGCGGACGTTTGTTGAGGAGTTGCAAAGTATCTTGAACCACTTTCAGATGAAGTCATTCACAACGCGACTCTGAGACGCGTTGGAGGCAGGTCGGCCGAGGCGGAGATAAGATCCGCAACTGCATCTAATCGGCCTTCAAAGAACTTTCGGACCCTCGGAAGAAGATCGAGGATATTTCAGAGCACATCTCGAGCGGCACGCGACGATGTCAGACGCCATGTTCGAGGCGCCTTACACAATTGCGGCGCTGCCGAAACCGCTAGACGCAACACATGGTCGCACAAGAAGTGCGCCGGTGTACGGCATTCGGGACTTGAAGAAGAGGAAGAGACATGAGGTCGTGGTTGCAGTCGATGGGGAGAGCGTGAACATATACAACGTACATACGACCCGGAATGCGCACCGAGTCACTATGGCTGACCCAGCGCACAGATTCAGAGCCAACGGCTCGTCACATCCTACGCCTTGCCGCCGCAGACATATTCATGTTACCCGCCATGTTCGATCTATGTTCGCGGATCTGGAACCTCACAACCGCAGAGGAGTACGTATCTGGTAGTGAAGAGTAGTGCTGGCGACTCGAAGCGGCGTCTTGTCAGCTTTACCGAGAATGTACGACGAAAGAATCATGTCGCGGAGAAAATTGTGGCGCCTCAAAGGAAAGAGTGCTCGTTGAATGATGGCGATATTGTCGGGCTGGAAGTGGTTGCATCTTTGTCAGGACGGCCGATGACTATCGCCGTTAGCTATATTTCCGGCCAGACCATGTTTGTGTCGCCTGATCTGCAGCGAGCGGACAACCTGCAACAACCTGATCTGGACGGTTCTGCGGATTACGAAGTAGAACATGCCGCCATTATGGATGTCGAGACCGCAAAGAAGGGCGTGCTGAGGAGCAGAGAAGATGTTGTGGGTTTACTGGATTCTGCGGCATCAAACGACATGCTGCTTTGCCACATTGTGCGCGCCACCAATGGCCAGAGGCACTTCCGACTTTACAAAGTCAAGCTACCAGATCAACGGCTGCAGACTGTCAAGAGTGCGGCGAGCCTCATCCTTGATGTCAGCCTTCCCGGACCGCCGAAGCAGAGTACCAAGCATGCACAATATGAACTACACTCGGAATCGGGCACCCTCTACCAGCTACTCAGTGGCGGGCTTCGCACTTTCGACCTCACTGGCACCAGCCCCACGCTTGTTGCAACATTCGGCAGTCACGCGTACAAAGTGTTTAGCTTCATCCGGATATCTTCGACGTTGGCTATGACTGCTTCGCACAACAAAGTATCCTTATACGAAACAGATTACGGGTCATTGTATGGCTCAATGTCTTTTTCAGCATTCACTGGCGGCGATGCTTCGAGTCGTAAGCGGAAGCGGGAGGAGGGCGCAGAGAGGGAAGAAAACACGGTCTCGCTTGAGCAGCTCTGCTCGCTGTCCGAAGCTGGACCTATCGTTGGTCTAAAGGGCCATGACCTTGTGGTGGTACAACTCAGCGAAGCTCTCAAAATCAACAAGGGTGCTAGATCGAAAGGCACGCGGCTTGTCGATGTTGTTTCCGGGAACGCAGTGCAGAGTTCGCACCAGGACAAGATGCGTGGTTCGAAGCGGAAGAAGTGGACTGAGTGGACTGCACTGGTGGATCGACTTATTGAAAGCGACGATATCGAAGGGCTCGAGAACTTGGTCGCTAACGATCCCGAGATGGGTCTTCAGAGGAGCGGTAAACCTGCTTCACAGAAGGAGAGCAGAATTCAACTCACCAACGGTGACAAACAAGCGTACGAAGAACTGTGGCCGTTGCCGGAGACTTTCGAGCCCGCCAGTCTCGACCAGCAGAGATGCTTGTATGTCTTGAGCAAGGTGTTTGGTCCTTGCGAGTCTGGCATTGACATTCGGATCCTCTCTCTGAAGCTGCTAGAGTGGCTCGCCCTCGCTGGTTTCCTCTCCGCTAAGCACATACGGAGTGCCTGGAACGAGACAGGGAGCGTTGATTCGCTTGCCGAAACAAACACCGCACAGCCCGGCTCTATTTTCTCGGCGATCCAACCCTTCGACGAGGACTTCCAGCTGGCAGACGATCTCTTGTCTCTTCCGGTCCACTGGGAGATCGAGGAAATTGTCGAAGCGCTCCGCTCTATCATGCAGTCTTTTGACGAGATCGCAGATGTGGAAGACGCGCCATTAGCATTACCACCCGTGCCACAACAGACAGGTGGCGATGTGCCCATGATTAACGGCGATGTGGTCAAAGACAATGCGATCAATGGCGATGCAGTACACGGCGATATGACAAACGGCGATGCGGACTCTCACCTCGAGTTCGAGTCGAAGGCAGCCGAGCAGGAGCTCGACCACGCAGTAGCTGCTCTATCAACTGGGCTTGAGGTTCGAAGCAGTGTCCTGCAAGCTATATTTTCGCGACTTCTGGCTTTCGACCAGCGCACAATCACTTCAAGGTTGCGTGACATGATGTCACACCGGGAGCTCATCTTCTTCATCCAGATATTACGTGTGGAGCTCGCAGATGGCGGATGGACGTCTCGGTACATTGGCACAGGCGAGGACGAGCACCAAGAAGAGCCGCAAGGCATGGTCAACGCAATGGAAGGTGCTGAAGAGGGCGGGCCAAGCAACGAAGCTCTTCGAACTATCGGCGACCTCCTTAACTGCGCTGTTGATGCTATCGGCACTAGTGGGTGGCTCGTCGGGCTTAGCAGTAATACTGTCTCTGCTCAAGAGCTGCTCGCTAGTCTGAGAGCGGAAGTGAGCGCCGGATTGGAGGGCTGCTATGAGGCAGACACGCTTGGGACGACTTTGGGCGAGATCGAGCGTTTTGCTGCGCAAACTATGGAGCAGCAACAACCCGGGTCCGGCAAATTCGAACTTGTGGACGTTGATACCGAGGACGTTGAAACGTTGCTGCCTATGGGTGGTAGAGCATACCCTGCCGTGGTAGATGGAAAGGGGAAGGGTGCGATTAAGAGCAAGATTGCTCTCGCGCAGGAGCAGAGGAGGAAGGTTGGAAAGTACTCGTTCGATAGGATACGGATATGAATGCCATGAGTATTCAAAAGAAGTTGCTGCTCACCGACTCCATACAAGCCTTCTCGACCGTGATCGGCGGTATCACGGAGATACAGATCTCATGTCCGATGAGCGGCTGATATATATGCTGGGCTCGACTTCCTGTATTCGGCATGAGCTCCTGAAGTTGGAGAAGCCGGGGTTTTCGATCAAGCTGGGCTGCTTTTGTTCCTCTTCCAACAGAATCAAAGCCTTAAGTCCTGACCGACAATTCAGCAACAAGAGCTCCTGACCGACTGGGCTATATTGAAGGTCAGAAAACATACCAGCCTCACGAATCATGGCCGCCACCGCCGACAAAACCAAACCATACATCCCACTCGCTGGTTCAGCAAACGACGGCTTTTCCAAAGAAGACTCGGCCACAGCAACCTGCTTCTGCGGCGCCGTCCAACTCGCCTTCCCGACCTCAGGTCCAGGCCTCATGGGCACGTTCGTTTGTCACTGCGTGGACTGTCGCAAGATCACCGCGTCGATGTTTGCGTCGAACTTCAATATCGCCGATGACTACTTGACCCACATCCATGGCCGCGAGAATCTCACAGCGTACGGCCAGTCGAAGACTACGGCGTCTGAGAAGATGATGACGAACCACTTCTGCTCGACATGCGGTACTTTAATGTATAGGATCCCGGAGGCGTATCCTGGGAGGCATATATTGCGGATTGGGACTGTGGATGATTTTAGCTTGCATGAGACGAAGCTCAGGCCGCAGAAGGAGATTTATGTCAAGGATCGGTGTGGGTGGGTGAGCGCTATTGAGGGCGTGGAGCAGCGTTGAAGTCGAGGGAGGATGGTGTTGTCGAATGGATGGTAGAAATGACTGCAGCTACGCTCCTGCCTCCTCCCTCCTTCTCATGCGCTACTCCGAATACAGTGAAATATGGCTGTGTCGATAGTGCGGTTATGCCCTGCGAGCATCGTTATCGCCAGGTTATCGCTATGGCCAGGCTGGGCTCCCGTCGCTCGCAATGCAGCCGTACATGACCGCAGCTACAACAGATCGTTACTTTTGCCTAAGAAACAGTCTTAGTGATAGAGCCTTGCAGGTGGTGAAATGTCTTTGGCGCTCGTGTCCTGTTGGAGAGCACCATCATCCTGCTGAGCACGGCCTTGTACACTCAAGCTACTGAGCATGGTTGCTGCCGGTGTAAGAGGGGAGCTTCATTGTTGTTGCTCGAGGCTGAGCTTCGTGCATTCAGACGTGGGATGGGGTGCAGACCATCGCCCGACGGGTCTACTGATGAAGTAGTCGATAGGCACGTCGTTGCCTACCTTTCACATTACAAGTGTCTTGTGAGACCGAATAATAGTACGCGAAAGACAGCTGTGGATGAAGGAGACGCTACTTGTGCTCGTTGTGCACGTCCCATCTCTTGCCCCCAAACTCCGCCACATGGCCGATCCACTATCCATCGCTGCCAGCGCCATCGCCGTGGCCACTTTGGCCGCGCAAGTTACGACGACACTTTCCAAATTAAGGACATTGTATGAGCTTCCTGGCCGTCTCCAAGCCCTTCACAACGAGGTGACGGACCTCGAAGTCGTCCTTCGTCAAATTGGGTTGATCGTGAAGGAGAGGGATTTGCCCTACAAGAAAAGTCGCCATGGAGCTTTGCAGAATACTCTGCAACGTGGCAATACTAAGCTAGTGGAGCTCAATGCTGTGATTCAGCGACTGGAGAAGTCATGCGTTGGTGGTGGGAAGCGATATCTGTTCCGCGCGAAGGCATGGTGGTTAGAGCAGCCACGGCTTCAGGCCTTGCAAGAAGAACTGCGCACGATCAAGGCGACGCCTAACGTTATGCCTGGGGCTACTCATTCGTGAGTCATTATATGTATTCTGTGCGCTCGTATGCGATACACTGACACTCTCATGTGAAGGCAAGATATGATGCGAGTCCAGCTCGATCTTCAAAGTGTGTCAATGATCACCTTGGAAGTTTCCGAGAAGCAGACGTTGCAACGTGACGATATCACTCAGACTGTCCAGCATACCCAACAACGTGTAGAGGAGCGACTGGATGCCTTGGAGCACATGCTCCGGGCACAATTCATGAGGCTGCAACACGTCCCCTCAGATCGGCATACCACGCTTCCTGTCAAAGCCAATGGCATTAGCATACGGGCAAGACAATATACCGGGGTGCTGTGCGAAAAACACTGCAAATGTAGTTGCCATCTGTCTCAAGAACTCCACACGCCAGGACTCTTAAGCCCCGTGATCGGTCAGCTGTTTGTAGGATATGCAGGACTTCCAGGCTCGCAAAATTGCGACGATGGGCGATGCAAAAGACGTCAGGCTCCGTTCATCAGCGTTGATTACTGGTTCCCTCTGTGGTTCTTGGCCCACATTATCCGCTTCATCCTTGCATATCAGCCTTTCGCAGGTCCTCAGGTCCAGTTGAGAAGTTTAAGGCGGATTCCGGACTCAGCACAAGCCATTGAGTTCGCTTTGAGCGGCAATATTGAAGGAATCAAAAGTCTTCTCATCAACGGTCTTGCATCGCTAGACGACGTTAGCACTACACGGAAGTATACAATGTTGATGGCAAGTCAGCTTCGAGGGCCCCGTCTCGACTACTAGGCTAACTATTAGCGAAGTGGGCAACATTCGCGCAACAATTCGATACATGCAAGTTCTTGCTAGACGCGGGAGCCGACCCTGAAATGGAGCCTTACGAGTAGGCCACCTTAGTCGAAGTAGGATATTGCACTGACTTGTGATGCTTAGTGATCCCTCTGCACGATCCACCGGTAGAATCTGGGACTTTTTCCTACGGGGCAAGATCAAGGACTCCGGATCAACAAACAGTAAGGCGTCTACTCGATCGGAGTGACTATGTCGACGAACACGATTTCCCGCTCGTCCATAGGATAGTCCTCGAGATGTCGTTCCAATCGTTGGATGAAGAATTGAAGGACAATCCATACGCTGTGTTTAACACCGATGGTGAAGGTCGCACAGCGTTATTTTGGGCAGCAGCTCGAGGTAAAGAGCTTGCATTGAAGACCCTGCTTCGCCACGGTGCTGATCCGTGCGTAATGGATAAGAACGGGGCGACACCTCTTTATGTTGCCGCGGAATGCGCAGAAGCCTCAGCTGTGCGATGTGTCCGCATTCTGCTGGAAGCCGGCGGTATGCCAGACCCTATCGCACCAGAGGGCGTACCACGTCGGAGTCCGCCCCTTCTATGCGCTGCCTGTCACTCAAGAGATCCGCTAGTGGTCAGAACGCTGCTTGACTTTGGGGCCAATGTGAACGCCAGAGGTCCCGATGGCGAGACCCCGTTGCTTGCGACAGCACGGTCGAAGAAGCTACCCCATACTCTGTTACTTATGGAGTACGGTGCCGACTTGGACGCACACTCAAATGATGGCAAGACGGCCTTGACGAGAGCGACCGTACACAACAACTATCCCGTTCTGCAGATCTTACTGGACCTTTGGTACATGTACAGTGCCTGTCCACGCCTCGCTGCGCCCAACCTGTTAGGTGTGATAGCTGAGTATGCGGACGTTGAGACTATGCGCATCTTCGCAAGCTCGGAGCATCTAAGGCTGCGCGGCGACCGCTCGTATATGCTGGCGGCAATGGCATCAGACCAAGTACGACGTCGGCCGGATACATCCGAGGAACTAATCACGGCCCTCGACGAGCTGTTATATTCATTTGGACTCGAGCAGACCGAGACCAACTCAGACCAAGCGCTTGAAAAGGGGCTCGTTGAGAATGGTCGCGGTACCGGGAGTCTAAGCGATCCGGATGAAATTGAGGTTTTTCAAGACGCTATTGAGAAAATCGTCCTTTAAGACTAGGTTGTTTTCTTGCAAGATTGGGGAGAATTTCATGAATGGATGGTAATGAGCCTATTAGCCGGGCAGTGCTGCAAGCCTTTCGGAGGTACTGTACAAGTGCTGGAACTTCGTGTTTGGTCGGAGGGCAACATGAGTGGCAGTGTCCCCCGTCAAACCGCTTTCACCAGCTCGTCTTCATCGGATCGGATTTCTGAATGAAGCTACAAGACGGATCCTGTTGCGGTGTCGATTGGTCAGCGATTGCACCGAGTCGGCTTCGCCGACAATGCCAGTCCATGTGGCCAGTTGAGTACTTCCGCCAAGCAAGAACCCATCCAGCAACCTGACTTAAATTCCTGTTTATAGCTGTCTTATATTGACGACAGGCCCGCGATACCGAAACCGTGCCACACTCATGTAGTACACTATAGAGCCAACAAGTGTAAATCCATATATCGCGCAGCCCCAATTCATCTCCGTAGCCGTCGGATTCGGGTTGGGCGGGAAGAACTGCAAACACCAGATAACAGCCAGGAAAGTAAGAGCGAGAACATTGACAGCGCCGCCGAGCGCGTGGTTCAGGCGAAAAGGGGATGGTGGGAGGGAGCGAGGATCGGTGAGACGGCGGTATAGAACGCGTGTATGTCCGAGAGAGTCAGTGGAGGTTTCCACGACCATCGCCCGGGCTGGACTCAGTGGAGATACATATGCTGTAGCTGGTCAAAAGGCCCGACACGCATAACAAGACCAACATAGTGTACGCCACCGTATTACCTATGGCGATCAAGTTGAGTACGACTGAGAAGAGTCCTGTAACGATCATGGCGTTCAGTGGTCTGCATGCGCACCGTTAGCAGAGTACATAGAAAGATGATGATTGCTCGACTTTACATGTCCCATCCCGGCCTCACTTTCGCAAGCCAAGCGCTGAACGGCGGTCCGCCATCACGAGCGAAGGACCACAAAAGTCTAGAAGCTGCTGTTGCTCCATTTACGGAGCATGCAACGACCAGGACTAGCACCACGACTCCAAAGACCATCGTCACTGCTCTTGAGTGCGTCGCATTGAGTATGACGGCGAGGTACGGCTGTCCGATTGACGAGCCGAGGACAGCGTCTATGTCGCCCAGGCAGAAGACAAGGGTCACTGCAAAGATGGTACACCGTCAGTAGCTTCCCCTGTGGCAGCCGCAACTTGCGCTAGACGTACCAACCACGCATAGAGAGAGGATGTAGTTGCTGATCGCTGTGACAACCATTGACCGAGGAAGGACGTAAGCTGCATCTCTGATCTCTTCACCAAGATGAACGCTCGAGTCGGCGTTGACGAAGCAGTTCACAGGTCCGGTAACCCCAGTAAGAAAAGCCAAACTCGCAGAAGGCCACCCAGTGCCGTCGAAGCTGGTGAAAACGTCGTGGGCGGATCCGCGATCTGCTGTGGCCCTAATGAGCATGAAGGGTTGAATCAGTGACGTTCTACAGCTACCTCGAGCTATATCGAGAGGCTTCTTTACCATAGTACGGAAACGAATGCAATGAAGCCGAGGACGTGAAGTATAGTGAGGACAAGCTCAATGACGGGCAGCTTGCGGAAGATGATCGTGTTCGTCAGAATGACCAGCAGCAAGATAGAAAGTGGGAGTAGGGAGGTCTGCCAAAGGGCAGGTACAAAGATAGGATGGGCCAAGTTCATGAGTGCGGTGACCTGTTGAGCTGAAGCCTAAGTAATTGAATTGAGGTTAGCATCGACTGCGAGGCTGTGATTTGACAGGACAGTCACGTGCATAGCAGGTCGCCGCCAGACCGGTCTGCCAGCCCAGCGAACTGAAGATCCCTGTGAAGTATGATAGGCTTTTTGGCTGGAGCGGGGGGCAAACTCAGAGGTCCTTTCGAGGCGTTAGAGTGTGCATCACACTTCCCTTTTGCTGCGTACCATTGATATTGCCCAGCTGCCTAGAAATTGTCGGTTACTATCAGCGATGACATGGGCGTCCATCTTACCCGCAGATACGCACCGTAGGGGCCATGCTTGCCATCTCCGCGAAGCCTGCTCGTACTATTAGGCTTGAGCCATTTCATATTCGAAGGTGCCTACGTGGACTTACTCAAAGTGACGAAGAGCATGCCGAACACGGTGAAAATCAGTTCCCAGATGCTGCCTGCCTTACCTCCGTTCTTCAACGTGACCACTATGTTGCTATGCGTGCGGTCAGAGCAACATGAAAGTTGGAGTAGGCTTACGCAGGTTGACTCACATTACAGCGAATTCCCAAGAGCATGCCATGATCACCGCCCACCCAGTAATGCTCCAGAATTGGAACTGGCGACGAAGCTCCTGCTTCCTGCCCATCCGCAGCATGTCCTGACGGTCCGCTACAGTGCCCAGCTTCGTCAACACATCACCTTCGGACACGTCCACGTCCGGGACCTCGTTGACATTGGGGTTTGGCAAGGCATCTTTCATCTTCGGGCTAGTATCTCGTGTCAATCTCATCTTGAGGATGGCGTAGGTGGAATGCTGTGTACTGAATTGTAGCAGTGTTGCGATACCAGAGCGAGCTCGATGTTGACCGGAGCAGAAAGGCCACCAGCTACTCGATCGGGGTGGCTCTAAAATGCCACCCGCACCGACATTAAGAGGATTTAAGCAGTGCTTTAGTGCGCTCTCGTGGAGGCGGTTGCTTCAAACGAGGGAAAACACTCTCCTGCCCTTTTATCGAGTCTATGCCTCGCGCGCTCGGGTATCGCGTGTGGGATCCTCACTACCTTACGCTATCGTTTCGGATGCGGACGTGTTGAGGCAACCATCGGGCCTATCGTGAACGTGCAGCGCCCGTGTTCGCACATCCCACTTCTTCATCACTTTCTGAATGTATAACCCATCAAGCAAGACGTCGGCTGCGCGCCTCCACCCCGGAAGCAGCACAAAACTCTCCAGATCTCCCACAACATCGACTCCGCAACTAACGTTCATCTCGCCGCTTTTGTGACGCAACGCTTGGATCCTACGAGGGGAAGCTGCAGCAACAGAACGACATCGGCTCGATAGCCGGAAGGTGTCACCGCCATCCAGCGATGAGCGTGGGTG
>JAABUW010005576.1_pt1 | contig 16300 bp, 1 predicted proteins | sample 5560081 | NCBI WGS metagenome assembly JAABUW01 (sample SAMN10711882, study PRJNA513363) | rock metagenome | isolation source: Antarctica rocks | place: Antarctica: Victoria Land, Knobhead sud | reverse complement strand
TATTGTAAATTCAAATTATTGTTATATCTATTAATTAACAATTAATTTTCTTATATATATAATACTAGATATTTGATTAAATATTGTTTTTGTTATTTTAGTAATAAATAGATATATTTTTAACTTTATTAATATTTATTAAAAGATTATTAAACAAATATTTTGTTATTTTCAAAATACTTTTAATCTTTGTTTTATTTTTTATAGAAATATTTGTTTTTTATTAAACTATATCGATATTAACTAGAATTAAAATTAAAATATTTGTTGTTTTATTTTTAAGTATATCTTTAATCTAGAAAGTATTGCTATTAATTAATTATTTAAATATTAATTAATTGTTACTTTTTCTATTTGCAAAATTAAATATATTAAGTATAAATAAATTGTTAAGAAGACTATTTAACTTTAAATACTATTAAAATAGTTGCAATTATTCTATTTATTTTTATTGTTATTATTTATATCTAGAACTCTTATTATTATTAAAACTTCTTTTTTAATATTTTTAATATTATATCTAGTTGTTATTGTTATTTATTGCAACAATTAAAAAATTATAATATTTGCTAAAAATTTTGTGCAATATATTTAAACAAAATATATAAATATCTAAACTTAGTTTGTTTGCAAAAAAATTGCAAATAAATAAATTAAAATTAAAATATATTTTTATTAAAAAGTAAATAGTTAATAGACTAATTAAAATCTTTTTTTGTAATATATTTAAAATATTTTAACAAACTTTTAAACTAATTTAACAATTAAATTATTTATAATTTTAAATATAAATATTAGACTTAATTATTTAAATAACTTGCAACTAAATAGTTGTTATATCTATTGTTGCTAATCTTTATATTGTTTATTTAAATTTGTACTTATTGTTTTCTTTGTTTTATTAATAAATTTATTGAATATTATTAACAATATTTGTATAACCTTTTGTTAAAGTTTTATTTTTTATATATTTTTTAAATTTTAGAATATCTCGAACTTGTAAATTTATATATATCTATATATAAATTATTAACAAAGAACTTTTATATACTTTTTTTACTTTTGCTAAAAAAATATTTAAAACTTAATAATTTTAAAATAAATTTTAAACTTAGTAAAATATAAAATCTAATTTATATAAAATCTAATTTCTAGATTTAGATTAAATAGAAGTATCGAAATACTATAATAAATTTAGTCTAATATTGATACTATTAAATTCAATACTATTTGATTCGATATTATATAATTAATTTAAAAAGCTTCGATTAATATATATAGATAAGCAAAGTTCCAACTTCTATATAGTAACTAAGTATTCTATTATCTATTATTTTAACAAATATTAAGTATCTTTAATATTAATAATATTGCTCTTAATAGCAACAAAAAGAACAAATTTATATTAAATAGTTATTGCAATTCTAATTAATTATTACTTATAAAACTTAAAAAAATAGATTATATCTTTATAGTTTATATTTATTTTGTACTAAGTTTATACTAATTATAAACAATATTTTACTAATATTAATAAAATAACAATTATATATAAAGAATACAATCAAGTTATAATATTAAAAATACAAAATTATTATAATATATTAACGTATTTATATATAAATACAAAAAGAATTCTTTACTTTGTATACAAAAAAAGCGTTATTCTAAAATAAAATAAATTAATATATTAATTAGAGCACTAATAGATTAATATATATTTAATATATACTAAATTAATATTTAGAATATATTAAATTAATATTAAGTAATAGATTTAATTCTTTTTCGCAACAATTAATGTTAAAATTACTTAAATTGCTTTTTTATTATTAGAAATTAAAAAGAAAAAGAAAGCAAACAAAGCTTAACAACAAAACTTCAAATATTTGAATATTAAATATTCCAAACACGTATATTTAAATATTCTTTATATATATCTTGTATACAATAGAATTAAATTTCAGAATATTAACAATCTTTATTGTTTTTCGACTTAATTAATATATATTATAGATATTAATATACAATTAAAGTATTAAATCAAAATTTAATATTACAAATTTCTTCAAAATTAACAAAAATATTGTATATATTATTTTTATATCAAATTTATAACTTGTATATACGAAAATCAAAAACTAATAATATTTAAAATAAATAAAATAAACTTATATTTAGCTTATATTAATTATAAACTAATTAGATAAATATGACAAATTAGTTGTTTTTTACTTTTAAAAATTAAATTATAATATATTAATTAAATTATTAACACAAGCTTAGTATATATTAATATTAAGTATCTTCGCATTTTAATTAACTATAATTTGCAAAAACATATATAGAATTGCACTTATATAAGATATCTAACATTTCGCAATCGAAATTGCAATTAATTGTAGTTTAAATTTACGCTTATTATATATTAAATATATATAAGATTTAACTATTTACAAAAAAGCAACAAAATTAAAATTAGTACTTGTAATGCGCAATTAAATATTTATTATTTAATTAAGCAAAATTAACTCTTATTTTTTACTATTAATTATACGGAAAAATTATACATATTATTTATTATATTTTATTAAAATATCTAAAAAAATGCTAACAATATAATTTAAACAATTAAATAACAAGATCTATTGTATTTTACAACGCATAAATTAATTTTGCATTTAATATATATTATATTTGAACTAACATTTTATATTATAAAATATCTTTTTTTATATAATATTTAATTTACGTATTAAGTATAACAATATTGTTTTATATTATATATATAATAATTTTAATGTAAAAAATTGTATTGTAACATTAATTCGCAAACAAAAATTAAAAAAAATTATTAAAAAAGTTTTAGAAGATTAATTTATATATTGTTTAAATTATAGATATATTAAACTTATATATAGTAAAAGTTAAACACAAATTTGCTTTTAATTAATTATATATTTTAAAAAAAAAATTAAAAGCATTATATATTTAAACGAATTTTTCTAACAATATATTATTGTGTGCTATATATATATTTAAGCTAAAATCTTTATAAATTAATTATATTTTAAAATAAATTTTGCTCTTAAACAAATTTAAAATAAAATAAATTTATATAGTATTTTTTTTTAATATAAAAATGATTATTGTAAATTTAGCGCAAACTTAATGCACATTTAATATATACTAAGATTGCAATAAATATTAATATATATTATTATATTTAAATTAATATATAAATTATAAAAACAAAAGATTACGTATATTTACAATAAATATGAACAAAAAACAAGCTAAAAATATATCTAATTTATGCTTAATTTATATTGTATATCTTATATTGTTGACAATTTAAAGAATATCTTTATATTTTAAATTTTACACAAGAGTAATATAAGCATTTGAAGCATATATTAGTCTTTTATCAAATATATACTAAGCGTAATTTTCGAAAACGTCTTTTTAATTATTTAACAACTTATTTTTAACAACTAATATATTTAAATAGCAATCTTCTTGTTATTTATATTAAACGCAAGATTCTTTAATTTAAGAATTTATATTTGTTGAAACAATTAATATAGAATCTAGAACTTTATTATAACAAATAATAATAAAATTAATATTTAAATATCTTTATTATATTAGTATTTGAAATAATTAGCAAAAATTCAAAAATTTAGGTTATTCAATTTATTATTTGTATTACTTTATTGTATTATTTATTAATATTACAATTCTAAACTAGATAGACTTCGTCCTCCGATTACTCTCCGAGTCTTCGCTCTCTAGTCTCGAGTATACTATAGGTAACGTCTAGCGTCTTGGCATTTATAGTACTTATATCTATTTCCTGTACATAGTTAGTTCGAACTTCTATATAGCTAGTATTCTTGTTAATTAACTATATACTAGTTATTAAAGCTCTAATTCTAACAATTAAATATATTGTTTTATTATATCTATTTATTGTATATTTAAATTATTTAGATAATTAGAGTAAAATTATTTATTTAATTTCTTTAATTCAAGAGTTTAATAATTTTGTCAAAATTGTACAAAAAGAAAATTATTATATTTTAAAAAAGATTTAAATTCTTGTTTTTTAAATTCCTTGTACTAATAATATGCAATTTATAGTATAATTTTAGATAATATTATAATGCTATCTTAAACAATATTATTAATTGCGTGTTATTATTATAAGAAATTAAATGCGCTATTATTAAATTATTAATATTTAATTATTTAATATTATTAAACTTAAAAATATATAGAAATTAGAAATCTAATAATACTAAAACAATAATATAGTTCTTAAAAAGTTAAATATATTAATTTAATTAAATATTTAGTATCTAGTTATATTAAATATATTATCTATTTATATTATTACTAATAATATTTGTATTATTTATAATAATATTATAAATATATAATCTTTTGTACAATAATCTAGTTATAAATAAATTTTATTTAAAACAATTTAAAACTCTATTTAAAAAAATCTTATTTTTATTTATTTACTAATTATTATTTTGTTTTTTGGAATATATATTTTACAAATTAACAATAGTTTTTTTTTAATTTAAATTTATAATATAATTATAGTATTTAATTATTATAATTTGCTTAATTGTTTACAAACTTATTTAAGATTAATTTTATTAATATATTTGTTAAACAAAATTAAAAATTTATTCGATATCTACTAATAATACTAGATTAAAATAAAATTAGTTATTTATATTAACTTAAGATAGTTCGAAATATTATTTCTTTAATATTTTTATATTAAATATTTGTTCTTTATAATATTAGCGCAAAAATATTAATTGTTTTTGTTTTAAATTAAACAAAAATATTGATTATTATTTTTTTTTTATAATATTTGTATTAAACTAGAAAAAATTTAACAAAAAATTAATTGTACTATTATATTATATTATTTTTTAAAATTATTTGCTTTTTGTACTTTTGCTTTTGAAATAATAGCTAAATTATTATAATATTAAAAATAAACTTTAAATTTTATCTAGTATTTTGTCTTATAATTTATTAATTTATTTTTAATATTTTGTAAAAAGTTAATTTCTATATAGAATTTAAAATATTGTATAATATTGTATAATATTTTATTAAGTTTTTAATACAAACATTGTCTAGTTAGTTGTTAATACAAGTATTGTCTAGTTAGTTGCTATTAGTTAGAGTTTATATTAGTTAGAATTTATCTAGCTAGTATTTGTTTCTAGTTTAATTATTAATTATAATTATAGTATATAATTAGTTGTTTTGTTTGCTTTGTATTTGCAACAGTTGTCTTTTTTTTATATTAATTAATAGCTTTAATATTAGTTTCGAAGACAAACAATTCTTATTATTTGAATTATTGTATTAGTTGCTAAGCGCTATTAGTTACTATTTTTTTTGCTTTTACTTAAACGCATCGACGCAATCTTAAGTATTTAAATTTTTGTATTAAATACTTATTTTATTAAAATTGTTAACTAATTTATTGTATTAGCTTTAGACAAATATTAACAACAATATTATTAATATAACTTATTTAGTATCTTTTTAGTTATTTAGTATTGTATTTTAAACTTTTGTTGTAAATTAATATTTATTATTAAAAAAAATCTTTTAAATATTTTTGCAACAAACTAGACAATTGTTAAGCTAACAAATATTAAGTATCTTTCTTAATTTGTTTATTAACTTTTTGTTTTTGCAAAAATTAACTATTTTTTTAAAATTTTCTTGTTTTTATCTATTATCGAGTTAGCTAAAAAACTATTTCGATAAATTTTGTCTTCTATTTTTGTAGAGTTAGAAGAACAACAAAGTAATAGAAAAGTTAATTATTTATTTATTTGACTATTAAAGTAAACAATCGATAAGATTTTATTTCAAAAAATTATAAAAAAATTTACCATATTAGCTAATAGTCAGATATTAAACTTAAACAATTTTTTTATTGCTAAAACTTTTAAGTCTAAAGTTTTTTCTTCTGTAAATATTGCTAAGATATTTAAGTTTAAATTTTGTTTTTTTGTTAATTTAATATTTTTAGATAAGAAATCTTTTAATTTTTAAAGTACAATATAACAATTGTTATTTAAAAAAAATTAGAAAATTAAAAGTAATTAGAAAATTTTTAATTAATTATTTAGCAAATTTTAAAGATATTCTTTGACAAATATTGTTGCTTTTATTGTTAATACTTACTTAAATAGTAGCTCTAATTTAACAAAACAATTATCTATTCTTTTATATCTTAATTTATTAACAATAGATAGTTAAGCTTAGTTTTTATCTTTTTAGATCGTTAAAAATTAGTCTTCAAATCTATTAAATAATAATTTTTAGTATAAGAATATCTTAAAATTTGACAACTATTTAATCGATAAAAATACAAATTTAAATCGAAAAAATTTATCTTTGTTTTTGTTTAGAAATTGCAACAATAGTTTTTTTACTTTTAGTAGATAGTATTTAATAATTGAAGCAATATTAGATCTATCTATTAATAAGTCTTGTTAATAAAACAGACAATTAACAGACAATTAACAGAATTAGAGTATTTTTAAACAAGCGTTTTTCTTATATCTCTTCTATTTTGCTTCAACATTTTTTTTTTGTTTTTCGATTATATTTCTTGTTTAAGATTTTTTGTTTTTAACAAATAGTTTTAAGAATCTTTGCATAATTTGCACAATATAAAGATTTCTTTCTTTTGTTAATTACTATCTATTTTGTTCAAAACGCATTCTTATTGACAAAACAATAAAAATTTTGAATTAACAACTAGAATTTTGTTAATATTGCGCTTTTATTAAACAAAAATCGAGAAACTGCGTTTAAAATAAATTTCCTATTTTGTAAAACTCTTTTTTAGAATCTTTTATATTAAAAACTTATTGCAATAAAACTCTTTTCAATAATACAAAAATACAAAAATATTATATAAACAAAGTAGATTAGATTGCTCTTAATTAACAAACAATTATATTAATTGTTATCTATAAATAGTATTAGAGAAAAATAGAATATTCTTTAAGCTATACAATATGTTAATTTTGCTTATAAATAGAATTTTTGTTATTTGCAAAATATTCTTAGTAATTTGTATTTTTTTTGTCGATTGTTTGAAATTTAATTTTTTAATTCTTTTATAGTTTGCTTTCTTAATTGTATTTTTAATACTTTTTTGTAAAAAAAATTTCGAACTTAATGCTTGCAAAAATACAAAATAACTAGTATAGTTTAAAATTGTTATTTAAAATATTATAAAAAATATATTTTTAAAGAGTTTTAACAAAAAGACAAAAAAGAAGATAGAATTGTTATTTGTTAAATTAACGTTTTTAATAAGTATTATAGAATTTAATATATTATTAACATTAGATAAGAAAACAATAGCAATTAAGATAGTATTTTAAAGTCTATATATACAATTAGTATTATTAACAACAAAAGAATTAAACAAATATATATATTTTGCGTAGCAAACTTAATTGAGTTTTTTGTATTTTGCGCAAACTCTATTGCTACTTGTTTTTTAATATATATATATTTGTTAATTTAACAAAGAAAAGCTTGCTTCTTAGTTAACAAATATTTGTTTTTTACAATTTTTTTTTTAAAGTATTGCTCTATACTCGATTTCAATATAGTAAGTCGACAAATACTTGCTTTTTGCTTTCTAAATACTATTATAGAAGAGCTTGCTTTTTAAATATAAAAAAAAGAAAAATTGTTAATATCGAGTTTAATTTAACAATATTAAAAGATTGTATACAAGAGCAAACTCTAAACAAAAATATTATAGAATTAAAAAAACAGCATTTACAAAAATTGAACAAAACTTAATAATTATATATCTTCTTTGTATCTAATAAATTTAATTAAAGATTAAAATTCAAACTTGTTTTTATTGTATATTTAATATTAAATTTCGTTTATATTGCAATATCGCAAAACAATTTTTTTTTTTAAGAAAAAGTACTATTTCGATATCTTAAAGAAAAATAGATTCGATAATAATAATTTAGATAAAAATTGTTAAGATATTAATATAGATTTCGAAACAATTAAGTAGATAATTACAAAAGTCTTTGCTAAATTGTATTTAGTTAAAATCTATATTAGATCTAAAAAATATATTATATTTTAAATATTAATTTAAAAAGATTAATACTAATAACAAAATAAACAATAAAAGATCTTTGTAAAGTTTGTTGTAAATTAAGAACTATTAGAGAGTATTATTAACAAATCTAATTAAAAAGTTTTCAAATATATTGCTATATAAATTTATTATACTTGCGATATTTCTAATTTATTTGATAAAAACAAGTATCAACAAATTTGCAAAAACAAATTCTACTTTTATACTCTAAAAATAAGAGCAACAATTAGCTATTTTTATACAAATAACAAAAAACAAGATTGCAATTTAGATATTTTTCGATTAAAAAAAGATAAAATCTATAGTAACAATTTGTTTCTCTTATATATAATATCTAGATATATAAAGAGCTTGCAATATAAAAAAATAAATTAATAAATTTTTGTTCTTTTTTAATACAAAAACAAAAGTATTAACAATAATAATATAGTTACAAAAGTATTTTGCTTACAATACTAGATATAAGCTAAGAAAATTTATTAAAATATACAATTTATTACTTTTAAGCTTTTTCAAAAATTATATATATTTAACAATTTAATAAAAGCAAACTTCGAAACAAATTTTGCAAAAAATTCGAAAAATATAAATAAAATCTATCTATAAAAAGATTGCAATTAAAAATTAATAATACAAACTATATACAATATTGCTTTTTTTTACTTATTGCAATTCGAAGAAGTTCTATATATATATGTTACGCTGCTATCTAGGCGACTAGAGTATCAGAATAGATTAATACTGTTGAAGAAATCTGTAGATGTTTTCAGACAATGCAAGCAATTACTTAATAACAAAAGATTGCAGCTTGTATCTATAATAGAAAATAATTTGATAGATAAGTTAAATACAATCTATAAAAGAGTTGTATCTAAGAAATCTATATATATTAAAAGATTCTTTTTGCTTGTTATATTTGTTGTCGAATATATCGAACTCTATTTGTTTTGTTTGTTGTCGAGCATATCGAACTTGTTTACTAGCGTGTTAAGCAATATTTGTTTACTAGTGTGTCGAGCAATACTTGTCTGTCAAATTGTCGAATATACAGATAATTGTACTATATACTACAGACTACTTTGTAGAATATATATTGACTGTAACAAGCTAGAATTGTAATATTTTTTTTTTTTTTCAAATCTTTTTGTTCCGAAAAGCGAATACTTATATATTATATTTTTTTATTAAAATTGTATTTGTCTTGTTTTCGAAATAGACTGTTACAGAATATTTGTTAATTTTGTTTGTAAATATTGTTGCTGTATCAACAAATTTTGTATTGCTATAGAAAATTTGTTATTTTGTCTGAAATATTTAAAATATATTCGCGCAAGCAAACTGTGTATAAATATATTATAGACTTTTTTGAATTATATCAGAAAAAATCTATTCTCTAAAATAATAGAGAACAAGATTATATTAACAATTGTAATTATGCGATTGCTCTATAATAAAAAAATACTGAAAAAAGTCGATACAAAAACAAAACAAAAAACACAGTATCTACTGTTCGATATAAAGAAGTCGGATATTATAGAATTATCGAATTGTTTTGCTGCAAATACTCTGATCGAAATATTTTCTGTTATTTGATTTTCTTTTGCTATGCTGAACAATTTCTCGAGCATTAATAGAATTTTCGAATAAGAGTATTGCAGTTGTCGAGATTGCTAGTTAATTTTTATATATTTTTTGTTGTAGAATATCTCTTTTATTTTACAAAATACTGCTGATTTTGTTGTTCTAGAATTTTCTCAATTTTAAATTGATTTTTTTTCTGCAGCTTATAATAAAATGTTTTCTGTATAGACGTGCTTGAATCGGCTGATTTTAACAATAATATATAAAATACTGAAAATACTTTGGCGTTCTTGAATAAGTCGAGTTTGTAGTTGATTGATTTTTTAGTCTTTTTGACAAAAAACAAATCAACTTTAATATAATTTAATTTTTTGCTTGATTTTCTTGTTCTGAGATTTTTTGTAAGAAAATATATTTTATTTCTCTTCTTTAGCTGAGATATTGTTTTTTGTTTTTTATTTTGATACTTGACTGATTTTTCTTGTATCTTTGAGATATTGTTGTATATCTTTTTTAATATTGCTACTTTTTCGATAGCTGATTGTGCAGACAGATATATACGCTTTTTTTCGAAAAAATTTAATTTTTTGCTATAGTTAACAAAAAATAGAGTTATTTTAGTAGTATCCGAAATCTTTGTATTAAGTGCTAGTTGTACTATAGATAGAAGTAATACTCAATTGCTGTAAATATTATTAATATAATATTTTAGATACTGTTTAAAACTTTGATTTGTTTTTTCTGTTTAACTATTTGTAACCGAATAATAGACAGTAGATATTCGAAGTTTTGTATCTAATATTAAAAAATATATTTTTTAATAGTTAGATATAAAGAGCTTGTCTCTGTTACTAATTAGTCTTTTGAATATACTGTAATACTATATAAATTAATTCAATATAATATATTTTAGTTGTTCTGCAGTAAACTTCTCTTTGCATACAATAATATATAAGTATTTGATAAGTTTATTAACTATTATCAGTATCGAATTATATTTGTTTTTAGTTGCTAAATCTGTCGACTTCGACAATTTGATAATAAAGTCTATTGTAATTTTATTCTATAGCGATTTAGATAATTTTTGATATTAAATTTTGCTATAGCTTGTATATATACTATATTTGTTCTGCTGATAGCTAAAATATTGTTTAATATATATCTCGACAGCTTGTCTTATCTGTAAAAATCGACAATACTAATATAAAAACTGAAAAATTTTAGTTATTTTTAAATGCTCTTGCAGTAGTCTGTTATAGTATTTTTTTATATATTTGTTAATTTTGTCGATAGATATCTGAAGTTTTTCTTTCTTTATTAAAAATTTTTCTGTATTGTCTTGAAGTATCTGTAGTATAATATTTAGTTTATATTTGTTTGCTGATAGTAATCTGTTCTTATTAATTTTAAATATACTGTAATTAAACAATTTTTTTGTTTCTATATAATTATTTTTTCTATTAAGTGTGTCTGCTCTGCTATTATTCTTGTTTGAAATATACTGTATTTTAAACTTGTATTGTTCAAGTTTTTTTAACTATTGTATTTGTTTTCTGTTAAACTGTTTAGTAGTAGTAAAGTATACAAGATTCTTGTAATCTGTAAGAATTGTAAGTTTTGACAACTTTTCTGTATATATTTTTTATAATTTTAAGAAAACTACTATAGCAAATAGTTTTTTATTGTAAATATTATAGTTCTGTTCTGCTAACAAGAGTTTTTTCGAGAAATATATTACTGAATACTATATATTTTTATATTTTTGACTGAAATATACATTAATAGCTAGATTTGATATATTGATTTCAATTCTATTTAATAACTGCAAATTGTATATTTTTAATACTGATTTTTTTAAATATTCTAATTTAAAATTTTGAAATAATTTTTTTTCTGCAGATTTTTATAACTATAGCGTATTCTTTTTTGTAAAATTTGTCAGTAATATTGTGTTTGCTGAGTAGTTTTTAATAAACTTTTTGTTGTAGTTTATAAAATTCAGAAAAAATTGTATTTTTTTTATATTTGTTAATAGTTTCTATTTTCTAATTGTTTGTAGCTTCTCGAAATCTATATATACTCTATATTGTTTAATAACAAATTTAAGAAAATCAATTTTCTTTTGATAAAATTTGCATTTTTCTGACTTAAAATATAAGTTTTTTATATTTAGATATTTTAATATTTTGAAAATATAACTAATATATTCTTTCAAGATTTTTGAGTAAATTATAATATTGTTCAAGTATACTATAACAAATCGATTCAGATATTATTGTAATATATTATTAATTATTTTCTGATATATTGTTGGAACGTTTGTAAGTTCGAATAGTATTACTGTATATTTGTACAATTTATACTGTATGCGAAAAACTATTTTCTACTCTTCTTTTGTCTTTATTCTAATTTGATTGTACATTTCTTGTAAGTTTAATTTGATAAAATATTTTGCTTCGAATAGTCGATTTTAAAGCTTGCTGATATTAAGTAGTAAATATTGGTTTTTAATTGTAATATTGTTTAGTTTTCGGTAATCGATATATAGATAGAGAATTCTATTTTTTTTTGATACAAAAAAAATCGAATATTCTGTCTGTAATTGAAATTTTTTAATAAATTTTTTTTTTGTTTTCTGTCAGATATTCGCGAAACATTTTGAATTTTTTTTTAAATAGAATATATATAGATTCAAATATAAACTGCTTGTCTAATTCAAATCTGATTTTGTAATTTTACAGTTAATATTTAGAGAGTCTCTGTCGTTTTTTTTTTTTGAAACAGATACTTTTAATTGTTGTATATTTGTAATATATGTTTTAGCGATTTTTTTGCTGTATTAGATAGTTCAAGATTTTCAGAAAATTTGTAATTTTATTTATTTATTCTGATTTTGTAGTTCGACTGATTTTTGCCAGTATCTGTCGAGTCGGACTTTGTTAGATTGTTTTTTTGCAAAAATACAAGTTTGCTGTTTGCAATCGATTTTCAATTTGTTCTTTTATCTACTATCGAACGTTGTCGATACGTAGATTAAATATAAATTATATAATTATATTGCGCAAATTTAAATACTTGTGTATTTCAGTCGACTTCTGAATTGTACTGCTTCAATCAAGACATTTCTAGAACAATATTGTAAGTAATTATTTTTACTATATTAAAAATTAGTTTTTTGTAGTGTTGCTGAATAGCTATCGATAATAGTTTTGTTTTTTTATCTACTTTTTTATTTTTGTCGAATAATAAATTTCTATCTACAACTATTAGATTGTAAGCGTCAGATTTCTTTTAAATAGAGTACTTTTCTTTTTTAACAAGAGTTCTGATTATAAAATTATTTGTTGCATCAGAATCGACTATTGTAATAAATCGACAACTATTAATTTTAATTAATATAATAAAGTATTGTGCGTGTACTGTTAAATTTAGTTGCTGCTGTTAAACTAATATATTGCATTTCTCTGATATATTTTTTATTAAAAAATTTGAACTTTTTTCTGTTTTTGTATTGCAATCTCTGCTTTAAATATCTGTTTGTATTGAGTTTCTTTCTACTGTTGTTTAAAAATAAATAATTTTTTAGAAAATTATTCAGATTCTTTTTTGTTTTCTAGATAAGTTCAGTATAAGTTATTATAGTATTCTGTTTAACTAAATATTGTATATTTCTTTGTTTTCTCTATTTTTTTTGAAATAGATTTACACTGCTTAGTTGTTGTTCAATTTTATCGAAAATATCTTTTTTTATAGTAATATCGCTTTTTAGCGCTTTCTTGTATTTATTTACAGTTTAATTTATCTCTCTGTCTTTTGATAAACTAGTTAAAATATCAAAATAATTTGTAATATTGTCTAGATATTTGTAAAAATTCTTTCAGTTATATTTGTTGTCTAAGTCTGTTACTGAGTAAAAATATAGCGTTTCTGATTGTTGTATTTCTATAGTTTTATTGAGTATTTAATTAATTTTCTATATAGATACAAATATTTTGTCTAATAATATTCTATCTAGAATTTTCTATAACTGATCTGGATTTTCTATTAAATAGTAGTTGTTATTCAATTCAGTCTCGAAAATATCTATTTTTGTATTAATTTGTTTTCTGATATTGTTCTGACTATCGAGTATCTCTTTTAATATAGTATTAATCTGTCGACAGTTTATCAAATTCTGTAATCGACAATCTCTTGCAAAGTAATCCGATTTGCTATATAAATAGTATATTTTTTGAAATTTGTTATCTTGCTTTTCTCTAGAGTTCTTTTTTTTATATTTTTGAGTAAAATTCAGTTCTATAGATACAGATTTACAATAATCGGAATTATTGTATTTCTGATTAGAACAAAATTCTTTCTGTTAATATTTAATTGTCGATTCAAAAAAAAATTCTGTTTTTTTTCGAAATTAATTGTATCTCTTTTCTATAGTTTTTTTATATAGTTTGTTGTCGAGATCGATAACTACTTCGATAAAATCGAATATATTGCTGAGAGTTTTTTTGTTATATATAATTTTGTCTTTTAGATTGTTCTTAAGATCTTGTCGAAATATTATTATAAATACAATATTGTTCTATTTGATTAGATTAATATATTTCTGAAATTTAGTTGCATAATCTGCTGCAGAGATTTGTTAAATTAAATACTGAACTATTTTTTTGCAATCTGTTTCTTATTGAATATTTCAAAGATTCTTCGAAACTCTTTTTTGAAATTGTCAAAATTTGTAAATATTGTATAAAAAATTTTGTTATAGTTCTCTAGATACTTTTGTAAGTTTGACTTGAGTTAATACTGAATTTTTTTTTTGAGAAATATAAATACAAAAATTGTTTTCTGATCTGCTGAAATAGAATAGAAAATAAAATAGATATCTATCTATATAAATCAGTTCTTTAGATCGGTACAGTCTCTATAGTAAATATCGGATTTGTTGATTCTGATTTTGTTGTTTTTTATAATCGATAATTGGCGTAATACTGATAAGCTAGTGCTCGAAATAGAAGCGCGTTAATTTGATACAGATATTTTTTAGAGTATTTAAAATGTTACACTGCTATTTAGACAACTAGAGTATTAGAGTAGATTAATACTGTTAAAGAAATCTGTAGATATCTTCAGACAATACAAGCAATTACTTGATAACAAGAGATTGCAGCTTGTATCTATAATAGAGAATAACTTGATAGATAAGTTAAACACAATCTATAAGAGAGTTGTGTTTAAGAGATCTATATATACTAAAAGATTTTTCTTGTTTGTTATATTTGCTGTCGAATATATCGAGCTTTGCTTGCTCTGCTCGCTGTCAAGCATATCGAGCTCGTCTACTAGCGTGTCGAACAATATTTGTTTACTAGCGTGTCGAGCAATACTTGTCTGCCAAGTTGTCGAGCATGCAGATAACCGTACTATATGCTACAGACTACTCTGTAGAATATATATCGGCTGTAACGAGCTAGAATTGTAACAATACAATATTATTATATAAGAGTCTTAAATATCGAGAAAAGCAAAATTAAGATTACTTTTAACTTTCGAAAGATATATTAATTAAGAAATAAACAAAAAAATTGTTTTAAATATACTATTCTTAAAATTAATATTTTAATTAAAATTTGTTCTAAAGATCAAATTGTTTGTGCTTTATTATAATTGTATCAATTTTTATTTAGATATTTTATATTTATTGTTTTAATAAATTTACAAATTACAACAACTAGAAAACTATATATTTCGATTATTTAATATATATAATTAATTATTTTTTATAAACAAGTTTTTGATAAGTAAATTTATTTTTTATAAACAAATTATTAAAACTTTGTTTTTAACGCAAAATTTAGAATATCGATATTTTTTTTAACAATTTTAGAAACAATTTAATTAATATAGAAGTCGAGTCTTTTTTCTATAATATTAATTTTTTTCGAAAAAAAAATATTTAATATCTTTTTAGCAAAAGATATTAATCTTTTCGAAAATTATATAATTAAAATAGTTAAAGCACAAATTTCGATAATTTTACAATTGTAAAATATCTTATAGAATAGAATAACAATTCAATATACAAAAAAGAGAATTTTATAAATTTACTTGCAAAAAGCGAACAAATATATAACTATTGCAATAGAATATATCAATATATTTAGACAAAGAGTTGTTTCTACAAGAAATTTCTAAATTAATTAATTAAAATACAAATTTCAAAATTATCTTTATAAATTTCGAAATATTGTTAAAAGATTGTTCGACAAAATTAAAATTAAAATTTCGATTAAATATAATGCAATTTTAAGAATAAACAAAAAAATTGTCGTATTTGAAGAAATCTTCTTTTTTTATATAGATTTTCTAAATTATATTATATTTAATTGAGATTTTAATTTTAATTTTGTCGAACAATTTCTTAACAATATTTCGAAATTTATAAAGATATTTTTAAAATTTGTATTTTAATCGAAAATTTAATATAACAAATTATAAAAAATTTTCAAATTTTTTTTTTTTAAAAATATA
>JAABUW010005571.1_pt1 | contig 16320 bp, 16 predicted proteins | sample 5560081 | NCBI WGS metagenome assembly JAABUW01 (sample SAMN10711882, study PRJNA513363) | rock metagenome | isolation source: Antarctica rocks | place: Antarctica: Victoria Land, Knobhead sud | reverse complement strand
GACATCCGCACCTGGATCGCCGACTGGAACGACAACCCCAAACCCTTCGTGTGGAAGAAGAGTGCAGAGGAGATCCTCGACTCCCTCGCACGATATCTACAACGGATTTCCGGCGGGGAACACTAGGTTGCCGTCAAACAAGTCGGCATAGACGTCGAGGGTCATTGATGCTTTTTCGTGGCCGAGCATGCGCTGCACCGTGAGGACGTGCGCACCGGCATGGACCGTCAGGGAAGCCGCCGTATGCCGGAGTTCGCTCGGGTTGAGGGGGGCCGACACGCCGGCAGCAATGGCTGCGGCATCGAACCACGCTCGCCGTGCGGAGCGCACCCGCAGGACGCCACCGCGGGGCGAGCTAAACAGGATTTCGTCCTCCGCCACGGCAACGAGTCTCTCCTCGATCATTCGGTGCAGGAAGGCGCGAATCGGAACGGTGCGGCGCTGGTGATCTTTGGGGGTCGACCACGCGAGTCGTCCGTTTACCTCGGTCACCGATGCCTCGATGATCAGCCGACTCCGGTCGAGGTCGACGTTCTTGACTCGCAGAGTTGCGAGCTCCCCCAGCGGAGTCCGGGCTACTGAACGACGGCAAGGACTTGACCGAGGTGCTGCGCACCCTGGAGATCTCGGAGGCGACATGGAACCGTTGGCGATCCTAGTACGGCGGGATGAAGGCGCCCGAGGCGAAACGGCTCAGGGAGTGGGAGGAGAACGCGCGGCTGAAGAAGCTGGTCGCCAACCAGGCGTTGGACATCGTCCTGTTCAAGGAGCTGGCCGAAGGCGCTCCTATAGATCGTCAAGTGGTGATGACCGCATAGTCGGCGCGTAGTGCGGTGAACACTTCGCGTGCGAGGTAGCGCTCTCGACAGCGGATGATCTCGGGCATCGACTTCCCCTGGGCGGTGCGACGGGTGGCGTAGTCGCGGCTGCGCGGGTCGTAGCACAGGCGGACGACGACGGCGATGTGCAGGGCAGGATTGCCGGAGCGGTCGCCGCCGCGGTGGAGGTGGTGCCCGTTGGTCTTGCCAGATGAGGCTGGGATGGGTGCGACACCGCAGAGGTGGGCAAACGCTGCTTCGGATCGGAGCCGGTCGGGGTTGTCGCCGATCGCGACGAGCAGCCCTGAGACGGTGTCCGGTCCCAGGCCGAAAATCGCGCCGGTCTCGAGAGCCGCAGCGACGGTGAGCGCGTCGAGCTGCTTCTTCAAGCCGTGGGCTTCGGCGTCGAGGGCCCGAGCTCGGGTAGCGATCGAGCGCAATGACAGTTTGGCGGCATGGACTGGGTCGCCCAGCTTCGCCGTGTCCGGGCGAAACCGGAGACAGGCGTCGATCAGCTTGACGGTAGACAGGGGCCGCCGCTGGCTGCGCAGCGGTTCGGGTGCGGTGACGAGGACGGACGTCGGCCAGGTCGTCCCACTGATCACCGGGATAGCCGCGTCCACGATCGAAGGCATTCGGCTCCAGCACGGCACGTCGCGCGGCATCCGGTGCTCCTCCTCCACAGAGGACTCGACTCAGTCATTCCTCTGACGCTCGTCGGAACCGCGCCAAGGCCTGATGTCTTGACCTCGTCGGGTGCGGACCACTAGGGACCTAACTGACGCGTGGTCGCCTCATCTAGACCCTAGGGCACTCAGCAAACCAATAGGGGGCCTTCAGGCGGCGGGGCTGCCGATGAACTGTCCGGTGGCGAAGGTGACCGCGACCGCGACGGCACCGAGCGCGAGTTGACGAGCACCGGAGCGCAGCAGCGGTCGCCCGGTCAGGCGTCCCACCACGATGCCGCCCACCACCAGCGCGACCGCGGCGATGGCCAGCGAGATGATCAGCGACGGCCTGCCCACCAGGTAGGGCAGCAACGGCAGGAGCGCTCCGAGCGAGAAGGCGATCAGCGACGCCACACCGGCCAGGACCGCCGACGGTAGCTCGTGGGAGTCGACGCCGAGTTCTTCGCGGGTGTGCACCCGCAGCGCGGTATCGGGATCACTAGACACCGCCGCAGCCATGCGCGCCGCGGTGTCGGGGTCAGCGCCGTAGCTGCGGAAGGTTTGCGCCAGTTCGGCCTGCTCGGCGGCGGGGAACTGTGCGTGCATGGACCGTTCGACGGCGACCTCGGCGTGGACCAGCTCGTTCTGGTTGGTGACCGAGACGTATTCACCGGTGCCCATCGAGAACGCACCAGCGACCAACCCCGCCAGGCCGGTTAGCAGGATCGAGTGCGCAGACGCGCCACCGCCACCGACGCCCGCGATCAGTGCGGCATTCGTGACCAGCCCGTCCACGGCACCGAAGACCGTCGGGCGCAACCACCCGCCCGAGACGTCGCGGTGTCGATGCGACCACCCCTGCGCGACGGCGAGCTCCATCAGCACCACGTCCGCGTCCGCCGCCGCGGCTGTCGACGCCTCCGTCGTGGCTGTTTCGTCACCACGGGCCAGCGCTGGAGCTGCACCCTGTCCTCCATGCACGTCGCGCATCCGAGCGGTGCGCGCGGGCTTGCGCATCGGGTCTCCTTGCGGGTGGTTCGGATCTCGGATCGGGTACCGCGGGTCGGCTCGGGTCGCGCCCCCAGCAGCACAGTCAGAACCACACTTGGTCAGACCGAGATAGGCCAGTGTGGGGCGGCAGCCACGGGCGGCGCAGCGACGGGTGTGTGTGCCACTAACAGGATACGCAGCCGGTTACAGTCGCACGACGTCCGCGGCTCCCACAGCTTTGGCCCACAGGGCCAGCTGGAGGGCGACCTCCCCGCGGTCGCAGCAATCGTGCGGATCATCCGGCCCGGCGAACCGCAGCGCAACCATGACCCTCGACGTGGGTGACCTCGTCCTCGTGCAACGGTCAAACCGCGGCCCGCGATCTTGGCCGTGATGGCTGGCGAGAACATAGAGCTGTTCGACCTCGAGCACGTCGCTGAGCCCGGGTACGGGTTGTAGGGTGCCGTAGTTGACCTTGAGGTAGCCGACGGGTTTGCCTTCGTCCAGGACCCACTACCGACGACCTCGACCTCGTCGCAGAATTGCTCGCCGCCGCTGCGTCCCGGTGAGTCACGCTATAGCGTGTCTCCCATATCGGGTAAACCACGCGGTGTCCTGTCTCATCGAAGGCGGCACAGTCTCACTGAGTCTGGCGAGATCCAACGACCGGATCCGACCCGGCCCAGCGCGTCACCAACTCATGGCACGCAAGACCTCGACCCGCGCGGCGATGACATCCCGGGTCACGGTGAACAGCACGCGCCATATGGTGGACCGATGGCGTCGGTCAAGCAGTTCCAAGTGACCTTCGACTGCGCAGAACCTGAGCGCGTCGCTCGCTTCTGGTGCGAGGTGTTGGGGTACGTCGTACCGCCGCCACCGGAGGGGTTTGTTACTTGGGCCGATTTCGATCGCTCGCTGCCGCCTGAGCGTCAGGGTTCAGCATTCGCCTGCATCGATCCCTCAGGGGTGGGCCCGCGCCTGTTCTTCCAGCGAGTTCCCGAAGGCAAGATCGTCAAGAATCGGGTGCATCTCGATGTGCGGGTCGGCACCGGGCTCGTGGGTGAAGAGCGGCTCGCCACACTCGAGGCCGAATGCACACGACTGGTCGCGCTCGGCGCGGTACGCGAGCGCGTACTGCTTGCCGATGGCGTCAACGAGTCGTGCATCGTTATGCAGGACATCGAGGGGCACGAGTTCTGTCTCGACTGAGGGCCGCGAACGTGTCGCACGCCCGGCATGGCGACCGTGCTGAACCGTCCACCTCGACCTGACCCATACCCCGGTGACGACCAAGCGGAAACGGTGCGGGCTCTGGGCGCCACTGACGCTGACGCCGGCCAGGGCGATGTGCCATGGACGTGCCTGGTCGACTCAGAGAGCACAAGTTCTGCGTCCTCACCCGGGCTGACGCACAGCCGCGGCCGTCAACATCGACCCACTGAGTGCTCGCGAAGAATCCTCCGAGGTACCCGATAGGTACCCACAGAGCACGAAATGGCCAGAACCGCCCGGCACATCCACCAACCTTATTCGTTGCAGCACATGGAATCCACGAGAGCAGGCAGTCCCCGTCGGACTCCTGAAGCGGGTGTCGCAAGTTCGAATCTTGCCGGGGGCACCACCACGTCTCGGCGGTTTCAGCGGCCACTCGGGTCTCGGGACTACATCGGGAATCGACCTTCATCCCTCCGGGTGCTCCAGCGGGGTGCGAGAGCCCGGTTGACTCTGTCCAGCGCCTCCCTGTCGGCGTCCGTTCCCGTCGGTGGCCGTAGGTGTCGACCGTCAGCTCCGCTGTCGAGTCGTCCTCGGCCGGTCCTTCACGTCGAACGACGAGATCTTCGCGGTCATCGACGAGTGGCCGGACAGCCAATCCACTGTCATCGAGTGGACGGCCTCCTCGAAGGGAGGCCAGTACTGCCGCTGCTGGAACAACAAGGGTGCTGGTTCCGGTGCGGCGGTGTGCGATGACGAGATCAAGGAAGGCGCCAAGGTGACTGGCGTCTCCGCACGGGCGAGCGCGGCAACGGACAGCTGACCAGGTGCACCGGCTGGCTCGTCGACTACGCCTGAGCGGTGAGCTGGCGATAAGTCCCACACCTTGCCAGAGATCCATTGACCCGGTTTGGTCGCTGTCGTTTCTCGCCGCCTTGCTTGCTCAGGCGCCCTGGCCGGCCATCTGCATCAGCCCCCCGTCCATGACGTAGGTCGCGCCCGTCACATAGTCACCGTCGCTGGAGGCGAGGAACACGGCCAGGCGGCCGATCTCCTCGGGCTGGGCAGCCCGCTTGAGCGGAATGCTCTGCACCTGCTCCTCGAGGAACTTCGGGTCGTCGATGGCCTGCTGGTTGAAGGGCGTGAGCACCATTCCGGGTGCGATGTTGTTGACCGTCATCCCCATGTCGGACACCTCGAGCACGAGCGTGCGGGTCAGGTTGCGCAGGGCGCCTTTCGAGCAGTCGTAGTCGGCAGCGCCGGCCCGGGCCTGCTCCTCGTGGACCGAGGTGGTGTTGAGGATCTTCCCGCCCCCGCCCTGCTGCTTCCGGTGATTGATGAAGTGCTTGCAGCAGATCAGCTGCCCGATGAGGTTGCTGCGCAGTGCCCGCTCGAAGTCCGCGATCACGAGGTCCGCGACATAGGTGCCCGAGGCATCAACGCTGGCATTGTTCATGAGGATGTCCACGCGCCCGAACGCCTCAAGGGCGGACTTGAACATCCGTTCCACCTCGTCCTCCTGCCCATGGTCGGCCTGAACCACGATGGCCTTCTGGCCCTGGGCCTGCACCTGCTCACGGGTCGAGCTGGCGCCCTCGCTGTCGTGCAGATAGTGCACGACGACGTCGGCGCCCTCCTTCGCGAACTCGACGGCGGTAGCCTGCCCGATGCCGGAGTCCGATCCGGTGATCAGCGCGACCTTGCCCTGGAGCCTGTTCATGATCTGTCCTTCTCTCGGTCGTGGTGCAGTGGCCGTCTGGCCGTTGCCAGGCGAAGCCGTCACCGTTCGCGGCGGGCCGCCTCTTCCTGTCCGATCGCCCAGGCGGCGTTGATCAGCCCGACGTGCGACAGACCCTGGGGGAAGTTGCCGATCAACGCGCCGTCGCGAAGGTCCACCTCCTCCGATAGCAGTCCGACATCGTTGGCATGGCGGGTCACCGACTCGAAGATCTCCTTGGCGCGCTCCAGCTGGCCGCCCATCGCGCGCGCGGTCGCGAGCCAGTACGAGCAGATGAGGAACGCGCCCTCGTCCCCTGACCCCGTCCAGCGCTGCACCAGACCGCCGACCGACAGCTCCGCCTCGATCGCGTCCACCGTCGAGACGAACCGCTCGTCGTCGCCGTCGAGGAACCCGACAATGGGCATGAGCAGCACCCCGGCGTCGAGGTGGGAGGAGCCGAAGGCGCCGGTGAACGCCTTCGCGTCCTCGTCCCAGGCGCGGTCGAGGATGGCTGCCCTGACCTCGTCGCGAGCGGCGTCCCAGCGATCCACCGACGCCGCATCAGCGCCGATCCGGTCCGCAAGCCGGACGCCCCGATCCAGCGCGACCCAGCACATGAGCTTTGACGTGACGTAGTCACGTTCGCCCTCGCGGCCCTCCCAGATCCCGGCATCGGGCTCCTGCCAACCTTCAGCCGCGCGGTTGACCAGGGCGCGGAGGAAGGTCGCAGTGCCCGGGGGGAGGTCGTCGAGCTGTTCCCGCAGCACCCAGGCGCACTCGAGGACCTCACCCAGGACGTCGAGCTGCTTTTGGGTCCACGCCGCGTTGCCCACGCGCACCGGCCGGCTCCCGGCATAGCCGGGCAGGTGGTCCAGCTCGCGCTCCGCAAGGTCGCGCTCACCGCCGACGCCGAGCACGATCGGCACCACGCCGTCATCCACTGCGCCGCAGGAGTCGGCGATCCAGTCGAAGAACCGCTGCCCCTCGTCCGGGCACGCCGCCACCCACAACGCGTTCAACGTAAAGCCGCCATCGCGCAGCCAACCGAAGCGGTAGTCCCAGTTGGCGGCGCCTCCTACCTCCTCGGGAAGCGACGTGGTGGCCGCCGCGACGATCGCGCCGGTGGGCCGGTAGGTCAGCGCCTGCAGCACCAGGGAGCTCCGGGCCACCTCCGCCGGGTACGGGCCCTGGTACGCCTGGTGCATCGCGCTCCACGACCGCCACCCGGCGACCGTGTCGCTCAGGGCTGCGGAGCCGTCGACGGGCGCCCGGGGCGCTTCGTCCGAACGTCGGTGCTGGAGGGCGAAGGCGGCGCGCTCACCCTCGACCATCGTGAAGCGCGCGTGCACGGTGGAAGTCTCCTGGTCTAGGGACAGGGCGTGGTCCCCCGTGAGGGTCAACCGGTCAGCGCCTCCGCTGATGAGCACGGTGCGAGACTCAGAGCTGAGGTGAGGGACGACAAGGCCGTACTCCGGACGCGCCGCCATCTCGAGCTCGACGTCGACCTTGCCGTCGACCACCTCGACCTCGCGGACGAGCACATGGGGCGACCGGTATCCCACCTCGTGGCCCCGCTCGGACCAGCCGAGCAGGAGGGCGTCGGTGAGCCGCATGGTGCCCGTCGAGGTGGCGAACTCCGTCTCCACCACCATGCTCCCCGGAAGGTAGCGGCGAGATGCCGTCCACTGGCCCCTCGGACGGAGCGACCAGTGACCGGCCTCCTGGCCGAGCAGCCGGGCAAAGACGCTCGACGAGTCGAACCGCGGGGCGCACCACCAGTCGACTGAGCCGTCCAACGAGACCAGCGCAGCACCATGGCAGTCACCGAGCAGTGCGTAGTCGGAGATCGATGCCATCGGCTCGCGGACCTGCCCCGTCGAAGATGCTTTCCCTGTGGTCAGGTACGACGTTCCCACCACCACCTTGCGGTAAACCTCCGCAGGAAGGGGCCCGGTCAGGTGCCGCACCACGGAGGGGCAGGATGCAGCGGTCAGTCGCGGGGAGGCGCCGGTGCCCCCACACCGAGCTGGACGAACGTCGGCGCCGGGGTGCAGCATCCTTCGGCCGCGTCCGGGAACTCGTGGTCAGCGTCGAACAGACCCGCTCCTCCACAGACTCCCGTCTCGGGCAGGGTCGACTCGGCCCGGGCGGCTGCCTCGTGGTCACCGGGCGGCAGCCACTGAACGCGCCTGCTCGTAGCCGGTCATCGCCAGGAAGGTCGGCGCCCGTCCGTAGCTCTTCATCCCGACGAGGAACACTCGTTCCTCCTCGTGCGCCAGCTCGGCCGCGCCGTGCGGGGAGACGGTGCCGCACGTGTGGACGTTCGGGTCGACGAGCGGAGCCAGCTGCGCTGGTGCCTCCAGGCGCCGACTCGGAGTGTGCGACTTCGCCGTCGGCCGGGTAGCCGTCCGCACCAAGGGGGTTGGGGTCGCCGAAGGTCCCCGAAGCATCCACTACCGCTCGCGCGGAGTGCCGAGCCGGTATGCCGTGTGCGTCCGTAGTGTGGACGGTGAACGGCCGCGCGGTGCGCCCGGAGTCGACGACGCGGTCCCGCCCACGCCATGCGATGCCCGGCACCGTTGTGTCGTAGACCACCCGGTCACACCGCGTGGCGCCCGGGGTGCTTCCGGCCATGGCCCAGATGCTGAGCCCTCTCCCCCGCTGACCCTGACCCGACGCGTCCCGAGAGCACCTGGCGAGCGATGCGCCGGCCGGATCGGAAACATTCGGAAACTTGGGACCAGGGGTTGCCGTTCGCGAGGTGTCTCCTGCATTGTATACAGTCTACGTTTTCCCGTCCCCCACCCACTCACCGGGAGCGCCCATGCCAGTCGGACCCCACCGTCACGGCCGTCCAAGCAGAAGGTTCGCACGTGTTCTCGGAGCCGCCGTCGCGCTCGCCGTCGGTGCGGCCGGCTGTTCCGCGGTCACGCCGGCCGGCAACGCCCAGACCAGCGGAGCAGCGGGGTCGGGAGCGTCTGGAGGAGACGCGTTCGGCTCTCCACCTGCAGCGGGCGAGGTCAAGGACGGCGGCACGCTGGTCATGGCGCTGTCGGCCGAGCCGGACAAGCTCGATCCCGCGCTGTCCCGGAGTCTTTACTCGCGCTACGTCTTTCACGCGATGTGCGAGAAGCTCTACGACGTGGACTCTTCCACGAAGATCGTCCCTCAGCTGGCGACCGCCCTTCCCACGTCGTCGAGCGATGGCAAGACGGTCACCATCCCGGTGCGGGACGGGGTCAAGTTCGCCGACGGGACGGCGTTCAACGCGGCGGCGGTCAAGGCCACCTTCGACCGCAACCTCACCACGGAGGGCTCCGGTCGCAAGAGCGAGCTCGGCCCGATCGCGAGTGTCGACGCGCCGGACGCGAAGACGGTCGTGGTGCACCTGACCAAGCCCTTCGCCCCGCTCACCGCAGCGCTCGCCGACCGCGCCGGGATGATCGTCAGCCCCGCTGCGGCGGCGGCGGCCGGTAAGGACTTCGCCAACAACCCCGTCTGCGTCGGCGCGTTCAAGTTCGCGAAACGGGTGCCACAGAACTCGATCGACGTGGTCAAGGACCCGAACTACTACGACGCCGCCAAGGTGCACCTCGCGGGCATCTCCTACCGGATCATCACCGACGCCAACATCCGCTCGGCCAACCTGCGCTCGGGTGACGCACAGGTGGCTGACTCGCTCTCGACCCAGGACGTGCCCACCCTCCAGAAGGACAGCGCGCTCACGATCCTCCAGTCGCAGTCCCTCGGCTATCAGGGCCTGACCTTCAACGTCGGCAACGTCGACGGCGTGGGCAAACCCGCGAAGCCCGTCGACCGGCCGGAAGCCAAGAACCCCATGGTCCGCCAGGCCTTCGAGCTGTCGGTCGACCGGGCCGGCCTCGTCAAGGTCATCTTCAACGACCTAAACGCCGTGGCCTGTTCGCCGATCTCCCCCCAGAGCGAGTTCTCGTCACCCGCCGCGCAGACCTGCGCCCCCCACGACCCGGCCAAGGCAAAGCAGATGCTTCAGTCAGCCGGTGTCACCGTCCCCTTCCCCATCGAGATGTCCATCTCGAACAACCCCGACAGCCTGCGCTACGCCCAGGCGCTCCAGTCGATGGTCAAGGAGGGCGGCTTCGACCTCAAGATCAAGCCGGTCGAGTATGCCGCGCTGCTCGACCAGCAGGACCGCGGAGACTTCTCGCTGCTGGCCCTCGGGTGGTCCGGACGGGTCGACCCTGATGCCAACATCGCGAACTTCGTTGGCACCGGCGGCAGCCAGAACGTCGCCGGATACAACAGCCCCTCCGTCGACCAGCTGCTCACCCAGTCACGGGAGAGCCAGGACCCGGCTCAGCGCCGCGACCTCTACGGCAAGGTGGTCACCCAGCTGCACCAGGACGACCCCCTGATCTACCTCTACCGCCAGCGCAACCTGACCGGGGTCAGCGCCAAGCTCAAGGGTGTGCAGGTCTTCCCGGACGGCGTCATCCGGGTGGCGTTCGCCGGCTTCACCAAGTAGGCCGGGTGCGGCACTACCTGGTCGAGCGGGCCTGGCACTCCGCCGTGACGCTGCTCCTCGCCACGGTGGTGGTCTTCCTCGGCGTCCGCGCGCTCCCGGGGGACCCGGCGCTCGCTCTTGCGGGCGAGGACCGCACGCCGGAGGCCCTCGCGGCCATCCGGAGCGAGTACGGCCTCGACCAGTCACTGCCGGTCCAGTTCTGGCGCTTCGTCACCCATGCGGTCCAGGGAGACCTGGGCACGTCCATCCGGACCGGTGCCACGGTCCGGTCGATGCTCGGGACGGCTCTTCCGGTGACCATCGAGCTGGCCATCCTGGCCATCCTCATCGCGACCGTGCTGGGCGTCGGCGCAGGGGTGCTCGCCGCACTGCGTCGGGGACGGCCCTCCGAGTGGGTCGCGAACGCGTTTGCCCTGCTGGGGCTCTCGGTGCCGCACTTCTGGCTCGGGCTCATCGCCATCCTCTACCTCGCGGTGGCGACCGGGCTCTTCCCGGCGTCGGGATTCGTCCCCCTGCTCGAGGACCCCGGGGCCAACTTGCACCACCTCGTGCTGCCCTCGGTTATCCTCGGCGCCGGGCTGGCGGCGATCATCATGCGCCAGACGCGGTCGGCGATGCTCGACAACCTCTCCGCGGACTTCGTGCGCACGGCCCGGGCCAAGGGCCTGCCGCCCAGGACGGTCGTCGGGCGGCACGCCCTGCGCAACAGCCTGCTCGTCGTCGTGACCATCGTCGGTCTCCAGCTCGGCGGTCTCATCTCCGGGGCCGTTGTGACAGAACAGATCTTCGGGCTCCCGGGATTCGGCAAGATGACCATCGACGCCGTGTTCCAGCGTGACTACCCGGTCCTCCAGGGAGTCACCCTCGTGACAGCCACGGCATACATCGTCATCAACTTCGCCGTCGACCTGCTTTACTCCTTCATCGACCCCCGGGTCCGCGTGGGGGGGGACGCCGCATGAGTGTCGACTCCACGCTCACCACCGTGCCGGTGTCCCGGACGCAGGCAGCGTCCCGGCTGCGCCTCGTGATGCGGCGGCTCACCCGTTCGCCGCTCGCCCTGGCGAGCTTCGCCGTCCTGGCCATCGCCGTCCTGGTCGCCCTGCTCGCGCCGTGGCTCGCGCCCTACGCTCCCGAGCAGACCGACTTCGCCCACACGCTCTCCCCGCCCGGCACTCCGGGTCACCTCCTGGGCTCGGACGACCTCGGGCGTGACGTGCTGTCACGGATCATGCTCGGCATGCGCGCGTCTCTGCAGGTCGGCGCGCTCGCAGTCATCACGGCGCTGTTCGTCGGGGTGCCGCTCGGTCTGGCAGCCGGGTACTTCCGCGCTGCCGACGCCCTGATCTCCCGCTTCACCGACCTGCTCCTCGCCTTCCCCTTCCTCATCCTGGCGGTGGGCCTGGCGGCCATCCGCGGCGCGAGCCTCGCGAACGCCGCAGTCGCCATCGGCATCGCGCAGATCCCCGGGGTCATCCGGATCGTCCGTTCCGACACCTTGCGGCTGAAGTCGCTCGACTTCGTCGCGGCAGCGATCGTCGACGGCGCCAGCGACGTCTGGGTCCTCTCCCGGCACGTGCTCCCGAACGCCATCTCGGTGATCCTCGTCCAGGCCACCATCGCCATCCCCTCGGCGATCCTCGGGGAGTCGGTGCTGTCCTTCCTCGGCCTGGGCATCCAGCCCCCGAACCCGAGCCTGGGGACGATGCTCGCCAGCGCCCAGCAGTTTGCCGTCCGCGCGCCGTGGGCCGCGGTTCTTCCGGGGATCGCCATCATGCTGCTGGCGCTGGCCTTCAACGTCTTCGGGGACAGCCTCCGTGACGCCCTCGACCCGAAAGCGAGCCTCCAGTGACGGCGCCCGCGCCCCTGCCCCCGGTGTCCCGTCCGGATGCCGGCACGGTCCTCGAGGTCAAGGACCTGTCAGTCACCTTCCGCACCGAGAGCGGGACGGTCAGCGCTGTCGACGGCGTCGGGCTCGCCCTGGGCAGGGGGGAGATCGTCGGCGTGGTGGGAGAGTCTGGGTGCGGCAAGAGCGTCACCGGGATGAGCCTGTCCGGTCTCCTGCCACGAAGCGCGACGATCTCGGGATCGGTGCGGCTGCTCGGCGCGGAGCTCGTCGGGGCCAGCCAGTCCTCCCTGCGGGCGGTCCGGGGCCAGCAGATCGCCTACATCTTCCAGGAGCCGATGTCGTCGCTCAACCCGGTGCTCACCGTGGGACGTCAGATCAGCGAGGTGCTGCAGGTGCACCAGGGGCTCTCGAAGGGACGGGCCCTCAGCCGGGCGACCGAGCTGCTGCAGCTGGTCGGGATCCCGTCGCCGAAGGAACGGACGAGGCAGTATCCCCACCAGCTCTCCGGCGGGATGCGCCAACGCGTGATGATCGCGATGGCCGTGGCCGGTGACCCGAAGGTCCTGGTCGCCGACGAGCCGACGACGGCACTCGACGTGACCGTCCAGGCGGGCATCCTCAACGTCCTTCGGGAGCTGCGCGACCGGCTGGGCACGAGCATCCTCATCATCACCCACGACCTCGGCGTCATCGCGGACATCGCCGACCGGGTTGTCGTCATGTATGCCGGCCGCGTCGTCGAGAGCGCCACCGTTGACGACCTCTTCGCGCACCCCCAGCACCACTACACCGCGGGTCTGCTCTCCGCTGCCCCGACAGCGGGGCGGCACGCGGGCACCCACCGGCTGCAGGAGATCCCGGGTCTGGTTCCGGTGCTCAGCAGCCAGCCCGACGCCTGCACTTTCGCCGACCGGTGTCCGGCCGCGGACTCAGTGTGCACTGACCGGCGTCCGCCCCTGGCCGTCGCCGACGACGAGCTCGCCGCTGCCGACCACCTCGTGGCCTGTTGGCACCCCCGGAGCGGCACCGACGCTACAACGTCGGAGGTGGCCCGATGAGCACGGAGGCAGCCATCAAGGACCTACCCGACGACGCCGTAGTCCTCGAGCTCGAGGACCTCGTCATGCACTTCGGCCCCGTGCGTGCCGTCGACGGGGTGTCCCTCCGGCTTCGCCGCGGGCAGGTGATGGCCCTCGTGGGAGAGAGCGGGTCGGGCAAGTCCACGGTCGGACGCTGCATCGTCCGCCTCCTCGAGCCGACCTCGGGGCATGTCCGGATCGACGGCACGGACGTCACCCACCTCTCCCGCGCCGCGCTTCGGGAGCACCGTCGCCAGGTCTCCATCGTCTTTCAGGATCCGGCCGGGTCGCTGAACCCCAGGATGCTCGTCGGGGACGTCGTCGCCGAACCGCTGAGGCTGCAGGGACGAGGCCTGTCCCGTCGGGACCGACAGGCCCGGGTCGCCGAAGGACTGGGTCGGGTGGGACTGCGGGACGAGGTCGCCCGGCGCTACCCCCACGAGCTCTCGGGAGGCCAGCGCCAGCGGGTGAGCATCGCGCGCGCCCTGATGTCGGACCCGACGCTGCTCATCGCCGACGAACCCACGAGTGCCCTCGACGTGTCGGTGCAGGCGTCGGTCCTCAACCTGCTGGCTGACCTGCAACGGGACATCGGGTTCGCCTGCCTGTTCATCACCCACGACCTCTCGGCGGTGGAGTACCTCGCCGACGAGATCGCCGTGATGTACCTCGGTCAGCTCGTCGAGCAGGGCACGCGGGAGAGCATCTTCGCAAGGCCATCCCACCCCTACACTCAGGCGTTGCTCTCCGCGGCTCCGGTGCCCGACCCCGTCCAACAGCGTTCTCGCCGTGCGGTTCTCCTCGGCGACGACATCCCGTCCGCCATGGACCCGCCGTCGGGCTGCCGCTTCCACACCCGGTGCCCGGTGGCCGTCCAGCGGTGTGTCGACGAGGTCCCCCTGCTGCGGCGGGTCGGAGCGAACACCGTCGCCTGTCATCTCGTCCAGGACGACGGGAGCGGACCGGACGTGCGCGTCCTCGGCGGACCGTCGCGCTGGACGCCCGCAGGCCTGGAGGACGGCGTGACCCAGGACACCGCTCCAGGAACTTCCCCGACGCGGCCACAGAGGAGCACCGGATGACGTTCACGACCCGACCGACCCTGCAGGGGACCTTCGGGATGGTCTCGTCCACCCACTGGATCGCGTCCCAGTGCGCCATGCGTGCCCTCGAGCGCGGCGGCAACGCCTTCGACGCGGCCGCGACGGCGGGCTTCGTGCTGCACGTCGTCGAGCCCCACCTGAACGGCGCCGGCGGTGACATGCCGGCCATCATCGCGACCGCCGACGACCCGACCCCACGAGTCCTGTGCGGGCAGGGGCCGGCCCCGGCGGCAGCGACGATCGCTCACTTCACCGGGCTCGGCATGGATCTCGTCCCGGGCTCCGGACCCCTTGCCGCTGCCCTCCCAGGCGCCGTGGACGCCTGGCTGCTCCTGTTGCGGGACAAGGGAACCCAGACGCTCGAGGAGATCCTCGAGCCAGCCATCGGCTACGCGAGGTCGGGTCATCCGCTCCTCGAGCGGGTCAGCTCGACGATCGGCTCAGTCCGTGAGCTCTTCGAGAACGACTGGCCGACGTCGGCCGCGCTCTGGTTGGTGGACGGTCGGCCGCCCGTGGCGGGATCCCGGTTCACCAACCCGGCCTACGCCGACACGTTGCAGCGGCTCGTCGACGAGGGTCGATCGGCCGGGTCGGACCGCGAGGCGCAGATCGACTCAGCCAGACGCGCCTGGAGCCAGGGCTTCGTCGCCGAGACGGTGGACGGCTTCATGCGAAAGCCCTTCCGTGACTCCAGTGGCGAGGCGAACCCCGGGCTGGTCACCGGGGAGGACATGGCCGGCTTCTCGGCCACCTGGGAGGAGCCGGTTCTGGCGGACTGGCACGGCTACACGGTGGCCAAGACCAAGGCCTGGGGCCAAGGGCCGGCGCTGCTGCAGACCGTGCAGGTGCTCGACGCCCTGGGCGACCCGGCAGCGCTCGACCCCTCCACGGCATACGGGATCCACTGCGCCACGGAGGCGATGAAGCTCGCCTACGCGGACCGGGAAGCCTGGTACGGCGACGTGCCCGACGTCCCGCTAGACACCCTGCTCTCTCGCGAGTACGCCGCTGAGCGGGCCCGTCTGGTCGGTGACCGGGCATCGCTGGAACTGCGTCCCGGACGACCTGGTGGTCGCGAGCCCCGCCTCGCCAGGCACCTGCTCGACCAGCACGGGCCGGTCGGTCAGGACGCCACGACGGGCGAGCCGACCGTGTCCGCGTCGGGCGTCACCCGTGGCGACACCTGCCACGTCGATGTCGTCGACCGCTGGGGCAACATGGTCTCGGCCACCCCGAGCGGCGGGTGGCTCCAGTCCTCGCCGGCCATCCCTGAGCTGGGCTTCTGCCTGGGCAGCCGCATGCAGATGTTCTGGCTGGAGGAGGGGCTTGCATCGTCCCTCGCGCCCGGACGGCGACCGCGAAGCACGTTGACCCCGACGCTCGTCCTGCGCGACGGCGTGCCAGTGATCGCCTGCGGCTCGCCAGGCGGGGACCAGCAGGACCAGTGGCAGCTGATCTTCCTGCTGCGTCATCTGGTGCAGGGCGAGTCGCTGCAGGAGGCGATCGATGCGCCGATGTGGAACACGCCGGCCTTCCCCGGGTCCTTCTGGCCACGCTCGACAGAGCCAGGAGTGCTCATCGTCGAGGACCGGGTCGGCAAGGACGTCATCGCCGACCTGCGTGCGAAGGGACACGACGTCCGGGTGTCCGACCCCTGGAGCCTCGGTCGGATGTGTGCGGTGGCCCGCGATCCCGAGTCGGGTCTGGTCAGTGCAGGGGCCAACCCCCGAGGCATGCAGGGCTATGCCGTCGGCAGGTGACCCTCAGTCGCGCCCGGCGTTCGCCACAGCGGCCAGGGCTGCGGCATGCAGATGGGCCCGGGCCTCCGCCTCAGCCCGGTCGGGATCGCCGGCCTCGATGGCATCCACGGTCCGGATGTGCTCGACCCAGGAGTGCGGTGCCCGACCGGCCGCCCCCAGACGGAAGATCCAGTGCACATGCAGGTAGAGCGCACTGGAGATCGCCATCACCGGTTCCCGGTGATGGCGATGACTCTCATGTGAAAGTCGTTGTTGAGCTGCGCAACCCGCGAGAAGTCGGCTGCGTCCATCGCCCTTCGCGCGGCGTCCAGGAGGGATCGGAGGTCAGCGATGTCCGTGGCACTGGCGCGTTCGGCCGCGATCCTGGCCGCCGTTGCCTCGAGGCTGGCCCGGACGGCGAACAGGTCGGCGATCGTCTCGGCATCCGGCGTCGCGACGACGGCTCCGCGCCGCGGAGTCATCGTCACGAAGCCCTCCGCCTCGACGACCCGGAGCGCCTCACGCACCGGGTTGCGCGAGACGCCGAAGTCGATGGCGAGCCGCTCCTCGGTCAGGCGCTGCCCGGGCGGGTAGTCGCCGTCAACGATGCGTTGGCGGATCTCGGCGAGGACCTG
>JAABUW010005569.1_pt1 | contig 16334 bp, 16 predicted proteins | sample 5560081 | NCBI WGS metagenome assembly JAABUW01 (sample SAMN10711882, study PRJNA513363) | rock metagenome | isolation source: Antarctica rocks | place: Antarctica: Victoria Land, Knobhead sud | reverse complement strand
AGGAGGTACATTAATGAGTAAATACCTGGTCAGCCTGCCCAAAGGTCAACACCTTCGTCTCTCCAGTTTTGTTATTGCTCTTCAGCCTGACCATATTCACAGTATCGCGACTCTGGTCGTACAAGAAGTAATTTGAGGGCGTAATCTGTATCGCAGAGTGTGCGGTGGTGAAGACGGTATTTGGCAGGTCACCAGTGTGCGGGATGTGATGCATGCCGAGATTGAACCACAAGACCAGATCTTCTTGCTCCAGGCTCTCGCCGTCGAAGAACTTGTTGAAATCAACGAGTGGATTGTAGACACTGTGCAAGGATGATCAGCACGGAGACCAGCCTTGAGATGTACCCTCTTCGGTGTGCTGTCGAACTTACTCCTGTCCGTTCAGCGGGTCTGAGGACACCGGCTCGGTATCTTTTTGTTTGGTGATCTGGGCATTGTCAGCAGGCGCTCGAATTGCGGATCTGATTTCACTGGCCTGTAGATCATGATACGCCCAGTTTGCCGCGTTTACCAGATTGCTCGAATTGTCGACTGCAAGGTGGATGGTGCCTTCAGCACCGCAAGAGAGGAGGGTTAGTGAGGTCTCAGATACAAAGAGCATTGTAACCAGCACTTCTCACCTTGTGATGGCAGAATCCGATAGCCACGGTATTCACCATACTTGTTTGGCTTGTCCTTGTTGACGATACGGTATTGGGTCTGGCCATTTTGAGCCTGGGAATACGGTCAGCATTGGCTCATATTACAGCATGGCCTCCAGACAATCGCTTGCTTACCCAAAACAACCTACTCTCGTCTTCCGTAGCGATTTCGGAACGGACGAGCTTCATAGTGTTGCGAGGTTGATCGGCCCAGATATAGTTCTCTGTGGTTGGTGTCACCGTCACCAACTCCACGGTATTTGCGGTGCCCAGGATGTCTAACGTCACAGGTGAGATTCTGCATACTGTAGGTATCATTGTGCTCATCCTTACCAAAGTCCGCCTTGAAGTTCAGCACGTGGTCGTGCATACTTCCAGACAAGGCGTCGTGGATGTGGTATCCGTAATCGCTATTCTTCGCCCAGAACGCCGACTGGATATATCCAGCAGCGCGTACTACGACCTGGATCGAACCTGGTTGTGCGTGTTAGTAAAAACGTCGTTGAGTAATTCGAACAGTGAGGTCGTACCATCCATGTAGAACTCGTAGCTGAAAGAGTAGTCGTAGTTACCGACTGTGGTGATTGTCCTTACGACAAAGTAGATGTTCTTCGTGTTTGATGCATAGCTGTGTCGTTGTATTGAGTAGTCTGCGTCGAATTCGAACAGACAAACAGCTAGACGAGGAAGATGGGCGGGTCAGCAGGTACGTCGTGGGACATGAATCTCCAAATACCAACCGTTGATGTCTTTCGAAGACCCGTATGAACCCTCGATGGTGACGTTGAGGTAGGAGGCGTAAGTCGGACAATCGTAACCTTTGCAACACCAGAATGATAGAGTCAGCAGTGTCCCAGGGTTAGGTTGGCTTCACCACAAGTACTTACCTGGCATGAGCTCATTGGCATAACCAAGGCCATAGACGCTGTCCAGGTACGCTGTGCCAGATTGAACGGCTGGAGGATGTCAGATGGTGCACGCTTGTGATACATTCATGCTCACTCACGATCGTTGCCGGCCTGTGTGCCAGGTGTCGTCAGCTTTGCTCAATGCTCAGAAGGTCGCACCGATGCTACTCACGTAGTGCGCCAGGGCTTCCTGGATGCCTAGCTCATAGATGATACGCTCTCCTTTGAACCGAATGTCATAGAGCACCATGCCTGTGTCGGAGCGAAACGTGAGGTAGAAGCTGAATCCCATCCACTGTAGAACAGAAGTGAGCAATGTTGTAGACAGTCAAAAGTCCTGGATGTAGCACATACCTCAACATACTTCTGTCGATAGTCGACAGAGAAACGAGCACTCTCAGCTACAGGCATGGGCGGAGCCTCTTTGTCTGCTGGGAAGCCAGGCGCTCTGTGAGGAGATCGAGCATCAGTATAATTTCTCGTCCGGGACCGGCTTTCGTTCGATGGTTTACTTACACTGGGTCTGTGCCAGTCCACGCGCCATCGAGATTCGGTGCGAGCTTCTCGAAGCCCCGCGAGAAATACGCCTCCCTGAACTCCTCGGATGTACGATAGTAGATGTCGTTGTACAGCCATCCTGCGAACGTCCATGAGTCTTTGTCACTGCCAAGAAGATCGTACCTACCAAATGTGAGCACAACCCATTGGCAGAGGTTTTGAGAATTCCGTGATTAGACTGAATGCCTATGAGGCAATGAGTGGACTTACTGGGCCTGGTAGTACAGTCCAAGTGGCAACAGATCGTACGAGTCAAACTCTCCCGTGCTGGAGCCCCAGTATTGGCTCCTATGTCGAGAGATTAGCGACGATGTTTGCTGGACTGTATGGCCCGGGGGATGCTTACCACTCCGTAATTCTGTTGTCGTACCTAATGCACCAAAGCAAATCTGTCAGCAGATGTCTCGGACGTCTCAGATGGGAAGCAGACTTACTGCCAGTAAGGATCTTGACCGACACTGGCTGAATAATGGGTCTCGTTCCCCCAAAGATCTTTGGTAATATCCTTGATGGAGTCAGTAATATTGTTGTTGAATTTGCTAGCCAAATGTCAGTGTCAGCTCAAGACCTGAGCGTAGTGTATGATGTACATGTACGCGCGCCAATCCACCTGTCCAAACAGGATCCGAGTCTTTCCGTCACCGTTCGTGAAAGGATAAGTAAGGTGTTGCCAGGTCGTTGCGTTCGAAACAGGCAACGGACCGACCAGAACACTCCCGTATTGCGGTGGACCGAACTTTGCAAGTCTCCGCTCATTGTTCTCTGTGTACTGGACTTTCGCATACCGGGCTGGGGCAGGCCCGTTGCCGTCCAGATAGCTCAGAACCTTCGTTCGGAGTCAGTCACCAGATGCTACAAGTACATGCCAGCACCACATTCGCTCACCGCAGTCTTGTTAGGCGTCATCAGCTGTGCCCCCGAGAAAACCGTCGCATTCGAGAACTTCTGCTTAGCAAGCCACTTTGTCACTTCTCTCGCCTCCGTCCGGGTCAAGAAGGCCCAGACATTCTTCTTCGGAGCCTTCACTTGCGGCGGAAGGGGAATGACACACGCTGCTTCCGCCGAGAGCGTGTCGTAAGGGCTCGTGTAGTCCGCATTGAGGTACCCAGCTACACTCGCACCGCCTTGGACGTGTTTGTGGAGCCTTCGTCCATCCGTTGCAACCGCGAACAACAAGAAACCAGTGAAGATGTTCCTCATGGCCGTAGTTGCACGCATAATGAAAGTCTTTGCGAGATGTGGAGGGCAGTACAGTACGAAATCTCAATACCAGACCCGAGGCGCCGAAGACGTTCTTTTTGAGCTATCATACTGTTCCTACCTTCGGGATGAATGCCTCCAAGCCTAGAGCCGTAGTAGACAGGGTATACAAGCCACGAGCCTGAGGCTGTGTGGATAGCGCGTTGGAAGCCGTATATACCTCCCGAAGGACCGGACACCCGCGCAGTGATCTTGTTGGAACCTTCCTTCTTGGAACAAAGTCTTGGCGGAGCTTGTTGGTTGGAACTGGAAAGGGATTTTTTGGACCCTTGTTCCAACGGAAAGCATTCGAGCAGCCGCGCTAGCCGCATTTGGCTAGTCTATTACCCTCTTCAGGGCATTTTGGCCCGTGCCTCCTGTCACGTGAATATCAATATTCCAGTGGACACGACTTACTAAAGACTTGATTCCACTGGAACGAGGGTCATTCCAAGAAGGAAGGTTCCAACAAGAACACTGCACCCGCGAAATCGTTGGACTGAAGGAGACAGGTTCGATAGTGCGGTATCATTTGGATAGCAGACTTAGCGGGCCGGCGGCATGGTAGCCGATCCTTCGAGGCTTCATTAAGGAAGAGCTCATAGGCAGCAGCTTTATTTTCTTGGCCTTCAGCCGCATGTTCGATATCCCGGAGACGATCTTGTGGTCGAGGGGAAAGACAATATATCAACCGCCTTGAATTTCGGCCTACGAAGTCGGGTTCGGGACGGACCTGATGGGAAGTTGTCGGGAGGAAGCTCGTTGGTGGAACATAGGTAAGATACCTTACGAAGGTAGGACTTGCCATCCTTGAATTCGAACGGACTCTGGCCCGCCCCCACGCTCATCTCCACGTGGTTCATGAAGCTTGTACCACGAGCTTCTTCCATCCTCATACTCTCGTGTCGTGAAACATACTTCATTTGCGCTGCGGTGGTGACGCGTGTGTGCGACGGTGTCCGAGAACAGTTATGGTAACGAGGATAAGAAGGCTGAGTCGCGGGTCATATCGTCGTAACCCTCCACATCCAACCTCCACAGTGCACGCGTTCATACTTCCTCGAGAGCGTGATCATGCGGATCCTTTGCTTCGAGGCGACAACGCGGCCGTTGATCACACCATCCCCTCCCCCTCCCTCCCCTTCCCATGCGCCCTCCTCCGTCTAATCGGCTCATACACTTCATTGAAATTCATCACCACGCCCAAGAACCGCATATCCACATCCGGCTGGTAGGCCAGATCACCCAACAGCACATTGACTTTCGCCTTGAACTCCGTCTCTAGCGACCGTAACCGCTGCCTCAGCTGATCGAGTGTATTGTTCTCCGAGCTACCGGACAGAGGGAGGAGCGGCGGGATGGGTGAGTCGACGTTATCGGCGCGTGCCTCACGACCGCCGCGGCCGCCTCGCGCGGTATTACCAGGGAAGAGAGGGGATGGAGCGCCGTCTTCGTCTGCTTCGGTGATGCCCCAGCGACCGGCGCGGGTGCGAGTATCGATTCGTGCAGCGGCGTCCTGGCGGCGGGTGAATTCTGCTACGCTGTAGCTGTATAAGCCGTCAACAGCATCCCTGTATGCAAGCATGAGCTTCAAGAGCTCGTGGAGCTGGGTGGTGAAGTTGACAGCTCCGCCTCCCAGAAGACCTTTGCGCGTGATGGAACGCAGGTACGACGTATGAGCGGAGATAAGAGTATCAAGCGTAGCGTCCGGCTTCTTGATGGCTTTTTGGAGTCCTTCCCAGCCGGCTTCAATGACTTCAAACAAGATGTAGTACTGCAGCTGATCGACGAAATGGACCATCTCAGCGATACCGCCGCGCGCGCGCTTCCAGTCTGGGCCGAGCTTATCGCCCACAGCAGCTAGCACACCTCTTGCACCGGTCTGGAGTCGCCGCCAGGTAGTGGACAGAGCGAACTCGACCCGCTTCACTCGCCATAGAAAGTTGAAGACCTTCAGGTACTGCTTGCTAGCCCACGGTGTGACGATAACATCAAGCGGCGAGTCGACCCGGTACTCGAGCGTGAAGACGTCCCAGCCAATCTCTCCATGACTCAGCTCCAGCATCCGTGCATCAAGACGGCGCAAGACGTCAGCGCTGTCGAATTGCGCGTTGGAGTTGCGGATAGCATGCTCCAGCTGTGCAGTCAGCGTGTGTCTGTACTGTGAGTTCGCAGGTCGGTCGAGGTTCGAAGCCAGCGACTCCATGAGCAGCGATATGAAGTCACCTTGCCCAAGGAGGAGATACTTCTTCAGAGCCTGCAGATGCGAGAAGAGCGCGAATTTGTCCTCCATCAAAGTGATCAGCCGCGCCATGACAGTCTTGTACGCTTCGTCAATGCTGGTGGCAAGTAGTGCAGTATCGCCGTATTGTAGCTCGCGGGATGCATCTTTGCTGTAGCTCTCGACCCATGCACCGTCCGCGCAGCCGTAGCGGATGAAGTTCAGACTCTTGCCAATGAGAAAGACCTTGTTCGCGAAGTCCTCGGTGACAATGGTCGGTATCATGTCCTTCTGCAAGCGGTACTTGTGCTCCCACACGCTAGTCGCGCCGCTGTCTTCGTAGTCGTTGCTCTCGCTGACGAAGAACTCGAAGTATGGATCCTCCAGCTCGCCGTCGTAGATCCAGGCCCGCAGCATATTGTAGAATGGCCGGGTGATGTGCTCAAGCAGCCGCTCGGCAAAGGTGTGCACGAATGGATCTCCGTGAGATGAAGAGAAAGAATGTATCAGACTGATGAGCTCGCCACCTTTCTTTCCCCGTGAAGACTCGACGATGAGACTCATCAGGCGCAGACCAAGCGTTGCCTCACGTGTCCAGATCACGCATCGTTTCAGTGTCACGCCTGCCTTGCCCAGACCACCATTCGGTAGGTTTTCATCGAGTTGCGACAGCGCACGGCGGATCTGTCCTTCTAGCGTTGCCACGAGTCGCAGGTAGGAACGAAGTTCGAGGCCTATCGCAGACCGTAGACTTTGACTGACCAAGCCACCGTCGGGAGTCTCTACGTAGTCAGATAATGATCTGTACAGCAGAGAAGGCTCTGCCAGCGTGTGTAGAAGCGATATAAGTGGAACAGGCAATGCGGCGGGTAGCTTCAGCGACTGCTTGTCGGAGAAGTTGAGGTTAGTCGAGGAGAGTCCTTGCAGAGTGAAGGGCAGGTCTCGCAGCAGAGCGGACTCGGGAGGGTTGCCGACGCCATTCGACTGCGCTTCAGCAGCTTGTTCGGGTGGCTGCTGTATTTTGGATCGTCCTGGTATAGCTCTATCTCGCAAAGGCGGAGGTGGCGTAGGCGCGTCAGGGCCTCGAGATTGTGATATACGAGGTAGTCCACTGCGTGCAAAAGCCTCGTCGTACGCTCGCTCGTTCTCTGGCTCATCCTCATCCTCAATGCCTTCCGCTTCCTCGCCGTCGGTGCCGTCCGGACCGTCCACCTCCACATAGTCATGCCCGTTGACTGCAGCTTCCCTTCCTTCAGCGACTCTCAACATGAAGTACAATATCGCCCACTTCTGTCCAAGTACTGGTTGCGATAACAGCCGCGAGTATAGTCCCTCGAACTTTGCTCGTGCTTCCAGGTTGCCATCTGCCAGCAGTCTCCTCTTGATCTTGTTTGCAGCATGATTTACATCCTCTACGACTCCTGGCTCGGGCTCGGCATCGATATGGTTGCGCGCAAGTTCATTCGCTTCGTCCCATCGTTGGTCGGCGGTGGCCTCATCTTCATCGGACGTTTGCGGCGGTACCAGGCGCTCCAGCAGTTGTTGAAGCGCGTTTTCGACGCGTTCTTCTCTTGTACTCGTCATCTTCGGGTCGTCGCATGGCTGTGAGGAAGATTTAGACTGTAAAGGGCGCATGCGACGCGGTTTGTTGCAGGAGACGCGAAAGTGGGATGTCGTTGATATGGTGGGGTCGGACCAGACTTCACTTCACTCTTACCTTACGCTCTCTCCTTCGTGCTTCCGTTCAACTGTATTCTATGATATATACTCCCTCGATACTTGTAGACGTGTGAGGATGGATCCAGGCCTCGAAGATGTCTCGTCCACAGAGGTAGCTCCCACCGCCTGCTTCCGTACTTTCAGCACCTTCGAGCTCCTCGAGGCCATCCTCCTTCAGCTACCGTGCAGTCTACATACGTTGGCCATCAAGAGGGTCTGCAGATATTGGCGAGACACATTCGATGAATCATATCAGCTCCAGGTCGCCTTTTGCTTGACTTCAATAGACTCCTCTAATTCTCAACCGGCTGACCTCACCCCCAATCTCAGCCTACTAAGCGTTGCTGACGTTGTTGAGCCAAGACGTGGTACCTGGGAAGCTGCAGTCGTCTTGAAACAACTTTCGTCCCGCGAAGTCTATCGCAGGATGCAGGAGAGCAGAAAGAGGAACGAAATCATCATCAACCCTGTCCTCCATGATCTCTTCCCGGAGTACGCTTACCGACACTCAAGCAGTCAGCGGTATCTCGTGAGAGTGCTTCACAACAGAGCACATTACAGTTGAGTCTTACACCTTTGCCAAGCACTTTCACATGATAGCCAAATACGTGTTTGGGGATTGAAGCGGACGCGATGACGCACCATTTAACCCAAGAACCTGTCCTCCTTCAATTCTTGACCAACAACCCTACCCGAGCAAACAGTCATGCTCTCTGCCTGAAGACAACATGGATCACGGTACGAACACCGATCCTTAATGTGACACGCATCGTCCAAGACTAACGACCTTCCAGACAAGGCAACAGAGAGTGCCGGAGCATGCGCTCGAGCCTTGAGCACTGTCGAGCTACTCGAGAGCATCATCCTCTACCTGCCATGTCGACAAACGCTGGTCGTGAGAAGAGTCTCTAGACTGTGGCGCGACACCTTCGCGGGCTCGCACACGCTCCAGGTAGCTTTGTGCCTAATGCCGGTGGACTTTTCCATCGCTCACTCCTTCGACGTCACCTCCGAGCTCGGCGCAGCCCGCATCGAGGAGGTTGTTGACGGATATGTCGAAAACATGATTTGCTCCGGAGGCAAGTCGGGACCGGGCCCTCTTGCCTTCCCGCCGTGTGCGATGGCAGCTCACGCACACATCAAGAACGAATACGAACATGGGAAAACGACCTCCAACCCAATCTTGAGTGACGTCTTCTGCACCTACCTCGAGAATAAGGCGGCCTGGATGACTTGTTCCATTCAGAGGTTTCGGCAAATGGTGAAACCTGAATGTCCAATCTGGGCCCGCATGTCCCTCATTCAGCCACCCGCGCACGAGATCTTCGTCTACATATCGCGTCAGACGACCACGAGGGAATACTCGGAGGATGACCGCGATGAGGCCGAGGATGATGCCTGGCAGAAAGGCTTCACTACATGGCAGCAGAACGGCATGGAGCCGCACACTCTTGACGTCTTCCGATGCATCAAGCTCGAAAGCCACAAATATCTTACGATCGCCGACCTCATGCAGCCCCTCATCGAGGCCGATGCTATCTGGCTTGAAGCAGACAAGACCTCCTTCATGATAATCGGTATTGTGAACATCCCACCGTCGATGCCTTGCGAAGGCTGTTCCAGCAGCGTGCGAGCGGAGGAGGCACCTTGATGGAGGAAACTTGCTGGGAGCTGATTCTCGATCATTATTCTGAGATCCATGTTGGTCCTTGCAAGGCTGTGGGTCAACGCTCTGGAGTTGTGTTTGCTCGGAAGCGACTGGCTGGCCTCGGCATGGAGGGTCAGCAAGGCTAGTAGGTAGGCAGCAGACGACCGTGATCAGCAAAAGCAAGGTAGGTGGACAGCATCAAGAAATTTCCATGTGCTTCTCATCACTGCTCCATGGTGCGAGTGTTACAGGCCGACGTGAAACTTCTGAATCGCCTTTCTCATGTCTGCAATGACGTTGTGAATCATCCGTGCACTGCACACAACGTTTGGCAGGAGCAGTGCACGTTGAGCTAACCTCAACTTCACTTCTTGTCACGACTTTTGTGTTCGCAACAAACCAGGTCCTTGGGCCACCAAGTACTACGACCATGAAGATTGGTTTGTCCTTCTATGCTCTAGCTCCTTCAATGATGCTAATTGCTTCATAGAAACGGTCGATGCACCTACCAACGCCTGTGCGCGCGCTATGAACACAGTCGAACTTCTTGAGACTATACTCCTCCGTCTTCCTTGCCGCCAGAAGCTAGCTGCGAAGAGAGTCTGTAAGCTCTGGCATGCTACCTTCGACGGTTCGCGCAAGCTTCGTGTTGCTTCATGCCTGGCGCCGGCAGGACACTCGACTAAGCATCTTATCGAGATCACCACCAAGCCTATCAAGCCCGAGATCACGCAAGCTCCCAATGATTCCTTCAATGAATGGACGGGCTACCATGTCTATCGTCAGGGTGCATCTTGCGCTGGAGATGCCTACGCCACATCAAAAGCGTACGCGGAGTCGGGTGACGTCGGGATCAACAGCATGCTGGCCTCCGATTTTTCCTCGAAAGAGGTGCCGAGATCCGACTTGACTTGCTCCATCGTTACGCTTCGACAATACTTGAAGACGCGAACCCCGGTATGGGCTAACATGTACCTGACACAGCCGCCTGTTCCGGAGCTTGCTGTCCTTGTCTACATCACCCTGGACGGCAATGACTTGGATCGACAAGAACGGGACCCTCTCCATGCTGCATGGGCGGAGCAGGCGTCCGAGAAGGACTGGCAGACCGGGGGTACAGAGCGACATGTGTATGGCTCAAAGGGTTTCAAGATTACGAACGACGCAGGCGTCACCGTTGCTGATCTCATGGACGCTCTTGTGGATGCCGAGGATGTGTGCACTACTGCCCGCGAGAATACGGACATTGATCTCGACACAATCACGGTTGGTATATAGTACCTCGCGCACGATCATCTTCGGCCCAGCGACTAGTGGAAGGCTCTCTGTCTTGACACTGAAGACGAATGCTATCTGCTGCGTGAGAATGGTGGGAGAGCTGCTGAAACAAGGTAGGATGAGCTAATCACAATTTCAGTACGTGCTTCCGAACTCAAAGCCCACATGTGCAATACTCAGCATGTGCTTCCAAGTCGTGAATGCGCCTCAGACAAGAAGGACATGTGGTACTTGTGAACCTCGTTCACTTGATGTCAGCAATTAGATGGTGCAGGTGAATGTGAACGGGTCTGTGCGCCGATCAAAACACAGGGCGCGTCGGCGTGATGGACACCTGACCTTGCTTCACAGGCATGTGCGCGACCAAAACAGCCTTTCCGCCACCGAACATGGCCGACGTCATGAAGCCTGGTTCGCCTTTGCACGATGGCAGGATGTTCAACAGTGCTGACCGTATCGTAGATGTTTCCCTCCCTCCACTGAGAACGGCGTGCGCACTTGCCTTGAACACCATCGAGCTACTCGAGATCATCCTGTTTTAGCTTCCATGCGAGGACGCGCTATACGCGAAGAGAGTGTGTAAGCTGTGGCAGGCAACATTCTGCGGGTCCCACAAGCTCAAAGTCGCCTTATGCCTCACCCCGGTGAAGCTCCCGTCTTCTCGACCGACCGACAAGGCTGCCAACGCAAGCGGCACCGAGATCTCGCAGATCCACGTCCTTAAAGTTGGACCTATGAAATATCAGGTGTACGTCTTAGATGAGCCTTGCGCCCGCGATGCGTACATCGATATGAGGACATACGCGGCGAACGACGACATAATCGCCAATCCGATTCTGCGCAAGCTCTTCTCAGATGCCGACCACGAACCACACGTGCTTCGATGCACCACTCGCACGCTCAGCCATTACTTCAAGACGCAGACTGCGGTCTGGAGCAGCATGTACATGACCCAGCCGCCGGTCAAAGAGCTGTTCCTGGACATCTTGGTCGATATGAGCGGCAAGGACGACTCGCGCGAGGAGTATGAAGACAAGGACGTCGCCTGGATCCCTACCGCACGGGAGACTGGTTGGCTTGTTGACACCGATAATAAGCAGCTCTACCAAGTCGACGCGGTCAATGGGTTCAAGGTGGCAAATGGTGCAGGAGTCAAGATAGCCGACCTTATAGCGGCCCTCCGCGAGGTCGATAAGTTGTGCGAGGAAGCAGACGAGTTCTCAACGATGGGCTTCAACATCATGCTGGATCGGTGACGCACTGGAAAGGACGCTATCACCGCTGAACAGCCGTAGGAGGAGGCTCCAGGTCTTCGCACCGAACACGAAGACTGCATGCTGCGTGAAGATGGCGAAGGCAACATGCGACTAAGACTGGCTAAGCAAAGTAGGTGGACAAAGCACACGCTCAGTACATGCTCTCAAACACATACTTTGCGGTGATATCGTCACAGGCGAGTAGTCAATGCCTCATTCTACCTTCCAAACCTTGAAGCCAACTTTCACATGGATTCATGCTGAACCAATGATGGCGCTTGCGCTGCAGCACTCACCGGAAATATTTGGCTCGCGATATGACAGTCGAGCATGACACGGTGTAGTATTGCCACTATATATCAGTTCCGCTGCATCCCTCAGTCTTCTCATCACTTAGTAAGTCTACGGACACAACTCCGACTGTCTACCACCATGCAGAGTTGTAAGTCTACCACTGCTCTGTACAGGCGGCAAGCCGACCATAGCTAATCACTGCCATAGCGAAGCCACTCGCGCCTACGAGCGCACGGATCCGCGCCTTGAATACAGTCGAGCTCCTTGAGCTCATCATTCTCCAGCTCCCCTGTCGTCAAATACTAGCTGCCCAGAGGGTATGCAAGCTGTGGCGTGACACGATCGAGGGTTCCCACAGCAGTCAGTTGGCACTATGCCTCACCTCCATCGAACCAAAGACTTTTTGCGAACCCGGACTACCCGATGAATTCTCCAAAACAGAGGTAGGATATCTTAAGGGCGAAGAACGCACCAAGATCTTACTAGGCGGAGGCAACTTCAGAGATGCGTCCGTTCAAAGCCCATGTGCCGGTGCGATGGTCCTGAGGATGAAGCGCAACTTTGGGGACAGCATGATGACTATCAACCCTATCATCTGCGACCTCTTTCCTAGCCGTGATGGTAACGGGGACTTAAGCTGCACCGTAGACCTACTCCGTTCTCGCCTCAAAACACCTCCTTCGACGTGGGCCCGAACGTATATAACCCAGCCGCCCATGCCGGAGATCGTCCTCTGCATGATCATCGAGGTGTGCAAAGCGAACAGCTCGGAACAGGAGCCGGTCCATTTCGCCTTCAACGCCATGCAACATAATTGTGTACTGTATGGCGAACATCACAGTTGCCCGAAGCTCATGTTCGCCCAGCACTTCAGGTTCGGAAAACGTCCGAAACCCGGTTCACACGAGGCGCAAAAAGTGAAACAGTCCGGAGACTGGAACGACTATCGCCGGTACCGCATTGATCATCCACCTACGGTTACCGACCTCTTGAAAGCATGCAACCAGATGGTGGACAACTTTCTGCGTCAATCTGCGGGAACCTGTGCTTTGTGCGAACGAGCGAACGAACCTCCTACGGTGGTGATCAGCTTCGTTGTGGCAATGTGAACACGTCCGAAAAGGCTCTCGGCTTGCCAGGACTACTTATTTCCAACGTGAGAATGTTGTGATCGGAAGTCAACCCTGTACAAGCCACTGGGACCGTGGTAGTGGCAACACAAGGCGAGTGGTGAAGCAAGGTAGGATGCACAGTATCGGACCTCTCAACTTATGCTACCTCGTTCGAGTTCTCCAGGGAAGTTTTGCTAGGCAAGCAGGCTCTACTTTACATATTCCACTTTCCAATCAATTTCACATGATTTCACGCTACCCCGTTATGACGTTTCGAGAAAGTCTGGGCGATGGTGTAGCCAGAACTCCAAGCAACTCTCCATTCGTGAGATCAATATGACCTGAGCGCGCTGTGTCACAAGGTGTCACACCGTACACACACATCTACCGAGAGGGCTCCATAACGTGGTCCCAAGCGCATGGAATCAGAGCAGGCTGTGCATACACCAGTCACTGCGACCATGGAGGACGGTAGGAGAGAACACTTAAGCCTAACGTGCACAATCACTCAAGCTAATGGACCGCAGACGACCGTCCACCACCGCCGACGGCATGTGCACGAACCATCAACACCGTCGAGCTTCTTGAGCAGATCATCCTCCAGCTGCCTTGTCGCTCAGCGCTCGGTGCCAGACAAGTGTCTAAAGTGTGGCGCGACACGTTCGATGGCTGCTACATATTTCGAGAGGCGTTGTGTATGGCTGCGATACCACGACCAACTCCTCACCTCCTTGATTTCAAGGAGTCCAAAGGGCTCCAGGTGACGGACTTTATCAACAACGAAATGGATGAACTGTTTCCTCGGTCCACCTGGAACATCAGTCGGCCGCCTCCACAAGACTCCTGCGCCGACGCAACACATGTCTAGCTGAAGCAAACCGTGAGCGCAAATACCTTCAGCGTCAACCCAATTCTCTGCGACATCTTCGACTTTCATCACTACTTTAATCACTTGTGTTGCTCCATCGATAAACTGCGGCACTGCTTGATGTCACGACCTCCAATCTGCACTGGGATGTACTTCATCCAGCCGCCGGTACTAGTGGTCGCCATGGAAGTACGGATTGAGGTGGACACTACAGTCTCCTGGGAGGACGATCCCTGGCCTCCCAGGCCTGCGTCAGGCAACGTTAGCATAAACACGATCGGGCACTGGCATCGCCACCGCGTCAAGGGCTACGATACGATTCATTTTGAGAAGGAGATCTGGTTTCGCAAGGGAACATACATTACGCTCACAGATGTCCTGTTGATGTGTCAATGTCGTCGTCCCCGAGTGCGTAGAAGAATGCGCAGAAGTTCGCGATGCCCTTGCAAGGGAAGAAGGCACCCCGACTCTGACCATCGAGACCAGTGGCGCGAACTGAGACGTCTGGGAGTGCTCTCGGTGGACACCGGTTGGGTGCAAGCATGCAGACTTCGACTGGCCGACTGGAAGGGTGATATGTTAGCAGTCCTATGTCGTCGAAAAGGTCAAGGTAGACCGCAAGACAGAGCATCACATGTCACCTTTGCACTTAGGTGTATTCTACAGCCGATACATGAGCAAAATCCTTGCCGACAATACCTGCGAAGATCAGCAATCACATTGCGTAGACTACCTTACGAAAGCAGATAGGAGGCACAATAATTGAACAGTCAACATGTTTTGTCTACACACTACCAATCCATAATCATTTCAATTTCGTCATTTGCACCGACATTCCGGATTCGTGTTTATGCGAAACGACAGCTCCCAAAAGGCGAACATGTCGCCTGTCTTTCCGCACAACGCGCCATTGACGCCCATGGCCCAAAAACCTCCCAACAATGTGTCTGCTTGCGGCTCCAGTTGCCGCACAGAGACCCAAAAGAATGAAAAGATGTATCGACAGAGCAATATGTACAATTTGAAGCAAGCAGCGCCTACGGTGCACGGGGTCCAGGGTGCCCATGCTGCTGCTGCTGCGTCGGTGATGGCGAGAGGAAGGGAAAGTCAACAGAAGTGCCGCTGCTTCCCATTTCCAGGCTCGGCATTGTCGGAAGGGCGGTCGGTTGTTGGCCAGAGCTAGATGTATGCAGAGAGGTCTCCTAGCTGCTACAAACAGTCAATGACGACCGTTGCAGTGAAGCTTGAAGCAGCAGTAGCGGGCTCGCCAACTTACCTCCTCTGGGCATGCATCTGGTTTTGGCCGGGCCCGCCTGGACCCATCGCCATGCCGTAAGGATTGGCATACTGAGTATTGTCGCCCGCAATTTGCTGGATCATGCTGCTGGAGATGCCCTGCGCTTGCGAAACGGGACAGTCTTTGTGAGCGAGGAGTAAAGTTTTGAGGCCGACGATTTCTTCTCGGAGCTGGGTGACGGTGGCGGCCAGCGCGTCATTCTCCGTGCTGAAGATTTCAACCTTTTGCTGGAGGTTGGCCAGCCATTGCTTCTTCCGTTGGCGACACTTGAGTGCGGCGACACTACAAGACAATCAGTAAGTGACACGGCGGTATGGATGCTATTTTCTGGTACTCACCGGTTGCGCTCAAGGAAGTTCTTGCGCTTCTCTTCATCCGTCATCTTCTTGCCATCGGGGTGGGTGTCAATCTCCTGGTCATCCATCATGTCGTCCTCGTCTTCTGGCTCAGTATTGGCCCTCTGCCTCTTATTGGCCTGCTTGATGGGCGTCTCGTCGCTCTTCCGCTTGCCGTTCTGCGTAGCTCTGCCCACTGAACCCTTCTTGCCCTTCTTGCCCTGAGGCTTAATCTCCTCATCCGAGTATTGTCCTTCACCATCTGTGCTGCCAGACATTGCGCTGCCCACGCTGCCTTTTGAGTTACGCTGACTCATGTCTTGTTGCGCGGCTTGGTGGTAGTTTTGCTGCTGCTGTTGCTGTTGCTGGGCTTGTTGATACTGTTGCTGCTGGGCGTTGCGCTGACCTCCGGCTTGAGCGAGCATGAACAGGCCGTTGGCGGCGTCGTTCGTTTGGTGCGAGCCGAATGGATCTTGATTATCTTGCTGCTGAGGATTGTTTGTTCCTTGGAATGGCTTGCTGTCGAGATCGGGCTGAATGTTGGGGTTCGATGTAGGTTGCGACTTCGCGCCGTTCTGCGGTATCGTAAAATTGTTTGCTTGAGTTTGAGCTCGAGCGGTCATAGCAGTGCGGTGAAAATCCAATGTACCTGGAGTGGCACCACCGCTCTGCAATTGATTGTAGATTGCCTGAGAGTTTGGTGATGGTTGCGGGAACATAGACCCGCCCCCACCGGGCGTCAATCCAGTTCGCAAGGACGATTCGTTCGGGGTCGGGAAACTACCAGCAAAGTGATGATCACTGTTAAAGTAGTCGTTGCTTCCAGTAGGACCTGTCAGCATCGCAGGGCTAAGAGCACCGGAGCGAAGAGAATTTGGCCAACCGGGTGTATTGACAGGTAAGAGCGATGCTGGCGATGTCAGGCTTGCCACTCCAGGAAGTTGAGGTTTGCCGGGCGTA
>JAABUW010005568.1_pt1 | contig 16334 bp, 21 predicted proteins | sample 5560081 | NCBI WGS metagenome assembly JAABUW01 (sample SAMN10711882, study PRJNA513363) | rock metagenome | isolation source: Antarctica rocks | place: Antarctica: Victoria Land, Knobhead sud | reverse complement strand
ATGCACATCGGTGTAATTCTTGGCTCGCACATTGCAAACTCTCCGATATCTCTGTGACTGTCCTGCAGATGCTGCTACTGGTGAAACATGTTGCCTCTCCTAGTGCTGTAACCGCTCTGCCCTGTGGATGTGTCCAGTGCCTTCAAGCGTTTGGTTAAGTATGCCCAAGCATTGCTGCAGGTCATTGGCTTCTGCCACTCTTCTGAGGCAGAGCTTGCTGAAACTTGATGCTAACACACATGACCTTGTTCCTAGTTTATAGAGGTAGTTGACATGAGTTTGGCATATATGTTTGAGCAGGGCCATCAACAGTCATTAACGCGCTGTTATAGACGCATGTATAATACATGCAGTCATTGCATCTGAGAGTCTCACACCTGAATGCATGCAATGCCTGAGCCACCAGAGGCATTCACTGAAGTTCACATCCTGAAACTTGGCATCTTGAGCATGCCATTCCTTTGATCATGCCAGGGCTGTCTCACTGTGCCCATCTTTTTCATAGTCCCTCATGAACTGTGTCAGCCAATGTCTCCAACTTTGCAGTTGACATGCGCATGGGAAAACGATGGTCTACAACTAATAATCCGTTACTGTAGCATTGACGTATTCTGAAAAGGCTCTAAAGATCTGCAGCAGCATGGATTGGGTTCTGTGCATCCAATATCTTGCCTATAGGTAGCATACATAAAAATACAGAGAGCGTCATGAGTTTCGAGGACTTTCGAGCACATGGTGCATCAAAATGCGCAAAGATCAGGCTACAATGTCAAGTCTATGCTGGTCTTCTTCTTGTCCTACATGCAAAGGATTTGCAAGCTCCATACCGCCCATAACAAACATACAAAGCGCATCAGCTCAATTTGCCTCCCCAGCCGGCTTCATTTTCAAAAGCCTTGTCCAGCCATGTGGCAGTGTCATGTGCGGCATTCAGCTTGGTGTCAATGTCCATTTCACTAGGCAGCTGAAGCTGCGCAGGAACCCAAAGAGGCACAGAAGCAGCTCGCCATGTATGAACATTCTGCCACCTAACGACAGCCACCACAGCCCAAACAGCTGCACGAAACTTGCGCTTGCACACAATCCCTAGGATATTTTTGTGGTCATCTGCCATATGCCTTGCCCTATAATTGGTGAACTTCTGCAACACCTGTGATACAGTTGCACCCCACGTGTCAAATTGCAGAGGACTGTGAAGCATGCGTTGGTGGTCTGTGCATCTGTTGTTGTCATGATGTACGCCAAAACAATACTGTGTGGACTTAGTATTGCCAGGATCTGCATTGTGTAACCGGAACTTGCTGCATAGCATGTAAGCATGCAATGAACTGTCAGGTCATGGCACACTCTGTGTGAGTATGATCATGTGTTGGCCTAGACAATCTGACATCACGCATGTGTGTTGTTTGCAGAAGCTTGTTTTGAAAACAGAAAGCAACAATCTTGGTACCTGCTGTTGAGTTAGGTGTGTATAATTAGCCAGTGCCCTCTGCCTATCCTTGTTATGGGTGATGTATGGGTGCCATACATAAATCTTGAAATACATGTCCAGCGCTTGCTCTCTGCACACAAGCAACAGCCTTGGCAGGTTCGACAGCAATGACAGGCTGTGGGCATCCAAGCTGGGGGAGAGGGCATGGGGACTGTTACATCTGCCCTTGAGTGCACTCTACAAAACAACTGATCTCACTCAGAATTTTCTGGTAGTGCTCAGGGACTGCAACAGAAGTCTTTGACTGAGGTCAACCAATGAACGCGTGTTCACTGAATGCTGTTGATTGCTGCCATGATGGCTCTTGTGACTGCCCATGGGTGGGGCGTGGTAGAAGTGGCTACAGCAATGCAATGCAGCAGGTACTCCCACCATCATTTGCTGCCCATGTCTGTGGGATGTCATGTTACCAATGGGATGCTTCTTAACAACAAGCCAGTCGTCAACTCTGGCTTGCACAGCTTACTGTTGTTGCAGACCCATTTGCAAAGCAGCTATCTGAAGGGCAGCCAACAGCAGAAGGCAGGCTGTCATGCATACCTGAGCACTGTCGCAAACCTATTGCAAAGCATTTCTCTCAATGGCACACATTCCTGCAGCATATTGCTCATAGCCTGCTTGAACTGTAGCCTGCGCAGTCCTGTCTCCTGCACAGGCACCATGTCTTCCTGTCAACATGGCACAGTTGGCTGCAATGTGCAGAGTTACTGGCCAGCAGAGGCAAAGACAAGTCACCCCAGTCAACAGGCAGACAAGGCAGCGTGTGGCATCACGGAAGCTCTACCACTTTTACTGTCATTCTGGCAAATGCCCTAGCATAGCCAGCTATACAACTTAAACCTGATTGTGCTGCATGGCATCATGTCAAGGCAGGGCTTTGTACTCTCAGCACTGTGTTGCATGTCATTTAGGCGCTGACATGTGTGGTACAGTCAGATGCAACCTCCATGAGCAATGCTTCCAAGTAAATTTCCAGAAGATTGCTGCATGATCCAGTCTTGCATACAAACAGGTAGAGCACTTTACCTTGTCATATTGCATTGAGTACTCTTCCTGTGACATGGCTATGGCATTCTTCAGAAGTATGCTAACTAGAGCATCACGGAATATGAGCAGGCCTTTCAGTACCTCAGCCAGCACCTCAGGGCACATTTTGCCTGCTTGATCGCCCATCTCATTTGCTGCATGCCAACGTAAACCCAGAACTATCTGAGACTCAACTCAGAATATGCTGAAAGGACAGTCGGGACACAGCAACCCTTGATGGCGATTTCTGTCGTCAAATTGCAATGTGATAGGTTGAGCTGTGAGATGGATCAATCTGTCACACGAGTGGTGACTATCTGATGTGCTGCAGAACCACAAGAACATAGTCACAGTCTCACCACCAAACACTTGACACATTTGACACCAAGCTGCTACCACAGCTGACTCATGACAGTGTTGCACACACATCACAGACATGTCGTGGTCTAACATAGCCTGAATTGGAAGTTCCTCCGTGAGGTTCTGAGAAATTGTCACTGCAGCTGTGGCAAAGACTGCCCATCATGCAACATGTTCTTGACGCGCCAATAGTTGCCATGTGAGGTTGTCAGAAGTAGCTTGTATTTTCATACAGACTGAGTGTTTCTACCCTTGTCATTTGTGCAGCAGCAGAGTGACTGGCTACTGGTCAGAATCAGCACATTGTTAGACATTGACATAATGCTTAATGGTGTTGGGCTTGAAATCGCGGAATATCAACAGCTTTGTGGTGGTGAGAGTTCTTGTCAAGTAGCTTTGCTATGTTGCCTTGCCGCAAAGAAAGCTGCACTTGCACGCGTCTTTGTAGACACAGCGAGTCAGCATTTTGTTTACATCAGCCAGAATGCTGATGCAACAGGCAGGCACTGCGGAGAAAGTACTGGAGGCTTACTGAGAGTGCTGCAGCTGACCTGCAAGTGAGTGGCCATGAGAAGCAATGATGTGAGGCCAGTTGTGAGGGTAGGAGGCAGCCATCTGCCCCAGACAGACCATGAGAGAGGATATCTCTTGGTTCATGGCATCTTCTGCCAAGACCATCTGCTGTGCACCTGCATTCTGTGGGATGCCTGCCACGCAAGACAGAAAATGACATCATTTATGTGCGCTGGGAGCCCGGTTGTATGCACGCAGAAACTGCATAAGATGGCTCTGATTCATTTGCAATCCAACTTCACTGTGAGACATGATCTCAGGGGGGTCATCTTTGAGCATAGGCTCTGGGATTGCACAAGGCATTGCATTGCATTGTGTGTGGCGCAAGGCACCAGATGCAGCAGGGTCACAGCTGCTGCTGACAGTAATTTTGTCCGGCCCTGCGTTTTGACCAACCTCCAAAAAAACACACAATATGCTCACATACTTGAATGCTTTATGGGTCTTAGGTGACGAGTTATTTGTGAGTCATCAGGCATTCTGGTTTGGCAACTCAACAGGTGTGGTGGCACAACAATATCAAGCTGATGAGATGTTCTGGAGGATTCATCTCACCTAATGGCTCAGATGCATTGACTGGCGCCGAGGTACTGTACATGCTGGTGCTTGTGGATGGCCTGGTATGGTACCCTGTGTCACTGGAAGATCCAGGTGCATCACTGTCCCAAGAGCTGGCTTGCTGTTGAGGATCCCACAGCATCGCCTCTTCTTGCACATTGCACGTTGCTGCATGTGTGCCTTTGCTGCCACACTCAGCCTGGGCATCAGCCATTGCTGAAGCTTCTGCTTCCACTGCCTGCAACACACACTCACAACATCAACCAAGATCATGGTGACCTTGAGCCAGCTTCCTGTTTCACTGAGCTGCTTTGCGTTATGCTGATCAGCTGGACGATTGTGCAGCGCGCGATGGGCTTGCTCTCAGGCTATCAAGCCATAGCATGTACTGTTAATGCTGAGATTGGAAAATGACGTACCGGATAAGTACCACAGCCAGGCATTGGCCATGCGCTGTTGATGTCAGCTGCCTCATCAGACATATTGCACAAGTAGCTGGGCTTCACGGCATGCTGCTCAGCTGCATGCCCATCTGCCATGGGCTCATGCAGCATATCATGTATGGTGATTGCATTGCTAACAACCATGCCATCATATGTGTCGCTTGCCTGGCCTGCAATGGTATCTGTGGCCAAGGTATCATGTGCGCCAGGCTGACCATCAACTGCAATGCTTTGTGGTGTTGAATTTGCCAAATACTGTTCAAAACTACCGGTGGCGCTCCGGACTAGGTCTTTGAGATTGCTGAAACGGAGCTGCGAGTCTGTGTCAGGCATGCCCTGGACCGTGATGCGGATGCTACCGTCGGCTTCCATCAGAGAAACGTCAAAGCCTTCCTCCTCACTTATGTCCTCTAGAAAACTTAGCGACCCAAGCAGTTCTGGCGAGGACTCGCTCATTCTCAAGCTGCTCAAACTTACGGCTTGATGGCACAGGCCGGTGTGTTGCAATTTACCTAAACAACGAGTTTGCACAGTGCGGACAGGCTGCTCGCAAGATCAATAACGCGGTCGGTAGTCGAGACGTCACAAGGGCCTGCTGCCTGCTGAGCACAAACGTGGCTTCGAACGCAGAGCATCCGATCTTACTGTGATGAGGCGACCATGATTGACAGCAATACGCTGCGGACAGCAGCCAACTTGAAGTAATCGGATCCTTCGGAAGGCGACCCAACACCGCCGTTTGGCATCGTGTCGTGCAACAAGGCGTCGAAGTGCTCGCGAATGTGTGGTTGATACCGCACACAAGCGAACACATCATAAGTCCGTTGATTTTCATCGAAGACGAGCAGCCACAAAGCACTCAAATTTCGGACTGCTGGCGTTTCGGGCTGCTGGCGTTTCACCACCAAACCAAAGCCTGTGACGTCAGCTCTGCAGCTGAGCAGGTTTGGCCTCAAGATTGAGATTACATAGCAGTGCGATCCTGTGGTACTCGTGTTCATACAACTTTCTGCTCTTACCACACAAGCATGGCATACGCTTTGATGCGCTCGGCCGGAAGCATGCATCGGCTGGCACAGGCGAGTGTTGCCTCTAGTGTGCTTGTGAGCGACTGGGTCCAGCCTGCAGGGATCACTAGTTTGCTGGCATGGCATCGACAAAGTACCACAGACCATAGGAAGATGTTTAGCAGCGAAGACAAGCAGGGCACGCCACATGCAGCAACACAGGATCAGGCAGAAAATTCAAAACAGCCTAGTCCTGACAAGCCTCAACAGGCAGGATTCGAAGCGTCAGCAGGTTGGTTCTTGTCCGTGCAGAATAGGTTGCTGGTCAGACAGCAGCTTGAGATGCAGACTTGTGTATACTTGCGCTTTTATATGCAGGCACAACAAGCTCTCCAGAGAAAACAATACTTCAAGACCCAACAGACCTTCTCAGTTTTTTCAGTGAACCCTTTCGCAGCTTAAGGGTAGACTTTTGGTATTCGCATAGACAGCAGCAGTCATCTGTGACTAGTCACACCAGATATGCTAAATGTCCCTGCAGGGCAATCTGGCAGTATGGGCCATACAAAATCGAGTTGAAACAACATTTGATGAGAAAGAGTTTCTGGAGGGAGCCAAAGACGCCTGGTGTGCAGGTACATGTCTGCATGCCACAGCAATAGAGGAGTCGGCACATCTGTGAGCCTGTCTATCACAGCTGCCTTGTGCAGCGCATTGACACAGCAAGATCCATACTGCATCTGACCCGCAGAAACATCTGCTTTGCCATTGCTGCAGCACGCTGCATTGGCATGACATAGGGCAGGGTGCAGGCTTGTGTCCATCGCTTTGACTGAGCGAAGCTTGAGTGTACAGCCTGCTTGTTATACACTGTGCAACAGTTGTTTGCATCCTTGCCATAGACAGGGATCAGGAGGCAAAAGCACTCACAAGGCAGAATGTTTGCTTTCTTGCTTGCAGTCAACCAGTGCATGAACGAGAAGGATTATGACAAATTGGCAGAGATGTGTACTCCTACGTTGATGACTATGTTCAGGTTAGAAGTGCCACATGGACAGCGACAAACCTCTTTCTGCAAAGCTTCGCCAGTTGCTTATTTTACCTGCGTACTCTTGTGTCTTGCAGCACCGCACAATTCCCTGCAGTAGCTTGAGCATATCAGACACTTTTGTTTGGTTTGCTTCTGCCCTGCAACCTCAGTATGTGTCTGTTACAGCATGCTTGTGTGCTCATCTTCAAGCACTTGTGTCATGGCCTGAGGGTTTGCATGCTCTGGTCCTTGTGCTGCAGGGAAGTGCTCTCACAGCAGAGCTCACAGGGCAGGTTCTTTGAGGTGACAGATGTGGAGGTGCAGCATGCACAGGTTTTGGGGGCCAGTTTCCTTCTTCCTGACGCTCCCGCAGTGTATGCTTTTCAGCTTGTGCTGGTGCTAGGCAAATTCCTGTGCCTCCCAGCATTTGTCTCACAGCTGTATATGCTGCTTTTGTTGTCACTTGGCTGTGTAGGACTGCTGTGGCTTTGCTCTGCTTCATGCTTCAGGGTTGACTTGCCCTGAGGCCAGATCGTGACTTGACGCAACACACTGCTGCACAGCAATCGCAAATGCTAGCAGGCAAGTTGCATACTTGCTGTGGCATTGACTGCAGAGCAGCAGAAAGCAAAGGGAGCGCAGCTGTGGCTGCACCACAAGCAGGCAATGCAGAACCGCGTGAGGCTCACTGGAGCCAGTGGGCCATGAAGGCTGCCAAAGATGCCCTGGGTGGCTCATCCGTGGCCATGTGGGTGCGCTTCACAGGCTGCCTCAACAAGCAGCTGGTAAGTGCCCTCATCACTATTGTATGAGGAGTTGTTACTCTGTAAGCAGCCATACAAGCAGTGCACAATCAAGATGCTGCTAGGAGTAATGTGGTCTACTAGCTTTGGTAAGGCACAGTCAACTGATGAAGATTTGCAGCCTTCATCGAGGCTTGGCGACATGGATGATTGAAGTAAGCAGCACACACCGTTTGTGTTGTGGGACTGGTGACGCAGTGGCAGCAAGAGTGTGAAGTCACATGCTTGTTTGCTTATGCTAATTTTGAGCCGTTGTCCTTGATTTCTGATTTATCAGGGCATGTTTTGCAACCAGACAGCTTGCGCCTGTATTGCAATCAAAAGCAGCACCATGTGGTTTATTCACTTGCAGAATGCGTAAAGATATGATATGTTGTTCAGGTCAAGGATAAGGACGGCAAGGTGTTGTCAGAGCTGGAGGACAGGAGGAGTCAGTCCTGGCTGTTTGTCAGAGGCCCATTGCCTGACAAGCTTCCTGTGAGAGAACTGGACATGCCTTGGCAGTTGATGGGCTTCCAATGAATCTATTGGGTGCCACACTGATCAGCTTTGTTTGAAGAGTCCAGGCGTTTGCTTGAGACATGCAGTGATGTCTCATTTGTTAAGGAAAGTGTTACTGCATGAGTCATGCAGGAGGTATTCTGTGAGAACAAGGCAGTCACGTCTTTTGTTACTCTGGCTGTGTTGTTTGACTGGATGATTGCAAAGTCAGGGTGGCATGACCAAGACCTCAGCTCTGAATGCACCTAAAGTTGACATCAGCAGTGGGTACTCAGACCTGCATCACAAGTCGAAACAATTGTACAATAGCTGCTCTTGTTCAAGAGGTGCTTCAGGTTTAGATTCAAGATTGTTGAACTGACTTGAGGGTTTGTGCGCTCACGAGGTACTCTGCTGTCATTGCGAACTACACTGAACAATTTATTGATACTGCTAGATGTGGAAAGAACCAGAAGCAACAAGTCTGCTGTAACTCCTCACATTTCTATGATGTTGAGCACCTGTTTTTGCAATACACATGAACAAAATGCAGTCTGCCTAATAGACTCACTACTTTGAATGTACAGGAAGACTTTGCGAACTGCTGGGCTAGCTGCTATGGGATGCTGAGGGCTGAATAGTACTACTACTATTGATGAGAACGGCTTGTGACCGATATCTCATTGACTATATTGCAGCAGATGGTCATAATTATCGTGACTGCTCCTCCCCTGACATGGTCACCTTTTGCATCCAGTTCATCATTGTGCTGAAGACAGGCACATTCGATGCAGAAAACAGTTCTTCCCGTTCTTTCTCCATCTCCTGCAGATTGACCTCCATTTCCTCCTCTGTGTTGAGCGCTCTTGACTGAGCTGCTTCAGTCACAATCACAAAGCCATTTGGATCTAGTGCAAATTTTGCACCGCTGTTGTCAAGCATCTTGTCAATATTGCTACGTAGAAGCCGTGACCTGCTTGGCAGATTGACATATCCCAGCATCTTGCCCTCTATTGGGTGGTAGAAAGCCAGATAAGGAAGAGACCGGACACCATCAACTTTCATTCGGTCCTTCAAACTGTCCACGCAGACCTGAAAAAGGGAGCATTGATGATGGCACATCTGCCAATTGACAAAGCTATATTGCTGTTGTGTAACTGGCCGCAAGAAGCTATGCTTTGTCAAGCTTGCAGAAACTTCATTTACCTTGACAAAATGACACTTCTGGCGAAGAACTGGATCAGCAGCCACACGGCAAATTTCAGGGTACACCTTTGCACAGCCAACGCACCAAGTTCCGTAAAAATCTGCAGAACAGCTCATCGTTATAGTGATGTTATAGTGCCGCTTGAGTGCCATCTTTGCTTGGTGGCAAAGGCCTTACCTACTACCACAAGCTCCTTGCCATTGCCTTTGAGCTCAGCGTCCAATTCCTCCGGTGTATGCACAGCTGCCCAGAGCTCTTTTTTATCGTTCCACCAAGCTCTCTGTGGGGTCTGGCCTTTGCCACCAAGCGCGTCAATCATACTCTGCGCTGCACACGTGCAACATCTTTTGCCCCGCAGGCGGGCCTTGGTGTGCCGCTGAAACTGCTGAGCGGGTGCCTGAACACGACCTGGCTGCCAGCTTGATAAGCACACTGGATTACAGGTCAGGCCAGAATGAAGCTGAAGGGACATTGGTAATGATCCGGACGCGAAATTAGATCGTGGAAAGCAGACAAAGGCTTCTGTGCCGGCTACAAGACAGTTCGAGCGGGATTGATGCCGTTCAAGAGTCCCCAATGGTCTGCTGGTCTGCACATCTGCACAGTATTGACCATGAACGGAAGAAGACGAAGACTCATGTCACAGCTGGTTACTAACCCACAAGCTCAGCATGCAAACGGGTCAGCAACAGCTGCTGCTGTTGCTACAAGCAGGAGTATGGGCAAGGATATGCCAATGTTCAAATGCTCTGCTCTGGTGGGCACAGCAAGTGATGGCAAACACATACAAGCTTCTCTTTTCCAAATGACAAACCTGCTTTGCTGATCACTGCAGCTAATGATTGGCCTGGCATTGTCTTGAGGACAACGTGCATCACACGCTGTAAAGGCGCGCCAGTCAATCGATTGGGAGTTGTGAGCAGAAGTGTCCGGAACCTGCGGGCGTGCAGCTACAATACGCCATGAACCAGAACAAGTCAGAAGTCAGAAACAGGCCTGCTCTGCTTCCACACGAACTGGCATCTCACGCCAAGTATGACATGGAAGCTTCCAGCAGCTCTTCTCAGTCCAGTCTGCGAGATCCAATCACACTCCATCTTGATGAGCCTGAACCCCAGGGCCTGCGCGGCCTACATCAGGTATTGCTTGTTTGGTGACTGGATGCCACTATCACTGCAGCCCAGGGGCTGTCATTATGGTCAACAATGTGTCCAGGAGAACAGCTTACTGAGGGACGAGCTGACCACATCCAAGTCAACCATTCTGCACCTGATACATGAGCTGAATCAAGCAAAGAATCAGACTCGCACAGCAGCTGCATCACACAGCGGCAGCAGATTGCAGGGTGAGATTGTGACCCTCTGGCACAACATAATAAGGCTGTTTGCTTGCTGATACAAGTTACGCAACACAAAGCACCTGTTTCAAGTGCGCATGCAACCTGTCATTTCAGCCAGTTGCAGGGTTCTATAGACACGTGTACGTTCACTGGAGGGTTTCACTCATGCCCACGGCTGCTCATTGTATAGACACCGCAACAATCGACATGTGGCATGCAGCATGAAGTTATTGCAAGCACAGATCACTGGACACTCTTTGAAAGTCAACACCTAGCGTATGTGGCATGCAGCATGTTGCAATCATCTGTGTCTCTCAGCTGATCATGCTGCAGTTGAGGCAGCACCCGCAGAGAGCCATGTGCAGACTCAGATGAGCTCCACCAAAATGAGCTTGGAGGGATCACCTGCACCTCCCCTGTCACCATCAGCAGCAGCTGGTACTCCAGCCCAGCAATCACGGGGCGGGATGCATGCCCCTGTTGCAACAGAAGAAGCCAGGTGAAAGTAGCTGCACGCGCTGCCTGCATCAAAGCTTTGACGTGACAGTGACAACACCATGCAGTGCATTGCTATATTCAGCACAAGTGAGCGGGCCTAATGCTTGTTCAGGGACATGAGCAGGTCTGCATGGCAATCTTGCATGAGCATATGCCTACAGTGCAGGTGGAGTACAGCACTCTTACTTTTGTGCTGCAACCTCAGATCCTAGGACTGGCATTTATTATGGCCATCAGGCAAACAACTAGCCTGAAGGGACATGAACAGCATGCCAAATGCAATTGGCGCAGTCGCTATTCTGCTACCGTTCTGCCTGCTGGCTAGCAAAATTGCTGACATCCATTTTGCATGAAGCAAAGCTGTTTCTGATGCAGATCCCTGTATGGCAATGTGCACTGTTTCATCACACAGGTTGCTTAACACTACAAGAGGATGATGCCAAGGCAGTTTGCAGCTTCTTGTTTCAGTGGGCCTCAAATACACACGCCAGGTTGTGTGGCTCCCAGCGTCATAGTAATGCCACAACCAACATCAAGCAACACACATGCACCAGTCAGCTAGGTACAAGATTCAAAAGCCAATGGGCCTGTGAGCTCCTGCTGGGAAGGCTTGGTTGTCAGATGGAAGTGTCGGCTCATGTAGTAACACAATCTGTATGCTGGTACAGGGAAGAGCCTGCTATCAGCCCTCGTGTGCTTGCACAGTGGCCGCAGACAGGCTTTGGTCCTGTGGACAACCTACCTGGTAGTCCCCTCACCAAGGCAACTCAAGCATATCAGTCTGGGAAGATCCCAAAACGGCTTGGCATGCAGGTGGGTTACACTCTACTGTTGACTCGGGGTGCCCTTTGCATTGCTGTTCATATTCTCACAGGTCAGGCATGCTCTGCTTCATGCTGAGGCAAGCTTTACACCCGGTGTGCCATTCTAGATGGTGCTGCATATTCTAGTGAGCCTGACCATAAAGTGGGTCCGTATTTTAGTGACACTTGCAACATGCACCAGTCTGGACAGAAGCAGGCTGGCCAATGCCTCCCAAGAGCACCTGTGATAAAGTCACAGCTGTTTTGGTTGTGAAGAATGTGACGTGGACCAATGTGTGCAGAAGGGTGTAGTGGGGGGTTGGGTAGGGGCAGAGAAGGGTGTGGGTAGCACAGCCCAGCAGCTGCGTCTGAGGGACTCCATGCTGGCTGACCTGCGGTCCCAGAACAAGGCTCTTGCAGGTATTTCATGGCACCCTGCCGTAGATTGCTTTGCACCCGGCCCACGCTTTGCCCATGGCATGAATGCGAAGGATGCTCTGCAAGCTTTGCACATATGTAAAGCTGCCTGTACACAGCTGTGCTGCAGTTGCATTCCTGCATGCCTGTTTGCTGTTCTGGGCATACCTCACACTGCATCCAAGTGCTTGCATCGCAGACAGGCAATGAAGCTGCCACATCCTGCTGTGAGAAGGTAGTGTGGAAAGGGCCCAATGACAAGCTCATCAAAACAACAAGAATGTAACATGCAGTTTTTCAATGCACCACAAAAGCAGACTGTCTATAAGGATAAGCATTGGTCTGGTGGCAAGCTTTGTTTGCATGCCATTGGTCTGATTCACATCTAATGTTCTTTTTTAAGCAGTAACAAAAAAGCCAAATGAGATGTGTAACATGACAGCAGGTGCTCATGCTTGTGTGTGAGCATTGCAGATGAGGTTGGACAGTACATGCATGAGCAGCGCAGGCTGCAGGGCCACATCCAAGCCAGCAAGGGCCTCAAAGAGCATAATGTAAGTACTTGCATTGTTGAGTCATCACAAATTGCATGGAACCAACCTATGATGACTGCAGTGGACCCGCAGTGAGTCTTGCGGGTTCACTGCAAGTTGAACCAGCTGTGAAGCACAGCCCATGCCGCTTCACGGCTCTTGTTGTTTTGAGAGAACCATGCATCTTCATGTTGTTGCAGTTTGTGCACACAAGAGAGCTTATGCTCGTCCCTTTCTGATCAGGCCTTTGCAAGCTGTTTGTCTGCCATCGTCATTGCCAAGCAGCTTGGCCATAGTGCAGCCTCAGCAAGCGCAAGGGCAATCCTTTCATCTTAACCAGTCTGTCTGTGATACAGCAAGCAATGCCCAGCAAGGCCTGGACCAAGGGTGCCATGGCACTGATGAAGTGAGCGTTTGCATGCAGGCCAGGCTGACAAGGCAGCTGAAGGAAGCCCGAGCTGAGTGGAGAGCAGCCAAGGAGGAAAGTAAAGCCCTACAAGCCCAGCTGGACACCTCCCACAAGCAGGTGCCGCATGTCTCCTTTACTGCTTGGATCAAATGTGTCTGTCTGTCTGTCTGTCTGTCTGTATGCTTGAGTATGGATTGTCAATGTGTGCTGTCTGTGCAGTCTGTGTGCAGTATGCTGACAGTCCCCCAATTTGGATCAATAGAATTACATGTAGGGAGCTGTTGCTGAAAATATATGGTAATTAAGCTTTTTCACTGTATACAATGAGTCAGAGTGTAAACGATGAGTCAGAGCACAAGTGATGAGTCAGAGCGCACTGAGGGTCTCAACCCTGATGCTGTTACCAATACCCTGTCACTCTGCTCTTGAAGCTGCATGCGAAGGCACACGCTGGTGCCATGGTTTCAACACGCCGTGCATCAGGCAGGATTCATTTTGTTGGATGTGGTTACAGGCAAAGCATGGCAGCAACAAGACTGCTCTTGCCAAGGAGCAGGTCAGAGCATATGAAGCCAAGTGAGTGCTGCCTGCCTCACTTCAACACCTGCTGTGCGTCATGCCCTTGCATGTGCAAGCTGTACTTGTAGATGCTCAACAACCTTTGAACATTTGGTATTGTTGAGTATCTAAAATTGGCTCTGTTCCCAGGGTTCATACCTGACACTCATGATGCCCTGCATTGCTGGTAATCTTGCCTGACCGTACAATATCACCCGCATGCATGTAAATGGCTGCTTCAGCTGGCTATTGATCATTACACAAGAAAAGCACAGAGTTAAAAACCTTCACAGTTCGTCATCAGATCTAGGGGAAGCAGTGTAAGGCAGGACGCTCTTCTGCTGTCTTTGGTCATCAAATGCTGTATTTGGTCACCAAATGGTGTGCACTGTACAGGCTGGCCAGCAAGACAGACATGATGGATCGGCTATATGACTGCTTGACAGCTCTGCAGAGGCAGTACGAGATCAACAACGAAGATGGGCTATACTGGCACCAGACTGCTCAAGCCAAAGCCACACAGCTGGCCATGGCCGGTACAGCACACTCACTGAAAAGCCTGTCAAGCTTGCTGCATGTCTGAATGCCTGTTTGGAACAACTTTTCTTTGCTTTGTGAAAGTGCTGCATCAACTTTGCTCTTGCAGCAGGCTTCATGTCTGCTGCACAATTGATATCCGATGAGCACCTGTTGTCTGAATGCCCAGCTTCCTGGTTCAGTCCTGCCAGGCAGCTGTATACCTCAACTTGAACAGCTCTGCGCGTGTTTGTACACCATGAGCGCCTTCCCTTGCTGTACCACATCTCAAGCTTCACTTGAGCTTGCACAGCTTGACTGGTGACACCCAACTTCACTGCAGACTACAGCTGGGACTTTGGATTTCGCTGCTGCTACTGCTGCATGCCAGGCAGATGCTGTGGTGAAGAAAGCTGCTCGATGCCAAACTCCTGGCTGCCTGTTCTTTCGCAACAGTATGCGCGGGCTTCAGCCCCTAACAATTTCCGCTGACTTGTGATGACCATCATCCACACTGGTGTATGCTACTGCTGCAGAGACGGAGCTGGAAGATCTGAGGCATGAGGTGGAGGCAGCCCAGGGGCAAGCACAGTACCTGAACCAGCAGTGGGCTGACATCCATGCTGACCTGCTGGAGGAACGAGACAGACATGAGGTGCGCGTGCCTATCACATCCTGCCCACATACATCACACACTCCACAATGCCCTCTTCACGTGTACCAGTCAGTCTGCAATGTCAAAAGGCCTGTGTTCATGCTTGCACAGCTTCCTGAGAAGCTCATGGTGCATGCTACTCATACAAGTTGCTTGCCATGGCCAGGTAGATGCAGATCTCCTTCAGAGCCTGCCACAACACTCACTGAACAGCGACTTGGAACCGCATTTCAGCAAGCAGCCTTCTTGACGTTGTACATGTTCCAGAGCAGAGCGTACCTGACATGTGCTCAATGCTGTGTCATATCCACCATACCTGCATGTATGCATCTCTTGCACCGTACATAGCAAGCCAATAGGCCATTATCAAGCGTGGCAGGACTTTGCTAAGCACATGAAATGTGTCAGCACCATTTGCAGGCTAGAAGAGGATCTCCCGCCAGGACCACTTCCCACCTGCGCACCAACTTTACCCCTGCAAAACACAGAGCACCTACCGCCAGCTGGCACGCACAGCACTCCCCCCACCCCCACGCGCCCTCCCCTGCAGTCTCCCCTTTGCACCCCCATGGATCCTTTCCAGTCAGCCCTCACCTACACCCTCACGCATCCTCTGCAGCCTCCCCTCTGCAGACTCACTGGTCCCCAAGGAACATTCCTCATGCTGCATCACCACCCACTGTCCAGCAGGGGCAGTCCAGGAAGACACATATATCACAGGCTACAGCAGCAGCGCATAGCTTGCATCATGCAAAAAACCGGCAGAACAGCATGAATTGGAGTAGGCAGCGACAAGCCAGGATGGCTGGGCCCAGCATAGAAGACAGCGCTCAGGCTCAGGGCATGCCTTTTGCTTCATCACCTGCTATGCCAAGGACACTGCAACAGCCTGCCTTGCAGACTGATACTGCACAACAAGGCCGGACCACAAGCAGGGGTAGTGCATCAGCACCTGGCAACACCCCAGTCAGAGTACAGCGCTGTAGCGTGAAGGGTGCCTCCCACACAGCTGCAGCTGCAGTCACTCCTGGGCATGCAGCTGATGATGGCAGACGCGTTGTGCAGACTGAACAGCCTGACGTGCATGCCAGTAGCAGTGCTGTGGGCAGTAGCCCAGTTCAGGCTCAACACATAGGCGCAGGCACAGACAGCGGTGCAAGTCTCAGTCCTAGTAATGTAGGCAAGGAACCAGATGGTGAGCCAGCAGCCAGCAGCAGTCCCAGGCAGGTGTCTGCAAAGGAGCAAGAGCTGTGGCAGCAGCTGAAAGCAGCCAACAAGGATCTGCAACGAGGTGCTGCATGCTGCTCCTTGTAAACGGTCGCCAGTACAGGTTGCTGAACTGCAATACTTACAGAGGCTCGTTTTTGTCAGGCATGGGCATATGCACATAGTCTTCAGCCCCATGCAGGGCCTTGGGTTCATTTCTGACTTGTCAAGTCCTTTTTGAGACCAAAACTTTAGCTGTCCAATCTAAAGCAATCCAATCCTGTCAACTTCTGTTGTCGGGCCCAGCATTTGCTAAGGAGCACTCGTGCTCTGCAATGCAAAAGGCAAAAACTGGAATCTGGCAAAAGTGCAATTGCCAGGCCAAAGACCAGGCAATTCAAGCTTTGGCAGGCATGTTTTG
>JAABUW010005566.1_pt1 | contig 16335 bp, 12 predicted proteins | sample 5560081 | NCBI WGS metagenome assembly JAABUW01 (sample SAMN10711882, study PRJNA513363) | rock metagenome | isolation source: Antarctica rocks | place: Antarctica: Victoria Land, Knobhead sud | reverse complement strand
CAAGTCTCTCCCTCGCGAGTATATAGCCATTGTTCTTGAGCCATTCTCCCTTAGCCAAAAAAGATGGCACTGTGAGCTATTGTAATTTCGCGAATATAAGAGCAACAAGAGAACTTTGGTGGCAAATATGTAGCTCTAGTCAAGGAATAAGATTCTCATAGAAGATTTCTCGATCAGAGGACTGGCTGTAAAGACATGTTGATATTGAACCGTTGCCGTTTTCTTAGGCTCTACTGTGCCAACTTTTTGGGCCAGGGAGAGCCATAGAAAAATAGCGCGGTCTTGATCAAGCTGTCAATCATTCCGTCCATGGCGTCGAGAGCCGCTTCAGCTGTCCAACCCTACTCCATCACGACCATCGACCTATCTACGAATTTCAGAATCATGGTACGAAGGTCCCATCAGGGAAGGCTATAGCTCCAAGCTTTGAAGACACGGAGCACATAAAAACCAGCATGCCGAGTCTGTCCGGACAAAGGGGGAGGCACAGAGAACGCCCACGCGTCTTGATGTCTTCAAACACTTATTGTCTCAAGACGATCATACGATAGTACTGAGCCAGTAGCAACTGCCAAAGCCAGTACTGAGGGCAACGAAGGCTCAAGGCGTCAAAAATTGCAAGGGATTTGACATTATCTATCCGACTCTAGTCGTCAACGGCTATGCAGAGCAAACTTGCCCGATGCTTATAGTGTCTCTAGGTAATCATCGCATTATAGTAGGCAAGGCCTGGATGAACAAGCACGGCGTTATTCTTGACATGAAATACGACCGATTCGTCTACAAGTCCAATCGCTATCGCTGCTGCTACCCAGAAGCTACGTTTAATGTCAATTCTAAAGCAGCTTCTCTGCCGGCAACTCCCATTGTCAAAGAGACTCCTAGTTATGTGATGAAGATGAAGAAGAAATCTTCTAAACCAGAGCTCTCTACCACCACAGCAACCAAAGGAACTCTGGATGAGGCTTCCGTAGAAGATCCCGCTCCAGAAAGACTGTTAGATATCGCTCACATGTCAGCCGCCTCATTCTATCGACTCAAGAGTAGAGTTTAGCGACGCAAGGGAGTACGCTGCTTCTCCTGACTAATAGCGACCATTACGGAGGAGATGGTACGCAGACTTACCACCAACGATCCCGATCGGGATGGCAGAGGCTCTCGGTGATAGCCTATTCTGCAACATCATATGCTTCCAGACAATACCTTCTCTTGCGAAAACTTCACTGTGGTGTCCGGTTGCTTTGAGTCTTACTTCTTGGCCTTCCGCAATGCACCCCTTGAACACGACATTGCTGGAACCTTGGATCTTTGAAAACCCTTCACCAATGGTATCTTCGCCGTACGGAAGTCTGACCAGGCATATGGCAGGCTATATGCCAGTCCGAGGAAAGTAAATGCCCCATCCTCCTTGCTGGGTTATGGGTGCGACGACGCCAGGGGTCTGGATGCATAATCACTTTGAGTCCTCGGAGAGAGTCCTGAATTTGGGCAGTGCCAGCTCATGCGTGTTGTCGGCCAGTCGTACTCTTACAAGCAAGAAGCATTCGTTGAGGAAGTCGAAGCCTACTACTGCAGTAATTCCATGGTTATCAAGGAAATCGCACGGGTCCCCCTCGGTCGAAAAGAAGCGGTCTTCATAGTGGAACCTGACCCGATACTTGCTAGTCTTTCCAACACATTTAAGCAGTCTTTCCGCCAAGGAGCGCGAGATGAAAGACGGACATATCTTGAGATATATCTCGGCTGGAACGGGCCTGTTCGAGCTGGCAAGACGTAGCGTGTGATTTATTTCGTTGGGTTTCGGGTGCTTAAAGAATTATAAATCGTTATTCAGTATTCCGTTGTATGAAAGGAATACCAGAAGAAAATGGTGGATGATTCGCACATTACAGCGAACCACTACCAATTAGACCAAGCTCCAGCCTCTCATGCTAATTGACAACAGAGACGTTATGATGAGGGCGGCCGGCTTTTAGTGTCATGCCGATCGGAAAACTTACTAAGTCATGGCCAAGAACAAGCATATATCGGCGTTGGGAGACAGAAGCTCTTGATACATGTTAGATGGTCAGGCGACCTTTGCTGCAAGAGCCGATACCAGGATGCTGTCGTTGACATCCGCAAGTGTTCTCCCTCGCCGTCATTGTTCGCCTTTACCAGGTAAGGCACGCGGTCGTTCACCATCACCATCAAAGAACCGTCGCCAGCAGCAGGGCCGCCAAGATGAATGCATGCTTAAACGTGGTCTACGAGGTTGGGGTACCTCTTTAGCAAGCGAAGTGTGACATTTGAAAAGCTCGCTGCAGCCTCACTGCGGAACGGCAAAAGCTCAAGGACCACCAAAAAAAATTTGGGCTTACAATTAATCTCGCAAGAGTCTTATAGAAGGAAAATCTGGTCCGCGCGTTTCCTTGAAAGCATTCCAATTCTAGCGTACTCTCCGGCAGTCCCACGCCTCTGAATTATCCGTATACTGTCAATAAGAACTGATCTGTAGCATTGGATAGGTTTCGCGAGGCTGCCGTCTGCGAGGTTTCTTACCTTGGGGCTCTTGGGAACATCTTCGAATAGACGGCCGTTTAGGCTGGTCAGTTGATACTTTGGTGACTCCCGAGCTGCTGTGAAAGCCGGCGATTGCCCGTCCAAATCTTGGTGTCTTGCCACTTTTGGATCCTTTCTTTGTAGTCTCTGTCTGACAGGACAATTGAGTAGCCTGTATATGGAAGCCCCGGACAAGAGATCTGGCCCGCAATCTGCGAGCTTCGGGCCTCTTTTCAAGCTTGTCCTTGATTGACCGGAGCTATTTCTTTCTCTCTTCCGCGTCCGAAGTCGCCGTGCTCGGCTGGTAATCTGATGTGGCAAATTGATGGTCAGAAGGGCTTCCGCTAATAGGATCATCACCGACGCTCGCTAAAGGGGATGGCGCAGGTTGAATGGACCGAGAATTCGTTTCAGCCGGATGTTGAAGTTATATACACAAGATATTCTCCAAGTCGACCCGGCGTACTCTGTTCCACTTCACCAAGCTCAATGCTCTTTGCGCTCAAGGACTGACCAGTGTGAGTCGGATGCTCGTGAAAACTCTCAGCTGTCTCTTGGGCGACAGCCTGAGACCTTAGGAAGTTGCTCCACAGCGTGCATTCGAATTTGGGCCTATCTGATCTCAGAGGACCATTGATTGATGTTGTGAAACGTAGCATCGCCTTGCGACATGTCCCAGGGTAGAGGCTCGGTCTAGATCGACCGACTCGGTAGACCTCCTGCTGATAGCAGCTCTTCATGGAAGTCTTCGGCTTCGGAAAGCATCTTATCCTCGGTCTCTGCATAGCCTGTTGTCGAGGGGCAGGATGTAGAATTCGGAGAGGAGGATGGTGGCGCGACGTCCCTGAACTTTTCAGTATGCCACACAACAGCCCGTAGTGCAGAGAACACGCCTCATCTGCTCTCGAGTTCTTCGCCGTCTACAGCATGGGTTCTGTCACTTTCTACAACCGCCCTGCTGCTTACTGTTGATGCGCGGCTTCGCTATCGGGCAGTGGGGAGTAACATTGACCGAAAAAGCTCCAACGGCTGTACTTACGACATCTCTAGATTTTCGGATATAATCAGGCTGAAAAACGTTGCTCGTCAGTAGCGGCGGCGTGTGGTAGTAGAGTCGTGCAGGCTCACAGAGCTCCCTTGGCTTGGACAGAGTCGATCGTCGGGTGGGCTATCTCCGCCGTTCACATCTACTTGTTCGTGATAGTATGCCTCCTGTCTCGAGTCCGGCAACTAAGTGCGGAGCAAAGCACAATGTAAGATCACCAAGAGAATTATGAACGCCAATAAATCAAAGGGTTTGTAATTTATGCTCACAGTTGATTCCGTCGGGACAACTCGGTGCGGTACTTTTTAAGTAACCAAGCTTAAGAGTGGAGGCCAAGTCCGTTGGCTGGCGAGCTAGCTTCCGCCCTCGTCTAGTCGATCGGCTCGTAATGGTCTGTGTGATTAAAATGGTTGACGACTGATTGTGTAAATTTTATGGATGTGTGCGGGCTAAATACACTGCGCCAAGCATTATAGGGCTGAGAGTATTTATTATGCTTCAAGTCTGTGGTGCTCTATTATTAGTCTGCTTTGAACCAGCCTCCAAGCCCGTTGGCTCACAACGTCCCACGCTTTCCTTGATATCAGGCCCCCCGTGGCCCGTTCACTAACGATGTATTTGAAGACCATATCTAAGAGCTATCGTACAGAGCAAGCCTTTTGCCTATCAAATAACTCCGATCACTACCAGGCCCCGTTTATCCCCTCCAACCAACTTTCGGCAGGCTGCAGCAGGGCAACGACCCCTTCATATTGCCATGACAATCGCGAGGAGGACTCGCGCGCATCCCAGCTTGTTTGGACGGCTGACACAGAATCGAAATATCCTGCAAAAGGACTCTGTTATGGTCGTGACCCGCACCGATGTGACATCATCCTAGGCTCAACAAACAGCAACCGCCCGGTCTTTCACCGTTGTTATTATAAATATATGGGCACATAAAAGGCTAAAAGTAATACTTTCCATTAAAAAATAGGGAAAGTTGAAGTGTGGTCCATTGTTGCATTCAACAGCATGGACATCTCAAAAGATAATAGAGCCTATAGGTTCTTGCACCAGAAAAGAGCAAAGGCGACAGTGGTTGGCTAAGTATCGTCCAGCCAGTCTCGATTCATCCACTGCGCTCGAGGCAACTCCGGCACGACTCCCGGTACGGAAGAAGATATCAAAGGTCCCTAGTTTAGGTCGCGTTCATCGATACCTTCCCCTGGTAAGACCACGAGAGATGACACAAGATCTGTCAAAAAGATAGTTAGGGCCTATCTTAACAACACCAGGAGTATCATCATGTAAGCCCAACGTTTGTCTTTTTCGACAAGCAAATATTGAATTTCATCTTAAGTGCTGTGGTGCCCGCCAATGTCAATATAGCAACTCAAGAGATAGTCCAAATGGCCAAAGACGCAGATCCGATGGGCAAGAGGACTCTGGGAGTTATGAGAAAGCCTGATCGGATAAAGGTGCCGAGGATGAGGTCTCGCTGTCCACGGACCTGAGAATTACGTGGCTGATTGGTTTTAGGGTCTCGATCTAGTCTTCGGGTCAGCAGAGTCGGGGCCAAATGGCACCGCTTTTCTTGGCAAGTATGTGGGTCGAGTGAAACACAAGCGTTGATCCATTCTTCAGGGAATGCAACTTGGATTATGTACACTTCCTCGGACGAGTTTCCCAATCCAGGCAATGCTGAACGCTGCGGTTGCTGCCGTGTCGGACTGGGTTGCTGCCTGGAATCCGTGCGAGCTGAAGTCGACGAAGCTGCCCAATCATCCCATGCAGAACCGACGCAGGAGATGTCAGCGGACCTCTTCTAATAGCCTAACCCTGAGCGGTGCGTCGGCGGTGCAGCGAAAGAAGCCCTGCTGAGATCGTGAGGCATTTTTGGGACTGGTCTGGTCGCAGAACGGCAGCTTCTATCGGGGTTGCATTTCGTGGGGGCCCTCGTCATAGCCCTGCCGATCACTCACAGCTCGCACGGGATGGCCGCCAGGTGAACACAACCGAAGCGCTGCAAGCCCGTATGGAAAAGCGTAGCATCCCAGGGGAGAGAGAATAGGGAGGGAATTTCGAGAGAGCGCGGAGATGGCCGTCAAAGGTGACTTGCGGTGCCTACTAGGCCAGCTAAGATGAACCCGGAGGCACAAGTGATCGCGAACGTTGTATGAGATGCTCTCGGCAGGGTGGGCGGCACTGGAGCTGAAGCGATCGTCGCAGCTGTTGGCCTACGGCCTGGTGTGGATCGAGGTCCGAGCGAGGAATCACCGACATGGATACGCGAAGCTGGCAGCTGAGGAGGCCGAACAAGGGCAAAATGCCAGGCTTAAAGATGATGGAGGAAAATTGGAAGAGGGCCTGGAAAGGGAGCACGGGGATGGCGGTACTTATGTTGGGGGAAAGCGGCGAGGGGCTACGCCGGCGCGCCTTGCCCGATCGGGGGACGCCAAACCCAGCTGCACCGACACCCCGACCCAGATTACAATGCGCGCATTATGAAAACCGCAGGGGTCTGGATCACGAGACAAGCAAGCTCGCTGGCGACGATCGCTCTGCCCTGGATGTTTCATACGTAAGGGATTGGAGATGCCAATATAGCGTTCGATTGGCCATCTCGCAACGCACTCTTCGGCCAATTGGAGAACTCCTGATTAGCAGGTTCCGGCCAAGAGAATCCGAGTCTGGGCCAAATTAGCACGTGATCTCGCTCCCGCTTGCATTAAGAGAGCATATTGTTTTTACCACCCTCCATCTCATGCCTCGACCCCAGTGTGTATTCCGTCGAGGAAGTCCTGAACTTTACGGTCAATGATATTCAAGAACAAGAGTAAGAGACTCCGAATCCACGGCTCTTGATGATTGCACTGATGTCGTTCTGTTTGGGAAGGCTTGCTTCAATTGACGACGGAACAGCGTGAAGAATGCATCATGAAGCTTCGGTACAGATATCCTTCGCCCCATATCCGCTTAGCTGGTCTTGCTAACAGCACAAGGGGTCTGGTGCGACAAAGAGATGAGATGGCCCAGTCTAATGCCGTGGATCCAAACGAATTGGAGAAAAGACTAGAGTGAGACTCAATGCGTTCTTACAGCAATCACTCTATGTGCGCTGACACGATCATTGAACACAGGCGGGTCGAACGTTCTCGCTCGCATACTCCAATTGCGCCCCCTTTCGACCCTGATGACCCGGAACAAGTCGGAGGAGATCTGAGGGTAGAGAGACAAGCCCACCAAGCTGTTATCAATGATCACGGTCGGCCGTGCTACCCGATCGAACTTGGTTTCGACGTCTTCAGGCATCCTGGGCAATACAAAGAGATCCTTGAATATTGGGAAGGGGAATTCGATGCAGGAGAGGACATCAAACGATGGGTATCTTAAGCTGAAGCGCTGGAAGAAAATTCGTCAATTCCAGCAGCAAAATCGACGCTATCTCTTATTTCATAGCACGTTCATGGAGTTCGTTCACGGAGTCATGCGACGTCGGCGAAGGCATGGACCCAATGGCGATGTGCAATTGCTTGAAGAACAAATCAACCAAAGCAAGCTGGACGACTGGATGGAATATCAGGACTACGAACTTCGGACCTACAAACGTTTGCAGAAAGATTTCGAGGAAGCTCTGGTACGATTGGCATTCAGACGGCAGGCATTGGCGGAGGCAGGCATCTCGGCACTCGAAGGCATCCGGGAACTCGAATTTGCCAATTACTACAGTTTGGCGATCGAATGCGGTCGAGAAGAAGCGAAAGCGAAGAACAAGGAGAAACTGGCAGAGCGGCATTTGAGTTTGGCAGAAAGAAGACTGTGCGGTAAATGGTTGAACAAGCCACTTGGGTCACATTGATCCACAAGGAGGTCCAGTGTGCACAGACACGGTTTGACAATTTACAAATCTTGGCCAACAACGCCAAACGCAATTTTGAGCCGTTCAAAAACTGGCTTGAATCAAGACATAATGAGTGGGGCAAAGGATCTGAAAAAGGACAGCGATTACTCAGGCTTGAGGTCGAATCTGCAGAGTTCCAGGATCAAAACAAAAGGTATGATGAGCTGCAAAGAAAGAGTATGAGGCAGAGTTCGCGTGTTCCTTGGCAGGAATAGAGGTGGAATTCGCAGAAGAAGGATATGACGTCGCGCGAATGGATGATTTTGGAGCAACCGTCGAGCGAGTCGCCTTGGCTAAAGTGATTCAAGGAGAGGCTCGATCCGCCCAAATCCAATTTGAGGGGGCGAGGGAGTTCGCTGAGAAGATCAAACTTGAAAGGAAGGTAATGAATGCGCCAAGTTCAATACCTCTTGCAAGGGGCAAAATGGAACGGCATGATATTCTGTTGGTGTGGATCGAACAGCAGCGTCGAAAGATCGCTAGCGGCCACGCTACCACCGTGCAAGAGGGTCAGACAAAACGAGCCACTTACCCCAGAACGTGGCCTTTCTCGCAAGAATGAGAAGAAGAACTACAGCGAATTTCTACGCATGAGAAACTCGTTGGGCTTCTGCGAAGCGAACTATCCAAGAACGTCACCGTCAACGTCACTTTCAATGTGACAGCCATCTACCATCAATCTCCGTGACTTGATTCGCAAGAGCATCCAGCATCCCAGTGGCAGTACTTCTCCCCCCCACGTTAATGTCCAGCTTTGCCAATTAAGTCAACGGCCGTCAGACCATGCAGCTCGATCGGCCACCTCGTCTTCTGCGTTTTGGCTTCTGAGCATGCTCCCGGCATTATTTCCGAGAGAACACGAACCATTGTCACGTCTTTGCTGGCCTCGCGTGCATTCTCCTCCATCGGTCCGGCAAGTCGGTCTTTTACATGCGCGTGAAAGCCTTAAGCTCCTTCTCACTCCGGTCCTGGCTTGAAAGTTGGTTTGACTTCTTGTCTCTTTCTTGTATTGTGACCGCAGACTGCATACATGAAACACAACAAGCGTACGAGGCCGATTCTCTCTGTTCATTTAAACAGATCTAGCTGGACTTCGCCTGTCAGACTTGACCCGCTTCCGCTTACGCTTTATTATCCTTCCCGTGATCTCATTTGTGCCCTTGCTCTCGCATCGCCGTCCAAGTTGACTCGAGTGTTCTCGCTGACCTAATCGAATTCATTCTTATGCCACGAAGTCTGCCATCGTAATCCAGATGGCCGCGAAGATCATCGTCGAAAACCTATCAACAGTCAGGCTTGAAACGTGACATTGATGTGAAGGTTCCAAGTCCGCTTTTGCATCGTCACTTCGCACTCTCGTCCGTATGCGAACCGTCACCAGCAAGCACTCCGTCAGTTGCGTGTCTTTTCTTGCTATCGTCATCTTCACCGAATAATTGAGAGCATCTACTATGATTCTCGGTTCCTTTTGAGCCAAAGCCTCTCTTCTGCACTACTATTTCCTCCCTCTCACTCGTTGCCTCACAAGTCTCCATCGAGCGCATCCCATCATCATCACCCTGGTCGAACGAAAGCCTTCGATTTATCTCATTTGTTTGACTCTCAGGTTGAGAGTGCTTGCAAAGAACACCATCCTCTCATTCTTCCCACACCTTATCTTTCGAACCAGACCTCTTGTCCATCCTTTGACATTCGGTATCGTTCATCTCTCAATCCCTGCATCCGATGATCTCACGAGTACCTATCATCCAGACCTCATCATTCACCACTTCGGTTACTCTCTCTCAACTTTACAGATCGTTGTCCGCTGTTGATCCTTCTCACCGCGTATCCCCTCCACATTGGAACGCCTTTTCTCTACCTCACTCAACGGTTCGTGGTTTTAGAAGTTCCAGCCCTTTGTCTGCTCGATTCCCCTACTCACAGCAATCTCATCGCCATGTCCCAAGGTCTCTCTCCCAAGGAGCTTCAGGGACAGACTGCGCCACCACGGCCTCCCCTTCCGGCTGCCTGTATCGATCTTGAACTGGCCGCTATCCTCTGTCGAGTGCCCACAACCGCCGCCGCCGAGGAAGCCTACAAGGCGGCCGTGAAAACCATTGGGGAGGATTTGGAAGCATTGGCCAAGCACGCTTTCCCTGTCTTTTACAATGATGGAACCCGGCTGACTTTTCGTTGCCAGACTATTCTGGTGGTCCATTGGGGTCCGCGTTATTCCGGGCGGGGAATGGGAGTTTCACGAAGGAGACGGCGACTGGGGCTTCGTCTCCGAGCAATTGATGGAGCAGGGTCATTTTGACCCATTTACAAGCTGCCGAGCAGTCTCACGCGCTTGTGTCAGAGTTGCTGAGCACTCATGGTGTAAGTCCTTTATGTTTACCTGTCGTCTTTGAAGCCGAGCCTAACAGACGTGATCACGCCAGATCTGCCTCTCAACCACAAGGAGCTTGTCCAGGCAACGGCTGTCCGTTTCGTCATGTTCGGCCGCTACTGGGGCGCAGGCCTGGACCGCAAGCCTTTCGGCAGAGCGCATTACAATGCCTGGACCGATGCCTGCTTCCACACTCTCGACCCCTCGCCTGCGCAGCTGCGCGACATATCCCCCCTGCTCAAAGTGCTGGAGCGAATGGACACGATCATCCATGCATCCTTGGGAGGTGCTGGCGCCATTCTGCCCATGGATTTCGAGCTCGCCGTCACTGCATTGCCACCCAATTGGATTATCTGGGAGGACCTTCCCGCAACTCATGACCATATTGCGACTCATCTCTTCAAGGGCATCATGATGCCCTTTGCGGACGATGTGTACTACAAATTCAATGAAGGGGCCTGATGTGGCACTGCTGCCAGCTAGCCGCTCTTTCTCTGTGCCCTCTCGGCCATTCTCACACCGGCATTATTTTGGACACAGGACCATCGACGAAAGTTCTGGACGGCTTCGTCACGGTTAGTTCGCGATGCGACACAGTCACGAGAGCATGAAGCAATGAAAACGAGGAAATAGAAAGGCACAAGGAGACCCGGCATTTTTATCACTCCCTAAGAGCCACTTAGTTAGACGATTGTATTATCATGATCCCATGTCGATCTTTGAACACCAACGTGACTTGCCATGCACACAACCCCAACAATGAAGAGACGAGAGCAGACGAGGTTTCCTTTCTCCCTTCACTCTCATGTTCCCCTACTTCCAGCATCGATAATTCTACATGCATGGTGAAAACGACCTCATTCTGTCCAACCTTGCTACGCCAGTCGAGTAGAACGAGCAGCAGCAAGTTGTAGAGAAAGAGAGCCCGCGCCCGTCTCAATCTGGTTCCCCCACCAGAGTCCAACATGCTGCACATCAAAATCGCAACCGTACAGACCGTTGGTATCCAGCCTTGTACTGTATCGAAATTTATAAAATTTGCTGATATCAACTCTTTCTACAGAATAGTTTCGTTACATAATAAAACAACTATAAAAAAACAAATTTAACAGTTCTGAACTCTTGAACTTTTGAACAGTTTATATAATACTTAATAAATTTTATCAAATCTCTCGAGAATTGCTGTTTAATTATTGCAATTAAGTACAATTATATTAAACAAAGAATATTGCAGATTGTAAACAACTTTATTGTTTATCTCGAAATTCTGAAAACAGATTTAAAGACTTTTATCGAGTTTTAAAAACAAAATATACTATTTAACAAGTTAAAAAACAAAATTTATACAAGAATTATTATTGTTCTTGATCTTTCTAAAACACAAAATATATTTGTCGCGTTTGTAATATATATAAAAAATGCTACTACCTCGCGAAATAATTATAAAAATCGATTTCAAAAATCAAATTATAAATCTCGCTCTATTTCGAGAGATAATTGCACGAGATAAAAAAAAAAAAAAAATCTTCAGATGAAACAATTGCAATTATTTACAGAAAAACTGTTGTAAAAAATTACTATACTATTTGATATTAGTAAACAAATAAATAAGATTTGTTTCTGCTACAATTGCAATTTAAAAAAAAATCCTTTTTCGAATTGTATTCAATTCAAGAAAAAAAATCTACAAATTAATACAACTACTATTCTTAAATCGAGTGCTACATGCAGCAATCAGAAAATATTATTGTTGCAATATATTAGCAAAATTTCGATAATCCGAAAAATTAAAAGAATTCGCGACGATTATTGTTGCTGCTGCAGATTAAAAAACAAAAAACAAAATAATATTAACAATTTTTTTATATGTATTTCGAACAAATATTTAAAATTAAATTAAATTGTATTCTCGAGCAATAAATAAAGATTTAATAATTCGAATTTGCAGATTTTTTATTTATAAAAACTGAAATTTTTTACAAAATAAAATTCAATCTCTGAAATTTTACAATATAAATATTTGAATTTGTAATAGCAATAATAGAAAATATATATTGCAATAGATTTTTAACTTTTTTTCGAAAATAATACAGAATATAATTATTGAATTTTGATAAATAATTAAAACAAATCTGTATATTAATTAATAACTTTTTATATAAAAATATTAAATTATTAAAAATAAAATTATTATAGATTTTTCTGAAGAATTTCTTCTGTATATTAAAAATATACAAGTCTACACGCTAATAATTAGCAGCTTTAATATTAATGCTGAAAATATATTTTTCACAATTATTTGGTTTTCTATAAAAATTATATTGTATAAAAACTGCTTCTCGGAAATCAATGTTTTTATATTATTAGAATATAGAAAAAATAATTATATTATTGATCTGCAATTAGACTTAAAATTATTGTTCGAATTTTTATATATATTGTTCGAAAAAAAACTTGCAATTTTTCGAGATTATTTGTTGAAAAATCAAATATCGAAATATATTCGAAAATTTACAAATCGCGCAAATATTCCGATATTTTTTGTTTTCAAATTGAATAAGACTCTTAGACTATATAATCAAAGATTGAATTTTGTAATTATTAAAAACAGATATTTACTTTTTTTAATTAAAAAGACACTAAATTGTCTAATAAACATATATTATTTTATTAAACTCAATTTCGAGAATATTTACTATTGTATTTGTATACGCAAAAACAATAAATGAAAAATTGTATTTCGCACGCGTTATTATCTCTTTAAATATATAGTTATGTTTTTCGACTTGATTAATATTTCTGTTATTTTTCAGATTCTTATCAATAAGATTTTATAAGATTTAATAAATTATATTTATATAGTTTATCTGAACAGTATATTTGTTCTGTTCAAAAATAAATAAGAAATACTAAAATTATATTTCTTAAGTTCTCGATCGACTGCAATAATTCAAATTATATATAAAACTCTCGAAATATATATTTTTAATACAAAATATCAAGTTTTTAAAATATATTACAAGCAGCAAAAATATCGCAATAAATTTGTTTCGTGTAGAATTTAGTCGAATCTGATTTCAATCTATTATTTTGCGAAAAACTGCAGATATTTCTAGAATTTGCGAATTTTATAGATATTTCGTTAAATAATTTGTCAAAATAATCAGATTGTTAATCGAATTGTTCAAGAATAGCAAACAAAAAAATTTTAATTTTTTTTTTGTTTAATATTATTGCTTTGATTGCGTTTTAAATATTTCTCAAATTTTTTATAAATATCTCAATAATAATTCATTTTGATTTCAAGAATCGAATTATAATAAAAATTGATATTTTCGAATTTATTATTGTAACTATTTTGTTTCAGCCTGTGCTGCTCGCGCAAAACAATAAACAGATAGTATAATATTCTGTTGTCTTCTATTTAAAAAAGATAATTTCTGCAAAAATTTGATATAAAATATATAAGCAAAAATTATTAATTATTGTTGATGTTTTTTAACAATAATAATACTATTTGAAGAACAGTTATTTTTTTGCTACAATTTTAATTGATTACAATAATTTGAAATATTTTATAATTACAATAATATTAAATTATTGTTAATCGAAATAGATATTTATGTTAATCGAATACAATTTTAAGATTAAGTATTGCGCAGGAAAAAAAAATCGCTGATAGATTCTTTGAATAAGTTAATTACAAAAACAAAACAGACAATAAAATCTGTCTGTTTATTTTGCAGAATAAATTGGAGAATATTACTATAATTGCTATTGAAATAACTTCTGTTATTACGCGAGACGTCAATAAAATGCAATCAACTATATTTTCTGACAATATTACTGTTTGTATCAAGAAATTGTTAAACAATAAGATACTTAGGCAATTATTATTTGGAATAATAGTCTTTTTTAATAATAGAGATTTTGATATCAAGAAAAATACTGTTATTTAATAGCTGCGTTGCAGCGATATTAATACAATATATAAATACAAGAATTTGATAGAATCTCTTGTCTCTGTTGTATTAACTAATATCGAAATCTATTAGAAAAAGAATACTGTTATATTAAAAATAAAAACATAGCTGATTTCTTCTAGAAAGCGCGATAAATGCACTGAATATAAATAGAAGATATGCAGCAATTTTCTGTATTATTTCTATATTATATATATATCGAATAAAAGATTGTTTAAATAAGAAACTACTATATCTATATTATAACAATATTTTGAGTAGAAAATACTTCGAAGTCAAAAAAATTTGTATATTAATTAATCGGAAATTCTATTAATATTGTATATCTGCAGATATAAAAATACATATTCGAGAATACAATATATATTAGTATTTCAAGATATTTTGATATTGTTGATACAGTAAATTGTTCTTTCTATTTGTATTTCTTTGTTTGTAAAAAAATATCTTTATAAATTTTATTACAAAAGTATCTTCTACTTGTAGCAACAATAATATTTACAATCCAATTCTGATTGTAATAAATTGATTCTTTAAGATAATATTTTATATTGCTGTTAAATCAATCTAAACAGCAGAAAATCTAATTAATATATTATTTGAGAGAGAGTTTTTTTTTAACAATATCGAGAATATTATATTCGATAGAAAAATACTGTTTATTAATAACTACTAATTCGCGCTATATTACAATATTTGTACAAAAAGAAAATTAAACACAAAAAATTTATTTTTAAACAAATAAACAAACAGAAAAACAAAATTAGATATTCGAATACTATTTTCGATATTATTGTAATTAGCAACAGAATAATTGAAATTCGCTATTATCAATAGCGCAATATATTTATAACAGTGCTGTTTATATATGCTTTAATATACTGTTTTTTAAGATCGCATTTAAATATTATTCTAATTTCGATTTCAGTTAAAATAACAAAAAAGATTTCAATATTTCTGCTGTTAGAGAACGTATACAAATACTATAAAACAAACATAATTGTATGCAAAAGCAATTAAGAAACGCACAGAATATGCAGACGCAGTATTACAACAAGAAAATTAAATCTCAGTACTATAAGATAAAAAACAAGATAATATTCTCGATTGAGAATTTCAAAATTACTTGTTCGAAAAAGAAGTTATTTTACAAATACACGAAATTGTTCGAGATTGTAGATATTATTGAAACGCAGATTTATCGACTACAATTTTCAGATTAATAACAAATTTATTCTGTTTTTTATATATTATTTCTCGAATTTTATCATCACAATTTCAATATAATAAAATCGATGAAAATAATACTAATAGACAAGAACAAGAAATAAAAGATAGAGAAGATTCTAAATAAGAAAAGGAAATAAAAGAAATTCTATTATCTGATTCGAAAGAAAAAAAATTTGTTCTGCAAGAACAATCAAATATCGAAGCACTTTTTAAACAATATAAAGATAATACTGAAGCAATTTTATCGACAAAAACAGAAGACTATTTTAACTCTTATAAAAAGAAAATCACGTCTCAGAATAGACAGAGATATTCCGAGAAAAAAAATCTAATATATTCTAGTTAATAGTATCGCAAGAGCAAGACATTACAATTGTATTTAGAACTAAAAATAAGAAATTAGATATAATCTGCGAAACTCTTAATTAATTGCGAGAAACTCGAAAATTATATATATTTACTATTAAAATTTATATTTTTTTTATCAGATTTTCTGAATTGCATAATTTTTTACTGAATGCAAATTGAGATTAAACTTGCATTCTAAAATCGAAACAATTAAAATACGTCTATTGTTATGTTCTCGGTTGTTCTAATCTGATTTTTTTACGTATTTACTCTAACTCTATTTTTTGTTGTTGTTATTGTGCGCAATAATATAACAATCGAGAATATACTGTGTTTTAATAACTGCAACAAAATACTGAAAACAATCTTAGCAATGCTTCATGTTTCAGAAATAAGTATATTTTTAAAAGTTGCTTTTAAATATACAGATTCATTCTTGATAATCAAGAATATATTTACCGTCGATAACAGATTATATTATTTATCTTAAAAATATTTAGCTTTCTGTTTTCGCTTTATACAATAGAAATTGTAATAAAATTCTAGAACTTTATTGTTATTAAAATAAGAATTTAAGTAAAGAATTTATTTGAATCAGTTGTTTTTAAATAACAGTTTTTGCTCTTTTTATTAAAAAATTCGAAAATAAACTAAAAATTCTGCGTAAACTACAAAGATCTGAACGCCATTATTATTAAGAATCAATATTTTTTGTTTTTAATTTTCGAAATACTAAATTATTTCAGTCAAATCAAAATTTTTATCAAACTCAATATTATTTTTGTTTTTAATAAACTGTATATTCGAGAAAAAAATTAATTTTTTACTGGTTTTTGTGTTTATTTTAATTTTTTCGAGTATCTTGTTATATTTTTCAATTAACTGAAAAACTATTAAAATACAATTTCAAGCTTATATATTACTTAGATAATTG
>JAABUW010005563.1_pt1 | contig 16341 bp, 13 predicted proteins | sample 5560081 | NCBI WGS metagenome assembly JAABUW01 (sample SAMN10711882, study PRJNA513363) | rock metagenome | isolation source: Antarctica rocks | place: Antarctica: Victoria Land, Knobhead sud | reverse complement strand
GGCGCGTGGTCGTCGGCGTCAGTGGACAGCCCTCGATCGACGCGCAGGTGCACGGGGAGGGAGAAAACCTACGCCGCATCGCTCTCCTCCACCGCCGCCCCACGGGTTTGCCGTCGCGCTCGAACCACCTTCTTCGTCTCCCCCCCGACCACCAGCTGAGACGAAGCCCCGGATTCGCGCTTCACGGGACTCGTCGCGATCCGCTTGTAGTAGGGCTCGAGGGTTGGGTTTGTGGAGAGGGTGCGTTGGTTGGCGCGGAGGTGCTCTTCGAGGGCGACTTCGAGGTCGGTTTTCAGGAGGTTTTCGTAGCTTGGGGATGTCGTCAGCTGGGGCGCGCGGGGGGATGGAGTGGGCGCGTAGTTTGAGGTGAGAGGAGGAGGGAGGGCAAGGGGGAAGGATAGAGGAGGGGGGAAGGGGAGGGGAAGGACTTACTCAGTCATGCCGACATCGCGCGCCAGCTCGATGAGTTCGCCTTTGCGCTGCTTTTGCAGCCAGTAGGTCACGCCGGACATGGTCGCGGAGTGTACGCGACTGCGATGGTGGTGGTCGCGAGGTTGGGAGATGGATGGTGGGTTGTGGAGGGATGAGGTGAGGATGGGGAGGGGATGGTGTTTATGGGCGTGTGGGAGGGATGTTTACATCTTGGGGATCTGCAGGGTCTTTTCGCGTTTCTTGGCGTGCTTGGCGGCCTGGGGGGGGGTGGGGCCAATCAGATGGCAGGTGTACTTTGTTGATACCTTACCTGGCCTGGCTCTACTTTCTGAAGGATGGCAAACACGGACGCGCCATCACCTTTGGACCTTTGGACACGATGACCCTTACTTTCAGACAGTAGATGTATTCCTCTAGGGTTAATGGTCAAAGTGCTGTACCTCCGGGCCAGGGCGCCTTAAGGACACACATATAGTCACCATTTCATCAGGCAGTGTAGTTCTCATATCTGCGCAGCCAGCAGTGTAAGCGAAAGGATAGTCTCATCCTGGATATCGAAATCTCTTTCTAATTACTCTTTTGGCTTCTCTTCTTTGCCCTTCCACATGTAAGAGTCCCAACGTCGTACGCTTAGCTATTTCATCAGCTAGGAACACGCGGCATACTCCGTAAGGAACACTGTGAAACCCATGCGTGGTCGCAATACGCTTCGAGTCCTTTAGGAACTTTTGCAACAACAGGCGCATGTCTCAGTGACATACCGAGGACTATGGTCGCGTTGAATATCGGACTCAATTTGAAGGACGAGATCGCCATTACACTTAGGACGTGAAGGGAAGTGGTCGCGAGAGCAACGCCGTCGAAGGATCGAGGTTCTTACAAAGGCTCAGCGAATTGCCGTTGGGCGAGGATGCCGCGTAGATGCTTGAGCGAAATTGAGGACAAACGAGCAGCTGGGAATCAGAGAGACCCGACAACTGCGATGCCAAATCAATAGTAATTCCGGAAGGCAGGGAATCAGGTTGACTGTTGGACATATCTCAGAACCAGCGTCAATTCTCTCAAGTGGCTGAAGAAAGCTGCAGGCTTCGGTAAGGGCAAACGGCAAAGTACGGATCACAGCAACAGCGGTACATATATAAGAGCAACTCCTCGTTATTCTTCTGTGAAGAATCAGAAGGCTACCGAATAAGACACGGTTCGGTAGAGGCCCACACGGAAGATGCAGACAATGATGACCACAACGATGAAATCTCCGGATCTTGTCGCAGTTCTGAGTCTTGTTGTATAGCGGTTGCCAGCACAATGCATCCCAACAACAGGGAAATGGATGAACAACGAGTTTATTAGGACAAGCCAGGGAGAACCCTCCGATGCATCAGCGATGTTCTCGGTACTTTCTCTCATAAGCCGAAGGCTACGAATCGTAACAGGGTGGTAGACGATGATGACCACGGCGGTGAACTCTCCGGATCTTTCGCCTTCCTGAGTCTCGTTGCACAGCGGCGGTCCGCAGAATGCATCCCAACAGCACGGGTTCAATGGAAGAAAGAAGAACAATGGATTCTTCAGGATAAGCCGGGGAAAAATCCCCGATGCATCAGTGATTTTTTGGGTTTTCTCACATATAAGCCAAAGGCTTCAGGTTGAAACACGTTTTCTCATCATTTGCAACTCGCAGAGTGCGTCAAGGGAGGTCAGCAGAATGCATCCCAACAGCAAGGGGTCAATGGAACGAGACAATGATTGGGATAGGCTGGGACGAATCCCGATGCATCAGTGGCTTTTCAAGTTTTTTCGCTCATAACCCAAAGGGTTCGGGATCATACCGAAAATAAATCATCATGTGCGGCCCAGGTAGGTATGACCATATTGGATATTGACCTGAGCTAACGAAACTCCAGACTTACCCTGCGTACGCACCTGGTGTGTACCATGTTCCCAGACCGACAATGATGAGACCGACCTCCGATGGTGCTCGATGTATGCATAGCTCATCCATTGCTCCGGCATGGAGAAGCCAACGCCTGCCTAGCAAGCCGCAGGCAAGGGGGATCACTGAGTCGGTCCTGGGTTACTGGTCATGCGTGTGGAGCACAGGCGAGGGGGATTCGCTGTAGGCTGCGTCTGACGAAGTAGGAGTCGTTGTACATATGTCTTCTGGGGATATCGGTGGCCTAGTGGAGTGTCGAAGGATGATACGGCACGTGTGAAGGATGGAGCAGTCACTTACCCAAGCGTTTAGTCTCAACCACTGCAGGCCTAGGCCGTCATGGAGCATGCCGCCAACGGCAAAAAGAAGCCTGCGAGGGCGAGCGAAGAGACAAGTGCCAGGGAGAGGGCTATTGGATTGTTCTAGCGAAGTACTTATGTCTCAACGCTGCACGCCTGCTTCGAGCTACGAAGAGCTACCAGTCATTGTTCCGCATCGCAGCACTGACGACAATTAAGTACGAAGTAGACTTGTGGGTACCAGACGTTGCAGGAAGCCCCATTGTGCTTAGATGAGGAATGCCAGAATTGCAAGGGGCAGAATGGAGACTACTTTATGGGAACATGGTGGAAGAGGAAGGAAAATGAAAGTGGGAGGAGACGTTCTTCTGTTTTGAGAAACCTTAGAAAGTAAGCTCTAACCAAAACGGCAGTCACGTTGGCAGGGTCCACGTTCTCCCGTCTAGGAAGGGGCACTGTTAACGACTGTGGCAGGTTCTTGCCATCATCGTCCGCATTTGGAAGGGGCATGGCTAGCATGTGACAGTCACGCTCACAAGTTAAATGAGAAGGGTAACCGATGGATATTGCGGTGGGTACGCTCTTTGGCAGCTACCGAGCTCGCAGGGAAAGCCAGTGGGTTCTAACTTGTCCTTCAAGGTTTATACAATTTCTTTAACTGCAGATGTCAAGGCTGACTTCAGGTCTATCGATAGGACCGCTGCTATCACTCCACCAATGTAACATAATATTGGATCTGTCAAATACTGTGTGGGCATTCTACGCCAATGGTTCATTATGAAAAAAGTGCCGCTCGATTTCCCGATCAAATGACTCTGCACGTCTCCATTGTCCAGTTTGAGGATCACACACAGGCCTTACCCACGCTCTCACAATGTCTCATAACGCAATGCCATCAGAAGATTTGGGAGCGACAGAGTCATTGTCAGACGTTTTCATGCGGCAGCTGGTCATACAACAACACCCTGTTCATCGCAAGCGGCCTGCGGAAGAAGCGGGTCTCGCGTACATCATCTGTACATTCCGAAATTTAATCCAACTACAAGAAGATTTCTCTGTTCATCTTTCCTAGGAGCATCTCGCATACCATCTCGCATACCATCTCTCTGTCATCTGCGATCCTCCCCTCACTCTAGAGCCCTACCTCCACATCGTCTCTCCTCCTCTCACATGTCTCTTCGTCTGTTTGTCCGCTCTGCAGCACGTTTATTACGGATATGGAAGAGGGGCTGTGTCGTTTTTCTAGACTGGAACATGAGTCTCACCAATAACATGCCACTGCTGTGGCGGCTGCAGCAGCTTAGCAATGCATACGACTGGTGAGAGCGGTATCATAGGGTGGATGGATGGGGCTCGAGTTAGCCAAGCTGGATGCGTTGAGCGCTAGATGGAGAATGAGAAGCAGAGGGTGGTAGTTGTGGGGGAGCGATGAGGTTGTGCTTGGCGAGGGTGCGGGAAAAAGGGGAGTGAGATTCAAGAGCACTCCGATAGGGCGCTGAGTGACTTTCAAGTATGCTGGTCAATCTTACCTTGGCTTAAAATCTCGTACTACGGGCGAAATATAGTTGAAATGCTAGGCATGTAGCATAGGAATTGTGATGGCTTGGGTGCTATCGCCCCGCTGTAAAGTACATATATGTGACCCGGATATGCCAGAGAGCCGCTGCACTATTAGCGCTGGCAAATACAATATGACTTCTTGGCGCTGCATCTCTTACTTTGCCCATCCATCCCTCGCTCCTTCTAAAGCGGATTCATATTCTAAAACGATATCGGAGATGCCATTTTCAGCCTTTTTAAGAAACGGATTCATTAGAGGCGTGAGGCTCAGAAGAAGTCCAAAGAGGTGGCGACCTTCTCAGAACCCTCCAACTCTGAGCGCGAAAATCCCAGCATGTCTGCTTCTACCACTATACACCTAGGTCTCACTGCTTGCTGTCAAGCCAAAGGATACTGTACTGCCAGCAAAGTTCGTTCTTTCCTTCTAAGTCTTGTACAGCCAAGCATATCTACGAAATGCTTGTTGTTGCGGTCGGGATTATAAGGCTGACACGCCCCTGCATCATCGTGCATGAGGCTCGGAGTCTAGAGTCCAATGCCATCCACCTCATTTGGTGTTTCCCTCCGCCCAAATGTTGGCTTGTATATATCACCTGTTTCCGAGATAAGAGTCCTATTATACTGCGTCGCTACCCAGATATATGCAGAAAGTCGACATGGCGTTGGCGCTCGCTGGTGCAGCGGCCTTGAAGCCTGAGATTGGACTTGCCCAGGCGCTGCACAATTATGAGGCAATCCTTACAGACGAGGAAAGAATCCAGCTTCATTCCCAAGGGGTGCCAACTGCGAACGATGCCATCAACCTCACAACCTTGATTGACGAGAAGACTAAAGACAACCGTCGTCATTGCATGGGCCCCAGATTGATCACTTTCCTCGAGTCGGTCCAGCAATTCTCTAGCATTGTGGATACTTTTGTTAGCTCAAATCCCCAAATGGCGGCGTTGGTCTGGGGTGGTGTGAAATTGGCGCTCCTCGTAGGTCTATGTGCGATTGAAGAACGATTGCTGACCGTAATAGACTGCAAATAACGTTTCGTCGTACTTCAACAAAATTTCAACGCTTTTCATGGACCTGGGGAGAACGTGTCCTCGATTCAAGGAATTTGGATTGCTATATGTCTCCTCAAAACGATTGCAGAAAGCCCTGTGTGACTATTATGCTGTAATCGTCCGGCTTTGTCGTCACTCAACGCAACTATATCGGAAGTCAAGTATGTATATACTCTTGTCGTTCGTCACGAATATCCTGCTCTCTTCGTTAGCACCATTGAAACTTGTGTTGGCGGAATGACGATGGTCTGAACGACCAGTGGCGGCCCAAAGCCGAGAGGCAAACGATTACAACCTTTGGTACACCCGATTAAGACACCCGAAGAGCTGAGCTTATATTGGTTGACTAGAAACGGTAGACAAATGTTTATTATCGTTAATGACAGCTTAGCCTGGACAAAGTACACCCATCGATACCGGCGCATACGATCCTTAACCAATTTCCATACTTTTTTACGTGATGTCTCGATTTCGACTTTCTAACACTTGATCATCCTCCTTCTTTATACAGTGTCATGTACATTCTAATCTTTGACGTACTCTTCTAGGACCGACGTGGCTGCTGAAGAGCCTGGTTTATCCTTTCGAATCCGAGTTCGGAGATTACCAGCGAGAGCTCGAACAACTCTCTAAAGACATCCAAGCAGAAATTTCCTTGGCTAGTGCACAAGCTCAGAAGCAAGAGAGTGACCTTCAGCAAAAGGAGCGCAAAGCGGCCAGAGCAAGTCGAAACATGCTGGCCAGTCTGAGCCGGTCCGTTCAACGGAACGACGAAAAGGCAAAAAGCTGGGCGTTGGACGCCAGTCGTAGGGAGATGGAGAAAGCCCAAATTAAAGCTCTCGATGCCTTTTCTGTCTACGATCATCAAAGGACCTACAAGCAACTTCGTACGGAGTGTGTGCCTGGTACCTCAAGCTGGATATGTGAGACAAATGAATTCCAGGATTGGATGAAAGGAGTCGGGAAAACGTTTTGGTGTACTGGCAAGCGTAAGTCAACCAAGCAACTTGCGGTTCGAGCACTGACGTTCCCATGAAGTTGGGTCAGGCAAATCAATTATGAGGTTCGATGTCCGTTGAAATGATAGCGAAAGCCCACTAACTCACACGAAGTGCGTGTGTTGCTGCATACATTATGAATGCAGTACCATCGAAGATTTCCACGGGGTTCTTCTTCTGCCGTCATGACGATCAGATGTCCTTGAAAGCACGGACAATCCTTGGTAGCATTGCAAGGCAATTAGTGACTGGCATGCCCGCCCAAAACTTTCATGGATTCAGGGCGGAGAATGTAGACTCCGAGGCTGTCATCAAATTTCTTCACGCCAATTTGAGCGAGAGGCACCAGTATTTCATCGTCTTAGATGGCCTTGACGAGTGTGATGAGGCGCAAGTCCCGGAAATTTTACGAGCATTGAGGGGTCTACTTCACTCTCCACAACTACGAATCAAGTTGTATTGTTCAAGTCGACCTTCTGTGGTGAAATGGCTAGCTGAGGAGCTTCGCCCGGAGTACCATATCAGCCTGGAGACTGAAGAGTACCAAGCAAAAATTGCTCTGGATATTGGTAGCCTCATCGAAAACACCTTGACACAGCAATTGGAAGGAGAATCTCCCGAATTGCAGGTAGGTGATCCGACTTTGATACTAACCGTTCAAGAGACTCTTCGAGAGAAAGCTCAAGGGATGTACGTGGTTCTCCTATACCGATAGGAGTTATCTTACTTACTTTACCAGGTTTCTGTGGGTCAAGCTCCAGCTCTGTGACCTATGCGACCAAAAGAGTGACGAGCAAATACTGGCTGTACTTGACGATTTACCGCAAGATCTACCGCAGACATTTGGAAGGGTCCTTCGCAGATACGTCAAGAAAACTGACATTGACGTAGGCCGACAGATCTTCCGCTGGGCGGCGGTCTCCAAGCGTCCGCTGACCCTGGCTGAGCTCCGCGAAGCCCTTGCAACGCAGCCCCTACAGGAAGATTGGAAAGCCGAGCGTCAGATGAACGACATGAAGAAAGCAGTGGCCTGTTGTGGCAACCTCATCTTTGTGGACGAGGAGGAGCAAACTGTACATTTCACGCATTCGAGTGTGAAGCAGTACCTCCTATCAGATGCCCTGGATGAGTCATTACAGTCCTACGAGATCGATCTCGAGGAGGCCGATGCCGATATTGGGGCGGTCTGTGTTACCTATCTGAACTTCAGTGTCTTTGACACACAGGTGGCTCCGAAGGCTATCAACAGAATCGATTTTGCAAAGGTCCCATCGACAGTCCTGGCAAAGGCTCTACCACTAAGCGAATCGGCTAATAAGATTGCTCTCCGTCTCTTAAGAGGTCATGACAAGTCCATTCAAGCAACCCATCAAGTACTTGCAGAGGTTTCTGGTAATTCTGGCGCGCTGAGATCAAAGAATGTCGTTGACCAGTTTCCGTTTCGGCAATACGCTAAACAGCATTGGCTGACCCACACCAAGTGGATCGGTCCAACATCCACCGAGCTTCGGCAAATGTGGCGCAAGCTTCTGGACGAAGCTGGGTGGCGAGATACCTTATCCGGCGTCCCATGGGCCTTCGAAGACTGGGAGCTTCGACCACCTGACGTGGTCGATTGGACATTGAAGGAAAACCACTTTGAGTTGGCTCAATATATCATAGCATTTGGAAAGACCACTACAGCTCTTGATTTAATAAGATGCGCTGCATATAGAGGATCCGAACGTTTGATGAAAACCATCGCATCAGCTAGTGTCACGCCTGACTTGAGCGGTGTCATTTGCCTAGCCTCAGCCGCTAGAGATGGTCGATTGCTTGGGTTTGGACAGTTAGGGGCAAGCCTTAGTCCCTTTGCTCTTTCTGCCGCTTTAGTGGCTGCCGCTCGGGGCGGTCACCCAGACACTGTGTGGCGTTTGCTATGGGAATTGGAACAGTGGGAGACTGGCGTTCACCAGTATGAAGACGGTTATATGCTTGCTCTTCGAGTGGCCGCTGATTGGGGTCACAAAGCCGTGGTCGAGCGATTGCTGCAAAAATCCACGAATGACAACGTTGGCCGTGCCAGAAGGTACGCGCTTGAGGCTGCCGCTGCAGCCGGTCAGTCGAGCGTAGTCGAGCAAATATTGCAAAGAGGGGGAGAAATAGAATCTGACGAGGAAGCGCTTGCTGGGTCGAGATCGCCGCTTGTTTCGGCCGCTGCACAGGGCCACTTAGACATTGTCGGCCAATTTCTAACATACGAAGGATATGTCAGTACCACTGATTCCAGAGGCTCAGCATTCGATGTGGCCAATCGAAATGGTCGCAAAGAGGTAGTCGGACGGCTACGTGGAGTTGCTTTGACGATTTGAATTTTCAGTGGTCCATCAGCTCCTTGTCACGCTGTCAAAGCGATTTCTTGAAAGTCTTGAGGAATATAGGAACCAATCCTTACCAACTGATGAGACATGTGCCCGTGACGTCCCTTTACTCTTAATCTTGCTTTGGCCTATGACTGGTGGCTTGATCTGAAAGGCTCTGTTTCTCATAGTGCGATTCGGGCAGTAAAAGACTGGAAACCATGAAGCATCCTCCAATGGGAGACCGAAACCCACGAATCCAATGCCTCACGTCGGCTCAACCGCATGCTGGACCAGATTTACAGCGATGGCTTCAAGCAGCTTTGAGCAACGAGCGACTTCTGTAACCGCAAATGGTCCCATCGAGCGCGGGTGCATCCCGGGGTTGCAGTGGCCGGCGACAAGAAAATCGCAATTATCTTTACTGGTGAACTTCCTGGCCGGCTAAGCCTAGGGCTGGAAAATACATTCTGACCAGGCTCATAAGACGGGTCCTTGGATGCAAGCGCCAATTTCCGCCCAAAACGATCAACCTGCTAGAAAGAGCATACTTCGGCATTCGAACGACGATGAACGAGACCACGGACCAGGCCATGGGCAGATCGGGACCGCTGGCTGATCTACTTCGCAAGCTGCTAACGTCTGGTGAGATGGGAGCTAGTCTACCAGAACGATCTTGCCTACATTTTCTTATAGGTATCACAAGGGACGGCAAATGGCATGGCCACGAGGTCGACTAAGAGAAGCCGACTTCCATAAGAAATTCTCGCCAAACCTTTACAGCTGCTGGTGAAGTTTGGAGCAGCAGAAATCCTTGCCTGGCCGGGAAGTCCTCCATCTTTTGACCCCAGTGCGGCCGAATTACCGGACTAGGAGCCAGAAAATACTCTAGACACGGCTATTTCAGTACCGAGGTGGCCAAGCCAAAGCGCAATACATCTCCGGAACAGCAGGTTCCATTCCGCAACGAAACCAGCGGCGTGGCATTCTCCCCAACAACGGAGCATGTTGAGCCTTCCAACGAGAAAATATTCTCCTCCGGCGCTTGACTCAAAATATTCGAGCGGTCAGTCAATGCAGCCTAAGCTTGGAACGCTGAGATCTCGAAGCGCTACCCGGGGCAGCAGATGCGGAAGCTACTTTGGAGAGCATTGATACGGATCGAAAAGTGATACAAGGCACGGTCACTGGAGCGAGGCCTAGAGTCAAGGATCTGCACGTTGCTGTTATCGAGGGACGGTTCTTATTGGTGGTGTAGTGGTACAGCAAACGACGTTCCTGGGCGAGGAGGTCGCTTTCGTGGCGTCGACTGGCTCGGTGAAGGTTATATGTACCTTTTCAGGAAGCCCATGCTCTAATCCTTTTCGAAGGGATTGATGACGAGGCCAAGCTTATTGAAGTGACTTTGATTCACAGTATTCTGGATGGGACAGTTGCGAAAAGAAACCTAAAGCTTAAACATACTCGAGCTCTTTTGGACTCTCATTCTTGGCTACAGTGCAGCTTATCTGATCTTCAGCAACATCGTTCCAAGATTTCAATTGATTCCGACAGATCGAGGCTCCAAGCGATCACCTACCTCAACTCGACATAGCTCTGCGCTCAAAGATGTGCAGCAAAGATGCGAGCGGCCTACTTATAACTGCATTGCATCTAGTGAGCAAGCGGTAAGAATAGAAGACCAAAAATACTTGCTTTAAAAAGAACACACCCTCACTCGAACTTCTTCACTCTCGTTACTGAGTTGATCGGATGAGAATGGAGGTTAGAGGATTGCCAGCACAACGCCGGAAGATGAGATTGCACAGATTGCAGACCAAAAGCATTAGCATGACCTGAAAGAGTATGATGACTTCATTTGGATTGCTGTTTGGCCGCACCGAAACTACTACCCACTGCATGTTTCGATGCAAATGTCTCCTCGGAAGAATTTGCAACGAGATTCGCAACGGCAAGGTGCGACTTAGACGTACGAGGCTATCTGAATGGCTCAGCGGCTATGTCGGGCCACGATGCTAGCAACAGTAACATCAACACTACCAGCAACCACCATCCGCACACCCCACATGCTGAATCGCCTCCATCTCTGCTGATGACGTTGGCCGAGAAGTCATAAGCGCCGACATCAAGGTCTGGAGAAGCTCGCAGACGCGCAATGGGCACGTTTGTTCAAGCCTGAATATAAGGAGTGGAGCAGCGCTTAATGCACAGAGCATGGAAAGTGTATATCCCGGGTGTGGTCTGGAACGACTCAAGACCTTTGATGCCATGCTGTTCTGACCTGTCAGGGCCCCAGGTGTCCCGGACCACATTTTGCTCTTGGTTACACTCCTGCAATATGCCAATGTCCCGCCATCCAAGGCTCGTCATCTCCAATTAAGAAGTGCAGGCCTGGAGACCTGGAATCGGTGGTCATACGGGAAGGAGAGTACACTGGGCAATGAGGCCGCAGGCATATCGGTCAGTCATATACAGAATTGTCTCTGCAGATTTTAAGGAGGCTTGAACCCCGAACCGCCGAATACCCGTTCTCGCAAAGGTATCATTGCAATTGTGCGCCGCGATCATGTCTAGTCCCATGAAGACAATAGGTGAGCGTCATGCGCTGTTACCCACATCGTTCATGTCCCACTCCTTGTCCGACCTGTATCATTTGTTCAAAGCGCCCAGCAGCGAAAAGCCTGTAGTCAAACAATACGAACGATATGTCTATATGCGCATTTGAATGGCGCAGCTTGGGAAGAGCACATTTTCGGATACGGTCAATCCCAAGACTGTTTCTTAACTACATAACAGGTACCACCAGCATCTCGGACTCTCCATACTACGCCTCATGATCTCCAATTTCGAAGCACGAAATGTGCCTCACATGAGTATCATCGAATTGCACTTCTTCGTGGGCATGAGTTGCGTACCCGAAGTTGCGTGGAATACTGATTGCGCTGGCTAGCCTTTCGCTGGCCGCGCTCTCGATCCGCACATCCCAGCGCCCTCGACTCCCTTATCAACTATCACAAAATACACACACCCGCCAAAAGCACATCACCACGAGCCTGCCATCTCCTTCCAGTGTCCTCCCTCAATTCTAGCTCTCTAAGCCATATCATTTCCTCCTCCTCCTCCTCTTTTTCAAATCCATCCCCATACACCATTCCAGCCCCATTCCCAATGAGTATCTTTCCCCTCCCCTCACCAAACGCCCCAATCCATCGTCCTCAAAAACAAGACCTTTTCCACCTCCCCCTGCCTCTCCAAGTAGAATGCTCAAAGATTCCAGTTCTCAATCCCCATCTCTTAAGGCGACCGTCGACCAGATGCTCAAAGCGATGCTTCTTGCAGCAGGACGGCACTCATAATGTGGCGATCCAGGCGCTGTCAAGCGCAGCGTTGAGAACTTTTTCGGTGGTGGGATAGTCGAGAAGAGTGAAGTGAAAGTGCAAGAGAGAAGTGAAGACAACAAGTCGATGAAGGCTCGTCGGAAAGGGATCAGCGCGGAGAGCGGAGTCACTAATGGAGCAGGAGGCGAGGCGGGGATGGCGGATTGCAGACTAGTGGTCTGACAGGCTAGATGGGGATCCATCTTGGGCGGTAGTGGAGGAAGGCGGGATTCGCAGCGAGGAACAGGATCGGCGACCTGTGAGTGTTATGCCATGAATGATCTCTGGTTTAACACTAGGCTGGACGGCATCAAAGAATCTTACAGTCTTTTCCCCCAAATCGTATCCTCAACACCAGAAACAATGCATCGAGGATCGAAGCTAAAACGCGGTCCAGAACTATACAACGGCAGAATCAATATTAAAACAGCGCAGCCTAGAGCGGGAAGGGCACACAACATTCGATCTCCAGCCTTGCTCGATAACTAAGAGACCGAATCCTCCCACATCTTCGCAGATATTGCGTCAAGAGCGTGACTCTCGCGGCGAAAAGCCATGTGCCAAAACGCATGTGGGCTCCCGACCTGCTGCTCCATGCTCGCCTAAGTGCTGCTGTCCTAGTATTTACTATATCGATTCCCTCTTCCTCATAGCAAGACATCCTCAGAGAAAAGTTCGGCGGCTTGAATTCCCAAAGGCAGGCAATCTAATTGATTCTCCAGGCATTCGGATGGCAGCCCTTTCATCATCAATGAACGATGGTACGAGGACCAACGTCTTCGCACAGCGGGATCACCTCCCTCGACGCGTTTCCAGGAGGGTGGACAAGCGGTCCTTCAAACTGCTCGGGATGATGCAGCTTGGTGTTCGCCGCATCCCAGACATATCGAGCTCGAGGCCGGTGTCATCCCGGCCGGGGTCCTGAGTGAATATTCTGGCTTCCTGGCTTTGAAGTCGGAGGTCGGTTGCGATGGAGGGTAGGAGATCCATGGTTGAATTGTGTGGGTGTTGTTTGAGGTTTGGCTTTGTGGAGTGACCTCTCTCTCTGGCAAGGAGGACGCTAGCTTCCACGATGGCTTGGACGCTTGTGAGGCGGTGGATGGGAATGTAGACGCCTGTCCCCGGAGGTGGTCATCTCCTACGCGTTTTCAAACGATACTGCGTGGTACAATAAACTAAGCTTCACGCCACTGCCTGTGAGTTGATCGCGCAGCAGTCTTTGTGTCTGCCTTAGTGTCTTCCAATCTTAGGACCCTCTAGGACTGTTGATGATAGGCAGCCGGGGTGGAGGTGCCGTGTCGAATGAGAATACTCGTATGAATAACCACCTACGGCCCCTAGAGATCCCTTTTCCGTCTGGAAGACTGCAACTGCCAGGGAGACAGTCATCACTTCGCTGGGCTGCAGCTCATGCATCCAACTAGTATCCCAGCCTCCGTTCATAGGCTGATCAAGAAGCGCGGACTATGACTCCTCGGCCTCTCACCCTCATCGACCCCCGATTACGCACAAGGCAGGAGTAATGAGGAGAAGGAGCTGCAGGTACGCGCCTTTGCTGTTTCCGAGCGCTGTTTTGTCTGTGCAAAGGTGCTGAGTTCTTCCATGGGGTTCATGTGGAGTGGAGTGGAACCACCGACGTGGTGGTTATCTGCACTCTCGTTGCGTGACGTTTGGGAGTTGGGATTAAAGCTCGCTGATAGGGAAGGGATATGGACGCTTGAGGCATGAGATATAGAGAGTGCTTTTTACGATTGTGTAGAATAGATTCGTAAGACAGTATGCGTAGTAGGGATGAGAGATAGGAGCTCTGCATCCTGGACCCGTTGGAACGTTGAGAGACCCAGAAAGTGAATTGAAAAAATTGAGGGATGGAGGTCGCGCCAAGCAAGATAGTACTGTACAAGGAGCAAGTAGATGGGCCTTCATCTACCGCGAGAAAGAACCTGTACTTTGAATTAAAGTTGCCTTTCTCTTTTCCAAAGGAACAAACCCCATTTTCGGTAAAGATCACCAAATGGCTTTCTCCCTCATATGTACAACCACTGACTTAATATTGTACCATGTCGTGCCGTAACATCACGACATACATACTTTGATTTTCTCTTCCATTTTGAGAAAGTAGTACTGCATGGCTCCGAAAACCGAGAAAGGGACCTTCTTCATCGCGTGAGAACATTTATCTCTATTATGAACCACGAGGAGATTGGACCGAGATGAGAGAAGTGACGGAGAAGAAGATCGAAGAGATATCGGCACCGAAATCTCCATGTCCTCTACTGTGAAAAATTCCATAGGTCACATTTATCATGACGTGCAAGAATGACCAAATCGGCGAGTGAGCCATAAGCGCGCGGCTCGCTTTGATGATACTAGAGTACTTTTTGAAGTCCCACGAGTTGGGATACAATTAGCACTCTCAGCCTTGTAGGCTTGGCCGATCTATTTAGATAGTGTACTGTCAGAAAAGTGGTCGAAGGGCGTTCGTTGCGATTATGAATTTCTGTGACCCAGAAAGAGCCTGTATGGTGGTAGATCTGGCAGAAGGGATGCAGTGGCGTGTAGGTTTGGCCCCCTGAGCGGCATTGAGCCGTCAATTGCAAGCATGCGCTTCAACGGTAACTGTGTAAGAGTGCACTTGCGAGGTAGAGCTCCACCGGGTATCCAAGCGGGAGCTTTCTAGTCTGCTAATGCTGGGTGTGCCTCGACAGTGTACATTACTGAATCACCCGTCCCTCTTCGTTACCACCAGCGGCTTGCTTAGCAGCCTTTGTTGTCCTCTCCTTTTCGATCCCTTTCAGTCGTGCTTCCTCACGCCACCGAGGGCCGTACCTGGTGATGATCAAGACGACGGGGCTAATGAGGATCCATACGCCCACCACCAGGACAGAAATCCATCCGAGACCAATAGCATTCAGCAACGGATTCACAAACGCCACTGCCCCAGCGCTCACTATATGATTTCCGAGTCAGCATTTCTTCTTGGAGTCAAGGGATGAAGATATGATCCATGTGCTTCGGGCGAATACTCGATAGACATGTTTCATGGCTCTTATTTCACTCAAACTAGGGTGACAAATGCTCTTGAAAGAATAACCTACTCTAGCACCTTACGAGGTTTTTGCCGGCTGTGGCTGTACCTGCGCTTTGACGATTCAGGTCGACGACGAGGCTGCTCAAACCCGTGAAGGATCCTGTCATGCAAAAGGTCGATATAAACAGAAAGATGATGGGGCCTGCAAGGGACGTATGGCTCTCCATGATCCAGCCGTAGCACACGACAGTTGCGGCAGCGATGTAGACCAGAGGCGAAACGATCTGAAGGCGAGCAGCTTCAATAGGAAAATCAGTCAGATCTTGTTGTTTTGCTTCAGTGATTTCCATCCCGCATGCTTTGGCATGACGACGGAAGTTCCAATTCAGGAGCTTTCCAACTACAATCGAAGCTGCCATGCTGCCGACGCCGGTGGGAATATAATAGAGACCGATCTGCAAAGTGTTGAAGTTATACTTTTCTCTGAACTGACCAGGCATGCTGCTAAGGACCATGTAATATCCTGCGAACAGTGTGCCGGCATAGAAAATGACCAGGCTGGATTCCTTTTGGATGATGACGTAAATCAATTTAAGCGGGTTAGGGCGAGGCTTGAAGTCAGAAGCCGATTCCCGCTGTGGGGCATTGCCTGCCTTGCGTTGCTTTCGTAGATGCAGATAGGTCAAGACCGACATGCTGTAACCCGGTGGAGGGATTGATCCATTACCAACAATCTTGCGGCAGGTTTCCGGCAAGGCAACAACGATGATGATAAATGCGGCTTCCGAAAACGTCGTGAGGAACCAAAATATGGATCTCCAGCCCTGAAATTAGTTTAGAAGACCACCGATGATAGGACTAGATGCTAGGCCGACCATAGCGCCCATTTGAGCGTAGCCTATACTGGCACCTCGATCGGCGGACGTAATGACATCCGAGACGAGAGCATTGGCTAGAGCGACAGTACCACTACTTCCCGAGCTCTGTACCATGCGTAGAACGAGCAAGCAATGCTGGACCGATATTTGCCCCGATGTAGATGACGAAGCAAATTATGTAGGATGGCCGTCGACCGGTCTCATCAGAAAGGTTACCAATGAAGGTTGGTGCTAGACCTTGGAAAATCTGTAGCACATTGAGCTCTTGTCCCAACCAAGGTACTCAACAGACGTACCAAATATGTGGTGATGGTCAAATTGATATTGGACAAGGACTCATGAAGGTCTTCTGAGAGAGTATTGAGGGCTGGGTAGTAGATATTGGCTGACAGGGGCGAGAACAGGGCCGCGAGCGACGCCATTACAACAATGAAACGTCTTT
>JAABUW010005558.1_pt1 | contig 16344 bp, 14 predicted proteins | sample 5560081 | NCBI WGS metagenome assembly JAABUW01 (sample SAMN10711882, study PRJNA513363) | rock metagenome | isolation source: Antarctica rocks | place: Antarctica: Victoria Land, Knobhead sud | reverse complement strand
ATCTGCGCGCTCTCATAGACCCTATTGCCGGCGGTCGCTGCATCGTAGCCCCGCACGGCATAGGCTCCGGCAGTCTGAGGGATCAGAAGACCCAGATTGCTGGGCATACGGCCACCCTGCCAGCGCAACCCTTCCTCGACGGCGCCGGCCACCCGGTAGAGGACGAAGTAGAGCGTGGACTGGCCGTAGGTCACCGCCGACAGGGGCTGACCGGCAACGATGGTCGAGGGCAGGCCGGTGAGGGTGCCGTCTGAGGTCGGCGTGGGGGCAGGAGATGGCGTGGGCGTCGAGGTGGCCGCTGCCGTCGCCTGGTATGCCAGCCCTGCCGGCGCCGTCATGGACGGGCTGGCCGAGACGATGATGGTCCCGGACCCGGCCGCGCTGGGCGTGAAAGCGAAGGTTGCTGCCGTGGTGCCGGTCGGGGTGCGCGTGGTCGGCGCGAAGGTGCCCGAGAGGCCGGCTGCCGCAGGGGTCAGGACGACGCTGGACGGCCAAGCGGCGCCCGTTGGCGCGACCGTCAGAGTAACCGCATTGCCCACCGTGCTCAAGCTGGAGGACAGGGCCGTTGTGAAGGCGGTTGCCGCGGCTGGCGTCGGTGTGGGTGTCGGCGCTGGGCTGGACGTCGCAAACGAGGCTGCTGCCGTGAAGGCGCCAGACCCCTGCGAGGTCGGCGTGAACAGGAAATCCACTGGCCTGACGCCGCTGGGCGCCAGGCTTGCCGGGGTGAACGTGCCTTGGATGCCGCTGACCTGCGGCGTCAGCACGATCCCAGGAGGCCACGGGGCGTTTGGATACAGGGTCAAGACAGTCACGAAGCCAACCGGGCTAGCCGGGACCGTGCTGACTTCAAAGGCCGTCGCATACTGCGTTGCTGACGTTGCCCTGAATTGAGCAGGCGGCCCGGCTTGGGGCAGCGTGGGGGACGTGCTGGCTGACATCGTGTTCTCCCTATTCGACGGATCAGATCACAGGTTCATTGCACGGGACCGGGCGACCTGTTCCATCCGCCAAATCTCATCAATCACGGCCATGGAACGGGGGTCGCGGCCGTGCGCGGCGTGGATGGCATCCAGCTCCGCGCGCAAATCGGCAGGCCAGTCGTTCAGCCGCTTGTGGGCGAGCTCGCGGGCTTCCGTCGCCGCCTTCAAGGCGGCCTCCGCCGCGTCGAACTCCTCTCGCAGGAACGCGGCCTTGCCATGGTTGAAGTTCACCACGGCGGAGGCTCGGTTCAACCCGGCTTGCTTCGCCGCCGCCTCCGCCTTCGGCAACGCCTCGGTTAAGAGCGTCACCAGAGCCTCGCCCTCCTGGATGGCTTCCTCAGCCTTCCGAAGATCAGCGCCGGTTACGCTGGCGTCCCGGGAAGCCCGGCTGGTCAGAGCGTCCCTGTCGCGATGCCGCAAATAGACGTTGCTCTTGGCCAGTGGCATCCGCTCTCGGATGCTGACTATGTTGGCCACCGCCTCGTCTTCGGCTGCGTAGGCCTCCCGCAGCTCCGGCACATCCTCTACGGACATGGCCGGGACCGCCGCCTTGCCCAATGTTGCCGCGCCCATGCTCACGCCTCCTGCCCGGTCCAATGCGCGTAGCCGCCGGATCGCCGGACCAGCCGCTGTTCGTAGGTCAGGCCGGTGTCACGGGCCTCCTGCGCCCGCTGGCCCGATCCTTTCCAGGCGTCACCCAGAATGGCACTATTGGCAGCGCGTGCGCCGTCGAGGGCGGCCTGCGTGGGCGTGTTGCCCGTGCTTGCGGCTTGGTGCGCCAGGGCATCCCGGATGCCCGCCTGTGCCGTCGCACGCTGCGCCGGGGTGAAGCTGTGGGCTGCTGCAGCCGGTGCTGACGATGCAGGGGCAGCGTCGCCCGCCAGGGTGCGCCAGGCCGCGTCCAGGAACGCCGCCGGCTTGCCGTCCGCCACGGTGCCCAGCTTGCGCTTTACGATGGCGTGGCGGGCCGCGTCGGCGGACAGGCCGGCATAATCGGCAGGGCGGAACCCGTCGCCCAGGATGCGGCGCCCGGCGGCAAGGGCGGTGCTGGATGCCGGGACGCCAGAGGCCGCGTCTCTCAGCGTCATCGGGATTTGCACCATATCGCCGTCGAGCAAGTGGCCTTCCTCCCGCTGGACGATGTTGCCGGCACGGTCGCGCACGGTGACGGTGATGGGCTTGTCGATCTTCATGTCTAGGCTCCGGGCTGTTCGGTTTCAGGGATCGGCCGGCGGCGGCGCCGCACGGGCTTGGCAAGTTTCTGGATCAGCGGGGTGCGCCCGGTGTCCGTCAGCCGGTTCAGCTTGGCGGTACGGACTTTGAAGTTCGCGTCACGGATGCCGAGCTGACGCGGATTGCGGGACTTCGGGGGGAGCTTAGTCACCCATCACCCAATTCATACTGCAATCGTAACTGCCGTAAGCGCTGGTCAGCATCAGGTCGGTGACGGCCCAAACCAGGGCGTCCAACCGGTCAGGGCTGGCTGCGCTGCCCATTGGGTCCCAACCGCAAAGCTGGTCCTCCAAGCCCAGATGATGCCCGGCAAGGTGAACGCGCCGCTGCTCAAACAGCGCTACCACCGGCTCGGCCCGCACAGCTTTGCCACGGCTGGCCGATACCATGCGGACCGGCACGTTCTGCGATACGCTGCGGATGGTGGCTTCCACCATCTCTCCGCCATAATTACGCTCGGCAACGATGCGGTCGGCGCCGTAGTCCTGGTATGCCGTAATCGCGGTGTAAGCCCACCGTTCGGGACTATAGCGACCAGACAGGTCCTGCAGGACGTAGGCATGCCCGTCCTGGCCAACGCCGGCCACGATGATGCCCGTCTCGGCATTGCCGCGGTTGCTGCCGCCAGCAGGGTCCACGGCCACTACAACCCGGCGGAAAGCCCGGGAAACGTCCGGCTGCACCCGGCTGGCTTCCAACAGGTCCCGGGTCCATAGGGCGCCGTCCACGTCGTCCAGCAACTCGGCGTCTAACTCTTGCCGGCCCAGCGTCGTGCCGCCGAACTTGGCCCGGAGGTAGTCCAGGGTGGACGGGTCCAGGTTGGCGGCGTTGTCGAAGGTGCGGGACCGCGTGGTGACGGTAGACGGGTCCGCCAGGATGGCTTTCAGCAACGCCTGGCGCTTCGGCGTGGTGGACACCACGGCGGCCGGCGGGGTGCCGGTTGGCCCGCTGATGCGGAGTGCCAGTTGCAGGTTAGACCAGTTATCCTCGGGGACTGCCCATGAGGTGCACTCGTCGCCCCAGCCGCCGTCTAGGTTCAGGCCGCGGGTACGGTCGGGTTCCTCACTCGAAAGCAGGTAGGCAACGGCGCCGTTGGGCCAGATCACGCGGCGCTGCGAGGGTTCGTGCTGCGGCATGTTCCAAGGCGGCGCTATGGCCAGCAGCCCGGATACGCCTTGCACCACGTCGCGGCGCAGCGTGTCTGCGGTCGGCCCGATGATGCCAAGGGACCGGCGGCGGCCCGACTCCACTTCATCCCGCACCCATTCCGCGGCGCTGCGAGTCTTGCCGCTGCCGCGCCCGCCCAATAGCATCCAAGTGCGCCACGGCGGCGGCGGCGGCATTTGATCAGGTCGCGCCCAGAACCGCCAAGCGTATTCGATGGCGCGCAGATCGTCAGCGGACAGGTCCGCCAGCACGGCGCGGCGTTGGTCCAGCGGCAGGGTCGCCAAGGTGCTTGCAGCGGTCATTTTGCGGACACAACGCGGACAAGGCGGTGATTGCCGGTCATAAATGCATTTTTCTGCAATGTGTTATGGCTTTTCATCGCCTGATGAACAGTCAGTAGGCGCATCAGGAACCCGCCTTTTCAGGCTCGGGCTGGGCTTCGCCTTCAATCGTCGGCGGGGCCAGCCGGGCGATGCGGCCCAGCACCGTTTCCAGCACCTGCTGCGGATCGGACCCTTTCGGCAGGGTGGCGGACACGCTGGCCATCGCGGACAGGCGCGGATGCAGGTAGGGCAGTGCGATGCTGGCCGCGCTCAGGCGCAGCTCTACGTCCTGTGTCGCATCGTTCGCCAGGTTGCACACAAAGGAAAGCGGGTCCGCGCTGGAACCGACAAGCGCGATGATGGTTTCGCGGGCGGCGGCGCGGATCGTCCGGCTTTCCGGGTGCCAGCCCGAACCTGCCTTGCGGCCTGCGCCCGCCCTTCGTCCACCTACGCCCATGTTTGGTCCAAATTTATGATAGCCGTGAATATAGAATATCGGCCTGATAGATCACAACAAGTATAAAAGCTGTCTTATGCCATGTCATGTCCTGACATATCGAGCCTATTATTTCCTGCATATTCGCGGGAAGAGGAGACCGAGTCTCTGTCGCTGCACCCTGTTATTTTTTGAAAACGGCTTTACGCGGCGCTGTTGCCAATGTTGCTTGCGCGCGCGGGGCACAAAGGATGCGGGGGTAGAGGGATAGAAAAAGGGTCAAAAGGGCAATTTCTGTGTCCGTGCGCACGCAAGCAACAATGTCAACATCCGCCTGCCCGAAGCGGGGCGTGACGTGCTTTGGGCCAGTAACTTGTTGCCATTGTTGCCGGTCCCGCCCCGCCGGATGCCCGCAAAACAACTCCAGCGAACCGCTGCCCAGGAAATGCCCTGTCAACAATGACAACATCTACCCACCCCGCAGCTTGCGGAGTGCGTCTACATGCGCGGCCAGGTTTTCGCGGGCCTCTTCCCGGCGGGCCTGTTCCCGTTCCGCCTTTGCTGCGAACCGCACGTGCACGGCAGGGTTCACCTTCCATGCTGATACGGGCCTCGCAGGATTGGCCGGCGGCTCCGGGTCCAGCCATCCAACCGTGACCAGGCTATCCATGACGCCTGTCAGTTCGGCACGGGCCTCTGGGGAGCGCAACGCCCGGTAGGCTTGCACCACGTCCCGCGACGTGACGCGGTCCAGCTTCTGCGCCAGGATGAACCCAGCGACCCATCCGGCGTGCCCGGTCTGCGCCGTCGAGAACATGACGGCATCGGCGCGCAGCATGTGCGGCAGCACGATATCGAGCATGAATGCGGCGGCCCGCTTGGCAGTCTCTACAGGGATGACGAGTGTGCAGGGACCTATGTCACCAGCCGCGTTGGCATCCGCCACGTCAATCAGGTGAAAGGCCAGCGCCACCCGGGCGAACAGACCCGGCCACTTGCCATAGGCAGACTTGAGGCGGGTCGAGGTGTCCGGCAGCGCCGCCATCGCACGGGCCATCCGATCCACGCCCTCCCGGTGCTGGTGCGCGTCGGCGTGGAACACGACAGCCTGCATATGCTCGCCGTCCGCGGTCCGCGGCGGCTGCATCGCTGCCAGCGTTGGGAACAGGCCGGCATAGCGCCGCTGCGCCCCGCCGTCCGGTGCCCGGTCCAGGCCGGGCCGCTGTGCGCCGGGCACGGCATAGAGAAACCGCTGCAGCAGGCCATCGTCGGCGGCATCCTTGGCGATGCGCTGGATGGGGCCGGGCTGGATCCCACCCAGGAAGCAGGCGGACCAGTTGGGGACAGTGAACGTCCCGCGCATGATCCGGTCAACCGTGTATGCGCCGCCGTTGAACAATCGAAGGTATGCGCCGCGGTCCCCGCCGCCCTTTCCTCCGGGCCGGTAGCGATCGAGGTTGCCGAAGAACTCGCTCATTTCGTCATGCCGGCTCAGCACCTTCCCGGCCGGCGCCCGCTGCTTGGCTTCGTCGTCGTCGCGCAACACTTCCGAGATGGCCTCGACCGTCGCGCCCTCAATCAGGTATCGGTCTAGACGCGGGTGGGGTGGCTCCGGTGTCCCGCCACTCTTGTCCGCTTTGGACTCCTGCAGCCGCCGCTTGTAGAGGCGCATGGCCTCGGCATGACGGCGCCGAGCGTCGGCATCCAGCCTGTCAATCGGCTTCGTGCAGGCGGCGATGACGGGGGTTTTCAAGATGCTGGGATCGCCCACAATGGCGCCCCACAGGCGCGGGCTTTCCGTCCAGGTGTAGTCATGGCGCTTGGGCTGGATGCGCCAAGTGTCGGACAGCACAGAGGCGCACGCGACGATGCAGCCCAGCGCAACGGATGTCGCGTCCACCCCCATGCGCTCCGCCGTGTCCGCCACAAAGGGGAACAGCGCCGCCGGGATGTGCCCCGCGTGCAGCTCGGGTGGCGCCGTGTCGGCATCGGTCAGGAAGTCCAGGGGTTGCGGCCAGGTGTTCGGCTTCGGACTGGCAGCCGGTTGCCCAGCCGGCTGCCCAATCTTTGCCCGTGCCGTGCTGACGGCGCGGGGCACATCGTCATAGCGGGACTGCCAACGGCCGGGCTGGGCGGCGCCGTCCTTCATGTCGCGGGCTGGCTCGGGGATCGCCAGCAGCACGCCCCGCAGCACCAGGACCGCCTGCCCGTCCGCCATGCCGCCGCGGAGGAACCGCATCGCCAGGGCGACCAAGGGCGCATGGTATTCCTCGCCGGACAGCACGGCGCTGATAAGCGTCGCGGTGTCCCGCTCCTCCCCCTCGCAGGCTGGCCCCGTGGCTGCTGCCGCCCCTGCTGCGGCGGGGGCTGGCATGGCTGCAGCGGCCTCGCCAAGCCGTTCCAGGGCATCGCTCAAATCCAGTTCGGCATCGGTCAGGGCGACGATCCGCGTCAGCCGCGGCGTGTTCTTGCGGTGCCACGATCCAGGCCAGCGGATGGGATGCACAATCGGCTTGTTGCTGGCGTCCCCGCCCACCAGCCGGGCGGCGAAGGTGCGGGCCTGCTTCAACTGCTGGTGTTCCGTCGCCGTCCTGGTCGGCTCAGACAAGCGCCAATGCAGGTGCAACTTGTCCTGGATTTCACCGGTCCCCGGGTCCACCCATTCGCCGCCAGACGCGACAACGACGGTTGCCGGCCCGATCACGCTTTCCAGTTTCGTCCGGGCATCAGCAGGGGCTTTGTCGCATTCGACAGACAGTGCCAGCCCGTTCGCGAGGGCTTCCTCGGTTGCCTCGTCCGGGCCGCTGAATGTCGCCAGCGGCGGACAGAACACCACGGGCCGGGCAACCCGCGTGCACCGTGTCGCAAGGGACTCAATGAAGGGCAGATGCGTGGCGGGATCGTCGCCAACCTGCTTGCCGTAGAGGAAGAACGGCTGGGACCTGTCATCGTAGAATGCCCGCAGCGACAGGAACGTGTCGGGGTCAGCATAGCGGCATGTCGCGTCGAGGAAGCTGGCGAGCTGCGCGCCGTCAATCGGGAGGCTGGAGACCGCGTTCATGCGTTCACTACCCTCGCTCGGAGCCTTGCCGCGTCCTTTCGCAGCAGCGCGCCTAGCTCCACGTCGCCATCACGCTCACAGGACCGTGCCGACTGCTCCAGCAGCCATGCCAGGCCCAGCAGGTCGCGCTGGGACATGGGCAGGTGGAACAGCGTCGCGTCAAAGCGCGGCGGCACCGGCTGGACGCGTGCAGCAGAGGAATGCCCGCTCATGCGTGCCCCGCCGCGCTATGGATGCTGACGGGTCGCGCGTTCGGCCAGATCAACTTGAGGGCGCGGACTGCCGCGGCCTTGATCGCACCGGACGTCGGCCCGCAGCGGCGACACACGGCCAGGCCCATTCCGTGCACTGGATCGCAGGTGTCGGGGCGGGCAATCACAATGGCGAACTTGCCGGCCTGCAGCGCGGTGCCGCAGCAGCCGCATTGTGCCGGACTGCTGGCCGGTGCCGTGCCGATCTGCTGCAACGCGGAGTTCAATGCGGTCAGCAGCCTGGCCGTGTCCTCGCATCCGTCCAACGCCGCAGCGATCAGGCGGGGCACGTCCCTCTGCAGGATCACGTCAAGGGTCAGCATTCCGGCCGCTTCGTCGTGAATGGCGGTGATGCCCTCGGCCAATGTGCTGCTCATCGTGCAGCCTCTTGAAGCCCGGCCACCAAATTGAGCAGGGTGGCCCGCTCACTCTGCTCGGCCACTTGGAGAACACGCAGTTCATCCTGCGGCATTAGCTTCTCAATCCAGGAACGCACCAATGCCCGGAGCGCCTCGGGGCTGATGGCGTCCAGCTCTACGCTGATTTCCCCAAATCCTTTGGCCCGGCTGTCAGTTTGCTTCGTTGGCCGTGTCGGCAGGTTCCACTGCTGAATCTGCTCCAGCGTCACGCCGATGCGGGCAAAGTAGATTTCAGCATCTGGCGCCAGTTCTCGAAGCGTCTGCTCAATTTTCTCCCCAGCGTTGACGCCGGATGGGTCGTAATCCCCCAGGTGGAAGATGAACGTCGGGACATCCATTGCCGCTATGTGCTCGGCGGCGGTGTGCAGAAACGAGAGGGAGGCATAGCCGCGGGCGACCATCAGCGGCACGTCGTATTCGTCGGTAACGGGCGTCACCACGCCGGCTAGAGCATCCTTTTCCAGCCACACCTCTACGTATCGCCCAGCATTGCGCCACAGGCTCTTGCGGTAGAAGCGCGCGGTGTCCTGCAGCGCTTCCTGGATGCTGCCGAAGGTGACGGGCTTGCGCTGCCACCGCGTGTTGTCCGCGAGCCAGGCATAGGGCAGTTGCCCCGCCCGGCGCATGGCGACCAGATCGGTCTGCACCTTGGAGTAGCCGGCCTCGCTCTTTTCGACGATGCCCTTCACCGTGGCCTGGTAGAACACCTGGCGCACCGTCATGGGTCGCATAGCCGCGATAATGTCCAGCAGCGCAACGCGGCGACCTTCGACCTGGCCGCGGGTGGCCCGGCTGCGCTTTATGTGGCTAGCCTGATAAACAGCGTTCACCGTCCGGCGTCCCGCAGTTCGGCAGCCCGGTGCGCCAGCCGCTCGGCCGCCAGGTGGTGTCCGTGCTGGAGTTCGGCATCCGCCAGCCTGTCCAGCAAGGCGGCACCGGGTGACACGATAGTTGTACTGGGCAGCGGATGGCGGCGCCTTCCGGCTGCGGCGCTTTGGGCAAGGGTGGGGTTTCGACGGCATAATAGGCTCCGGCTTGCGGAGCGTGCTTGAAACGGGCTGATATCTCTGGCATATGCAGGTCGTCACCACCGCACTGCCTATCGATTTGCCCTCGCACGCCCCCGTGTGGGGGTTTTTCGTTAGGCGGCGCGCTTCGCCGGGCGGCCCCGCTTCGGGGCATCGTGCCGGCTTTCATGGGACAGCACCCAGGCCCGAACCTTGGCTGGGTCGTAGAACCTCATCATGCCCAGCTTGATAAACGGCATCCCGGCCCGTTCGTAACGGATGATGGTCCGTTCAGAACGGCCTAGATCGGCAGCTAATGACTTGCGGGCAATCAGCCCGGCGGTGACAGAGAGGACGGCGTTTGCGGTGTCGGGTTCGGTCTGCATTTATGCGGCTCCCGTCAATTGATGACGGGGTATGACTTATCCGCGCGGCCTAGAGATTTTAAGAAGTAGGATTTTAACCTGCGTTCTCTACCGGTAAGAACTCAAACGCTCATTCCTACTGGTCTGGATCCGTGCGGGCGTCTAACAGCTTTTGATGGATTGCTCCGGTGCTAATTTCCACACCTGCCACAAGTCGAAACCCTTCCTGGATGAACCGTGGGGCGGGGCCGCTGGGCGATGACGATGCCTTTTCAAATGCGTGCTCGTAGAGGGCAAAAAGGCTAAGGCATAGAACCTTCTCATCATACGCTGGGCGCGGCCCCCCTAACGTTCGGGGGACAAACTTGGATGCCACTTGCATTGCTCCCATTAGCCGCTCAAAGGCGCCATGCCCATTATCAGGCTCGCCTCGGCCGGGTATATGAACACGAAGCAAGCCATAAAGGGGATGCAGTCCGGGGAGAGCGAAGTCTAGAAGGTCCATCGCCTGCCAAAATGCCTGCTCTTGTTCTGCCTCTCGCGTGATCGGCTGGCCTGCGAGATACAGCCGCTGAGCCAGCATTCGAGCCATATGCCCAAGCGCTTCTGCGATTTCGGCATACATACTCGGGGAACGGCTGGGAAGCTTGGCCCTTTCACACATAGCGCAGATGTCGTCCACGGAAGGTTCAAAGCCTGGCGTGTCTGGCTTGGCCGGGACAGGCGTTTTGTTCACCATCTCTAGGCCCCCTTCCGCATAGGCACCACGTCCGCCCCGGCCTTGCCGGCGCCAGTCACCACGGCCCCCACGCGCTCCGTGGCCGCCCGCAGCGGGTCGTCCAGCAGGTGAGCATACCGCTGCGTCGTCGCCTGCTGCGTGTGTCCCAGCAGCGCCCCGATGATCGGCAGCGACAAGCCGGACGACGCCAAGACGCTGGCGTAGGTGTGCCGCAGATCATGAACCCGCGCCGTTGTCTGCCAGACCATCGCGGGTTTGCCGTCTGCGCCCTTCACCGCTTTGCCAGCTGCGTCCGTCTGCGGCACCCGCTCCGCCAGCCCGGCCTTAATGCACACGGCCAGCCACACCCGCTTAATCTCTGTGAGCGGCGCCCACACCCGCCGGCCGGCTGCGTCCCGCGCGAACTTGCCCGGGAACACGTAGGGGCAACCAGGCTCGGCATCGGCCTGCATCTCGGTCAGCAAGGCCAAGGCAGGGGCCGAAATGGGGACACGGTGCAGCTTGGCCTGCTTTGTGCTGGCCGCCGGCTTGGTCCACACGCCCGCGGCCAAGTCGAACTGTGACCAGGTGGCGGACAGCAGCTCCCCCTTACGCGCGCCGGTCAGAAGTAACAGGCGGATGGCGTTGCAGGACACCCGCTCGGGATGCTTGGCCAGCACCTCGCCCAGCTTGGCGATCTCGGCAGGGGTCAGGAAGCGTTCGCGCTTCTCCTCCGGCTCCCGCTCGATGCCCTTGGCCGGGTTGTCCCCGCGCAGCTCCCACTTCATCGCCAGGGTCAGCATCTTCGACAAGACGGCAATGGTCCGGTTCGCCTGATAGGGCGCGCCGGCCGCGATCTCACGGTGCAGCCGTTCCACGTCCGAGTGGCGGAGGTCTGCTACCTTGATCTTGCCGATGCGTGGGCGGACGTAGAGGCGCAACAAGCTCTTGTAGTCCCGCGCCGTGGCAGGGCGGCGCTTGGTCAGGTGTTCGGCCTCGACGCGGTCGGCCAGGTCGTTCATCGTCGGCGAGGCGCGCTCCTCGTGCCGCTCCGCCATCGGGTCGCCGCCGACGTCCACCTGGCGTTTCAACTCCTTCGCTCGATCCCGGGCCGCGGGCACGGTCCAGTCCGGGAAGCTGCCGATGGTGATGCGCCGCTCCCGCCCGCCCGCGCGGTAATTCAGGATGAAGGCCCGGGCGCCTGCAGACGTGACGCGAACGCCAAAGCCCTTCACGTCATCATCGTAATGGACCTTGTTGCCCGATGCCGGCGGCGCCAGGTCGCGAACTGCCTTGTCCATCAGCTTCGCCATGTCAGTGGGCCTTCCGTGTCCGCATCGTGTCCGCACACATTTGGCAGGATATGGCGCGATCCTGTCAAGCGTTGTCAGTGGACGGCACGCAATAAGCCCTATTTTACAGGGTTTCAGATACGGACACGGCGGAAGCCCAGCAACGGCGGGGCGGGTCGCGTCAAATTCGTAATCAGTAGGTCCGCGGTTCAATCCCGCGAGCCGGCACCAGTTTTCGAAACGGGTTGGGATAGGTTCTCGCCTGATTGCGAAGTGGCCGGTCTTGGTTGGCGGACCCGCAGCGAACCCTGTGGGACGACGTTACCTGGCGGAATGCTTTCTTGTAGAACCCTGCGTGGACTTCAGCACGAGAGTTCTCAAGCAGGGCACCATGAAACCATTGATCGCGGCAGCATTGCTTCTTCCTGTCCTGGTCCTTGCCCAGACCGCACCCACAATCCCTCAAACCGGCACCCCCGCCAGCACTCCGGCGCCAACGCAGCCCGATCTGGCCGGCCTACCCGGAACCAAGGCCGGCACCACCGGCGGCATACTATCCGCGCCTACGCTGCGGACCGAGGACGGCGCCGTAGCGGTCCGGGTATCCCTCGGCGCACCAATATCCGGTGACCGCACCTGGATGGGCGCGCGCTCCTACCCCGTGCCGGGCCTGACCCTGATCCCCAACGGGCACCTCGGCATCCAAGGCGCGACCCGCGGCTGGGGCGCGGGCGCCTCCATCCTGCAGGTGTTCGCCAACGACCCGGCGGGACCGTCGTTCTGCGGCGGCGCCATGTCCTGCTACGTGCAGCCGAACGACCGCGGCTATGCCGGCCAGGACGGCGTCGCAGCCACCATCATCGCAAGCTCCCGCCCAGCCCTGGCGGAACACCTGGGGGTATCCTCCATCACCCCGGTGGCGATGGCCAACGGCGCGCCGGCCGTGCGGATCACGCTGGCCGCACCGCTCAGCACGCAGCAGGCCGCGGCCGTGGTCCCGCTGATGAAGGTGGAAACCACCGTGGGGACGGCCGGGTTCTATGGCTACACCGTCGCGGCCGGGCTGGCCTATCCGCCGGTGTCCGCCGATGGGCGCACGCTCACGGTGGACGGGATGTTCGATGCGTCGGGCGCCGCCATGCCTGCACCGGCCGCCGGCACGGAGCTGGCGCTGGACGTGCTGCACCAGGTGGACGGCCTGTATATCGGCACCCGGATCGGGGATGGCGACGGCATCCGCGACACCCACGCCATCGAGGGCGTGATGATCAACAACCGCACCGTGCCTACCGTGTTCTCGCCATATGACCCGCTGGGCGACATGCCGGACGTGAACGGCGTCTATATGCCGGTCGTCGTAGACGCCGCCGGCGGCACGGGCACGGGAGGCTCGGCCTTCCTGGCCGCCGACACGGTGGAAAGCGCCCAGCCTGGGACCTGGAAGCGGGGGTTCGGCTGCCGCAACCGCCCGACCGTCGCCAGCGGAGTCACGGACTGCGTCCTGAACGCGTTTGCCACCAACGGGCTTCATTCCGTCGCGACGACAATCAACGGCGGGCTGACCAACAATGCCCTGCTGGTTCAGCCCAACGACCTCGGCGGCGCGGCGACGGCGCAGGTCACGCAGGCCGGGGCGGCGACGTTCGGGTCCATCTCCAGCAGCGGGCCGGTCAGCGTCTCCGGACCGGCGACGTTCGCGAACCTGAATGCCGCCCTGTCGCCGTTCAAGCGCTCGGACCTGCCGGCCAGCGGCTGCGCGCCGGGCAACGTGGTGTTCGTGCGGGATGGGCGGAACACCCCGCATGACCGGGGCGGGCCTCCCACCGGCGTGCCAGCGTTTTGCAACACGGCGCACCAGTGGATTGCGCTCACGACCGGCCTTGCCGTGACGAACTGACGGACGGCCTGCCGAACCGTTGAGAGCCTGTTTGAGTGGGCACCGGGCCGGCCCAGCGGTGTTCTTCCGCGCCGGGCGCGCTGGGACCTTGACCCGATGCGGAGGCATCGGGGCTGCGGCCCTTCCTGCCCGGCACGAAAAAACCCCTGCTGGACCTTAGCCGTTGCCTACTGAAACACCTTCGAGAATATCTCGATATCGGATCGTTTAGAGTGTTGTTTTGCTTGCTGCTCCCTTGTAGATGCTTGAATTGCCGAGTTTACCGGAGCAAGATGTGTGAATACCGTAGCCCTCTGGGCTACGGTGGCCCCACATCCCCGGAACGATTTCTGTAAGCGTTTACATAGCGTTACATGCCACATCGGGAACCACAATCCCGGACCAGCCTCCAGAATGCCGGCATTGCCAGACCTGATGTCGGCCGGTTTCGCCTCTGCGACGCTCCAGAACGTTGGAAACATATAGGTAAATTCGTTCCGGAGATGTGCGACTACCGTAGGCCCTATGGGAGAGGGCCGGGGTGGGGGAAGCCCAGCAGCGCCGCTTTCCAGCCTTTCAGCAGCAACGCCAGGCATCGGGGTCCGAGGGCATGGCGCCGCTTCCACGCGGCCCGGCGTGCCGCGTCCAAACCTCCTACCCGATCAGCCGCGCCCTGACCCGGGCCGACACCACGTCAATGACCGCCACCGTCGCCAGGATCAGCAGGATGATGAACGACACCTGGTCCCAGTAGCGGACCTTGATCCGCTCGGCGATCTGCAGGCCGATGCCGCCCGCGCCCACCACGCCCAGGATGCTGGCGCTGCGGACGTTGCTCTCGAACTGATACAGCGCCTGCGCCAGCATCACCGGCAGCACCTGCGGCAGCAGGCCGAAGCGCACTACCAGCAGCGGGCTGCCGCCGGCGGCGACGATGCCCTCACGCTGCTTCACATCCGCCGTCTCGATGGCCTCGGCATACAGCTTGGCCAGCACCGCGACCTCGGCAGCGAAGATCGCCAGCACGCCCGCCAGCGGTCCCAGCCCCACCGCACGCACGAAGGCCAGCGCCCAGATGAGTTGGTCCATGCCGCGCAGCCCGTCGAACACCCGGCGGACCGAGAAGTGCGCCAGCGCGTTCACCACCACGTTGCGCGCACCCAGGAACCCCAGCGGAACCGCCACCACTGCGGCGGTGCATGTGCCCAGGAAGGCCATCGCCACGCTCTCGCCCAGGCCGCGCAGGATGTCCTGCCATTGCTCGCCCGGGCTGGGCGGCACCATCTGCCGCAGGATGATGCCCAGCCCGGCGGCACCGTTGGCGATGCGCCGGGGGGTGATGTCGAACCACCAGCATAACGCCAGCAGCCACGCCACCACCGCCGCGGCCGCAGCCCAGCGCAGGGCAATGCCCGCAGGACCGGGACCAAAGGCGCGCGGCTCCCGCGCCCGCAGGGCGGCGACCTCCGCCGGGGAAACCCGCCGGGCCGTGGCGGCGCCGGGCATCATGGGAGACTGCTTGCTTCCCCCTCTCCCTCCGGGAGAGGGCCGGGGTGAGGGGGTCTTGGCTGCGGAGCGGGGTGCCGCCGGTGCTGGCGGCACGGGGGTTTGCACCGGGACATTGCGTGCTTGCCCGCTCCCTCACCCCAGCCCTCGTTCGGAGGGAGAGGGAGAATGACGACGTGCGGCCTCATCCCAGCGCCCGGCTGCGCATCGCCTCGCTGGCGATGTCAATGACGCTGACCGCCAGCACGATCAGCACCAGGATCGCGCCGATCTCCTGGTAATAGTTGAAGCTGATGACGGTATAAAGCTCCTGCCCGATGCCGCCGGCGCCGACGAAGCCGATCACGGTGGCGCGGCGCACGTTGATCTCGAAGCGCAGCAGCAGGTAGCTCAGGAACCCCGGCAGCACCTGCGGCAGGATCGCCCAGCGCACGCCCTGCGCCCAGGTGCCGCCAGCGGCGCGCACGCCCTCCAGCGGATGCATGTCCGCGTTTTCCACGATCTCCGCGAACTGCTTGCCGAGTGCGCCGACGGTGTGCAGCCCGATGGCGACGATGCCGGCCAGCGGGCCGATGCCCACCGCCCAGACCAGGATCAGGGCATAAACGATGTCCGGCACCGTCCGGAACGCCTCCAGCCCGCGGCGGCACAGGATGTAGGTCAGCCGGTTCGGCGCCAGGTTGCCCGCTGCCGGGAAGCACAGGGGCAGCGCCAGCACCGCACCGCCCAGGGTCGCCATCGCCGCCATCTGGCTGGTCTCGAACAGCAGCCACAGCCAAAGGTCCAGCCGGTAGAACCAGTAGGCGATGGACCCCTCGGTCTTGACGCCGGAGAACACCGCCCCCCAGCGCAGGTCGGGGACCAGCTTGCCGAAATACTCGCCGACCCGCGGCAGCCCGGCGGCAAGGCTGGACGGATAGGCCTCGGACACCCAGGCCGACAGGGCCAGGGCCGCCAGCAAGATGGCAGCCGCCGCCAGGCCTATGAGTAAGCCAGCCCGGCGACGGCGCTGATATTCGGCCTCGAACGGAACGGTCGTCATGAGGGGGTTTCCTGCTCCCTCTTCCTTCGGGAGAGGATCGGGGTGAGGGGGCGGGCAAGCGCTGTGCCGTCCCAAGCCGGGCAGCGCGCCACCTGAACCGGCGGTGTCCCGCGCCGCAGCCAAGACCCCCTCACCCCAACCCTCTCCCGGAGGGAGAGGGAGCAGGGCAGCGCTTCTCTTTTGCGTCGGTCGCCCAGGTTACCCCCGCTGGCGCCGGTTCGCCGCTTCTTCCTTGCGCAGGTCTATGAACACCTGGAAGTCCTCGTGCTTGACCTGCTAGTAACCCTTGCCGCCGCCCCGCTCGATCTGCTTGTAGATGTCCGGGTGGGCCGTCGGCAGCGCCAGGTGGAAGGCCGTCAAGTCGCGGCGGAACTCGTCGGGCGTATCCTTGCGCGCCACCAGGGGGCCGTTCAGGATCGGGTTGGACGTCCACAGGATGCGTATGTCCGCCATCTTGAGCATCCCCTTGGCCACCATCTCGTGCAGGTTGCCGCGGGTGTAGCCTTCCGCCGGGTCGCCGATGCCGCTGGCCCAGGTGGCGGCGCCGTCATACTGCTTCTGCAGCACCGCCACGACCGCCTGCTCGTGCCCGCCGCCGAAGCCGGTGCGGCTGAAGTACTTGCCCGGCTCCGGGTCAATGCCGGCCTTCTTCAGCTCGCTGCGCGGGA
>JAABUW010005556.1_pt1 | contig 16353 bp, 19 predicted proteins | sample 5560081 | NCBI WGS metagenome assembly JAABUW01 (sample SAMN10711882, study PRJNA513363) | rock metagenome | isolation source: Antarctica rocks | place: Antarctica: Victoria Land, Knobhead sud | reverse complement strand
TTCGTGCCGTCCGGCGACCAGCGCAGGCCCTGAATGCCGCCCTGTTCCAGATGCGTCAGCGCCGATGCCTCGCCGCCGTCGGGCGCGATAGTGAAAATCTGGCCTTTTTCGTCCAGCCGGTCCGACACAAACGCCAGCCGGCTGCCGTCCGGCGACCAGCGCGGCCCGCCGTCGCTCCATTTACCGCCCGTGAACTTCCGAGCAGGCTTGCTTCCGTCTGCTTGGGCCATCCAAATCTCGCCCCGGTAGGTGTTCTCTTCCGTGTCCGTGTAGGTCCGCACAAATGCCACCCGCGCTCCGTCCGGCGCAATCTGCGGGTCCCCGACGCTTTGCAGCGTCAGCAGGTCTTCAGCGGTGATCGGTCGTTTCATTTCAGTCACTCGGTCGTTCCTTTCAATGCTCCTGTTACTATGCCGAGCATCACAATACTGCCAAACTCTTCCAGTTCCGCCTCGCATCGGCCTAGCACGGTTTTCAGCGCCTCTTGGCTTCCTGTTTCAGCAAATTTACACATGGTAATGCTTATATCGCTGCCTATCAACGAAAGCAGTTCCGGGTAGTCGGCTTTCACGACTTCCTGAATCCGCGTATGCATCCGCTCAAGGCAGGCATGAAGCATCTCGTCAATCTGGGCTTTGGTCAGCTCCGGCATCTCTGTCGAAGCCAGACGCTTGGCCTGTCGGCGATCATGCCTTGCCTGTTTCCTCTTCTTCTCATAGGAAGACAACTTTTTTACGTAAACTTTGTAGGCCATCGGTTTACTCCCAGAGAACACGGGGCTGAACCCCCATGCTTTAAAAGGGCAAGCCCCCGCCTTCGCGGGCGGAGAGTTCGGAGCGGAGGCCACGGGTTGAAACCGGAGGCTCAGAAGTGCCCAGTGTCTTAGAGGACACAAGAGAAGACAAAGCCGATATTTGTTGGCTTGTCCTATTCTTACGTGCCCTGCACGGTGGGCTTTTTCCAGCCTCGGGTTTCAACTCGTGGCTTCTGGCTATTTTGGGGGCGAGGGCGGCGTCAACTCTGCTTTCTCCTGCCGCCGCGCTTGGATGCGGGCGTAAACTTCCTCAACGCTCATTTTATCTTGCCACTCGTGCCGCTCGGCGGTGTAGTCGCCTTTGCCCTTATTGTAGAAGCGCAAAAACCGAATCATGCCGACAATGCCCATCTCGCGCCTGAGAGCTTTCAGTCCAAGCCGCCGGATTTCATCATCAGTCAGTTCTACCATGATTGTTTACCAGTCAGGCCAGCACGTCCTTTAAGGCGGCGACGAAACGCTGGTTTTGCGCCATTGTGCCCGTAGACACGCGGATGTGCTGCGGGAGGCCCATGCCGTGGGCGGCGCGGACGATGACGCCCATCTGCTGCAAGGCGTGGAAGACGTCGCGGCTGTCGCGGCCTGTGTCTACCAGGATGAAGTTGCCCTGACTCGGGGTATAGGCCAGGCCCATCTTCTCAAACTCGGCGGCGAAGTAGCGCAGGCCCTCGGCGTTCAAGGCGACGGTCTGCGCGACGTGGTCGGTGTCGGACAGAGCGGCGGCGGCGGCGGCTTGCGCGGGGAGGTTGACATTGAACGGCGAGCGGACGCGGTTCAGGACTTCGGCGATCTCGGGGCGCATTATGCCGTAGCCGACCCGCAGGCCCGCCAGGCCATAGGCTTTGGAGAACGTATGCAGCAAAACGACGTTGCGGCCCGCCAGTACCAGAGGGCGCAGGTCAGGCTTTTCGGGGTCGTCGACGTACTCATCGTAGGCCTGGTCCAAGACGACAATGACGTTCTCGGGGACGCGGTCCAAGAAACGCTCGACATCGGTCTGACGCACCAGCGTTCCGGTGGGGTTATTAGGGTTGGCGATCAAGACCATGCGGGTTTTGTCGGTGACGGCGGCGGCCATTGCGTCTAAGTCATGAACTAAATCAGCCGTGAGCGGAACTTTGACTGAGACGGCGTTGGACTGCGCGGCGTAGATTTCGTACATGGCAAACGACGGGTCGCCCTGCACGGCCTCATCGCCGGGGCGCAGGTAGGAAAGCGCCAGCAGGTGCAGGACTTCATCGCTGCCGTTGCCGAAAACCAGCGTGTCTTCGGGGACATTTTGGGCATAGGCGACGGCAGTACGCAGGGCCGGGGCCGCGCCTTCAGGATAAAATGAGATGCCCGCCGCCGCCTGTGCCAGCGCCTCTAAAGCGCGGGGGGAGGGGCCAAGCGGGTTTTCATTGGAGGCCAGCTTAATGATGTCGGTCAGCCCCAGCTCGCGCTGCACTTCCTCGATGGGCTTGCCCGGCACATAGGGCCGCAGGCGGGCAATGTGGTCGGCGACGAGAATATTATTTGACACAGGGGACATGGTCAGGTTCCTTTGGCACTTAGTGTAGCATAAATGTTAATGAAAACTTAACAAAACTTTATATAAAAAACGTTGACAGGAGCCGACGAAGCGAGTATAATCACCATGTCGCAACGAGAGCGACACTATCAAAAACGCTTAATCGCTCTTTTAGAGGGTGTTGAAAAAGTCGGCTTTCTGGTGTCTAACGACGTTTTTTTGTATCAATGGAGGCTGGCGTTTTAGAAGCCATGCCCGATTTCAGACGAGCAAATTCCAGCCCAGCATTGGAAATTTCGACTTTTTCAACACGCTCTCAGGAAGCACTCTCGGAAGAGTCGTATACCCGCCGTCCCAGTGCCGTGTGCGCGGCGTTCCTCCCGCCCAGTCAACAGAATAGACACAGGAGACCGTAATGCATCGTAAGTGGAACAAAGACGCAATCGCCCTTGAAATTCTCAGTATGTACGAGTCCGGTGAGAATCTGAACTACTCCAGTGTCGCCGGCAACAACCTGTCGCTCCTGCGGGCCGCGACCCGGTACTTCGGAACGTGGGAAGATGCCGTCCGCTATGCTGGCCTAGACTACGACTCTATCCGCCGCTACAAGTCGTGGAACCGCGACCGCATTATCGCCCGCATCAAAGAGCTGCACGCTAAAGGCGAAGACCTCTCCTGGCGTCATGTCTGCCTGAATGTGGACCCGCAGCTTGCCGCCGCCGCCACCAAAAAGAGCCATTTCGGCTCCTGGCGCGAGGCGCTGGAAGCGTCGGGCCTGAACTACGACGACATCCGCAAGTACCGCGAATGGGATGACGAGCGCATTTTAGACATGGTGCGCGAGTTCCACCGCGACGGCAAAGAGCTGAACGCGAAGAACATGGAGATTGAGGACATCACGCTCATCACCGCCGCCCGCCGCCGCTTCGATTCGTGGCACAAGGCGCTGACCGCCGCCGGTCTGGACTACACCGAGATTGTCCACCGCGCCCCCTTCAAGCGCGGCCTCGGACGCGGCCAGAGCAAGCGCACCGCCGCTGCCAAGTAGTTTCTGCCCACAATTAAAAGCGCCCGGTCTTCGAAAGAAGACCGGGCGCTTTTGTTCTGTCTGACTACACTTCAGTATCCTGCGGATCAGCGGGTGCGTTCGGAATTTTTGCCAGAACCGCGTTGAACTGTTCACGACTTCCCCCTGAACTGGAGGCTAGGGAGCGATTCTTGACCAATTTCTGAAAAAACTCCATTCCAGCTTCTCGGATTTCCTCATCGCTACTTGTCACTGCCCACAGCGCCAATTCGAGGGCCTTCTCATGATCGCGTGTTTCTGTATCATTGAGAAGTATCATGTAAGCCGTACCCTTGTCGCCTTCCTCCGAATACTGATTCGTTGCATATTGTTCCAGCACGGTGCTTTCCAATTCACTCATCACCCATTGAAAGGGAAGAGACTGAATAAGTTCAAGAGCCGCATAAGTGCCGCTGTTATAGGGCATCGTCAGCCCAACGAGAGCCGGAAACAGAAGTTTGAGGTCTTCTGTTTCGAGAACAAAAAGAGCCTGCAAGGCGGTGTGGCGGTCTCCAGCAACGATCTCTCGTGTGAGGATCGCGGCGCGTTGTTCTGCACTCATAGAAAACAGAAACGCATCCATCGCTTGCTTACGGCGATATGCTGCCGCACCATGTTCCTGCACTGCGACACGAAGCCGGTTATACAGAGCCTCTTGTTCCTCGGTAGAGAGTGGGTTTTCCATGATTTCTTGAGCTGTCCTTTAACCGCCCACCGCGAGCTGTGGTTCTACCGTAGACAACACCGGATGGGCGAAGTATTTCTGGGCGACCCGCTGCACATCGGCGGCGGTGACGGCATTGATATACTTAGCAAACTCTGTGTCCAGTGTGTAGCCTTCGGGGCCGGTCAGCTCGGCGACGCCGAGAAGCGTGGCGCGGTCCTCCAGGCGCTCGTGCTTCAGGGCATCGGTTCCAATCAGGAAATGCTGGGCGCGGGCCAGCGCGGCGGGCGTCGGCGGGGTGCCCGCGAGGGCGGCGAACTGCGCGAACAGGGATACTTTGACCGGGCCGACCGTCGGCATGGTCTTTTTTGTGGTCGGGTCCGTGCGCGTCGGAGCGCTGTACACGTAGGCCGTCAAATCGCCCGTCGTCAGGCGGGGTGTATAGAGGGAGCCGAGGTCATAGGCCAGCCCCTCTTTTTCGCGGAGCTGGGTAAACAGCCGCCCGGACTTCATGCCGCCGAGCAGGGCATTGGCAACCAGCAGCGCGGGGTAGTCGGGGTCCGAGGCAGGGACGGCGCGGACCCCGGCCAATACTAGCTGCTGAGTCAAATCGGTCTGGTACACCCGCGTTGGCGGTTGGGGCTGCGTCAGCGGCGGCAGGGGCGACCCGGCGGGGGCGGTGACGGTTCCGACGCGCACGAAGTCTCCGAGGCTGGCCTGGATTTGCGCGGTCGCGGCTTCGGGGGAGACATTGCCGACGACCACAATCACAATGTTCTGCGGAAGGTAGTAACGCTGGTAGTAGCGCAGCAGGTCGTCGCGTGTCAGCCGCTGGAGCGTGGCGGGCGTGCCGCCGTCGGGGCGGGCGTAGGCGGTCCCGGCAAACAGCGCCTTTTGCAGATTGCCGTAGGCCATGGAAAACTGGTCGGCATCGCGGGTGTCCCTCTCACCCAGCATCTGCGTCCGCGCCTGCTCCACGGCAGCCGGGTCAAAATCAGCGTTTTGCAGGACATCGGCCAGCAGGTACATCGTGTCGCTGAGGCGGTCGGGCACGGTCAGCGCCGCCACCTGCGTCCAGTCCGTGTGCCAGATCGCAGTGACATTGCCGCCGAGGGCGTTAATCGACGCGCTCATGGTTTCCGGCGTACTGCTTGTCGTTGAGGCCAGCAGCGTGCGGGCGACAAAGCTGCCCAGCCCCGCCGTGTCCGCCGTTTCCTGCGCGACGCCCGCCCGAACAAAAATATCCACCGCCACCAGGGGCGTCCCCGGCTCGCGGCGGCACAGCACGCGCAGGCCATTCGGCAGGGTAGTCTTGACCACGGGCGAGTCGGCATGGACGGATGCGGCCAGCAGGGCCAGCAGGCAACAAAAAACATTCAGCAGGCGAAGCGGCATTATTTAGGTTCCTATGGCCGGGAGGAGGCGGTGACGGGGTTTGGGACCGGCAGCAGCGTGACCTGTGTGTAGGCGGTCGGCGTCAGATACTTGCGGGCGACGGCCTGAAGATGGGAGGGCGTGACGGCCTCAAACCGGCTCACATAGGACGTGTCATATTGGTACGTCGCAATCCGGCTGTAGAAGCCCAGCGCATCGGCGCGGCCCGAGTTGGTCTGGGTATCAAACAGGTACGACGCCAGGAGGGAATGCTTGGCGGCGGCCAGCTCCCCGTCCGAGACCGGGGCATCGCGCAGGGCAGCGGCTTCGGCCAGAATGGCATCAATGACGCGCTGATAATCGCCAGGGTCAAACGTGGCGGTGACACTCATCATGCCAGGGTCGCGCTGCGTCAGAAAGCTGGTTCCAACCGCCGTGACCAGCTTGCGCCTGTCGGTCAAATCGCGGTCCAGACGGCTGCCGCCGCCCTGCCCGAGCAGGGTCATCAGGAGGTCCATTTCCCAGACGTCGGGCGTGTCCCGGACCGACGGCCCGCGCCAGCCAATCTGCAAAAAGCCGCGCCGGACTGGGGCGGTGAGGCTCAGGGTGCGGATCGTGGTCAGCGGCGCGGCGGGCAGGGTTTTGTCTTCGGGGACCGCCCGTGCCGCCCAGCTTCCAAAGCATTTCTCGGCCAGCGCCAGCCCGGCTACGGGGGTAATGCGCCCTGTCAGAACCAGTGTGGCGTTGCCAGGGACGTAGTACGTGTGGTAAAAATCCACAATCGTCTGACGGGGCATCGCGGACACGTTCGCCGCCGTGCCGAGCAGGGGGCGTCCGTAAGGGTGGTCGGGAAAGGCCAGGGCATTAAACGCACGGGACACACGGCCTGTGGCGCGGCTGGCCTCGCGGGCCATTTCGCTTAAAATCACCGGCTTTTCGGCATCAATGTCTTCCTGCCGCATTTCCGAGTTTTCCAGCGCGTCGGCTAAAATCGGCAGTGCTTTGGGGGCGTATTCGGAGGCGGTGGTGACGTAAAAGTGCGCCCAGTCATAGGATGTGGCCGCGTTGAGCGAGCCGCCTAAATCCTCAATCCCGGCATCAATCTCGCCCGGCTTGCGTGTGGGGGTGCCTTTGAAGATCAGATGCTCCATAAAGTGCGCGACGCCATTGACGTCGGCTGTTTCCCGCCGCGTTCCCGCGCTAACCCAGACATCCATTGTCACCAAATCGGCGGCCTCGGACGGCGCGACCAGCACTTGCAGGCCATTGGGCAGGGTGTATTCGGTGACGGTCCCCAGCCCGATGCCTGACGCTGCGGAGGTCGGCTGCGTGACGGTGGGGGTCAGCGCGGCGGGCGGCGTGTCCGCCTGCGCCCCGGCGCGGGGGGCAAGGGCCAGCAGGACAAGCGCGGGCAGAAGAAAGATGGAGAAGCGCAACGAGGCGGGTGTCCTTTCAGGGACGGTGACGGGTAGAAATGTACAAGGCTGTTACTGAAATTGTGGCTGTCCGGGTTCCATGCGGGGCCAAAAGAACCGGCACTAGAAGTGCCGGTCTATTAGCAATCCGAGAAAGTCGCTACGCGACTCAGGAGCAGAACAATAATGCGCGGCGTGACTTGTCCGTAGTCGCGGAGCGACTTTTTCCGTTTACAAGTAGACCGGCACTTCCAGTGCCAGTTCTTGGGTTTACGACCGCTTCACCGGCGTCAGCGTGCCGCCGGCGCGGCCTGATTCCCAGGCGGCTTCAGTCAGCTCAATCGTCCGCAGGCCGTTGATCGGCGCGGCGGCAACTTCCTCTTTGCCCAGCACGGCATTGATAAAGTTCGTGTCCACATCCGAGCCGACGGGCATCTGCGTGGTGTCCGGGGTGAACATTTTGCCGTCCGTGCCCTGCACCTGGAACGAGCCGTCGTTGCGGACATAAAACGAGCCGTTGTCGCACCAGATCGTGATGTCCTCGTACCAGCCCGCCGCGTCGCCGACCACCGAGATGGTTCCCTGAGCGCCGCTTGTAAACTGGATCGTCAGGGCGCTATTGATGTCTACCGGCGTCCCCCGGTTGTCCATAAATGCCGCGACGTTGGCCGGGGCGAGGCCCGTGGTCCACAGAATAATGTCCAGCAAGTGGGAGCCGCTGTCATTGATCTGCCCGCCGCCCGACAGCGCGATGTCCTGTCGCCAGGTTCCGACCTGTCCTTTGGCCCAGCCCTGCTGCTGCAAGGCATTGATAAACTGCACATTGCCAAACTCGCCCGACGCGATTTTCTCTTTGATATACCGGAAATGCGGCATGGAATGGCGCTGATAGCCCAGCGCGACGACTTTTTTGGTCTCGTCAATTTTTTTGATCAGGGCGTGCGCCTCGCTGACTTTGTTCACCATTGGCTTCTCTAACAAAACGTGCGCCCCGGCATCGAGGCTGTCCATCGCCATGGGGAAGTGCAGCGTGTGCGGCGTGACAATCACGACGGCGTCCGGCTTGACCTCGGCCAGCATCTCTTTGTAATCGTGAAACGTCGGCACATTCGCCACGGCGTCGCCCTGCCGCTCCCGCGTCCGCTCCAAACTCTTGTCGCTGATGTCCACCAGCGCTACCAGCGTGACTTCCGGCGCTTTCGCCATATGGCCGATATGCCCCTGCGCCATGCCGCCGGTCCCAATGATTGCTGTTTTAATCGTGTCTGCCATAGAATTTGCTCCTGTTCCTTGCTCAGTTTTCTAAATCAGCCCTCTGGCTTTCATCTCCGCTTCCAGTGCCTCTACGGCCTCTTTGGAGGCAACCAGAGTGCCGCCGTTCTGCTCCCGATAGACTTTAATGGCGTTGATTTTCATTCCACGCTGCAGAAAATCTTCGACTTCCTCGCCGGGCGCGGGCGGTGGGGCATCGCGGGGCACACCCAGGGCGTCCATAAGCCGGTCCAATTTGTCTTCCAGCCGGGCCAGCCGCTTCTGCTCATCGGTTTCCGGTCCATGCAGAAGCCTTAGCCAGTCGTTCGCTGTCATCGCGTTTGCCTCCCTGCCGTTACGCTTCTTCGGAGACTTCCAGCCCCTGCGATTTGAGCCAGTCCAGCGCCGTTTGCAGGCGCGTGTCGTCGCCGGATAGCCCTAGCACCAGCCAGCCACCGTTTTTGGCGTCCACATCGGCGCGGAGCAGGTTGGGGGACAGGTCGTAGTCCCGCACAAGCTGGGTGACAATTGGGGCGCTCAGGCGATCAAGGGGAAAATGAATACGGTAGCGCCGTTCGGCGTGTGTGGTCTTGGGTTCAGGTATCGTTGCCATAATAGGCGGCTTTCGCCATAGGGCGCTGATATTCCTGCACGGTTTTTAGAACCCCTCCCCGGCGCAAGCGCCGACCCTCCCCTGTTAGGGGAGGGTGAAGAAAAATGCAGACGCCCCTCTTGCTCCGTCCGTTCTTCATCCTTCCTTTAGGAAGGACCCTGCGAAGCAAGGTGGTAGGTCTCCGAAAGCAGCGCCTCCGCCCGCGCCGCGACAACCCGCACCGACTGCTCCACGACTGGAACCAGCCGCGTGAAGTTCTCGCCCTCAAACGAGTCCTGCCGCGCCCGTTGGCACGTCCGGGACAGCCCTGTTGCCACGCCCTCATCGGCGGCATACGACAGCAGGTAGCGCGAGGCGGCAAACCGTGCCAGCACCTCGGGCAGACGCGGAAGCGGCCTGCTTGTTTCGTTCTCCGCCCAGCGAGTCACGGCGTCAAAATCTGCCTCTGCGAACGCGGCATAGAACTGATCGCCGAGCGCCGGGTCTGCTCTTAGCAACACGGCATCCAGCGCCAGTTCGGCCAGAACGTGCGCGACAAAGAACCGGCGAACCCGGATGCCGACAAAGCCCGCGCCCTCCAAAAGCGCCCCGACGTCCGCCTGCGCTTCAGCAAACGCGGCGGTCTTATGAAATGTCGCATCCGTCACCAGATGCGCCCAAATGCCTGCGCTGACGGCCCCCCTCGCCCCCAATTCTGGGGGAGCCAGATTAGGATTTGGCCCTTCCTCTCCTTTTCCGGTTCCCCCAGAATTGGGGGCGAGGGGGTCTTTCCGCTCCCGCAGCCGCACGCGGGGCGCGGCCAAACCAATCAAATCCGGCAGGGCCGACCCGGCCACATACGCGGGCAACTCGGCGGGCGGCGGGGACCACAAACGCTGGGCAATCACAGAATGCGAGAGGAAGTTCACCCGAATAAATCCATTGTCATCTGCGACGGGTCCGGGCGCTTGGCGGCGGGGACAGGCTTCGGAAACAGGCGGTCGAACTGCTCGTCGCCGACGGCTTCTTTGAGGCGGCCCGCGAACTTGTAGAGCTTCTGCGCGTAGTAGTCTGTGTCCTCGTCGTGGGCGTAGTTTTGGACCAAGCCCAGCGTCTTGTCGCTTTTCTGGTACAGGGCCACAAACTCGCCCTGCTTGATGCCTGCGCCTTTGATGGCGTCGGCGGCGCGTTTACGCATATCCGACGACAGCAGCTTTTCGGTGACCCGCTCGCGCTTGGCGATTAAATCAATCGGCATCGCGCCCGCTTCTATTTTCTCTAATAAGTCGTGGTACAAATGCGCCAGCTTGTCCGGGGCTTCGTCAAGAAGCAGGTCCACGGCGTCGGTCAGGAACGTGCGCCCGTAACGCTCATCGGCACGGGAGCGAAGCGAGGAGCCTTTGAAGATTTTGTGGCCGTTCGGCTCCACCAGCACGTAGTTCTTCATCTTCAGCGATAGCATAGATTGATACGAGCCGTCGTGCGCCAGACGGATGCCGGGCGGGAGAGACGCCCCGATTTTCTCCACATAGGCTTGCTCATCAGCATCGGTTTTGACGGCGGTAGGCGGCTGAAAGTAGACGCCGTCAGTGTCGATTTCAACCACCCGTGCGCCCTGCGCTTCGAGTTCAGACGCAATCTGCTTGACAATGGTTTGCCCGGCTTCGGTCACCTGCCGGGCGGCGGCGTAGTCATTGAAGTAAAACGGGCCGCCAATATAGCCGTAGAACGAGTTAATCAGCGTCTTGAACGAGTTTTGCAGGCCGTCCCAGTACGCATACTCGCGGGTGTTCTTCGGCGTGTCTTTCAGCCGCCCTTTGGCTTCCAGACGCCTCCCGGTCAAATCAGACAGCAGGGGCAAAAAGATATGCAGGGTGTCGGCGGCAGGGGCGATTTTCTGGGTGAGCATCAGGCTCGGGTACAGGCTTTCCACGTCGGCTTTGACAATGGGCTTGACCACGCCGGTCATGCGCACCTCGGTGTAGCCGCCGGGGTACGGCTGCGGGGCCTTCTGCCGGGCGACGGCGCGGCCACGGCGCAGATATTCGCGCAGGAAAATCGCGTTGATTTTCTCGCCGCTGCCGGTCACAGCGACATTCTGATACGAGTCGGGGACCATCTGCGTTTGATAGAATTCGGTCGGGGCCACCAAAGCCGCCAGAGCCGCCGTTTCCTCGGCGTCCTGCGCGGCATAGGTTTTGACGCGCTCGGGGTCGGACTCGAAAATCTCCACGATCTCGCGCCGGTCCAAGTAAACCCGGTCCGGCGGGGCGATGCCGTAGGTCTGAGCGCATTCTTTGAGGCCATACGACGACACCTGCCCGCGTGACCAGTCGAACCGCTGCACCTGAAACAGCGTGTCCAAGATGTGCCGCCCGTTGAGATAAATTGGTGTAAACTGCCGCGAGTTGGTCCCTATCGCGCAGTTCCGGGGCGTCCCCCAAACCGCAGGCTTGCCGTCGCGCCCGAACGTCGGAATTATTCCATGCGCCTCATAGCGGGCCAGCAGATAGGGCAGGTCAAACGAATAAAAGTTGTGCCCCTCAATCACGTCTGGGTCCCGGCTGGCGACCAGCGCGAGGAGCTGCCGCAGCATCTCCGCCTCTTCGCCAATCAGCACCTCGGACAGCCCCCGGTTGTCAGAGATGCTGACCATAAATATCCGCGCTTCGGGCAGGTGCGGGTCAAGCGACGTCGTCTCAATATCAATCTGCATCCGCCGCAGGTCTTCAAACGCCATGCCCTTGAAAAGCGTGTACCCCGAGGCGACTAAGAACTGCTTGATGGCACTGCCGTACTGACAGACCCCTGCGTGTTCATCCCGCAGCGCCCGCTTGGCGTCCTGATACGCCCGCCAGCCCGCCGGGAACTGTATCAGCCAGTTGTACCCGTCGCCTTCGAGCGGCGTCGTCAATGCCCCCGCAAAATGCCGCTCCTTGTCCGTCGCCAGCCAGGGCACAAAGGGCACGGTGCGCCGCGCCGTCTCCTCGCCCTCCCGCACAAACAGCGTCGCCTCCAGGTCGCCGGTTTCCACTGCCACAATCCGCTCGGTTGGCTCCGCCCCGAACAGCACCTCATCCAGTCGTTCCTCACTCATGCCTCTATTGTACCCGGCTCGGCCCTTCCCCAACGGCAGGAAGTGTACGAGTTGTGATCTGCTGACGAGTCGCGCCATTCAGCAGGTTTAGTCCGGCGGACACTCCAAATCTCCCGCCTGCGGGCGTACCGCATTGCCCAGCAGTGCAATAGTAAGGCATAGCAACGCCACGACGCCCAGTGCGACCCGCAGGGTCACCGCCTGCGCCAGCAGGCCGAGGAGCGGCGGGCCAGCCAGGAACCCGCCGTAGCCCAGGGTCGCCACCGCAGCAATCGCCGCGCCGGGGGACGCCCCCGACATATGCCCCGCCGCGCTGAACACCAGTGGGGCCAGCACCGCCAAGCCGAGGCCGACACAGCCGAAACCGAGCAGGGTCGGAACCGGACCGCCCAGCAGCAGCGCCGCCCCCAAGCCGACACCTGCAATCAGGCCGCCCGCTTGCACGACCCGGACCGACCCCAGACGGGTGATCAGGGTGTCCCCGCCGAAGCGCATCCCGGTCATGGTCATCGAAAAAGCCGCATAGCCGCCCGCCGCGAAGGCCGCGCCGGTGCGGAGACTCTCGCGCAGATAAACGGCACTCCAATCCGCCACTGCGCCCTCACTGAGAAACGCGCAAAACGCAATTGCGCCCAAACCCAGCACGGCGCGTGACGGTAGCGCAAAAACTGGCCCGGCGTCCTCAGCATCGCCGGGTTTCGGCAGCATCAGGTGCGGTGCGGCAAGCGCAAGCGTCAGGGCCAGAACTAGGCTGGCGGTGGCAAAATGCCAGATTGGGGAGATCGAATGCTCCGCAGCCAATCCGCCCAGGGCTGCCCCGCCCAAGCCGCCGAGGCTCCACATCGCGTGAAAAGACGACATCAGTGACCGCCCGGACTGCCGCTCGACATCTACACCCTGCGCGTTCATCGCCACATCCATTGCGCCATTGCACGCGCCGAAGACAGCGAGCAGCAGGGCCAGACCAATCAGCGACGGCGCAAAAGGCAGCATAGACAGGGCGGCGCAAAAGGCCAGCCCGACCACGAGGGTCACGCGGCGGCTCCCGAAGCGAGCGATGAACATCCCCGCCAGCGGAAACGCGATCAGCGCACCCACCGCCATGCCGAACAGGGCCAGTCCAAACTGTCCGTCGGTCAGTTTCAGCCCGCCCTTTATTGCGGGAATGCGAGAAACCCAGCTTGCGAGTGTCGCGCCGTTGGCAAAAAAGACCGCACGGACTGCAAGCCGGGCGGCATGGGTATGAGAGTCGGGTTGAGTGGTCATCATGTCCCATTATAGCATATTCAAGCAAAATAAATCAAAAACGAGCATAATTGAGCATAATCTGTTATCGGGTATACTTTTCTTATGTTCACCCAAGAGCGGCAGAACCAAATACTCGCCGAACTCCAACAGGCAGGCCGGGTCGAAGTGGCGGCACTAGCACAGCGCCACGGAGTCTCGGAACACACGATCCGGCGCGATCTCGGGGTGCTTGAACAGCGCGGGCATCTGCAAAAAGCCCATGGTGGGGCGGTTGCCCTCGATACGCCGCACCTGGACTGGATAGGCCGCGCTGGTGCCCTGCCCGAGGCCAAAGACCGGATTGGGCAGATTGCCGCCGCGCTGATCATGCCGGGCCAGACGCTTTTTCTCGATGCCGGCTCCACGACGCTGGCCTTTGCCCGGCGGCTCACGGTCCGTCCGGTGACAGTTATCACGAACTCGCTGGACATCGCCGCCATCTTGGAGGCAGAAGCGGACGTGGCGCTGATTGTCACCGGCGGCATCTGGGACCGCGTCTCGCGCAGTTTCCACGGCACGGCGGCGCGGGAAACGGTGTGCCGGTATCGGGCGGACTGGACCATTCTCGGCACCTGCGCCCTGCACCAGCACGCAGGAGCGACAGCAATTCAGGAAAGCGAGGCGGCTATGAAGCGGGAAATGGCCGCCGCCGGGCTGCACACGATGGTTTTGGCTGACCACTCCAAGCGGGACATAGTCGTCGCCCACGCCGTCCTGACCCCAGCGCAGATAGGCACCCTCGTGACCGACCATCCCTGGCCCGAACTTGAAGCCCTCGGGGTGCGCGTCCTAACAAACCCTTAGAAGCTGTAGAGCAAGGCTTGCTTTATTCACAATAAAAGCCCCGCCATGATTGGCGGGCTTGTTTCTGTACGGTTCCCAGTGCGGGTGTCCGCGCTCCCTCAGCAGTGAGGGCGCTGGAAGGGAAGAAAGCTTGTTTAAATGCGCTTGATCTGCGACATCTGGTATGCCGACCAGGCTTCGCCTGCCGACCAGACCGAAGCACCCAGCAGGAACACGTCTTTGAGCAGGAACGCGCCGGCATCGGTCGGTGCCCAGAGACCTTCCACATTTGCCAGGGTCATCGGCGTTGAGAAAAAGAAGCTGAGGGTTGACAGGAACGTCAGAATGCCGAGGACGCTGCCGACAAAGCAGACCAGCGGCGAGAAAAAGCGGGAGACGATCAGCAAAGCGGTCACGATCTCGGCGACGCCGATCACCCGCGATGCGCCCAGGACGCCAAAGGCAGTCTCCATCCATGACATAAACGGGCTGTGGGAGAGCAGAGGCGCGATGTTATGCGCTTCCGTGTTGGTAAACTTAAACGCCCCAATCCAGAGCAGAATGCCGACGAGGCCATATCGCAGGATCGCCCCCGCCGCCCGCTGCGCGGCCTCGCCACGTCTGATCTGCTCGTCTTGAAGCGGCGGGGCTTCCGTAATCAAACTCATAAATTGTTCTCCTTAGATGGGGTCTTCTTTGACCGATTCCCACTGCTATCACCATTCAGCCTTAAAGAAAGTTCCGTTATTACAATCAAGTCTTGAAAAAAGTTCCACGCGATTTCCGCCAACCTAGCGGTACGAAATATGGTAGAATAGTGACAAATCGAGGAAGGGAAAAACAAGTTTATGGAAACTGTTCAGAAAGAAACTGCTGCGTCGCCCGCACCGGAACTGACCGAGTTGGAGCTATCTGAAAACGAATGGATTATCCGTCGCCCGAAGCGTGCCAAGCTGACGGCAGAAGAGTCGCTCGAACGAATGAAGGCATTCGAGTCGGAAAGAATGGAGGAGTTCGTTGCCTCTGTCCGAAAAAGCAAGAGTTGAAGTTTATATTCCTGATGTCATGCAGGAAGCATATCAGAATCTGCTGGAAAACTTCGAGCAGGAATTCACCTACACCTTCGGTGGATGCACGGTAAACAAGGGGTTAGGCGGCAGTTACCGTTCTCAAATTGGTCTCGTTGTGCCAGACCGCATCAACTTGATCTACACCGATACGCCGTTTAGCCTGCAAGAGTCTCTGCCTATGCTCTCAGTTTATGCAGACAAACTTCGCCTTGCTGCGTTCAGAGCATTAAACGAAGAAGCGGTGCTTGTCACAGTAGATACTCCGTACAATAAGAAAAGTTTCTTGTTATCAGTGGAGTCTGCGGCTTTGGCCGCAAACTCCGAGGTGGTCTTTGGGCATGGGTCTTAGTCAGGCTCCGGGGCAAAGGCGGGCCAAATGAACTAGCCCTACCGTCGCCATCGCTATCAGTGAAAACAGCCCTCGGCCCAGACGGAACTCGTCGCGCAGAATGCGCCACGCCTTGCACCGGCGTACTCCATGCTCCACCGGAACACGCATCGACGCCAGATGGCGGTTCTCTGCTTTCTGCTCGGGCGTCAGGTCTTTGGTTTTCTCGCCTGCCTTGCCCCGCACTCTCTTGTGAGGCAGGATCATCTCAGGTACGCCCAGATAAGCAAGGTCCGCCCGCCGTGCCGCCCGTGGATACTGAGTTGCGGCTTCGCTCTTTTCATAGAGCGCCTTGTCGGACAGCGGCCCCGGATGTCCCGGCTCGAGGGCAAGCACTTCGCCCTGCTGGTCAGTGACAATCTGCGTCTTGATGGTGTGACGTTTCTTCTTGCCGGAGTAAAGCTGCCTCTGGGCATCGGGCAGACTGGGCCGGGCGATGGGCGTCTCGAAGCTGTCCACCAGCACCACGTCGATTGTTTCAGGATGCCACGAAGGCTCTGTTTTAGTCCACTTCTTCTGGGCATCATAGCGGTGGGCCGGGCAAACATCGCGCAGCACCTGCACCACGTCGTGAAAGCTGTTTTCGCTAAGGTTTTATTGGGGTGATGTCTGCGCTGACCGAAAACATCTGGCCGACGACGGCATGAGAGACGTTGTGGCGCAGATAAACCAGCGTCAGCAGCACTTCCTGGGAGGCAAACAGCTTGCGCCGTCTGCCGCCACCGGGGCCGCGCTTGCGGTTTTGTTTGGCCGTTTGCTCGGCAAGGCGGCGCTCGGCAAGTGCGGGCAGCACGGCAGCAAGAAGCGCCCCAAGGGCGGCAGGTTCGAGGCCAAACAGGGCACGGACGCGGTCCACAGGAAAGGCTTGGATTTGTGTCAGGTTCATGCCAGTATCTTCGGCACACCCAAAGCCAATCTTTATTTCACGGAGTATCTAGTAGAAGAACCAGGTAGAATGGATAAGACTGAGGAGGCTTATCCATGTCTACGAAAAAATATCATGTTTCTTTGACCGAAGCCGAGCGCGAAGAGATGCTGCGCC
>JAABUW010005554.1_pt1 | contig 16358 bp, 13 predicted proteins | sample 5560081 | NCBI WGS metagenome assembly JAABUW01 (sample SAMN10711882, study PRJNA513363) | rock metagenome | isolation source: Antarctica rocks | place: Antarctica: Victoria Land, Knobhead sud | reverse complement strand
GTTGAATTTCGGAACGTATGGCGTACTTGAGACATACCCACCAAGAAGCAAGGAGCAGGAGGAGAATGTTCGTGGCAAGTGATGCTGGGACTAAAGAAGGAGCAACGGGACGAGCAGGTAGATGCGGAGAATTCTAGGTCACGTATACGACGTGTTACATTGTGTACATTCAATGGACTCTTATTGCGGCCAAAGCGACCTTGTCCAGTATCTTGAGCTCAAGAGACTGCGATATACCCTCTACCAGAACCCCAATGATGACATGACACACCGCCACTTGCTCTCGCAACGTCTGAAGTCACGAAGAGGGCGGCGGAAAAGCTTCTTGGTAGGTTATTAAAAATGTCTTGCGTATTCCCAGGAAGCAAGGCATTATGGGGGCAGACCGAGCGCTGCTATTTGTCGGATCAGTGTTTGCTCGATGCACGATGACTCTTTCGTGCCCAGATGCCTGATCTACCGTGGATACGACCTGCTCGATGCTAGCTAAACCGTTCTGAGAATCAGCACTGTATTCTCATGCTTGTCCTGCCTAAAGGTGACATGCCCTCTACCACATAAGGCGTACTGGGTATTGGTACGGTGTTCGCATGCAATCCTTGAGGAGAAAAGTGAAGCCAGGATTGCATTTCCGGACGATGGAAGGCGGCCCGTGCGTATTGGAGACAAGGCTCCTGCGTCGTTAGTGTACCATGTTCGTGCATTGTGAAATTGGCTGAAATGAGTAGTAGTCGGCCCTATCGTCAAAGAATGCTGATCATCGTGGCGTGTCTAGAAGCTCGTCGTATCGAGTAGGACCTAATCGTGACCTGTACGGACTGAATGACGCTTGATATATAGCAGGGACTCCTATTTGTATGACAAAGACCCCAAGGTTTTGACATGATGCGCGAAGTTAATTCGGATAGAGGCAGGAAATACTTATGAAGCAATCTCAGGGAAGGTATTGCCGACTGATAGCTACTGAACTTGGCGACATCTTTATAAGGCTCGGCGTGGCCAACTCGGGGACCGGAGCAGGCTTATGCAAATCCATATACCTCGCATGCACACTAATAGGGCCACTCCCTTTGGTGCGGATTACTGATGACCGTGGGACTCCGAAAAGGTGGGTGTCTGCGTCCAGAGCTCAGAAGGAGACTTGGGTTGGCCCCGTTGGGATACTCTGGATGCATGCAGGATGTCAGATGGAGCCGTGATTGCGATAGCCATGCACAACCTCGGGGGATCGACAGCCACCAGCCATTCAGTATTTCGCGTTCGAAGAACCGTTGAGACGTTGGTCACGACAGCTGTCATGCTGGACATGAAAGAATGCAATGTGCTATCTGAATCTTTGATAAGCATAAATTACCCGCAATAAAGGACCACATCAACTGTAGGAGACTGAATGCAAGTGGCAAATGACGAGTGGAGACTGGATATCATCAATACCAGACTGAGAGGAGGAGCATTCGTCGTCATCTATTACCAGCATATTGTGGGCACTGTGTCTGGTCAGTGACGGTGTTCCGCGGTCCTGTCTGACGTTTCTGCGTGGTTGTCAAGAGTTTCATCAGCAGTCTATAACCATTGGGAGAAGAGATATCTTTCTAGCCGCGCCATTCAAACACACGACATGGTACTATACAGCGTCGAACAAATTCCCTCGTTCTAGTGTCCTCCCAAGCCCTACAAGTTGCTCAACCACTGATGGCTCGGGTCTGAGAGCACTAGACACATGATCGGGATGCCGGTCATCATCATATGGAGCATGCTAAGCCGCGCAACAGCGCTTGAAACATCCCTCTTCAGTGCAGTTCAGTCTGGCGGCATGCTCTTGTGAGAGTAGACGAGGAAGTCGGACGACGAGTGCGGTGCGGGTTTGCGGTCATGCAGGCGATGTGTGTTGGTCATAGCAATTGGACCGCCAACCTTCGCCAGGTAAGACTTATCGATCAACCATGCTCTCGGTCTTGCGCTACGCCTGGCGGCTGGCAACGACGAAAGTAGAAGTACCTAGTTTGGGAGTAGTTCTCCGCGCTCATCACTTTGACAGCAGTTGTGGGTCTCGGAGCATTGGAGGATTATTCCGCTGTCATCTACCTGGCGAAAAAGGGCTTACTGTACGCACGGTCCTAGAAACCACAGGGACGCGTCCTGACGAGTCTGGCCCGACCGGCATTTGAGACGGCGCATGAGGTATTGCACCTTGTATGCGATCTTGATGTGGAGTATTGTCAGCGATGACCGTTAGAACTATAGGGATCTGCAGATGGCCAGGGCCGGTTTTAGTGTATGAGTGATCGCTGTCCCGCCCGGTTCTAGAAGATATCTCCTGGGCGCTCGGGAGATACATCACAGGCTTGTACCAGGCGTACGTAGTTGGATATTCTACTTGAGATGAATGGAAATGATGATGTCCCACGCAGTCTGCTGGGACCCGGGATGCACCGCCAAATGGCCGGGCTTGCGTCACAGCATTGCACTTGTTGCATCTGATATCTTGATTTTACGACACAGTAGAATATGATAGACAATGAATACTTGTATGAAGGGTGTGGCGCACGGCCTTGAATCTTTGCCCAACAAATGACGCAACCGTGGCTCTGGGCGCAAAGAAAGTACCATAGTATCTCATTCCACGCTTGCGGTTCTCGAACCACGCACTGATCTGCGCTATTCTATAGGGAGGGCTGCCGATCAGCATGCAACGTGTGTCCCACAGGGCCCGAACAGAACACCAATTGGCTCCGAGCGCACCCCGACTCCCTGGGAGTGCAGATCACCAAATAGCCTAAAAGGCGGCCTACCGTAGGAGACCACCACCACGACAGAACAAGTGAACAAACACCTGGAAATGGCAAGAATTTGGCAGAATAGATGGAGCAACGTATTAGGTGTTTGTGTTTTTGTCGTAGCCACCCCTCCTCAGTCCCATCTGCTGCCTCTTCCCTTCTCTGTATCATATAGCGCTTAGTATTCCTTCATCTTTGACGCGCGCCTCACTCCTGCTTGCAACTCCGACCTGGGCTTGATCGATTGACGCTCTGTTTATTCCGTAATGGGCGAGCCAAAAGAAGGGAGTCGTTGCATGATCGTGAACCACTTGAGGCTAGACGTGGGCATCGAAATTTGGATTGGGATAAAGCGCGGTCGGTGCAGCAGAAGCCCGTTCCGTGCTGCTTCCTATCTCGGTTAGCTCCGCCGTGGTGAGAAGTCCAGCCTAACCGAGTACTGCGTTGCGCTTCCAAGCATCACATCTCTGCCCCTGTTCCAGACTTGTCGTCCCCTGCCGCTGCCCCCAGCGGAGGAAAGGGCAAGGATAGTACTTTACGACGAGTCACACCATCCCATTCGTCTCTCGGGAGGCACGCTGAAGATCTGGCGTGGTCCGTCGCCCAGCATCTCAGGCTCGGGTTTAGCAAGCCTTCTCGGCATATCTAACCCACTGATCCACAGCACATTGCACCTGGTACTTGGAGATCGCTCGACCGCTACGTAGTCCCTAGCTGTGCTCCAGCTCCACCTCCCTTGACGCATTCGAAGCATTTGCACGCAAGCGAGGACTAGGGACCTACCGTTCATGGATTTCACCTTCTCACCCTTGTAAGCCATTAGAAGCCTTGCTATTCTGCTCTGTTTGGATATGTGCACCCTTTTCCTTCATGCCTTTTTTCCTACTTGACATTCCTATGGCATGCGCCCACTGCCTCGTCTTATAATCCGCTTTTGGCTTCTGCGACTCGAATTGTACTTGAGCTTTGACTGACGGGTCTCCGTGTTGAAGATATGAACGTTTCGAAACTCGTGGATAGAACTCAGTCAAATACCCTGCGAAAGCCCATTTCGAGTCCGCGTCCACCAAGCTCTACAGACCCTCAAACGCGCCTGCGAAACGACCGTACGCAAGATATGACTGCCGTCGCCGCGAGCCCATACATACATCAGTCTCCGTTGTATACAAGATCGCCACAGCCACCGCCCTCGCCGCCAGAAGACCCCAACTTCCTTCGAACATTGCCTTCAATACAGAGCCTGATACATATGGAGGTTCCGCAAGTCAAACAAGAACAGCACTGTTAGTTTTCCTTGCCCGACGTTGCCATTCACGCTTATATGGTCTGTAGTGGAAGTAGACGGGACCCATATGCAACAACACCAACAACCCCAAGGAGGGGAGCACCACAACACCGGCCACCGACCGCTGAAGTACGGTCAGCCATCCGTGAGCAACCCTAACACAGTACCGCCATCACCTCCAATTGATCCACAGCTTGGTTTTGACATTCGCCACCAGTCTCCATCTACGACATCCTCCCACTCCTCAGCAACTGCTCCTCAATACTTTGGGCCCGCGGTCAATAACCTAGAGACTCACCAGCAACGTCAGCCTCCTCCAACATCCTCCCATACTGGGAATGCGATGTCATCGCATCCATCCCAATCACCATACCAAACTTCTCCTTACCCCCCATCTCCTTCCCCTGCATCAAGCTACTCGTATCCTCCGCCAGCCCAGTCCAATAATTTTACTGGGGACCAAGCAATGTACTCTCAAAGACCACTACCCAACAACTTCCCACCAGCTGCACCTAGCGGGGTGGACCGTCCACTGCCCAACTCTCAAGATGGATCCCCTACAGACCCCACCAATCCAAATCAATTCCAACAACATCAACATCACCATTACATTGCTCAGTCCTCCACAACGAATTTCACAGGCCAGACGCAAGATCGATATGTTTGCCCAGTCTGCAACAAAGCGTTCTCTCGACCCTCTAGTCTCAGGATTCACAGTCATTCGCACACTGGTGAGAAGCCATTCTTATGTCCGCACAAAGGATGTGGCAAAGCTTTCAGCGTACGAAGTAACATGAAGAGGCACGAGCGAGGTTGTCATGGCGGTGGAAGTTCGGACAGTACGTGATTACGTGCAAATGACCTGGCTACTAATGAACAGAGCGACGTGTACAAATGAATCATACTTCCGGGGTCGAGGCGCCTCATGCGAAATTTCTATACCCTTTTTGCGCATTACGAAGGCGTTTTCAAGGCGCGATAAGAATGGGAAATCGGGGAGCATGAGGTTAGTGGGCATGCGGTTTTGGAATGCAATCAATTCAGCGGCTGCGAGCATTGTAGGTGCCGGTCTATGTGGCATAAAAGCTAAAAGCCATTGTCGTCTAGAAGAACAGTGTCTCTAAGATTCATGATGTGGGCCCATGTCATCTAGAGAGCTCACTCAGTCCAGTGCTCGCAGTTCTCTCTCAAACCCTTTGCATAAAATTTGATGGGGTACCGCAATTTGATGTGAGGCTACCAGTCATCAGCCCGGCCATAGGAAAGCTGGCAGCTAGAGTACGGTTTCCAATCACATTACACACCACAGCTCCCGAGAACAAGAAGAACATTTGTCGAGTACTTTACTAGAGCCGCTCTTAAGATATCCTACTAGATATCATCAAGTTATCTCAACCAAACGGAGCTGAATCAGCTTTTGTTTCTAACAGTAAGCCTGTTGTGCGCCGCTCTGCATTTTACACCAGAATCATCGGGCCTTCTTGTCTCTACAGCTTCCTTGAAGCCACGACCTCATGCCTAGCGTTTCATGGAGAAGTGCCACCGCACAGGCTATTTAGCTCTCACCTCTTACTATTCATTTGTATCTTTAGCTGCGCAATGCACCCATCACTCTCTTTAGGCCACAAGACGTCGGCATCGCCGAATTATATGGCAGCCTCAACAAAGCCAGAGAAGAGAAAGGGACGGCGCTTTATCTAAGTATTTCTGAGCAACATTTTCTGTACGCGAATCCAAATCCACATCTTTCCTCCGTTATGCAAGGACCAACAGTCAGAAATTTCTTAAGAGAGCACTTGATGACCTCTAGCAATAGTTATCCTGACACGCAGCAGAAGCTACAAGAGCTACTTTTGTCTTGTCACTGAGAGCTCTCCCTACCACCTGGTCTGAACCCGTTCCGCTTCTCAACGCTTGGTTATGAGACTACATATATCCCAGAAGCAACGCCAAATTTCTCGCTCGCAAGCACGGACCTTCCTTTTCGATCCGTCACTGACGGTACCTTCAAGCTTTCATGTGGATCTCTTTCCTGCATGCTATGGGAGAGGATCTGAATTTGCGAGCCTATGGCGTTTTCCATGTCACATAATCTACTAATCGATTCAGCGACTTGTACGCGTTCTTGTGGCTCAGGCTTGAGAGGGGAACACTTCGCAAGGGTTACGGCGTGTACTAATGGTGAACGCTGCGGCTGGAGACGTAGCCTACCTGCAGCCACTTCGTGCTCGGATTCTGTGCAGTAAATGCGGAAGGAATCCTGCCAACCAAACGTGGAAAACCACACCTCCCACATTAGGCAAAAGAATAGGAGAAGGGCGTAGAACAAACCCCAAAACGACTCTCGGACTCAAAATCGAACTCGAGCCAAGATCTTCATTTAGGATCGCATTGTGAGGGAGGATGAGAGCGAACCGGAATGGCAACCGCGAGCTATGCATATGGTGTTCCATGGAACGATGCCCAGACACGAAGCCTGTCCCAGCAGAGGCCTGGTTTACTAAACATTGCACAATCCGAGCTCGTTATATGAAATATTCGGGCTTCATACTGGCCCATATGACTTACTAACAACATTGAGTGTGGCAGAATTTTTGGAGGAGTTCTTGGCTTTCCTCTGATCTGCATCGCCAACTTGGATCCGAGGTGAGCAGGCCGAGGAGGGTGAAACTGGTTGATGAGCTGGGTCTGAAAGAGAAACCAGCAAAATGAACAATATATGAATTTCCGACTGATAATGATACATGTAATCCATACATAAATACAGGCCCAATGGCGGTTATACCGTCGGGTCTGGTTTCCCTCATAAGCTTGCGCTCTGTTCGCTCTAGCGGGTATTCATCAAACAAAACTGCTGCCTCAATTACAAAACATTACTTTGAAGAAAAGAATCCATGACCATCGTTGGACCGGATTGAAAGCTTTGGATACCCAAAGCGCCGGTGGCCCTTTTGCACATACAGTCCATAGTACTTTAACATCTGCGGTGTAACGTCACCTCCTCCCAGTCGACCCTCTACCTCCGCCTCCCCTACCGTCGACTCGTCGCTCCAAGCCTTCAACCCGGGCCCGGAAACCTTTGACGATGTCCCGAATGTGCCTCACCTTATCGAATTCGACCTCGAGCTCGTCGATCTGGCGGATGATTTCCCGGAAGCGGGCGATTTCTCGGTCGGCGTCGGCGATGGAGGAGGCGGTACGGGAGGATTGATGAGAGGTGGAGCGCTGGGTCTGGGCCGTGAGCTGTTGGGCGGAGCGTCAGCAAGATCGTATCTAGCGGGAACATGCTCAATATCGGAGCAGGAGAGCAAATTACACTATCAACCCGATTCTGGATAGCCCCCATCAAACTCTCAAAATGACTGCCCAACACCGCCAGGCTCCCTGCATCTAGCAGCAATCTATTCCCACCCCCCGCCGAGCTCGCCGCGCTCGCAGCCCTGCTCGTGCTAGCTGAGCTCCTAGCATGTCCTCGCCCGCGGGACGATGTAGTTGAGTGCGAATAGTGCGGCCCGGCGCTACTGCTAGCTGAAGAAAGGGCGATCTGTTGGTGCTGGCGAAGGATGTGGAGCTCGGAGGCTGAGAGGCCCAATTGCGAATCGGGTATTGAGGAGGGGAGGGTAGATGGCATCGAAGAGGCTCATATCACATGGTCGACTGGGTGGTTATTGTACGAGGGAGCGATTGCATGTCTGTTTGTTCGACGGTTCGTAGGACAATGTACAGCAGAGCTGCGGGAGATGGGAGTGAGTTATGTACGATCGAATGCAATATGGATGTGAATGACGGAGGTCGTATCATAGAGTACGTTGGGCAGCAGAAAAGAAGAGCTTGGCGTGCTTGGGCACATCGCGGGTACGGAGGTACGCGAAGTGAGAACCAACCAATCTCAGTTAGACAGGATTAGGGCTGATAGGGCTGATAGGAGCATTCTAGCCCTCACCTGTCTGAGGTAGTTGGACTTCAGATTGTCCACTCATTTTGGCGGATTTCGCGGATTGGTCTCCAATTGCTCGCTCTGCATGAAGCATGCCATACCACATCCAAATAGTCTCTGCCAACTCGGGCCGCTAGCGACGAGGCTCCATCAGAACAGTCGAGGCCTCTCAGGCTTCACTGCACTACCAGACGTCCACGACGGTGGCATGACTGACATGTCATATCATACGAACTTCGAGAAAATCATCGACGCTACGCTCAAGTCAATCGCTCTAAACTATATTTCTACCGTGGAATTCGCATTGGAATGCAACAGATCATACATTCTTACCGTCGATTCGGTCAGCCCGCTTCATCGCTCAGCAGAGTATTTAGTTCTTGTATATTGTTGTTGACTCTCTGCGTGGGAAGCATGGCCTTCAACATGAGCATTCATTAGACACATTCTGTTGGAAGATGTCGTGCCTCAAAATGTGTGAGACTTTCTACTGTGTCTGTATTTGATGTTTGTTGCCAGCAGTCAATTCGTTGATTGATCCCCAGAAGGCCATAGTCCAGCCTGGCCAAACGCATTCGTTTGTCTCCCTCACGTCGTCCACTGATTCATCTTCAGGCAAGCCCGAGAGCTACCACTTATACCCACAATATTTCAGTGTTAGGTCTCTCTAATTTGTCCGGTATTCTACTCGTACTGTTACCGTTTTTGGTTCGTGCACTTGCGCGGGATGCCAACCAGTCGTCTTTCCCACAATCAACTACATTAGCGCCCACATTACCACCTCTTTGAGGATCTCTGCCTGCCTTTTTGGTTGAGCGCATCACCACCTACGATCACATTTTACTTTGGGAAAAGGAGACCGTGTCTATGGATATCACTTTCTTGCTATTATAGCGGCTCCGTCGAATGGGCCATGGGTCTGTGACTCCTGTAATCGCTTCTCAAATTTGATTTGTTCGCAAAGCGCCATATATCCACCACGCAAGTGAAATTTGCCACGAATGCTGTACATCTCAATGCTGGCTCTTTAGAGGGTTCCGTTTTCTTGTTGCGGAGGTGAACGTACAATTATCTTTCTAGCTAAGTAAAGGATTTATCCCATTCGGCTCAAGGCCGGCAGAGACTTACAGCTTCGGCGCTTCCCTCTAACCCTTCCCTATCTAGCTCAATAGCTACTCGTCAAACGCCTTTATCAATCACAGTCAAAATTTAACCATATGACTCCATTGGAGGGCCGTCGATTCGTCGTCTATCAATCTCATCGCTAAGCACTCACGCATCGAAGACTCCCCTCCGATGAGTCTTCACCTCACCTGCCGCAGCATCCATCTGGGGCATTCACCACCCGAAAGACCTTCCCTCTGGCATCGGACAGCATGAATAATTTCTCACTCCCAATGTTCATTCCTCTGGCTTTCATTATTATGCCTCCACCCCACAATATCACCGATCTCCGCTTATGTTGTCATAGATGTTCAATCTATTTCCTGCCTCTAAGTTCTCTTGTATCCTATACATATAGTTCCGTACCTTTGAAGCCTATTTTAATCTGGCGATGCCTCGCTTGTACCGCGGATTCTCAACTGGGTTGGGTCAGAGACGTTCAACACCGTGGACCGCTACTGATGTATCATGCGGAAGACTGATAAGACCATGAATCCATTGCACAATACCACACTGATCTAAATACAAAGGATCAGCAAAAATCAACAGCATAGAACCCGTGGGTGTGAGGTGTACTCTGCGTTGGGTGGTGCATTCCTGGAAATACTCAAGCGTCTGGCTAGATTCTTGCTCGAGACCAAGTCATCCGACAGCATTCACAATCTTGAGGTCTGTATTTTTGCGCTCAGTAAGAATGGTGCAAGATTCCCTACGAAAATTGGACCCGCCATCGGTAAGCACTCATTTACGGCTTCTGTAGGTCTCAATCATTCACTAGAACGTGATAGCATTGCCTAATTATGAGGAAAACCCCTAGCTCAACGATACGACTCTTGAAACGGTAGTGAGGATGGAAGCGGACCGTTGTGGAGTTGATATGTGAATCGAGAAAGTGGGTGGAGAAGGATGACCAGCATTTCAAAGCTATTCAGCCACGAATGACATACTCAAGTGGTCATGAGCCCAGATGCTTGGCAGCTCTTATCCTGACTGCGTCTGATGTTCCATGGACAAGGTGGCCGCAGTGCTAAGTCCAAATCCAGGTCAAAGCTTTCAGATCAGGAATTACCAGAAGAAGATTATAAGAGATAATGATATCTCACAACCAGCGCTATCAGGGTCTCTACGGGGAGGCCACACCAAAGTACAATGAAGGAGAATGTTCGCAGCTTAAAAAGCGGAAAAGGCCCTTCGGCTTCCTAACGTGGCGGACCGTCTTGCTTCAGGAACGTACAGATCTCGCCGCAACGTCGTCTTTTGTATGCTCTGTTCGTGCCACCATGAATTATTCATTATCTCTGAGCAAGCAGCAATTATTCGAGTAACATGTCCTAATAGTACGTAAGTACGATGATCAAAAGGCGGGCGAGCAGGCGACACATCGGATCTAATCATCCATTTTTCTCTCCAGCATGCTTAGAGATCTCACCAATGTTGTGGCTGGGAACTTTTCTCCGCTCCTATTGGCTGCAAAACTTTGATGAAGACGCTAAGATGCTCAAAGGCTATGTACTGGCAGGGACAATATTCAGGAGCTTCTCACCTGTCCCTACCGTTGGCGAAAAGGGGGTTTGGTCAGCGGTTTTATCACCATTTGCTTCCAGACCAATCAAAATCAATACTCGTTGCTTCGTTAAACAATGAAAGTGATTGTTATCATAGTAAAACATTCATGCGGCGGTCTTGGCATTGCGGGAGAAAATCGGAAAACCTCCATATGATTAGTACTATAAATACCAGCCTATCTCTAAAGCGCATAATTAATATCTATATAGTCTATATTTAATATCCTTAAAGTTATATATAATTATATTATCCTTCTACCTTATTACCTACTACCTTTATTACTACTTATTATAATCCTACCTACCTATCGTAGTCTACCTACCTACCTCCCTATAATTCTATATACCTCGCCAGAATAGCTCTTATTTATAAGAGGAGGTCGCGGGATACCTACTCTATAAATATAATAATAAATATATACTATCAGCTATATTAATTAAGAGGAGGACTCTAGAGTAGTAAAGAGTTAATTAAAGTAAGTATAAATCTATTTAACGCCTAAAATAGATCGTCTAATTAGGTAGTTATCACCTTACGCTATTAATATACTATATTAAAGAGCTTCTTAATTTCCTATTATATTAGCCTACTATATATTAGGATAAGATATAATAATTTCTCTAAGATAAGTTTAATATATATATAATATAATAAGTAATTAATATAATAATTAAATAACTTAGCTAGAGTAGGAAGTAGGTAAAAAGGATTATATACTAATATAATTAGGTCTTAAGGACTAATTAGATATTATATCTTATTAATTAGAAGGCGGAGTAGCTAGTCTTCTTAAATAAAATTATTATAAATAAGTAATCTAGCTTTAAGAAATATAGATATACCTTATATAATATAAAGGTGACTTAGAAGGAGCTATTTATATATAATAAGAGGTAGAGTATCTTACTTATAATTACTATTAATAGATATATTAGCTAGGAAATATATTATAACTTAATTATATTAGATATCTTTAATAACTTTATTTAAATTAAAATCCTCCCTTAAACTACTCCTTTTCTTAATCCTTAATTTATATTTATTATAAATAATATATCTATCTATAATTTTAAAGAGCTAGAGTATATCTATTATACTTTAAGTATTATCCTTATAAAGCTTCCTCTTTACTTATTAAATCTTAATCCTATTAAGACGTTATTTATAAAGCTTAAGAGGTAGATTAAGCGGAATAATTAATTAATAAAGGTATATATAAATAATAATAACTTTAAGGGCTTTAATTAGTTCTTATAAAATATTATATATTATTTAAGAGCTACTAGGATAAGAAGTAATAATATGTAAGGTTTATTTAAGGTATTAGGTATATAATATTAAATTAATTATATATCTAAGTTAAAGTATTAGGAGAATATATCTAAGAAATAAAGAAAATACTAATTAAATAGTACTTTTTAGTATATTTTCTTTAATAGAGTTATACTTCCTATTATATCTATTATATAAACTTTATATAGTTATAAGCTAGAATTACTCGTTAATAAGGTATAAAACCTACTAAAAGAAGAGTATTTCTAGCTCGTCTTAGTACTAGTAATATACCTTAAGTATTTAAATCCTAAGTACTAATATTATTCTTATCTATATTATCTTTATTAACCTTATTAATAATATTATTAATTATATAATTACTAAGATATTACTTTATATACTTCTACTTAATATACTTATTTATATCTCTTATTAAGGCCTTATCAATATTAATAGTAATATTATACTTATAGTATAAATACTCTAAATTAGTCTTCTTTAATTAAAGGCTTTTAAGGTTATATTATTTCTTATATAATACTTTTAAGGTATAATCTTACTATATCCTATTAATATTCTAGTAGCTAACTAGGTACTACTTAATATATCTACTTAAGTTATTACCCTCTATAGTATTACTCTAGAGGTAAGGCGTAATATAAGGGTTAATATTAATATTTTTATAACTTAATAGTAGGAGATTTAGCTATAATATCCTTATTCTAGCTATTTCCTAGGCCTTTAAAGTATCCTCTTTATCTATATACTACTACTCCTACTATATTATAAATAATATAAAGAGGTTAATATTTAATATATTAGTTAATATAGTAGTAGTAGTAGCTACCTATAGAGTAGATATTTAAGGTATAAAAGAACTTATTAATAAGCTTATTAAAGAGGTAATTAATAGTAAAGCTATTATATAATTCTTATCTTTCTTTTAAGTATAATTCTTAGTTAACTCCTAGATTATATACTTTAATAATCTTATTAGACTAGCTTAACTATTATTCTAATCTATAATTAATTACTATTATATAAAGTTCTTATAATAAGATAATACTTATTTAATTTAAGATATACCTAGTAATAATTTAAATAGTTAGGGTACGTACTACTATTATTATAATATTTATAAGTAGTTATAAGTAGGGCTATCCGCTACTTAATAAGTATCTACTATACTCATTACTTTATTACCTTATAAAGTAGTCTTATTATAATAGTAGTAGTATTCTAACTAGCCTAAGTAAGAGGAAGAGTATTACTAGATAATACCTAAGTAAATATTATTAATATTAACCTTTATAAGGTATACGTATATTAAAAGTTAATATATAACTTAATATCCTTAAAGCTTATAAACTATTTATATAATATTACCTTTTTAATATTTTACTAGCTAATATTAATATTAATAGTATACTTCTTATCTTTCTTTTAATCTTTTTATATAAGGGTAACCTTAATATTAATAAGCTAGTAGGCTAATCCTACTTTAATAGTAACTATATTTACCTTCTATATAATATTATATTTAAGAGTATATATACTAATATATTTACCCTTATTAAATCTATTAATAGTATAGATATAACTATATAAATTATACTCCTCCCCCTTAAAAAAGACCTTACTAAATTATATATACTCTAGCTCTAGCTTAGTATCTAACTCCTCCTCGTTACTAAATAGTAATATAGCTCGCCCTTAGGATATAATTCAAGATATTATAAATAATAAAGATACTTATATAAGTATTAATATATAAGACTTATACTCTTACTCCTACCTTATCTATACTAGAGTATAAACCTTAGGGCTAACCTCCCTTAATAATAATAATATAAGGGTAGCTATTTAAAGAGGAAGAGTATCTTCTACTACCTTAAGAATATATTAATTAGGTACACAGGATTGTTAATTAAATAGCTCTACTACTACAAATATATTATTAGAGGTAGGCCGCTTAGCGGTAGCCTTTTTTCATAAAGGTATAACATCTAGTCTAAAAGACATTATAAAGTCAACAAGACTAAATAACTAAGGTATCTACAGCTTCACAATTACCTAATTAGGACCAACGTGGTCAATAAGTAACTATAGAGAAAGTATGGATTTTTAGTATATAGTCCAGGCTAATTATACGAGTTTTCTCCCGCTGATGCCAAGACCGCCATATGAAACTTGTACGATGGTAATCGGGTGAATAGAATAATGGGATGAGCGGAATCCAGATCAGTGGGAGCCTCAGGGACATCGTGTGGCCAATGGATATTGTCAGCAGCCAGTCTTGGGAGAAACTAGACTATCCGCACCATCACTGCCGCCAAAAAGGCATCGAGGAAATGAATCAGCACGAATATAATCTAAGGTATCGGTAACCTCTGATCGTGCTCGAGAAGCTCTGGCGATGCGATGCAATGACGGGCCTTGGATGTAAGCGGCGGTCTAGTCTTGTTTGATTATCACTTCTTGCACACGTAATACTGACAGTCGGTTCAAGGAAATTTTCACGAGCTCGAAGAAGATTCCAACATACAACATCAAGAAAGAGAAGGTCCGGGGTTCGCTTGGCATGGTCATGGTTTTTTGATCCATATGGCCCTTGACACAAGAAGAATCTTAGATCAAGTTCCATCCTTCCGGGTGCTTTGTTTCATCACTTATCGTACACAAGAATAGCATCAACAGGTGGTGCAGAACAAGCGATTCCTTGGGTATCATTCTCTATCGCCGCCGTCCCAAATTGGATACTCATAAATCCTCATCACTAACTTCCTCCATCCTCACACCCCTCGGCCCTTCTCCCTCCTCTCTCAGCTCTTCTTCCATCTCCAATTCCCTCGAGAACCGCTCCTCCTCTTCCCTTAATCTCCTCGCCGCATCGTTCTCCTCAGTAACCTCAGGCGCAGCGTCCACGACCAAACCTTCCCACGTTCCACCTCCACCTCCAGCATCAATGCTACCTGCCTTTGCACCATACCCCTCTTTCTCCAATTTCTCCACCTCTTCCTCTTCCAACAGTGTACCCCCCTTCCCCTTCGTAGCATCGATCTTCCTCCTCACAGCCGCCGGCACAAACCTAGCCGTGGCCTCCTTCTTCAGATCTCTGACCTGCGGCGCACTCTCATATGTAGTCCTCACCGCAGGTTTGACCGGTAGTGTCGTATCCGGCGCCAGCTCCTGCTCCACGCCATCTGCCCGAGCAGGCAAGCGTCGCTCTGCACCCAAAGGCTCCGAATTTGCATTCGTAGAATGACGAGGTCGAGTTTGACGTTGCTGTCGTGGTATGGGCGGCGGCGTATCCTTCGGCCACGGTATCCTCCTCACACTCTCATCCGTTTCGTCGCCCGAGCTCACGTCCTGCTCCCTTGCCCTTTTCCCCAAGCCTCCATAGCCACCCCTGCCCCTGCCTCCGTCTTCCCTCCCTCTGCCTGCATCGTCTCGTCCCCTGGCACTACTAAACGTAGGCGCTTTATCGCCCAAAGCCTCCCTTGCTTTCTTTACCCTCGCCACGTCCTTCTCGGCCTCCTCCAGTTGCTTTTGATCTCGAGCTGAGAGCTTCCCGCCTTGGCTTTCCTTGAGTGCTTGGAGGTCTGATATTTGGGATTCGAGACGGCGAGGATTGCGATTAGCGTAGCGTTCCGTTCGCTGGGCTGCTACTGCTGCTTTACCTGTTTCGGGAGTCGATCAGTGACAGGTACAGATAGTGTGAGAAAAGGATAAGTTGGGGGCAGGTTAGCATGACTGGGGCTAAGGATATCTAATAACGTATCAGCGCACCTTTCTTCAGTGCTTTCTGCTTCTCCGCCTTGCGTTGTGCTGCAGCAGGGTTTAGAGCACGGTCTTTGTCTTTGGCCATCTTTCAAAGTATGCAAAGCGAGGATTAACGGGATTCGGTCTATGTGTGTTGGTGTGAACCAACAACGCTGAGTAGGTTGGGGTCTACATGGAAACTTCGAAGTGTGGGCAAGAAGTAGATATGATGGTACTAATTGGACGTGGATCATTCAAGTTCCTATCAGTAGTCATGCGAAATGGACTTTGGCCAAGCTTGCGACACAGAACATGGGACATTCGCAATCTGTCCGTCAGGATGCATTGTTGACTATCTTGGTATCAAGATTCCTTCTATGGCAAGGAGTGCATACGCTGAATCACAGCTTGAGGTAGCAAATATCCGCCGTGCATCAATCCTTCCAAACAGAGACCGTATCGTATCCTTCATCATCGGCCGAGGTCCTTCCAGGAAAAGAGCCGCTCGTTCACAACTAAAAGAAACCATTGTGTTCTCGCTCTGTGGGTATCATGATCGTGGAGAATAGCTACTTGGTGGAGTCAACCACCT
>JAABUW010005552.1_pt1 | contig 16361 bp, 18 predicted proteins | sample 5560081 | NCBI WGS metagenome assembly JAABUW01 (sample SAMN10711882, study PRJNA513363) | rock metagenome | isolation source: Antarctica rocks | place: Antarctica: Victoria Land, Knobhead sud | reverse complement strand
ACGAGGCTTTGGTGACCAGATGTGAATTTTTTGTGACCTCGCTTGGCATATGCTTCGCATAGGGCCCGGAGCTTTTCCAACCCGACGTCAGGTCTTGGATGTGCGGGGCATATGCCAACTTTAAAGTCCAACCCGACGCCAAGAATTTTTTCCGACCCCGGCTCAACTTTTTCAACCCCCCGGCCAGCTGTAACCCGGAGTAGGTAAGGTACACCTGAGCTCGCGAAGTAAGCAGAGCTAACCCGAAGGGGCTTAGCCACGCACGTCTGAGGTCCCTTCCGAATCTGGTGAGACCTTTGATTAGTCATGGATGACACCCATGACCACGCTAACAGCCCGCCTTGCAACAAAAAATTTAATTTTCCAAACCTCAAAGCCAACATCACACCTTACAAGTTACAACACCTTTACCCTTTTTGACCTTTCTCATCTCAGTTTCGCCTTCCTCTTTAACTATCGTTTCCCGACATTCGAAAAAGCAACAAAGATGTCTTACGGAGGCGGCTACGGCAGTTCTCGTGGTGGAGGATATGGAGGTGCCAGTGGAGGATATTCTAACGGGTACGACGACTACCGCTCAGGTGGTGGATATGCAGGAGCTCGCGACTATTCTACAACCTATTCCCACGGGTATGACTATCCAGGTTTAGACGTTGAAGTCTAAGTGTGCCCTGTGTATCATCTCTTAGCAATCTCTCACCTCAAATCCCTTCTTTGTTCTCGTGTCGCGCCATCTTTTGCGACTCGCTAGTACTGACGCATGCGGAGATTTAGTGGTAGCAACGGATACTCTGGCGGCGGCAGCAACGGCTACTCAGATGGTTACTCGAACGGAGGTGGTGGCGGCTACGGTGCTTCCACTAACGGCTACGGAGGTGGAGGATCATACGGAGGTGGCTATGGCGGAGGTGCTGGAGGCGACAAAATGTCTAACCTTGGAGCTGGCTTGAAGGCACAAAAATGGGGTAAGGTGTTCTCACCTCAAGTTCTACGTTTGGCCTCTAACATTCCCCACAAGATCTTGCAACGATGCCAAAATTCGAAAAATCGTTTTATAAAGAAGATCCGATTGTCAGTTCCCGCTCCGAGCGTGATGTGGAAGCCTTTCGTAGACAAAAGGAAATTACAATTCAGGGTAAGAATGTGCCACGACCTGTGCAGACGTTTGACGAAGCCGGGTTCCCGAAGTATGTCATGGACGAGGTCAAGGCTCAAGGATTCGACGCACCTACAGCTATCCAATCTCAAGGCTGGCCCATGGCGCTTTCCGGACGTGATGTCGTTGGCATTGCAGAAACAGGATCCGGCAAGACCTTGACATATTGCTTACCGGCTATCGTTCATATTAACGCACAGCCTCTACTTGGTCCCGGAGATGGACCGATCGTTCTGGTTTTAGCACCAACCCGTGAGCTGGCCGTTCAGATCCAACAGGAAATCACCAAATTTGGAAAGTCCTCTCGCATCCGTAACACCTGTGTTTATGGTGGAGTTCCTAAAGGCGGCCAGATTCGCGACCTAGCTCGCGGTGTTGAGGTTGTCATAGCTACACCAGGTCGTCTTATTGACTTGTTAGAGTCCGGCAAGACTAACCTTCGTCGTGTTACTTATCTTGTCCTTGACGAAGCAGATCGTATGCTGGATATGGGTTTCGAGCCTCAAATCCGAAAAATCATTGACCAGATCCGCCCAGACCGTCAGACATGCATGTGGTCGGCTACCTGGCCTAAGGACGTCCGTCAGCTTGCCTCGGATTACCTCCAGGATTTTATTCAAGTTAACATTGGATCCATGGATCTTTCAGCTAACCATCGTATCACTCAAATCGTGGAGATTGTTTCGGAGTTTGATAAGCGTGAAAAGATGACCAAGCATCTTGAGCGCATCATGGAAGACAAGGATAACAAGGTCCTTATCTTTACTGGTACTAAACGTGTAGCCGACGACATTACTAGGTTCCTACGGCAAGACGGTTGGCCAGCATTATGTGAGTATCACGAGCCGAACTCCAATTAGTGTCGAATACTAATAGTTTTACAGCAATCCACGGAGACAAGCAGCAGCATGAGCGTGATTGGGTGCTAAATGAGTTCAAGACGGGAAAGAGTCCCATAATGGTAGCCACTGATGTGGCTTCCCGTGGTATTGGTATGATTGATTGCGCTACACGCCCCCTCCCCTTCCCACAGTTGACGTCGTGTGGCTCTGTATGTGACGCTCTGCTCTCTGCAAAGGTTTGCTCTATCAGTGCCATCATCCGGTCCAGGCTCGTCGTGTCTTCTTTTGGTTCTCTAGCCAGGAGAACCTTGGATATTCAGTGCAGTGTGGTTCGCTACATCTCTCATTCCGTCTCATTATGTACCATCAGGGTACCGAGGCGGATTGGACTTTCCTTGACATGTTCAAGCTGCATTTCCAAGGTTTCTCCAGGACCACGATAAGTTGCCGTGCCTTGGACCAGGCAGTTGTGAGACCTGTCCTCAGTGCAGAGAGCCGAGTTGAGAGCATTCAGATAGCTACGGCTTCACACGACCATCATTGGGATCGTTTTGCTTTACCATATTTGCTTGAATGCTAACCCCCTTGAAGACGTTAAGAACATTACTCATGTCCTGAATTATGACTACCCCAATAATTCAGAGGACTACGTTCATCGTATTGGCCGTACTGGTCGGGCGGGATCGAAGGGTACCGCCATCACTCTGTTCACCACTGACAGTAAGTTGGCCCCATCTTGAAATTCTTGATAACTATAGCTAACCTGAAAACTCGCAGATTCGAAACAAGTATGTCGCCTACCACCTACGCTTTTAGCTTAATGGCTATATACTAATAATCTTTTTCTTATAGGCACGTGATCTAGTAGCAGTTCTCACCGAATCCAAACAGCAAATTGATCCTCGGCTTCATGAAATGGCTCGCTACGGAGGAGGTGGCGGTGGCGGTCGATATGGCGGTGGCCGTGGAGGTGGAGGTGGACGCGGAGGCCGTGGAGGATTCATCAGCTCAAACTCTGCGCCTATGGGTGGAAATCGTCGTTGGTAAACTGTTCATTCTTCTTTCGAGGACCGCTTCCCATCTCTTACACTCGTACTTGTGGTGATTTCGACAATTGTCGATTCGCATATCTCGGTGTTCTATGGCGAGCTTATGCCTTCACCAGACTGGCAACGGGTTTGGTCTGTGCATTAGATTTTCCTAGCGTCCTAGTTTCTTTGCCGTCCTAAGGCAGCTATGCTCATGGCTTGCTCAGATACGAGCATTTGTGGAAGGGCTCCTCATGAGAACATTGAGCATCATAGATTGTCTATTTAGAGATACTCAGCTTAGATGAAAATTTTCAAACCTTGCGGCCTTCCTTAGTTACTGGAGATTTAGAGCGAAGGCATCTTAGGCTTGGCTTTAACTGACTACTCCAGTATAGGTAGCTGTTGACTGCTTGCTACGGGATCTATCTCCGTGTTAAGTTGACGGTTCTTTTTAGTCTGAGGTTCCGGGGCTGGACTTCGGTCAGCAAAGATATAGCTTTCCGACCAAAGCTACAAACCTTTCTCGTTCTGCTGAACATAAAACCTCCGCAAGAGCATTATCGCTTCTTCGCGAAAAAGGCCTCCATGAGCAGGATACGGAGGGTCTACACTCGGACTGTGCAAATCTTATCAACGTCGCTTTCCCGACTCCAAGGAAACGCACTTACTCAGAGTGAATAGAGAGCACACTTCCAGTACCCCCAAAGCGATCATTAGAACAGCCATAATAGACTGTGCGGATGCCGTATTGACGTAAAGCGGAGGCACACATAATGCAAGGCTCAACCGTTACGTAGAGGTCAGTCTGGTGGAAGATGGAGATGGGGTGTGATTGGAGGATCGAGGCGATGGCAACAAATTCTGCATGGCGGGTACCCTGCACAAAAGTTATCAATATATTGATCTAGAGCAATGGTTTTGAGGTGTGTTAACATTCAACGATTTATTAGTGTCGTTCATCCCTCGACCAATGATTTCATTGTTATGCACGAAAACACATCCTACAGGAGTTTCATCGGATTGAAGAGCTTTTTCTGCCTACTTCAATGAGATGTGGAACTTCGAGATCTGGGCAGGATTATCTGTAATACCATGTTCAAAGCTTCTCGCATGAAATAGCGATGATCAATTCCTGTGGGTGGGGTTTTCTGCCCCAGGGTTGCGTTAGGAACACTTTCTTCCATGATGATGTGTTTTCACGTCTACAAGTGAAGTATGTTATACTCGCCATGAATTCGCCATGAACTTTGTTAAACATGCGCTCGGTAAATGACACATGTATTCATTACTAGCTTATGTTAGATATGCGACTAGTAAATACATTACACTTCTATCGTTAGCTGAAGCGCAGGCGCGTCCTACAGCACAGACAGTTGAGTTGAATTTCTGCTGATAGGCATGCACATTTGAGTTATCATGGCCCCAAGCAGAGGTAGTCTCAATAATGCTGCGGTTAGGCCAACACTACAGATCGAGGATCCGCCGCCGTCTACGCTCGCTGCTCAAATTGTCGACAGTCTAACCAAAAGGAAAGAGCATTCAAAGTATCAAGACCAAGAGAGCTTTCGACAGCTACTCCGGGAAATTCTTGATGTTGATGATGGGCACCCGGATTCTATTGAGACAAATGTTGAGGTGAATCATAAGATCATCTACGTTGTCGTCAGAAGCGGGATCGAAGTGTTGTTCCAAGATGATCCCTTTAACGGGAAAGACGATTTGACGCAGCAGTGTCTTAGTAGCCTTGCTGTGATAAGATTGACAGTACAGCGGTCGCCCGAGGTCCTATTTTTTACACCTAAAATTCATGAACCGGACCCCAAGCTGGGTGGTCCGTTGTTCTTATGGCTCGTACCCAAGCTTTTATCTCTCCTAGCCTGGAGCGGAGACTTTAGAATCCAAGAAGCCGCTCTTAGAGCACTGCAGACGATCTTGGAAATTGAGAGAAAGACACATTGCAGGGGCATAATGCCACAAAGTGTTCTGAAATACATTCAAGGTTGTGTGAAAGGTGAGTCAAGTACCTGAATGCTGATCCATCTATAAGTAATGAACCTTACAAAGACCTTCTCTATTTCGTCGAGGCCTCAAGCTCAATATTTCCCAACAACAATGGCTTGAATCAAGCGGTCGTTCCTACACTGGCAACAATTTCCGAAGTCTGTCCCGCAACCCTAGGGAAAGATGATTTGAAGCACTCCTCACAGGTTTCTATTAAGAGTCCATCGCAAGCATTTACCATCCTAATTCGTCTCCTTTCAATGTTTTGTTCTCCTTCCGCAAATGGGCTCAAAGAGGACAAGAAAGAGCATGTCCTCGTTCCCGACTATGCGTGGATGCTAAGCTCCCTCACACGTATATGGAACATAATAGCAAGTGATGGGACGTATTCGGTCTCAAGTGACGTTTCCTCGGATAGTATTGTGATCTTTTTGGATACTGTACGTAACGCCTCATCGGGTCTTGCAGCAATCAAGTATGAGTCCGGCACTGCATCTAGGACATTCATCTTACTAGCCCAAGCTATTGCTAGTCTTCTACACGTGAAACGGGTTCGGTTGTCTGCTCTTCTCAATAAATCGATCTGTCTAGGTCTTTTTGAACTAGCTAGCCTAATTCGACGTGCACTACCCAGCTCACACACGTTCAGAGAGCACATCCTTCCTACCCTTCTGGAAATAAGAGATGCTGATAATCGCTTCGAAAGCTTTAATGAGGATGTTCAGGTGCGTCTAGGTATTGCTCATTGAATGGTGTAGCTCGCTAATCTCTTTCACAGCAAGCTATCTCGCTAGCGATCTATTTTTGCTGTGAAAATCGTAATCGCGGCTCTTCGCTGAAGAGCCTTGATCAAGAATTCTCCTTTAGCCAGGTTGATCTACAACAAGCTTGCATCAAACACTTCTACGGTGCTGGGCTTATATATGAGATCAATGACAACAACAGGCCGCAAAAGCGAGCTCGGCTCTCCCTTTCAGACAAAGCTCAGCCGGATGCTGATATCCTACTAGACCTGATGTCACAGCTGATGAATCTGCTCGGATGCGAACATTTTACGAATCTGACTGACCTAAGTGGAATTGTAATGTAGGGAATCATCTCTCTTTAAGCTCTAGATATGGTCCTGACAGCCGATAGGGAGCACTATTCAAGCTTGTCGGAGAATGATCAGTGTTTATTTTATTCTATCGCTGGTCAATTAGCTTGTGCCGGCGCTCGAACCCTATCACCATCTTCAAAATCCAGTGGGCAAATACTGCGGAAACAATGCTCTGTATGTGATACTCAATCAAGGATTGTTTGTAAAAGGCCGAGGTGGGAGGTTGCTGATTCGGAAGCGCTGCTCTCAATGATGGCCAACGTACTCCAGCTTCCACAAATGCAAAAGCGGAGACGGACCAGAGTCGCGGCGATGCTGGCCCTGAAACAAATACTTTCACATTGCGGGAATGTCAACCATTTGGATCTCGCCACGTCTGTGTTCGGTCAGTGGTGCTTACAGGCTTTGCGTAGCTCATTGAGGGACTTACGCATTGCTGCTGGGTAAGTCAAGTGGGACCATCGCTTTTAGATATCGTTGACCTCTTCAAGGCGAACCTTGCCCGTTTTTTTACAGGACTCCATTGATGAAATGATTCTACGTAACAATCGCGTTGTCGCTTTAGATTTCCTGCGTACATTATCTGAGAAGAGTGAGCTGGTGCTACAGGAAACCTGCATCCAAGCCTGGGGACAGATCGCTCGGTAGGCTCATCGTAACGTCGCAAAACATATGCGCTGACGGTGTCATCAAAGTGTATCGACTGGAGACGAAACAAACATTGTTCTACTTCGACTCGTGGAGTATTTGGGTCACACGCATTCGCTAGTTTGTGGATTAGCATACGACGAGGTCAGTACTGTGCATGTGTGCACCAGAAAGATGCTAATAGAAAGAAGATTCAACGAATATCAATTTACTCGCTTTCAACCCCGATGCGGCTCTTCACGCCCTACTGGCGTACTATTGCGGTAATGGTAGTGCAGGATTTGCAGCGTCGTCCTCAGGTTGCGCAGCAAATGTCCGATTTGCTAGCAATGACCGTTACGGACTTCTTACGACTCACGCAATATTATACAACCCCGGTCCTTGTGCTTACCAAGAAGCGTGATATCCTACAAAGAGTTGCGGGTGCTTGTGGTCGTTCAATCAAGGATCAATGTATGGATCATAATAATTTGGCCGCAATTCTCGCTTATATTTTACTACAACCTTTGAAAGAAACGGAAGAAATGATCATGGGATTACTTCAGGCCGTGTCCGCAGAGTTCGACCAAGTCGATTGTTCGGAGTTAGTCAAGGGAGAACCAATGCTAACAGCATCAGAACTCCTCAAAGCCGCCGGCGAGAACGACGACGTTAAAAGATCAAGAGTAAGCTATGACCCGCACAATTGTGTAAGACTACCTAACGTTGGACTGTGCAGGCCTACCAGGCGCTTAACTGCGTTGCTAGCATTACGCACGGTAAAGCTGTACCTACCAGAAATACAGCTCGGAAGACTGAAGTCCTTGGCCCATTCTTCGAGACACATGTCCTTGGTATAATGGCACATCTCTCCGACACGATAAATGATGGGAAAGGCCCGCAATCTATTGCAGAGAAGAAGCGGTGTCTTGGAGCTATCAGAGAAATGATCAAATTGGCGAAGAGTCACATCAGCAATGGACTGCCTCAGGTATAACCCACAATGCCGCCATACACGAGTCAAACTGAGTCAAACTGAATCAGGTAACAGATTTGTGCATGCTTACGTTCGGCAGTAGAGAACAAAGAGCTCTCCAATCAAGCCTTCAAAGCATGGATAATTATGATGGGCACTTTGGGAGAAGACGAGATTGGGACACTCGTGGATCCCACGTTTGCGATCGTTGCTCAACATTGGAATTATCTTGATTCGGGGACGCAAACGCAGGCCCAGGAGATGATCAGTCAATTACTCAAGTCTCACGCTGGCATGATCCGTGATATTGTGAACACCATACCATCCCTAGCAGGGATACCTCTGATGTCCAAGTTTGAGGAGGAGCTTGGCAGATTTAGAGCCCAGATGGACCTCAAGCATCAGTATCAAGCCTTCAGCCAGCGTTGTCAAAACGAGAATATTACTGTGGTGGCTCGAGCGTTAATTGAGCTAGAAGCCTTCCTTGAAAAGCACCAGGACTTTCTTCACGAAGCGGCAGTAAGTGAACAGCCGGACCCAGTAGTAGCCCAGCTCACTCGCTCTATACTTGATGCTTGTGTTCTCTTCAGTGAATCACATACAGACATCTCTAGCCTCTGTGCGAGATGTCTTGGACTCATTGGTTGCTTAGACCCCACACGAATCGAAGCCGTCAAGGAGAAGAGAGAGATGCTGGTGGTGTCAAATTTTGGAGACGAATACGAAACAATCGATTTCATTGTCTTCTTTCTCCAAGAGGTGCTGGTCAAGGCTTTTCTCTCTGCGAGCAGTCCTAAAGCCCAGGGATTCCTTGCATACGCCATGCAAGAATTGCTAGGCTTCTGCGGTTTTACTGCATCGGTGACGCTCCGCCCCCGTGAGGTACATATGAGTGGCAACTATGCCAGGTGGGTTGCGCTTCCTGAATCGGTGAGGAACACTCTGACACCTTTTCTTACGTCCAAATATGTGGTCACTCCAGGAGTGGCGCAGGCCATGTGCGTTTATCCACTTTATACATCCAAGATAAGTCACGGGCAGTGGCTTCGCGTTTTTGTATACGACCTTCTAAGGAATGGAGTAGGAGAAAACCCGCAAATGATATTTCCCGTCTTCGCTCTGCTTATTCGGACCCAAGATATCTCCATCTCGAACTTTCTTTTCCCCTTTGCAGCCTTGAATGTTATTGTTGACGGGACAGAGCGCCAGAAGCTACAAGTCGGGAAAGAATTACTAGCAGTCCTGCTTCACTCATTGCCCGAAGATAGCACAGCCACAAGAGAGAATACCATTCTGTGCAGCCAGGTAAGTCGTTGTTTCCTTGTATTACAAGCAATACTAACTCAGTCTGTGTAGAACGTCTTTCAAGTCCTTGATTATCTTGCACGTTGGATGCATGAGAAGAAGAAGTCGATTGGTGTCATGAGGATGACGGCGGCAAGGCTTGGGCGGTTACCTGCTGAGGTCGAGGAAACGACAAACAATGCACCGGTAGAGAGTGTGGAAAGAATCCTCAGTATGATCCCAGCCGAAGTGATCTCTCGTCGAGCTGTTGAGTGCAAATCATATGCCCGTGCTCTATTTTATTGGGAACAATACATACGACAACAAAAACAACACGCTACGAGCAGAGGTTATAATAGCCTTGAGCCGCTATATGAGAGACTGCAAGACATCTATACACAGATTGATGAACCTGATGGTATAGAGGGTATCTCGGCTCATTTGCAAGTACTCAATATCGACCAGCAAATCCTCGAGCATCGTAAAGCGGGACGATGGACCGCAGCTCAAAGTTGGTACGAATTGCAACTTACCGAAAGGCCACACGATGCCGACGTACAGCTCAACCTCTTAACCAGTCTCAAAGAATCCGGCCAGTACGGTAAGTTACTTAGCTAATCGTCTAGAAGGCCATCTTGTACTAACGTGGCACAAGACGTATTATTAAATCAAATCGAGGGCTTTCAGCCATCGCAGGCCAGTACTCAATTATCTTTACCATTCGCCGTTGAGGCATCTTGGGTAACTGGAAAGTGGGCAAAACTCAAGAAGTATCTAACAGAGTCTAGATTGACCCTAGGTGGTGATTTCAATGTTGGAGTCGGCAGCGCGCTCTTAGCATTGTCCCAGGATGAGACCGACAACTTCTCTGATATCTTAGACAGACTGCGGCAAAATACCGCAAAAAGCCTTTCGGCAACAAATGCAGTGTCATTGCAATCGTGCCATGATGCTATGCTTCAGTTTCACGTACTTACCGAAATCGAGGTCATTAGCGGCATACGGAACAAGGAAGATATGGAGAGGTCGAGCCTTGTCAAGTCTTTGAATCAGCGATTAGATGTTCTCGGAGCTTTCCTATCGGATAAGCAATACATATTGGGGCTGCGGCGAGCGACAATGCAGGTATCAAAGTGAGTCTCCTGCTTCAATGTTTCGGACATCAGCTCACTTTCTAGACGCAATTTTGAGAAGATCGATGTCGCATCTGCTTGGCTGATAAGTGCCAGACTGGCGCGCAAAGGTGGCTTCACACACCAGGCTTTCAATGCTGTTCTCCATGCGTCTCAACTTGGCGATGACTCCGCGACTATTGAACATTCTCGCCTTTTGTGGAGCGAGGGTCATCATCGCAAAGCAATCCAAAGTCTGGAGGGTGCCATAGCTGCGAATGCGTTCAGATCTTACGACTATACCCAGGCAGATCAGTCCATGACAGCCCACAACCAAGGTAAACAGCAACAGCAGCAAAACCTGCTCAAGGCAAGGGCGCATCTTCTCCTCGCCAAGTGGATTGATAGGGCTGGGCAGACACAGTCAGATGTTATCATTGGCCAATACAAGCAAGCAGTTGACTCCCACAATAGGTGGGAAAAGGGCCATTATTACCTTGGCAAACATTATAACAAGCTCCTTGAGTCAGAGAAGGCGAAGACGCCAGGGAAGCAAGCCCAGACTTTTATCACAGGTGAAACCGCAAAATTGGTTATTGAGAACTACCTCAGATCGCTGGCTTTCGGGGCAAAGTATATCTATCAAACAGTACCCAGAATATTGACTCTATGGCTTGAACTTGGCACGGACGCCGAGTTGCCCTTGGATCCCAAATACGGAACCGACGAGAACTTTCGTAACCATACTGCTGCCCAACGACGAAAACTACTTGGAGCTGTGCATACGCAATTGAAGAAGTACGTCGACAGACTGCCGCCTTTTGTATTTTACACGGCACTTTCCCAGATAGTAGCTCGAATCTGCCATACAAACCGAGCGGTCAATGACTTGCTCATCGATATCGTCGCAAGAGTTGTTACCCACCATCCTAAGCATGCTCTTTGGACATTGTTAGCTGTTGTGAAATCAGCGTCGAGAGACCGAGCCAGCAAAGGCCTCACGTGCATGAGCAAGGTCTTGGAATATTCCAAGAAGCTGAGGAGTGAAACGGATATATCTGAATTGAGAGCACTTGTCCAGAGGGGTCAAAAGCTCTCTGATCAACTGCTGCGTGTTTGCGAGGCCGATATCCCTGGCAAGCCTTCGACGGTTAGCATTAGTCGGGACCTTGGTTTCAATCATGGCTTTCCTCCCTGTAAACTTGTTATACCTCTGGAATCGACCTTGACTGCGAGCCTTCCTACTGTGACTGATAACGTCAACATGAAAACACACAAGGCACTGTCCAAAGAACCTTTGACTATATCGTCCTTTCTCGATGAAGTATTAGTCCTGAATTCCCTTCAAAGGCCACGCAGAATTAGCGTTCGCGGCTCAGATGGCCACGTCTACGCCCTTCTCTGCAAACCCAAAGACGATCTCCGTAAGGACCAACGATTAATGGAGTTTAATGCTATGATCAATCGCTCCCTGAAGAAAGATGCAGATTCCAGTAAACGCCGTCTCTACATCAAAACCTACGCCGTAACCCCTTTGAACGAAGAATGTGGCCTCATCGAATGGGTCGATAACCTCAAAACCCTCCGAGACATTCTTCTCAGCATCTACAAACAGAAGAATATTCAACCCAACTACGGTGAGCTGCGCAACCTCCTCAACGAAGCAACTTCCTCCCCGAAGAAAATGCCGATCTTCCAATCCAAGGTCCTTGCGCAATTTCCCCCGGTCTTCCACGAATGGTTTGTCGAAATGTTTCCTGAACCGGCCGCCTGGTTCACCGCACGACTGCGCTACACCCGCTCCTGCGCCGTCATGTCCATTGTCGGCCACGTCCTCGGTCTCGGCGATCGCCACGGCGAGAACATCCTCTTCGAAGAAGGTAACGGCGGCACCTTCCACGTCGACTTCAATTGCCTCTTTGACAAAGGGCTCACCTTCGAGAAACCCGAGCTCGTCCCCTTCCGCCTCACCCATAACATGGTCGACGCCTTCGGAGCCTACGGCTACGACGGGCCTTTTCGCAAATCGGCCGAGCTAACCTTGCAAATCCTACGTCAGAACGAGGACACGCTGATGACGATTCTGGAGACGTTTGTATATGATCCGACGACGGACTTCATCGGCAAGAAGAAGCGCAAAGAGAATCCGATTGTGCCGGATACGCCCGAGGGGGTGCTGGAGCAGGTGCAGAATAAGGTTAGGGGGTTTTTGGGAGGGGAGAGCGTGCCGTTGAGTGTGGAGGGGTATGTGCAGGAGTTGGTGGCGATGGCGACGGATGAGTGGAGGTTGGCGAGTATGTATATTGGGTGGTGTGCTTTCTTTTAGTCTGAGTATTGGATCTCTAGTGACGGCAGAACACTGTCAGATATACTATTTGGTCATTGTTCAAATTCCCTATAGATCATTGCCGTTTTCAGTGTATTCGCCAAACGTTCTCCAACCCCATTTTTATATCTCGTCAGAACCGTCTCATAAGCCGTCCGGTATCCTCAAGGCGTCTCTAACATCTTTTCCCCCCGTGGTATCCATGGCTTTGGATGATATGGATTGTACTTGTGACACTGACAGCGATGAAAGATCCTAGATCATAGAGTGAGAACTCAATTGACGTCTCGAAGTCCTACGTAGAGACCAAGCACCAAACCCCCCTCATTTGAACATCTCACTCAATATCCCTTCCAACCTTCCATTTCTTCAGATCCGCAATGAACATCTCTCTTCTACTTTTCCGAGTTCCCTTTTTCCATCTTTCCGAATTCGCAACTCCGCAACCTTCCGCACCTTATCAAAACTTAGCTTGAACAATCTCCTGTTATATGCTCGTAGCGAGAGATAAGGATAGGACATCTGGACTTGAAAAGATTGAGACTAGAGAACAGTAAATCAGGTACTCCCTTGCCATGAACTACTAAGAAAAGATAAATTGGAAATCCATTTGACGTCCTTCACGCCTGGCTCGACAGCCAGTGGAGGGGCCCTGCTGCATGTCTCTAGTTCCCCACCTGATGCTCCGTACAAAATCTTGACTCAGAACTGTAGACTCGATCGCGCAGCTGATTCGCGTGAAGGAAGATGCTTTTAGTACTAAGACTTACAAACTAGAACCCCGTCGGACCATTATCACAAGGAATCCCACCCTAAAACGCAACCATCTCAGCAATCCCATCCATCTCCCTGTCAAAATTCTTATGTTGAGAGATATTAAACGTGTAAACATCAATAAAGTCCTTGGCCCCCTGGACCATATTGATAGCCTCCTTGAAGCTTTCAGGCTTTGCAGCCCCAGCAGTAACAACTCCATAGCTCTCAACCACATCGTGACTGCCCTTCTCACTAAAGTTCATTCCCTCAACCCCACAAGCCATCTTCACCAACTCCACGGCTTCCCCGGTGGCGCCAATGGCTTTCAAGTGTCCAAAAGCTTCGCGAACCCAGTGAACGACACGTCCTTGTTTTTTGAGCGTTTGGACGTGCGAGCCACCGGGGACGAAGACGGAGTCGAACATGGTTGATCGCATGCCTTCAAAATGATGGTCTGGCTGGATACCTTTACCACTCTTGCTCTCTCCATCGGCGAAGACAGTCTGCCGCTTGTGGCCGATGACGACGGGGAAGGCTTTTGCGGTAGTGAGGGCGGCCATGACGCCATTGAAGGCGATGGGGTCATAACCGTCCGCAACCAGGATGGCGACGCGGCGGGAAGCGATGGTGGGCTTTTCGGCGTTAAAGACCGTCATACTGAGATTGCCGGACTTGTTACCATGGTTTGGTTTGCCCTGCTTAGATGGAGTTGGGGCGCCGGCTTTTTCGGCTACAGCTTTGGCGAGCTCCAAGTCGATATCGCAGAGACGCTCGATCATGCGGTTGTAGACGATGGGTTCATCGCAGTGGTCCAATTCGAAGCTCAACGCGGCGATGATATGGGTTTTCTCTGGGGGAGTTTGAGAGTTCCAGAAGAGCTGGGCTTGGGAGATGTGGTCTTTGAACTTCTTGGACTTAAGGCGTTGCTTCATGCCTGCTACTTTCTCAGGCCAATCGATGTAGGCTCCCTCAGCTTTGGTAGCGGGTTTAATGGAGTGGAACCGGTTGGGCCAGTAATTGACTTTGCCGGCATGAATCTTGTGCTGGCCTTGCCCGTCACGGTTTTGATTCATGACGGGACAGACAGGACGGTTTATTGGCAATTGTTGCTAATTGATGCCAAGTCTCGAAAGCTGGGTGTCGAAATAAGAGAAATTCCGGCCTTGAAGAAGGGGGTCGTCAGAGAATCCGATTCCGGGAACAATGTGGCTGGTACAGAAGGCGACCTGCTCGGTCTGTGAGAAGAATTCGTCAATATTACGGTTGAGTTCCATCTCGCCAATGTATCGAACTGAGACTAATTCTTCCGGCCAGACTTTTGTAGCATCCAGGACGTCGAAGTCAAAGTCATCCTGTTGCGACTCCTTCAAGATCTGAATACCGAATTTCCAAGTAGGATATACCCTTTTTGCGATAGCTTCATACAAATCCACACGATGGAAATCTGGGTTCTGACCGGCCAGTTTGAGAGCCTCGTCCCAAACGAAAGAATGTACGCCAAGCGTGGGAGTGAAGTGGAATTTTACGAACGATCTCTCGCCATTAGCGTTGTCGAGGGTGAAGGTGTTGACTCCAAATCCCTGCATCATTCTGTAGGATCGAGGGATACCGCGATCTGACATTGCCCACAGGAACATGTGCGTAGCCTCAGAATGGAGGTACTGGAAGTCCCAGAAGTTGTTGTGAGCAGTTTGGGCCTGAGGAACCTCGGTGTCAGGCTCCGGCTTTGCAGCGTGCACTATCGGATATGTCAGCATGGACATGGCGCCCAGAGGCAGAATATAACGAACCTAGATCGGGAAACTTCATAGCGTCCTGGACGAAGAAAACAGGAATGTCGTTGCCCACAATATCCCAATTTCCTTCTTCGGTGTAGAATTTTACGGCGAAACCTCGTACGTCACGTACAGTATCTGCACTCCCTCGACTTCCAACAACGGTAGAGAACCGCACAAAATACTGGAGTTGTGCGGGAGGTATCTGTGAGAATGCCTGCGTGGGTGACGTCTTCTGCGCTTTCGTACAGTTTGAAGGTGCCAAAAGCGCCAGTTCCTCTTGCATGGACGACACGTTCCGGGATACGCTCATGGTCAAATCGATGAATCTAGGGAATTCTCAGTCGCCTTAAACATGAGAGGTTTGGTATGGAACATACCTTTTCACGCCCATGGGTGTCCTCGAGCAACGTAGGACCGTAACGATCCTCGGTGGACACGCTTAGCCAGTGGTCAGTATCGCCGACCTTCTGGCCAAAGTCAGTGGTGATCCTAGTATTAGTGTCTTCGGTGTTGTAAGTGTCTTTGGCGATATCCGCTAATTTCGGGTTATTAGTGGCAGAGTCGTTCAAGTTCATGGCCTTTTGGAGGCCGCTCGATACTGTTGAAGCCATGATTGCGTCCATTTAATTCATTGAACGGTGAGATAGAAGAAGAAGAAGAAGAAGAAGAAGAGAATGCTCAACCAGCGGGGTACTCGGACTTGGAGGAAATGATGTAAAGTATTCAGGTTGTATTTGCGGGCATGCGAAAGCGTGATGACGTAACATGTGAAGGAATGGGAATCTTCGATTGGGGCAGTTTGCTTTACTAAGAAGAATGCTGGTGAACAGGATGCTCGTTGCTCTGGAGTTCGCCTTTTGATATGTGCAGCGACATCAGACCAAGTACTCTATGGTACCTATGTTGGCAGTTGTGGCGTCACCACTATCACAAGTCGACATATCAGCAATGGGGTACCGGTAGGAAGATTGATCCAAAACTACGGATGCCATGATTAGATGTCCATCTCTTGAAGGTGCCCATGATATCCATTCTTGGTGGTGGTGGTGGTGGTGGTGGTGTCGTCAGGATACCCATCCACGCCATCTAAAAGTATGCTTCGCTGAGGTAGCTACCTTAGGTAGAGGAGAGCTTGGTAGAACTGTAGAAGATGCCTGGCCCAGGTACCCAGCGATCTTCCGGCGTATGGAAGCATGCTTTGTTTTTGACGCATCGTTCTACATGAAAATTCCGGTTGACAGCTCTTCGATGTGAAAGAATTTGACCCATGGCTGAGGAAAGAGTCCACTATCAAACGGTCAGATGTCGCGGTGCCAAATGATTTTACTTTTACTTTATATTCTACTCCTCCGTACGGTAAGCAAGGGTACCTA
>JAABUW010005544.1_pt1 | contig 16380 bp, 20 predicted proteins | sample 5560081 | NCBI WGS metagenome assembly JAABUW01 (sample SAMN10711882, study PRJNA513363) | rock metagenome | isolation source: Antarctica rocks | place: Antarctica: Victoria Land, Knobhead sud | reverse complement strand
GCTGGCGCGGAGTCGCCACCCGGTATGACAAGCACGCCCGTAACTACCGATCTGGAGTCGTCGTCGCGAGCATCGTGCTGTTCTGGCTCAACGATCCGTCAGACACGCCCTAGACGCCCAGCCGCTCGCCGGCCAGTTTCGCGCCCTGTTCACGCGCCGTGACCTTCTGGAACGCGACGTCACGGGCGAAGTCGGGCGAGCCGTGCTTGGGCTTCTCGTCCACGCTGAACGGGCTGAAGCCGCAGTCGTCGGTCGCGCCGAGCTGGTCCAGCGGGATGTACTTCGCGGCGGTCTCGAGGTCGTCAGCCACCTGCTCGGCCGTCTCGACCGTCGGGTCCAGCGGGTTGATGACGCCGATGAAGGCCACCTGTTTGACGCCGTTGGCGTCGGCGCGGATGTTCTCGCCGATGAGCTTGTAGACCCGCTCCTTGTCCTTCTCGCTGGCGAGCTGGATGAGGAAGTAGCCGGCGTTCATCTGGAACATCGACGGCAGCAGCTCGGCGTAGTCGACCTCGGCGCTGTGCACCGAGTCCATGTCGCCACCGGGGCAGGTGTGGATGCCGATGTCGACCCGCTCCTCGGGCGTGAAGCGGTCCAGCACCCGGTTGTTGAGGTCGATGAAGGTCTGCAGAAGGTTCTCGTTGGTCCACGGATTGCGGGCGTCCTTCTTGCCCGCGAGACGCCCCTCGGTGAAGTCGACCGACACCCGGATGGCGCCGGCCGCGAAGGCCTTGCGGATGTCCTTCTCAGCCTCGTCGCACAGGTCGTCCAGGAACTGCTCGCGGGTGTAGCCCTCCAGCTCCTCCTTCAACGGATAGAGCAGGTAGAGCATCGACGGTGCGATGACGGCCTGCTTCATCGGCTTGGTGGCGTACGGCTTGCTCTGCTCGAACAGGTCGGCGGCATAGGTCTTGTAGCGGAACGGCCCGCCCGTCAGCCGGGGCAGCTGGCGGTGGTGACCGTCATCGAAGATCGCGAAGTACTGCCCGTCCCCCGCGAGATTGTCCGCGAGGCCGGTGCCGGCCAGGGTGTCGGCCAGCGGATAGGTCGCAAAGCTCGAGGCCCGCTGCTCGCCGTCGGACACGATCGGGGTGCCGGTCGCCTCCATCCGCTCGACCGAGTCCTTGGCCGCGGCGTCCTGCTCGGCGCCAAGCTGCTCCTTGGTGATCTCGCCCCTGTCGTAGGCGGCGATCGCGCGCTGCAGGGTCATAGGCCGCGGCAGCGACCCGACGTTCTCGGTCGGGATGGGCATGGAGTATGTCCCTTCGTTGGCCGGAGCGGGCCCTACGACCGCGGCCCACGGCCGGACCTTAACCCCGGCGTCCGACAGGCGCCATAGGTGCCGAGCACCCATGAGCCCCGTCCCCAAGGCCGGGGCACCCAGTTGCGTCAAACTTCCCCGGCCGCTATCAGCTGCCGCGTCTCGCCGGGTCCTACGAGCGCTGCGGGACCTCGAGCGATGACGTGGCCCGGTCGCTACGTCGGACCCAGGTTGCGTCCTGCAAGCTGGTCAAGACCCGTAGCCGGTTACAGCTCGTTGAGCAACACCTGAGAACGCCCAAACTCCTGCGTTGGGACTCTCGGTGTTGGGTGAGCGGCCCGAGGTGGCAGTAGCGCTGTCAGAGGACAGTTCCAGCGCAGCCGAGTCGAGCGCAACCACAGGCGGAGACCGGATGCAACGCTCATCCGCTCATGCCGATGAGCGGACGCTGGGACGCTGCCATTCATCCCGCGAAGCTGCTGGCGCCCCGGGCGAGCCTACTGGCCACGCGCCAAGGCGGCTGAGCAGGCGTCCTGCGTGCGTCCGCCCGTCGGTGTGTAGTCGGAGATCCGGGCCCGCCGTCGGCCCAGCTCGAGGACGCGACCGGTCGGTGTGTCAGGGTGGCACCGTGGCGCGCATCAACGACGTCGGTGGGGTCGAGGGCTTCGACCTGCCGCAGCCCGAGCTGGACGAGCCGGCTTTCCACGCCGACTGGGAGGCGCACGTCTTCGCCATGAACCGCGCGCTCCTCGGCGCCGGTGTCTACAACCTCGACGAGTTCCGCGACGCGATCGAGCGGATGCCGCCGGCGGAGTACCTCGCATCCGGCTATTACGAGAAGTGGTTCCACGCCGTCACGACGCTGTGCGTGGAGAAGGGCGTGCTGTCGCACTACGAGGTGCACGGTGGCTGACCGCTTCCCCCCGGGCACCCGCGTCCGGACCCGGCGCAGCGACCCGCCGCACCACACTCGGCTGCCGCGCTACGCCCGAGGCGCGGTCGGGACCGTGCTCGAGCCCGAGGGGTCCAGCCCGCTCGCCGACGACCGCGCGCGCGGCCTGCCGCCGCAAACGCAGACCGTCTACACCGTCCGGTTCGACGCACGTGAGCTGTTCGGCGAGGGCGACCACAGCGTGATGCTGGCGCTGTTCGAGAGCTACCTGCAGGAGGAGCGATGAGCGGTGACCACGCCGGGGCGTCCACCGCGCTGGCGGCGAAGGTCCGGCACGTCGAGGCGCTGCTCGAGCAACGAGGGCTGGTCGACCCGGCTGAGCTGGACCGGGCGCTGACGGCCTTCCTCGCCAAGGGCTCACCCGCCAGCGGTGCCCGCGTCGTGGCCCGGGCGTGGGTCGACGAGGGCTTCCGGCAGCGGCTGCTGGACAACGCCAACGCCGCCTTGCCCGAGCTCGGCCTGTCGATGGGCGGTGGTCTGCAGGAGCAGCGGCTGAAGGTGGTCGCGAACACCGCGTCCGCGCACAACGTCATCGTCTGCACGCTCTGCTCGTGCTACCCGATCGCGCTACTCGGCCCGTCGCCGAGCTGGTACAAGAGCGAGGGCTACCGGTCCCGGGTGGTGCGCGACCCACGGGGCGTCCTGCACGAGTTCGGCTACGACGTACCGGCGGACGTCGAAATCACGATCTGGGACGCGAGCGCGGAGTCGCGGCACATGGTGCTGCCGCGGCGGCCGGTGGGCACCGACGGCCTGTCCGAGCGGGAGCTCGCGGGCCTGGTGACGCGCAACGGCCTGATCGGCGTGGCGGCCGTCTGATTCGGCCGGCGTCCACGTCGCGGCTCGAGCCGCAAGACGTTGTCGGCGCGAGAGCGGGTGGCCTCGACGAGTTCGGGTTGCGGTCGTCGGAGCAGGCGACCTAGTGCTCGGCGGCCGCGGGGCTGCGGCCGTGCGGCACGTGCCGGGCGACCAGGCGGTCGCGACGCAGGCCCGGGACGACGTCAAGGAACCACGTCCGATCGAGCAGCCGGCGCACCGGCGCGAACGGCCCGTCGGCCAGCAGGTAGTTGACGTGGGTCACCACCAGCCCGGGCGTCACGGGGGACCGGCAGGGCGCCCGCCAACGCCGTCTCGAGCTCGCGGCGGAACACCGGCGTAGACGACCTCGTCGGCCTTCGCGCGCAGCCGGCGAAGCAGGTGGATGTCCCGGCGCGACGAACGCCCTGCTCCGCCGGCGAGCGACCAGCGCTCGCATTCGGCACGGAGGTGCCCGCCGTTCCCTGACCTGACGAGCGGCACCAACTCGGTGGGTGCGGGAGGCGTCGCCCACCACGACGGAAGGCAGCGCACTCATCTGCCGCTGGGCGAGCGACCGCGTTCAGGCAAGCAGTCCATCCCTGCCGGTAGGGACGGCCGCTGACAGGTGTCTGTGTGCCTGGTCGCGGAGCAGCGATCGGCAGCGCCCCGACGAGCATGGGTCTTCCTCTTCTGGAAGGGACTGTCATGTCCGCTGTCCTGCCCGTTACCGTCATCGAGCCGTCGGAGATCGCTGTGGCGGGTTTCTTGGCTCGTTACCGCGAGCTGACCCTGAGTGCGTACCGCCGTGATCTGTTGTGCTTCTGGCAGTGGTGCGCCGACCACCAGCTGCCACCGCTGGCCGTCCGCCGCACCTGGAGCTGTACCTGCGGGACCTCGAAGCGCGTGGCTACGCCTCCGCCACCATCAGCTGCCGCCTGTCGACCGTCGCGGGGCTGTTCAAGTACGCGGTCATCGACGAGCTCGTTGCGACCAACCCGACTCTGGCAGTGACCCGGCCGAGGGTGCGGTGGGAGGGGCAGCGCCGAACGGTGCTGCACCCGCTGGAGTTCGCGGCCGTGCTCAGCGCCGCCCGCCGGCACGGCGACACCGCTCACGCGCTGGTCGCGCTGCTGGGCCTGCTCGGCCTGAGGGTCAGCGAAGCCTGCAACGCCCGAGTGCAGGACCTGCGCTACGCCGGCGGCTACGAACTGCTCCGGGTGCTCGGCAAAGGCCGCGAACCCAGCGGAGATCCCCCTGCCGATCCCGGTGCTCCGCGCCGTCAAAGCCGCGACCGACGGCCGCGCCCACGGCCGATCCTGCTTTCGGGGAAAGGCGACAAACTGCCCCGTGGGGCGGCGAGCCGGCTGCTGCACCGGGTCGTCCGAGAGGCGGGCGTAACCAGCCCGGCCAGCCCGCACACCCTGCGCAGAACCTTCTGCACCGCCCGGCTGATCAGCGGCGTCCCGCTACGCGACATGCAGCACGCCATGCGCCACGCCGACGCCCGCACCACCATCCGCTACGACATGGCCCGAGCCAACCTCGACCGCCACGCCGCCCACAGCGTCGCCGCCTACCTCGCCGGCATGGCCATCGGCACGTCTAGCGTCTTCGTCGACCCGAACCAGTTCTCATCCCACACCTCGGCCATCAGCCGCTCCCGGGACACCGCCTCACCCGCGGCGGCCACCAGCACCGCCAACAGATCAAACTCCTTGGCCCGCAGCTGAAGCTCCCGGCCGGCCAACCAGGCCCGCCTGGCCCCGAGGTCCAGCCGCAGCTGGCCCGCCAGGAGGTGCCGCACGTCGGCGGCCGCCACGGGCCGGCGACGCAGATGCGCGCGGAGCCGAGCCAACAGCTCCGCCAACCGAAACGGCTTGGTCAGGTAATCATCGGCGCCCGCGTCCAACGCCACGACCACCCCAAACTCCGCCGTCCGCGCCGTCAACACCACGATCACCGCGTCCGGGGCCAGCTGCCGAAGCTGCCGGCACAACAACACACCCTCAACGTCGGGAAGCCCCAAATCCAAAAGCACGAGGTCCGGCACCTCACCAGCGTCCACCGCATCCAACGCCTGAGCACCCGATGCCGCCCAGACCGCGTCATACCCCGCGCTACGCAGCGCCGTAAGCAGCTCCGCGCCAATAGCGAGATCATCCTCGACGATCAAGACCACAGTCTCCACAGGCCCAGGCTAGAAGCCCGGCCGAAGGAAGAGCTGGGACCGGGGCTGCTGCGGCGCCGGCCAATAGTGCTGGTACCCCGGACCGCCAAGCGCGGCTGCCGTCATCCGGCTCGGGGGCTCCGCCGCGGCTACCAGCGGCTGCGGGCCCAGGCGGGCCGGGGCACGCGCGTGCCCCGCGTCCCTTGTGCACACTCGTCGTCCCTTCTTTCGTCAGGCTGCGCTCATGCCGGGTGCGTAGCGGTTCAGACCGCGAACCTTCCCTGGTCGCCGTAGTTCACGGACACCTGCCGCGAGACAGCTGCTCCTGCTCAGCCTCCCGTCCGGTCCGCCGCGTCTCGTAGACGATCGATCTTCTACCCGGCCGGCCTGCGGCGGTTTGGTGTGTTTTCGTGCTGGCCCGTGTGAGCGAGTTCGCCCGGCGGCGGGCGGGAGTCAGGTGAGGGCGAGGGCGGCGGTGGTGGTGACCAGCAGGAGTGGAACGAGCAGGAGACCGCGGGCGGCGAAGCGTCCGGCGGGCACAGGGACGCCGGCCGCGGTGCAGCGTTCCCGCCACAGCAGTGTCGCCAGGGACGCCCAGACGGTGACCAGGGGGCCTAGGTTCACACCGATCAGCAGGGCGGCTAGACGTTCCGGGGTGTCGGCGGCAACGGGTTCGAGGGCCAGGTAGGCGGGCAGATTGTCGACTCCGTTGGCGGCGACCGCGGAGGTGCCAGCCAGGCGCAGCAGGTCCGGCCAGGAGGTTCCGGAGCCGGCGACGTCGGCCAGCAGGCCGGGCAGCCCGTGTCCCTGGAGACCTTGGACGACGAGGAAGAGCCCGAGGACGAGGAGCACCAGCCGCCAGGGGACGAGACGCCCGGCCGCCGCCGTCAGCGCCCGCCGGTCGCGGACGGCGAACACGCCGAGCAGGACGGCGGCAGCCGCGGCGGCGGGGACCGCGGGGACGACCCCAGTGACGAAGGCCGGGCCCAGCGCGAGGCAGGTCCCAGCGCAGACCCCGAACAGCACCCGGTCGCGAACCGGGACCGGCGCGGGTGCCCAGTAGGTCAGCGGCAGCGTGCGACGGAACAGCACGGCCAGGACCAGACAGGTCACCACCACCGACACGGCGGCCGGCGCCGCCATCAGCCTCACGTAGCCGGGCAGGTCCACCCCTAGGTCGGCGAGCCGGTGCAGAGCGAGCAGGTTCGTCAGGTTCGACACGGGCAGCAACAGTGAGGCCGTGTTGGCCAGCCACACCGTCGTCATCGCGAACAGCCCCGGTGGCAGCCCCAGACGGCGCGCGAGGGTCAACACGACCGGAGTCAACAGGACAGCTGTGGTGTCCAGGGACAACACCGTGGTCGCGGCGACCGCCAGCACGACGACCAGCAGCCACAGCCTCGCCGCCCGGCCCCGGGCCGCACCCCGGCTCGCCTCGGCCGCCCCGCCCACCGGCCTGCGAGCAGCCGCCCGGGCCGCTGTGGTGGCCGCCACCGTGAACACGCCGGCGGCGTCCGCGAGCTCGGCCACCACCGTGATCGCGACCAGGAACACCAGCACCGGAGCGACCCGCACCACGACGTCCCCGGCCTGGTTGAGCGGGACGAACCCGGTGAGCACGGCGACCAGGCCACCCACGCCCGCCCACGCCCACACGGCGCTCATCCTGGCGGAGGACCCCCCCTGCGGGTCAGCAGGACCCGCCGGCGCCCGGCGCACGGCGGTGCGCCCCGGCCTCCAGCCCGCCAGGTTCGGCCAGCCCTGCGTCGCCGCGGAGGCGGTCAGCCAGGGTGGGGCCGGGCACCGCCGGGCCCGGGGGAAGACCCCCGCCCGAGCGCGTCGGCGGAGAAGCCGGTCACGGCACTGAGGGTTCGACGTCCCCGAGGAAAGCGCGGGCGGGCGCCACGGCCGCTCTCTCACAGGGCACGGCCGATCACAGGTCAACGGCTGGACGAGATGGCTCCAGTCGCGGGTCCACAGGTGCTCGTGAGGTTCGACACATCCACGCCAGGCAACGGCACCCGCGCGAGCAAACGGGGTGTCCAGACCGTTAGGAGGTCCTACAGCTTGGGGCGAGCGGCCCATCGCACGGCCCTAACTTCCTCTACTGCGTCGTGGACGGCGTCGCCGACCCGGGCTCCGATGCGGTCGGCGTCGGCAACGGAAGTGCCGGGATCGACCTCGCCGTCGACGTCGAGGACCAGGCTGCGGCCTGTCCAGCGGCCCCGGACCAGGGCGCCGCGCACACCGGCGACAGATTCGGCGGCCGCCTTGGCCGCCGAGAGATGTTCGGGCTCCACCCCGTCGAGGAGGTGATGGGTGATCTCGCTGGTCACCTCATAACCCGACATGAAGGATGAACAAGGTGACAGCGAACCCGGCGATCGGGTCGCCCCAGCGGTAGCCGGCGGCCACCGCGATCAGACCGACCAGGGCGCCGATGATGCCGCTCATCGAAAATCCCCAGGGATGCTTATCGAATATCCTCACCCTGGCCGCTTGCCAGCGTAGTGGTTAGGCGGTCGGCATGGGTGGTGTCCTCCTTCAGGTCGTTTCGGGGCGGGAGCTCGGCGAGTTGGAGTGGTGGGATCAGTTGAGTCGTCGATGTTCGGCGACCTTGCAGGCTGGTGAGCAGTAGCGGCGTGGCTGTCCGGGCCCGGTGGTGACGTGGACCGGGTTGGGACACAGGAATCGGGCGCAGCCGGTGCGGTTGCAGTGGGGATGCTCGCGGCATGGCCCGTGCCCGGGCGGTGGGCTGTAACGATATTCATCGGTGTCTGCAGCGGGCGCCGGTGTGAACTCGACTGTGGGTGAGTTGGCGCGGCGACGTCGGCGGGAGTCCTCGATGCGGCAGGCGCCGCTGCAGTAGCGCCGTGGATGGGGGTTGGCCGGGTGGTTGGGGTGAACGGGGTCCAGCAGACCGGGCAGCGGCGGCGGCCGCTGGCCGAGTCGTCGGGGTCAGTGGCTGTCATGGGGTTTCACCTGGGTTCCGGTGCGCAGTGCTTCGGCGCGGGCTTGGTGGGATCGCAGCCGGTAGGAGGGTCCGTCGATCCCGACGACGACGCCGTGGTGCAGGAGCCGGTCGAGCATCGCCGCTGCCACGATTGGGTCTCCGAAGGCGGTGGCCCAGGCGCCGATGCCGACGTTGGTGGTGATCAGGGTGGAGGAGCTGTTGGCGTAGCGGGTGTTGATGACTTGGAACAACGCCGAGGCGGCGTCGGCGGCCAACGGCAGGTAGCCAAGCTCGTCGATGACGAGGAGCCGGGGGCCGGCGTAGAAGCGCATCATGGTGGCCCAGCGGCCTTCGATGGCGGCTTTGCGGCAACGGGCGGCGAGGTCGGCGGCGGTGGTGAAGTAGACCCGGTGTCCGGCTTCGGCGCTGGCCCTGGCCAGGCCGACCGCGAGCATCGTCTTGCCCACTCCGGGTGGGCCGATGAAAAGGACGTTGGCGCCTTCGTCGACGAACCTCAGGGTGGACAGTTCCCGGACCAGTGCTTCGTCGATGCCGGGTTGGGCAGAGTAGTCGAAGTCGACGAGTCGCCAGGGGGCGGGCAGGCAGGCGAACCGCAGCCGGGAGGTCAACTTGCGTTCCTCGGTCGCGGTGACCTCCACAGCCAAGAGCTTCTCCAGGCCATCGAGCAGGCTCAGCTTGTCCGCGCGTGCCTGGTCCAGGACCCGGGGCAGGGCCTCGGCGGCGTCGGTGAGCTTGAGGAACCCCAGATGTGCACGCAGCCGTTGATAGGTCTCGGCCTGACTCTGGGTCCGTGGCGTTGTCGATGGCGTTGTCGGTGTCTCACTCATCGCCGGCCCCCTGATAAGGGGTCGCCCCGGCGAGCAGGGTGGCCGCCGATGCCTTGGCTGCGGCGACGTAGTCGGCGAAGTCGACCACCACCTGCTCACCGAGGGCCACCGCCCCTCCGGCCAGTCGTGCTGCTTCGGCGACCGCGGCCACCGACGGTGGGCGCCGCTGTTTGCTGCGACACCGCACCCGGTCGCTGAAGGCGGCGAGGACCGCGTGTTCGAGGGCGACCACATGATCGTCGTGGCGGCCGATGACACCGGCGCCGTCGGGTTGGAGTCGGTGCCGGGCCAGGACCACGCCGCCGGCGGTGGCGACCTCGATCACCTGAGTGTCCAGACGGCGCCGGACATTGACGGTGGCTCCGCTCATGCCGGGGCCGATGGAGTAGAAGTTCCCACCGAACGCGACCAGGGCCTGGGCCGAGACGACCCGCTCGACGCTGATCTGCACCGGGTAGGGCAGCTGCGGTGGTGTGCGCAGCGGTTCGATGGCGCCCAGCGCTGCAACGGTGGTCCGCCCCCAGGCGACGGCGCGTCGTCGGGTGTCGCCGACCCGCAGGCAGAACTCGTCCAAGCTCAGCTGTGCCTGGGTCACCGACAGCTCATCGCCCAGGGTGCGCCACCAGCGTTGGGCCAGCGAGTGGTTGCCCTTCTCCACCACGCCCTTGCGGTTGCCGTGCCGGGAGGGACAGATCGCGACGTCGACACCGTAATACTTGGCCACCGGGCCGAACGTCGCGGTGATCTTGCCCGAGGCGGGGTGACATACCGTGGCCATCCGGTCGAACCGCCACGTCTTGGTGCACCCGCCGAGTCGACGTACGACGCCGTCGAGGGCTCCGACCAGGTGGGGTTGGTCCTCGGACTCGGCCAGCACGGCCCGCCACTTCGAGGAATGGGACAGTGCGCCGACGAACAGGTGCGCCATGGTGCCCCACCCCCATGCGGTGGGCGGGTCGGGCAGCTCGAGCCAGTCGAACTGGGTCTCGGTCCCCGGCGGGTGGTCGATGATCACGTGGTCACGACCCGCCGAGGCCTGGCACGGTTCGCAGTGTGGGCGCAGCGCCCGGGCCCGAAGACCCCGGGTGAAACTCGGATAGGAACCCGTGTAGCCCAGGGCGACGACCTCGTCGAACAGGGCCGTGGCCCACAGGTGCCGGTCATCGAACAGCCGGATCTTGGCGTACTCGGCGAACTCGGCGAACGGGTCGATCGCCGAGCTGGCCCGCTCGCCTGGGACCCGCCTCCCGTTCAGATAGCCCCGGATCGTCTTACGGTCATGCCCCAGATACCGGGCGATCGCGCTGATCGTCCAACCCTGGTTACGGAGTGCTGTTGCCTCCACGTCGTTCTCCCATGTGAGCATTGCGGTGGGCTGACGTTGGTGGGATCTACGTCGGCGGGTCGCTCAGGGTGGGGAATTTCAGTGAGCAGGTCTGGGGAGATTCAGATGAGCGTGATCACCGACCGAAGACAGGGCGTCCAGCCAGGAGTGCTTGGCGTCTGCCAGCAGCGTGGCCGAGTGGATCCGACGGCCGACCTTGGCCTTGTACCGGGCGACCAGCTGGTTGCCCACCACCCCGAGGACCGCTCCCGCCATCCCGACCCCGAGATGGGTCGTGCCCCCGTTGGACACCAGCTTGCGATAGCTCTCCACCCCGGCAAAGACCGCCGACAGCCAGATCACCAGCGCCACCCCGAGGCCGGCCAGGTCCTCCGCCCGCTCATACCCGTAGGGATAGCCCTCGGTGGCCGGCTTCTTGGAGACCCAAAAGCCGAGGAACACCACCGCCGAGGTCGACACGTCGGACAGGTTGTGCAGCGCATCACCGAGCAGGCCGACCGACCCGGTGAGCAGCGCCAAAGCCAGCTCGACCCCGCCGGTGACAGCGAGCCCCACCGCCGACACCCCGACCGCCCGATTGGCGGCCGAGCGGTGCTCGGCCTCCTCAGCGCCGCCGTGACGTCCCGGCCGCCCGGCGGCGGGCAAGGTGGACGGGGTCGACGACACGGCGTAAGCATATGCACATGCACGCAGGTATTGAAGATTTCCAGATGCCGCCCGACGAGGCCGTCGAACGAGCAGCCGCCTCCCTGCGGCTCCTCGCGGATCCCACCCGGATCAAAGTTCTCTGGGCCCTGCTCCAAGGCGAGTCATCAGTGGCCTGCCTGGCCGAACTGGTCGGGACATCACCCACCGCCGTCAGCCAACACCTCGCCAAACTGCGCCTCGCCGGCCTGGTCAAACCGCGCCGCGATGGCGCCTTCGTCTACTACGTGGCCGCCAACGACAACGTCAAGCGCCTGCTCGTCGACGCGCTAGGCCCCCTCGAACCCGACAGCCTTCCCACCCCGCGGTCGTCATGACCTACCACGACCACGCCGATCACGGCCACCACCCCGACCACGCCGGTCACCCCCACGACAGCAGCGAAAGCTACGACAGCCACGACCACCGGAGCACACTGTGGGGGCGAGTCAGAGAGCTGTTCGCCCCACACAGCCATGACGCCGGCAATGCCGTCGACAGCGAGCTCGAGGCAAGCCAGCTCGGCGTCCGCACCCTCATCATCAGCTTCGCCGGCTTGGCCGTAACCGGCCTACTTCAACTCGTCGTCGTGCTGCTCTCAGGCTCGGTGGCCCTGCTCGGGGACACCCTCCACAACTTCGCCGACGCCCTCACCGCCGTACCCCTCGCCATCGCCTTCACGCTGGGACGCCGAGCCGCCACCCGCCGCCTCACCTACGGCTACGGACGGGCCGAGGATCTCGCCGGCCTCATCGTGGTAGCACTGATCGCCGCCTCATCCGCCCTCGCCGCCTACGAATCCATCCGTGGACTACTCCACCCGCACGACGTCACCTACCTAGGCCTCGTCGCCGCGGCGTCTCTGATCGGCTTCACCGGCAATGAACTCGTCGCCCGCTACCGCATCCGAATCGGCCGTCAGATCGGTTCGGCGGCCCTCGTCGCCGACGGCCTCCACGCCCGAACCGACGGCCTTACCAGCTTGGCAGTACTGATCGGGGCAGGCGGGGTCGCCCTAGGCTTCCGGCTGGCCGACCCGGTCATCGGCCTGGCAATCACTGCGGCCATCCTCGTCGTCCTCCGACAGGCCGCCCGAGAAGTGTTCTCCCGGCTCATGGACGCCGTCGACCCCGACCTGGTCGACAAGGTCGAGGCCGTCATCCTGGCAACACCCGGCGTGCTAGCCGTCGGCCAAGTGCGACTGCGCTGGATCGGCCACGCCCTGCGGGCAGAATGCGAGGTCATCGTCGAAGACCACCTCTCAGTCGTCGAAGCACACCGCATCACCGACCAGACCGAACATCGGCTCCTCCACGACGTACGCCGGCTCACCGCCGCCACCGTCCACGCCGACCCCCGCCCCGACCCCACCACCACCCATCACGAGTTCTCGGCGCACCACCGGACACCACCCCCCGCGCAGCCATAAAGGAAGGCTCCGTTGGCCCCCAACATTGTCGGATCGGGCTGCCGTGGCGGAACGGGCGGAAGGGCGGCCCCGGCCGGTGGTACCGGAAGCGCCGGCGGATCGTGCTCGCTCGGATGCTGCTGGACATCGGTCATGGTCTACCTCCCTGGGGGCAGGATCACCGCGACGCCGAAGGTCAACGAGCCGGCCAGGCACCCCCAGCCACTGACGCCCGCGTCCCAGGGGTGACCTCCGGCGTCGACCAGGCGCGACGATGGAACGGTGACCACGACCCGGCCCGACCTGCGCAAGCTCCTGAGGCGGCCTGCCTACCGGCGGCTCTGGCTGGCCCGGACCGTCTCGCAGGTCGGCGATGTCGCCCAGTTCATCACCCTCGCGTTGCTGCTGGTCGCGCTGACCGGCTCTGGGCTCGGCGTGTCCGGGGCGGTGCTGGCCGAGATCGCGCCGGTGCTGCTGCTCGCGCCGCTCGCCGGCAGCCTGGTGGACCGCCTCCCGCGCGTGCAGGTGATGGTCACCGCCGACCTCGCCCGGGTACTGCTCGCCGGGATCCTCGCGGTCTGGCACAACAGCACGCTTAGCGCCTACGCGGTCGCGGTCGGGCTGTCCTGCGGGCAGGTGTTCTTCTCACCCGCAGCGCAGTCGCTGCTGCCCTCGGTCGTCGACGACGACGAACTCGTCGCCGCCAACAGCGGCATCTGGACCGCCGCGGTCACCGCCCAGATCCTCATCGCACCTGTCGCGGCCCTGCTCGCCGTCCACGTCGGGTTCGGGGCCGCGTTCGCCGTCAACGCCGTCAGCTTCGCGCTCAGCGCCGCGGTCCTGCGGGGCCTACGCGAACCCGCACGCACCAGGCCGGTGCAGGTCACCAGCCCGTTCGCGCACGCCCGCGCGGGCATCACGGCTCTCGCCGCGCTGCCCCTGCTCAAGGCACTCGCTTTCGGGCAGTTCCTGGCCGCACTGTCCGCCGGCGCCACCAGCGCGCTGCTCGTCGTCCTCGCCCAAGACCGCCTCGGTGGCGGCAGCAGCTTCGGGGTGCTCGTCGCCGCAATCGGCGCCGGCGCCGCCCTCGGGCCACTGCTGCTTCTACGACGTATCACCGACCCACGCCGCCCACTGTTCGTGTTCGGGCCCTACGCCATCCGCGGCATCGTCGACCTCGTCCTGGCCGTCGCTACCAGCGTCCCCCTGGCCGCCGGCGCGCTGCTGTTCTACGGCCTGTCGACCTCCACCGGCAACGTCACCTTCAGCAGCCTGATCCAGTCCCGCGTCCCGGAGGACCTCCGCGGTCGGGCGTTCGCCGGCTTCGACATGCTCTGGCAGAGCGGCCGGCTCCTGAGCCTGCTCGGCGGCGGACTGCTCGCCGACGCCGTCGGGATTCGAGCCGTCTACCTACTCGGCGGCCTGCTGCTCCTCACCGCAGCCGCCGTCGGATCACTCGCAGCCCGAGCCGCCGCTCGCATCAACGGCTCAACCGGTCCCACGGGCACCCCCGGTGGAGCAGTTCCCTGACATGGAGGCCAACTGACCTCCGTCAGGTGAGGCCAGATTCGGCTGGAACCGGGGGTCGAGATGATCCACGCAGCCGTTAGCGCTAGCGACGATCTTGGGTCCTCGCCCGGGCCGACGGTATCGGCGCGGCAGCTGTGGGGCAGGGGTCAAAACGAGTTCATGATGAGGGCCGCAACCCAGCCAGAGTGACCGTGACAAGCCTGTGGACCGCCGATTTCGACGGCAGGCTGCTGGCTGCGCTGAGGGCGTGCAGGCAGTAGCTCGTAAGCTCCTCTGCCGCGACGTCGCCGCGGAGGTCACCGGTTTGGGAGCCCTCGCTGACCAGGTCCCGGATCATGTCGCGGAGCCGCTGCTGTGCAGGGGCGGTCCGGGCGTCTCGATGCAGAAACGCCACCAGTTCGGCGTTGTGGTGTCCGTGAGACGCCTGGGATCGGTGCGAGATGAGGGCGTAGGCAGTCAGGACCGCTTCGAGTCGCTCGCCCGCGCCCCCGGCCTGGTCTGCGGCCGAAGCTAGCTGTTCGAGGTGGCTGGTGACCTGACGCTCGTGCCAGGCAAGCAGGATCGTATCGACGTCGGGGAAGTACTTGTACAGCGTGGCCCGCCCGATCCCGGTCTTCTCCGCGATCCGCGTCATCGTCACCGCGCGCAGCCCCTGTTCGGCCACCAGCGCCGCAGCGGAGTCCAGGGTCGCGTCGGTCACCGCGCGGCGGTGCGCGTCGATGGTGTCGTTCCACAGCTTCGGCACCAGCCCACTATACGCACCGCCGATGTCGAAACGCAGTGTATTGTTACAGACGCACCGTATCGATAAACTCGCGACCCGGCCCGCCAGAGGAGACGCTCATGACTGACCCGCTCGCCGACATCGATACCGGGGGCCGGCTTGGCTCGTCTGGGCGTGCAGCAGTCATGATCATGGGACCGCGGTTGCGCAAGGTCGTACTCATCACCCACATCACGTCCTCGGTCGGCTGGATCGGCGCCGTCGCTGCCTTCTTCGCTCTCGCCGTCGCCGGCGCGACCAGCCACGACCCTGCGACGGTGCGCGGGGCCTACCTCGCCATGGACGTGACCACCTGGTACGTCATCCTGCCGCTGGCGGTGGCCTCGCTGGTGATCGGGACAGTTCAGGCGCTGGGATCGCGCTGGGGCCTGGTGCGGCACTACTGGGTCCTGATCAAATTCCTGATCACCGTCATGGCCTTCGTGGTCTTCCTAACGAAGCTCCAACTCACCAGCTACCTCGCTGGCGTCGCCGCGCAGACGACGCCGTCGGCTGCTGAAGCGGGCACCCAGATGGAGCTGGTCCTGCACTCCGGTGGTGGCTTGCTGGTGCTGCTAGTGCCCGCGGCGATGTCGGTCTACAAGCCCCGCGGCATGACCCGCTACGGACAGCGCAAGCTGTGCGAACAGCGCACGCCGCTGACCGGCGCGGCCGCACGCGGACAGCACGACTGACGACCACTCGTCACCGAAAGGACACCTCCATGCCGGTCTCGGAAGCCTTCGTCGATACCAATCGGGCGCAGCGCTACCTCGCTCAGCTGGGTAAACACCTCGCTCACGGGCCGGGAGGGATCCGCACAGAATTCGACGGCGACCGTCATCTTGTCGCCGCGGTCGGGGCGGGAGCCTGCAGCATGCGCGCGGACCCGCTGGGGCTGCGGCTACGCGCCGAGGCCCCCGACACCGAGACCCTCGACCGGATCCAGCGCGGCGTCGCCGACCGGCTCGAGCAGATCGGTCGCCGCGACGGGCTGGTGGTGCACTGGAGTCCCGCTCCGGCGGGGCCACCCGACACTTCACCGCCCGCACACCCGGCGCCCACGGCGAGGGCTCACGATGAGCGCCCTTGAGGCACCGGGTGCGCGGCAGTAGTACCAACTCCGCGGGGCCGGGCCGCTGCTGGTCCTGGTGCCCGGGGCCAGCGGGGAAGCCAACAGCTACCGCAACCTGGCCGACGAGCTGTCGGCGCGCTATCAGGTGGTGACCTATGACCGGCGGGGTTCTCCCGCAGCCAGCTCCTCGGCGCCCAGGACTACGACCAGCGGTTGGCCACCGACGCCGGCGACGTCCGAATCCGACGTCCGACGGCTGATCAAGCATCTAGGTGGGGAGCCGGCGATCGTAGTCGGTAACAGCTCGGGCGCCCTGGTAGCGCTCGACGTGCTGATCCGACAGCCCGACGTCGTGCACACCGTTGTCGCGCACGAGCCAACGGCGGTGGCGCTGCTGCCCGACGGCGAGGCATGGGTGGCGTTCTTCGAGGCCGTCTACGACACCTACCGCCGGTCGGGGATCCATCCCGCCTAGTACTACAGCAGCATTTATTTGGATCTTGCCGGGCGTGTCGCGCTGACCCCTCGGGCTGGGTCGGCGATCTTGCTTGTCATGGTTGATGATTTGGATGTGGCCGAGGTGGCGGCGTGGGCGG